>LSQX01064190.1_pt1 | contig 56532 bp, 53 predicted proteins | sample 654561 | NCBI WGS metagenome assembly LSQX01 (sample SAMN04489861, study PRJNA283612) | anaerobic digester metagenome | isolation source: 4 biogas reactors fed with cattle manure at either 37C or 55C with and... | place: Denmark: Kongens Lyngby | collected 2014 | reverse complement strand
ATATCCCGATTGTCCTGTTTGTGGTAAAGCAACTTTTCTTCACCATGACTATACTTATTACTCAAACTTCCGTTGCTGTGACAAAAAATGCAACCATTCTTTTCGAGTACCAAAACTAATAAATGTTGAGACCCCTTCTTCCGAGTTTAAGCCTGAAACCTTTTCTTTTAAAGGTATGCGCCATCCGCTTCATATTGTTCTTCATGCACTGACTTACTACTTCTGCGGAAATTCAACAACCCGAAAAGTCGCTCAAACCTTACATATGGTTCACCAGGTTAAGGTTTCTCATGTAACTGTTTCTAAATGGATCAAGCGCTTTGCTCCTGTATTCAAGAAAATTGCTGATGACAGGCTTTTGGGGATTAATCTTTGTGATTCGGATGAATGGCATTTCGATGAAACTTATATTAAAATTGCTGGTAAAGATTATTACCTCTGGCTCGCTTTTGATGCAGAAACCAGATTAGTTCTTGACTTCAATCTTTCCCCTATGCGTGACTCGGCATCTGCCCATAGCCTTTTATCTAACTGCAGAAGAAAGTTTGGACAACCCCGGTATGCTGTCATCTCCGACAGATATTATGCCTATCTGCAGCCTGCTTCTTTGTTCTTTCCACAAGCTGAACATATACGCGTTGAAGACTTTGATGACTTAATCAATAACAACGTTCTTGAGGCTTTTAATGGGCAATTTAAAGCTTGGTACAAACCTAAAAGAGGTTTTAATTCATTTGAATCTGCCAATAGACTTATTGCTACTTACATCTTCTTCTACAACTTCATCCGACCTCATTCCAGCCTCAATGGTCTCACGCCAGCTCAAGTCGCTGGTGTGAACTACTCGGAAAAAGAACGGCTATTCTGGCTTTTGGTAGCTTGAGTAATATTCAGATTTCAAGGTTCATTCCGTCCTGTACTACATCAGGACTATTTGTGCTGACCTGATTTTTTTCAAAGGCTTGCACGTATCTTTTTTTCGTGTTATCTTACACTTAGGCGTTTCCATTTGTAGGTTTTTCCCTTTTTTAAACCTACCAGAGGCCTTTCAGGTCTCATTTCTTTCATACTAAGTTAACAAAGCCCTTTTTGAACTCAATACATACTATTCCAATCCATACGAATGGGTTACAAGACAGGCCATGGATTAAGGGGCCTGGAAGCCCTAAAAACCCGATTGGTCCATACTTCCTGTTCTATGTCCCGGGGCTGCTGAATAGGAATAGACTGTGGATCGGACATAATGGGGGAATTGTTTGTGAAAGACGGGTCATACAATTCGGGCAGCAACGCGAGGCAGTTCTTGAAAAGCCTGCTAAGATGTGTTGCCGTTTCATTCATCCTCACCTTTGTGATCCTTGTAATAGCGGCTGTTCTTCTTTGCTTTACCGATTTTCCCGAAAAATACACGCTGCCTTCGGCCATCGCGGCAACGGTGCTGGGTGTTCTTGCCGGAAGCAGCAAGTTTGCCGGGAGGAACCCGGAAAAGCGCATCATATCAGCATTGATACTGGCTGTCATCTATGCTGTTTTGGCCTATTTGACAGGATGCCTTATCCAGGGGAAGGTTATGATCAGCGGCAATACGGCGCTATTTACGGCTATCGTGCTGGTAACGGGGGCAATCGGAGGAATCCTGGCAGGCAGGGCAGGAAAGCCAGCCGGTAAATACAAGGGCGGTTCAGGCATGCTATCCCGCCGGTTCAAAAAGGGCGGATACAAACTTGGGAAAACCGGCTGACCTGTATAATATGGGTCAATGTAAGATAATGTCATTGAATACGGCCTTACGATAAGCTATAATATGGATGACAGGGGATGTTTGTCTCTTGTCGTTTTATATATGGACAAAACTTGCTCTGTGCGTTTGGCGGGCGAGAGCCGGGTAAGATATGGTAAACAGGCAGGGTTTCTTACATCTGTATATTGGAGAGGGGAAAGGGAAGACCACATCGGCTGTCGGAATGGCCGTAAGAGCCGCAGGCTGGAACTGGCCGGTGCTGTTCTGCCAGTTCCTGAAGTCTGCTGACACCGGGGAACTGAAGGTCCTGGACGAACTGAAGGACAGGATCACACTGTTCCGTCCCTCCATGAGACATAAAGGCTTTTTCTGGGAGCAGACTCCGCGGCAGCGCGAGGAAACCAGGGATGATCTTAAGCAGGGCTGGAGCCAGATCGAGAAGATGGTAGCTGACCAGTCCTTCAGCATGATCGTGTTGGATGAAATACTGGATGCGCTGTATTTGGAGCTCATCCATGAGAGCCAGGTATTAAGCCTGATCCGGGAACATCGTTCCGAATGGATCCTTACAGGCAGAAAAGCCTCCGAGACCTTAATTGACCAAGCCGACTATATCACCCGGATGGAACCTGTCAGACACCCTTTCCAAAAGGGAGTGAAGGCAAGACGGGGGATTGAGTACTGATCCAGCTGGAGCAAAAACAACCGATTAATGCATGAAAGGAAGCACGCAATGGACAAAAGAAACAAGTCTGCCCTGTTGGTATTGGTCATATGCATGGTTATTACCGGCGTTTTATATACCGCTTGCAATACCGGGCCGGGAAGCGAAATCTCCAAGAATACTCCTGCCGCTGATAACACGCCTTCGGCCGAGACGCCCGGGGCGCCTGATGAAACGCCTGCCACTGCCGTGCCACATCCGACACCCGGGGAAACACCTGATACGACCGAACCTGCCCAGGAGCAGAGGCCGGGACATTTGATACGGACCGATTATGAAAACTTCCAGCCCAATGAATCAGGGGAGATCCCCATAATCATGTTCCACAATTTTGTGGAGGCCTTTGAGCCGGGGATGGACAAAGAGTTCACAACTACTTTCAGTGAATTTGAGGCCATGCTGGAAACACTGTACGAGCAAGGCTTCCGCCTGATCAGCATGCGCGATTTCATTGAATGCAGCATAGACGTGCCTGCGGGCACCATGCCCATGGTGTTTACATTTGATGACGGCACATCCGGACAATTCAGCCTGATCGAGGAGGACGGTACCCTCAAGGTTAACCCCAGGTCGGCGTTGGGCATCATGATGGCATTTAATGAAAAGCATCCGGATTTCGGACTTAAAGGCATTTTCTATGTGAATATGGATTATGGCAGCAAGACCTTTGATGGAGCCGGCGAACTGAAGGACAGGTTCAGGTTCCTTCTGGAACATGGACTGGAACTGGGCACCCACACCTGGGGGCATGTAAACTTCACTACAGGGGTAAAAACCGCGGATCAGGTTTTGGAAAGCATCGGCAGGAACCAGGAGGCGGCATATTCCATTATCCCCGATCTTGAGTTTTACTCGATGGCGCTTCCCTACGGCAGTCTTCCCAAGTCCGACGAATTGAAGGCCCTTTTGAGGGAAGGGACATACAACGGTATACACTATGAACACAAAAGCATCATGGCGGTAGGCGCAAACCCTTCAAAGCCGCCTATCTCCCCGGATTACAACCCGGAATATGTTCCAAGGATCAGGATGCAGGGAATGGAGCCGGTCATCCAGGACCTGACCTGGTGGCTTCCCAAGATGACCCCCGAAAGGATGTTTGTCAGCGACGGCGACCCGGATACCATAGTAGTTCCTGAAGACAGGAAGGACCGGGTGAATGAATCAAGCCTCAACGGCAAAACCCTTATACTATACTGATTCTGTGGCGACTGGGAAACATTGATTATTTTTAATAATTGATGTACAATATGATATAAGGATGGTATTTGTTTTTCCCTGATCCTCTGCCATTTTTTGTGTTCAGAGTTCCTTTATCATGCTTATTTAAAGGAGGTCTTTATAAATGTCACTTAACGAATCCAAAAACCTGGAGAAACAAATGGAAGACAACGAAGTTAAAAAGAAAGCTATAAAGCTGGTTATCGCTCACCTTAAGAGAAAGGTATCAAAGGAGTATATGGGAATCGAATACCTGGCTGCGTGGCTTGAAGAAATGGATGAATTGCTCAAGGCAGAGGAGTTCGATATCAGGGAATACCATCGCATGAGAAGGCAGCTGAACAGCGTTATTGAGAGCACTCTGGATGAAGAAATGCGCACCAAGCTCAGGAACTCATGGTATAGCTTCGGAAGAGCCCTTGAGAAGAAAGCAGGGCCTTATTAAAAACCCCGATTGAAACAATCGGGGTTTTTAATAAGGCTACGACGCATCGAGTAACCGATGCAGTCGTGGAGGGAGAAGCAAATCGGCAATGGTTTGAAGATCACCTCATCTGCTCATCAATAAAGGCTTTTCCGCTATCAATCGAAGCCAGCACGCTTTCCGCGGCAGGCCCGCCCGGAACCTTTCTACCGTTTACACATGATTCAAGGCTGATAGAGTCATATACATCCTGTGATATATGACCGGAGAAACTGCGCATCTCTTCCAGTGTCATATCCTCCAGGGCTATATCTTTGTCGATGCAATAGGCCACCATTCTGCCTGCAATCTCGTGGCTGTCACGGAAGGGAACCCCTTTCCTTACCAGGTAGTCGGCCAGGTCGGTGGCGTTGGTAAAGCCTCCCCTGGCGGCACTCAGCATGCGGGACTTGCTTATTCTCATGGTATCCAGCATCCTGGAAAATACGGCAAGGCAGCCCTTTACGGTATCCAAAGCGTCAAACAGGGCTTCCTTGTCTTCCTGCATATCCTTGTTGTAGGCCAGTGGCAGTCCTTTCATGACGGTAAGGAGGGACATGAGGCTTCCGAAGACCCGTCCGCTCTTTCCGCGCACCAGTTCTGCCGCGTCGGGGTTCTTTTTTTGTGGCATGATGCTGGAACCTGTACTGTAGGCATCATCCAGCTCGATGAAGCCGAACTCGGCTGAGCTCCAGAGAATGATCTCCTCACTTAACCGGCTCAGGTGGACCATAACAATTGACAGGCAGGAGGCAAGCTCAATGGCGAAGTCCCGGTCGCTTACACCATCCAGGCTGTTTTCGGTGATCCCGTCAAAACCAAGCTCTTCGGCTACCATCATCCGGTCGATGGGGTAGGTGGTCGAGGCAAGGGCCCCCGAGCCCAGGGGCATGATGTTTACCCTCTTATAGCAATCATCAAGCCTTTCTATGTCACGCCTGAACATCTGGAAGTAGGCCATCAGATGATGGGCGAGGGTGATTGGCTGTGCCCTCTGAAGATGTGTATAGCCTGGCATTATGGTGTCAAGGTTATTCTCAGACAGTTTTATCAGTATGCTTTCCAGGCCGAGAAGCATAGCCTTGATGGCTTTTATATCATCCCGCAGATACATGCGGAAATCAAGGGCCACCTGGTCATTGCGGCTTCTGCCGGTATGCAGCTTTTTGCCAGTCTGGCCGATCCTGTCAATAAGTATGCTTTCAATATTCATATGTATATCTTCAGCCGACACGTCGAACTCGACCCTGCCCTGTTCGATGTCATCAAGGATTTCAAACAGGGTCTTCCTTATGAGCTCGGCTTCGTCCAGGGGTATTATCCCGCACTTTCCAAGCATTCTCACATGGGCGGCGCTGCCCAGGATATCCTGGCGGTACATCCTGCTGTCAAACCTTATGGATGCGTTAAAATCATCCATAAGGGAATCAGTATCCTTTTTAAACCTACCGGCCCAAAGCTTCATGTGTTTCCTCTCCTAATGCATTAAACTTTCCGGCACGCCATGCCGCTGCCGGAAGACAAATCGGACCAAAGGGGGGGCATCCGTGTTGTCTTCCGGCAACACAGGCGAGTAAAGGTTTAATCCATTATCTTATTGGCCTTCTTCATGTTTGCCTGGACCTTCATGGGAAGTCCAAACAGGTTGATAAAGCCTTCAGCGTCCTTCTGGTTATATACCTGGTCCTCTTCGAATGTGCAGAGTTCTTCGCTGAAAAGGGAATAGGGGGACTCAATCCCAGCGGGAATGATATTTCCCTTGTACAGCTTAAGACGGACTTTTCCGGTGACATACCTCTGGGTGGCATCCACAAAGGCCGAAAGGGCTTCACGCAGCGGTGAGAACCATTGTCCATAGTAAACAAGCTCAGCAAACCTCTGGGCGACCAAATCCTTATAATGCAGGGTGTCACGGTCGATGCAGATGCTCTCCAGTTCCCTGTGGGCTGCGTAGAGGATGGTTCCTCCAGGCGTTTCATAAACTCCGCGTGATTTTATGCCCACCAGGCGGTTTTCCACAATGTCCGCGATACCGATCCCATTCTTCCCGCCTATACTGTTGAGCTCCTGCATCAGTTCGACTGGCCCCAGCCTCTCACCATTAAGGGAGACAGGGATACCCTGTTCAAAGCCCAGTTCTATATAGGTTGGCTGATCAGGCGCCTTCTCAGGTGTTACCGAAAGCTGAAGCAGCCTGTCGTACAAAGGTTCGTTGGCCGGGTTTTCAAGCTCCGAGCCCTCATGGCTAAGGTGCCAAATATTCCTGTCACGGCTGTAGTTATATTCCTTTGTAACCGGAATGGGTATGTTCCTGGCGGCCGCATATTCTATGGCATCCTCCCTGGAACGGATATTCCATATCCTCCAGGGGGCGATAATCTTGAGTTCGGGGGCCAGGGCCTTTACAGTCAGCTCAAAGCGGACCTGGTCGTTGCCCTTTCCGGTGGCGCCGTGGGCTATGGCAACGGCGCCTTCCTTTTTTGCGATTTCCACAAGGCGTTTGGCTATAATAGGGCGGGCGAAGGAGGTCCCGAGCAAATACTTGCCCTCGTATACAGCACCTGCCTTCAGGGTGGGGAAAACATAATCGGTTATGAACTCCTCTGTCAGGTCTTCTATGTAAATCTTCGAAGCACCGCTTTTAATGGCTTTTTCGCGCAATGGTTCCAGTTCCTCGCCCTGTCCCACATTGGCTGCCATTGCGATCACTTCATAATCGTAGTTTTCCTTCAGCCAGGGGATGATTATGGATGTATCCAGACCACCCGAATAGGCTAGTACAACTTTTTCCCTGCTGCTCATGAAAATCTCTCCAATCTGTGCTAATATTAATGAAAAAGAATTAACTAAAATGTCGGTTGTACTAAATGGCTGACGACCATTAGGATATTATAATTATACACATATATGAATATTTATGCAACTATTAATTCTGTTTTCCTTAAGGAACGAGAGGATGAAGAAGCCGAGATGATCATTTTTGGAGTGGATCCGGGATTTGCCATCACAGGATATGGCGTAATTGAGTACAAAGGCAACAGGTTCAGGACCATCGATTACGGTATTATCACAACAGACGCGAAAACCGAACTGTCCCGGAGGCTGTTAATATTGAGCGACAGGCTCCAGGCGTTATTGGAACAGCATAAGCCTGATGTAATGTCAGTTGAGGAATTGTTTTTCAATACCAATTTGAAAACCGCCATAGCAGTTGGGCACGGCAGGGGAGTGGTGCTTCTGACAGCGGCAAGGGCCGGTATACCTGTTTTTGAATATACGCCGCTCCAGGTTAAACAGGCTGTTGTCGGATATGGAAGGGCCAAAAAGGAACAGGTTCAGTACATGGTAAAGGTACTGCTGTCGCTGGACAGCATACCAAAGCCCGATGACGCGGCCGACGCGCTTGCTGCAGCCATATGCCATGCCCATAGTTATAGAGGTGAGAAATTGGAGGTTAGAGATTAAGTAAGAAATCAGAAGTCGGAAATCAGATAACGTCCCACCTCACATTTCTAAAATGACATAATAAAAGCCGGTTCTCTGGAAACCGGCTTTCAATATGGCTGCGGATCAAGGATTTGAACCCTGACAAACTGATCCAGAGTCAGTCGTGCTACCATTACACCAATCCGCAACATATTCTTTTGTGACCGATGATTATTATAATATGATTATGCCCGCATTTCAAGTCCATTTTATTACTTTGCGACGTAAAAAACAGCTGAGATAAATAAAACAGGGCGAGGCAAAACATGCGCCGCCCTGAGTCTTATTAATAAGCGTTTCAAATTACACCGGGAAGACCCAGCCAAAGGGATCGGGTCTTTCGCAGTATTGTAAGCCGGTCAGTTCGTCATAGAGCCTTTGGGAGATCTCGCCGATCCGTCCGCCGCTCAATGTCATGAGCTGATTATTCCAATAGAGCTCGCCGATGGGCGAAATAACAGCGGCGGTTCCTGTGCCGAAGGCTTCCTTCAATAATCCCTTTTCATTTGCATCACAGATTTCCTGGATGGATATCCTTCTTTCCGATACCTTGAGTCCCCAGGACTTCAGCAGCTCAACACAGGACTTTCTCGTGATGCCGGGGAGAATGCTTCCGTTCAACTGGGGAGTAATTATCTCGTCGCCGATAACAAAGAAGACATTCATGGTACCCACTTCTTCGATATATTTCCTTTCAACACCGTCCAACCAAAGCACCTGGGTGTATCCCAGTTCCTTGGCATCCTGCTGAGCCTTCAGGCTGGCAGCATAGTTACCTGCGGTCTTTGCTGCCCCGATACCGCCGGGAACCGCACGGACGTAATTCTGTTCCACATAGATCCTGACAGGATTAAGCCCCTCCTTGTAATAGGCTCCAACCGGCCCTGTTATGATCAGGAAATGATAAGTATTGGACGGACGGACTCCGAGGAATGGATCGGTGGCATAGATAAATGGCCTGATATACAGTGAGGTGCCCGGCGCGTCCGGTACCCAGTCCCTGTCGATGTCAACAAGCTTTTTCATGGCCTGGAGGGTTAATTCCTCATCCACTCTTGGTATACAGAGCCTGTCGCAGGACTGGTTGAGACGTTTTATGTTTTCATCCGGGCGGAACATGACAATCCTGTTGTCCCTGGTCCTGTACGCCTTTAAACCTTCAAATACGGTCTGCCCATAATGGACCACCATGATGGAAGGGTCATAGGACAACGGACCATAGGGGATGATCCGCGGGTCGTGCCAGCCTCTGCCTTCGGTGTAATCCATAATAAACATGTGGTCGGAAAACACCTGACCAAACCCGAGGTTTTCAGATGATGGTTTTGTTTTTGGGTTTTGGGTTAACTCGATCTTTATTTCCATAACTGGTCACTCTCCTTCGAAAATATCTTACACCTTTATATTCAAAAAATCTACTTTTTGTTTATATAGTATTCTGTCGCTGAGTTTTCTCCTGTACTGGCGCCGCGGGATACCATGTCATCTTTCATCGCCAGGAGCATGTTTTTGGTATCATTGCGATGGCGCGGCAAGTGCGGCGTTGCGGCCGCCCTATCATGGTGTTTTTGTTAGCATAAGAAAAGAAAATAAGGCAGTACACACATGTACTGCCTTAAGTATAAGCAATGTTTCGGGTTTAAGCCGGGTTTTCTCCGGCAGCGGGCGCTTCTTTTGCCTTGCCCAGCATTTCCTTGAACTTCTTGCTCATGCCTTCAAGCTTGCCGTAGAGGTCATAACTGGGCTGAACGCCATAGGCCACCTTCAGGTATCCGCACATCATATAGGTCATGATGATGGGATCAACTATGCTCCACTTAAGCACGGTGATAAAGAGGAAGGTAAGGATATACGCGATAAATGCCATTCCCACATCTTCATAGGCTATACTGATAATCATATTGGTGAATAAGCCCTGGAAAAGGAAGAAGAACAAGACATAGAACGCGATAAGGAAAACCAAGATCTTGGCGCCAGTCTTCAACACTGTCTTCCAGTTCTGTACGTAAAGCACCACGCCGTCACATGCGCTCCTCCAGGCGCCCTGGCCCTCATGGAGGAATATGTAGGCCAGAATGCACTCGTCGACATAGTTGAGTATGATATCAACAAATTTGTTAAGAGCTTTTACGACGCCTTTGATACCTGGAATAAAGCTCAACAATGAACCAATTCCGCCCAGTACCCTTTGAATCTGCCTGACAGCCGCTGACATCAGCCTGTCCAGAACGAAGAGGGCATTGGATGCTACGAAGAATTTTTTAACCTTTTGCACACCATACTGGTACATACTGAAGCCTTCGGGAACGCTGCCATGAATGGCCATATCTGCAATTACGGCCACATGGGCAGCTTTGATCATATAGGTGATATACTCCCGAATAAACCTATAGATTGCCCAGCCGCCGCCGCTGAACGCTATTACCAGGAGGACGGCAAAGAACCCTTGCGGATTAATCGCGCCGATGATCTTAACTACAATGAATGCATAAATGCACATACCGATAAAAAATACGAGGTATGCGGCAAGTCGGATCAACATGAAAGGTATGGTTTTCAGTATAATAGCGGATGGTTTCATGAAGAGGCCTCCTTATTACATCGTTTGGAAAAACTATATCATATATTGGTAAGCTGAACAATAAATAAATAAAAAAAGTAATTAAATTATTATAAATAAAGATACTTCGTAACCTGTGTTGCGCGGCCGCCACAGGCATGATAATCTAATAAAGTGCCGGAGTTAATATATGTATTTAGGGAGAGCAAGTAAATGGGACGATTTGTAACCCCTGACGCCTATATAGAATCAATTTATTCCATAAGCCCTGAGGGCCTTATTAAAATGGGCATAAAGGGGCTGATCCTGGATATTGACAATACCCTTGTGCCAACCTATACGAAGAATGCAGATATAAAGGTGAAGGCTTTCCTGGATAACATGAAGAAAAACGGCATCAAGACAGCCATTGTTTCAAACGCGAAGCAGGGGAGGGTGGAGCAGTTCTGCCGCCATCTCGATGTTGATTATTTTTACAATGCGTTAAAACCTTTAAAAAAGGGCTATCGCCAGGCTATCGAAAACATGGGCCTTAGGCCGTGCGATGTGGCCATTGCGGGAGACCAGCTCTTTACCGATATTCTTGGCGGAAACCTCCTGGGAATGAAAACGCTTCTGATCAAGCCCATTGACCGAAACGAACCATTCATGATCAGATTAAAGCGCCTGTTTGAAAAGCCTTTCCTCAGGGGGAAGCAATATCTTGACAAATTTTAATGATTTGTTACGGTGGTTGTGCTATAATCCAAATAACAAGCAGTATGGAGGGAAGCCCGATGCTGTCGATGAAGAATTATATGGAAGTTATCGTTATGAATACCATGGACGATATACTGAAGGATATAAATATGTGCAGATGCGATAAATGCAGGCTGGACATAGCCGCCAAGGCCCTTAACGATCTTCCTCCCCAATACATAGTATCTGAGAAGGGCGAGGTCTATTCAAAGATCAAGAGCTTGAAGACCCAGTTTGAAGTGGATGTTATCTCGGCCATAACCAAGGCGGCAATACTGGTTAAAAGAAACCCCATGCATGGCCCACAAATCAGCCAGTAGCCTGATTTATTAAATAAAACCTTTTAGTATTGCGCTACTTAGCCAACATATATTATTGTTGTCACTGTTGAAACCCTGTGTTATAATGTTACAGGTGTTTTTATCACACACGTTGTCCGATTTGCGGTTTGTGCTTTTTAAAAAGTGTGCCGCAAAGGCGAAGACAACGGAGGAATAACAAAAAGGAGGACCAATATCATGTCAGTTATTTCTATGAAGCAGCTGCTTGAGGCAGGTGTGCATTTCGGCCACCAGACCAGAAGATGGAATCCCAAGATGGCGGAATACATCTTCACAGAGAGAAACGGTATCTACATTATCGATCTTCAGAAAACAGTCAGGAAAATTGAAGAGGCTTATTCATTTATCCGTGATGTGGTCATGGAAGGCGGAAGCATTCTCTTTGTGGGTACAAAGAAGCAGGCCCAGGATGCCATCAAGGAAGAGGCTGAGCGCTGCGACCAGTTCTATGTGAACAACAGGTGGCTTGGCGGTATGCTGACCAATTTCAAAACCATAAGGAAGAGCATCGACCGCCTGAACGAACTTAAGAAGCTGGAAGAGGAAGGCGTTTTTGAGGTGCTTCCCAAGAAAGAGGTCACCAAGCTCAGACTGGAAATGGAGAAGCTTGAGAAGAACCTGGGCGGCATAGTCGAAATGAAAAAGCTACCCGCAGCCCTGTTCATAGTAGACCCCAAGAAGGAAAGAAACGCCATCCTTGAATCAAGAAAGCTGGGAATTCCTATTGTAGCTATAGTAGACACCAACTGCGATCCTGATGAAGTTGATTATGTAATTCCCGGAAACGATGATGCCATCAGGGCAATTAAGCTGATTTCATCTAAGATCGCTGAGGCCGTTATCGAGGCAAAGCAGGGCGAGATGGGCTCTGCCGCTATTGAGGAAACAGCCGAAGAGGAAGAGGCGCCTGCTGAAGAGGCAGCTGTTAAGGAAGCCGAAGAAGCACCTGCCGATGAGGCTGCTGAAACTTCGAATGAGGAGCCTGCCTCTGCCGAAGTGTCCGACGAAAATGTTGTTGAAAAAGAAAATACTGCAGAAGATACAGTAAAGGAAGATGCATAATATGCGAAAAAGAACAAGTTTCAGGAGGATGATTAAATGGAAATCAGTGCGGCAATGGTAAAGGATTTGCGTGACCGTACCGGGGCGGGTATGATGGATTGCAAAAACGCTCTGGTTGAAGCTCAGGGAGATATTGAAAAGGCTTTTGAGATTTTGAGGGAAAGGGGTCTCTCAAAGGCTGCGAAAAAGTCCGGAAGGCTGGCTTCCGAGGGTATAGTAGATGCCTACATCCATGGCGGCGGGCGTATCGGCGTCCTGGTTGAAGTAAACATTGAAACCGATTTCGCCGCCAAGAACGAGGAATTCCGGGCATTTGTAAAAGATATAGCCATGCAGATCGCTGCAATGAATCCTCTCTATATCAAAAGAGAAGATATTCCTGCAGAAGTGATCGACAGGGAGAAGGAAATCCTAAAGACACAGGCCATCAATGAAGGAAAACCCGAGCATATCGCTGAAAAGATGGTAAATGGCAGAATCGAGAAGTACTTTAACGAGGTCTGCCTGCTGAAGCAGTCCTTCATTAAGGACAATGACAAGACCGTTGAGGACGTGCTCAAGGAAAAGATCGCGCTTATCGGCGAGAATATCAGCATTCGCAGGTTTGCCCGTTTTGAGATGGGCGAGGGCCTGGAGAAGAAGAATAAGGACTTTGCGGAAGAGGTCGCCAAGCAGATCAAGTAAGTGGCTGAAAGGGTATTTTGATTTTTCAAAATACCCTTTTGATTGCGCATAAACCATATTGTTTCCGGGAGGCGGTTATGGCTCTGAAGTACAGTCGTATTATGCTGAAGATCAGCGGAGAAGCCCTTGCAGGCGAAAAGGGTTTTGGTATTGACCAGGAAATACTCAATAATATCAGTTCAAAAATCAAAGAAGCCCATGATATGGGTGTTGATATCGGCATAGTGGTAGGAGGAGGCAACTTCTGGCGGGGAAAAGGCAGCATGGTAATGGACCGTACAACCGCCGACCATATGGGAATGCTGGCAACCGTTATCAACGCCTTGGCCCTTCAGGATGCCCTGGAAGGCAAGGGAGTACCTACAAGGGTCCAGACAGCCCTGGAGATGCCCAGGGTGGCCGAAATCTATATCCGGCGAAGAGCCATCCGCCATATTGAGAAAAGGCGGGTCGTTATATTTGCCTGCGGCACAGGAAATCCTTATTTCTCAACAGATACCGCCGCGGTTTTGCGCGCGGCTGAGATCGAAGCAGAAATAATCCTTTTGGCCAAAAATGTTGACGCTGTTTACGACAGTGATCCCAAACTGAATCCCAACGCCGCCAAGTACGACATGATCAGCTTCATGGATGTTCTTAACAAGCAGTTGGGAGTCATGGACTCAACCGCTACATCGCTGTGTATGGACAATAACATTCCCTTAGTTGTGTTCAGCATAAGAGAGCCTGAGAACATCATAAAGGTTTTGAATGGCGATAATGTTGGTACATTTGTAGCAAGGGAGGTCTAGTTATGACAAAGGATAGTTACAAGCAATATGAGAACAGAATGGAAAAGAGCCTGCAGGTATTAAGGGATGAGCTTGCGGGGATACGTGCGGGGAGGGCAAACCCTCGCCTGCTCGACAAGATATCCGTGAATTATTACGGAACGCCGACGCCCATCAACCAGCTGGCCAATATTGCTGTGCCTGAAGCACGACAGATCACCATCCAGCCGTGGGATGAAAAGATCGTCAATGATGTCATTAAGGCCATACAAGTGTCGGATCTTGGAATTAACCCCAACAGCGACGGCAAGATTATACGCCTGATATTCCCGCCCCTCACCGAGGAAAGAAGGCGTGAGCTTACAAAGGAAGTCAAAAAGATAGGGGAGAAGGACAAGGTTGCCATCCGACAGATCAGGCGTGACGCCATGGAAGACTTCAGAAAGATGGAGAAAAACAAGGAGATCACCGAGGATGACCTGAAGGTTGCGGAAAAGGACATCCAGAAGATAACCGACGAATATATCGATAAAGTGGACCAGATAGTTGAAACTAAAATAAAAGAGATTATGGAAGTCTGACGAATTACCAGGCTGCATATAAAAACTACAGATGACTAAGTGAAGCAAAATGCGCTCACTTAGTCATTTTAGTATGAAGATGGAAGCTTATCATGGCATAATATGCCATATAATAGGGTAAAGCAAACAATGTTATGTTACATTATTGCCCAGGAGAGGCTTTATTGCATGTGATTTGATGAGCAAAGCGTGTGCGTCATTGCGAAAAGGCAATACCGGCGAAGCAATTAATAGCCGTATTCCACGGTGTCTTCCCGCAATGACATGAATGAAGCGTAAAATTGCAGGTGACAGGTGATGTGCGGAAGGTTTTATGTGGCCGAGAAGGATCTGGATGACTTCGCGGCTCTGGTTAACCAGGTGGAAAAGCATTTATTGAAGAAAGCGGGAGAGATCTATCCCGGCGATTACGCGCCGGCAATTACCCCTGGAAGCACTGGAACGGGTCCTGAAACAGGAGAAAGGAAGGATCAGGTCCATGCTTTGAAATGGGGATTTCCCACCAGCAAGGGAAAGCTCATCATAAACGCCCGTTCTGAAACCATTGCGGAAAAGCCCATGTTCCGGAATCCTTTTAGAACCCGCAGATGCCTGATACCCGCAAGGGGGTTCTACGAATGGAAGGACGCGGAAACCGGCAGGGAAAAAGTAAAATTCTACATCGCGCCCCCTGATTCAAGCCTGATATACCTTGCGGGTATATACTGGTTCTTCTCCGACAGGGAGGGGAATATGATTCCCTGTTTTACCATTGTAACCACAAGTGCCAATGAGGATATAAGCCCGCTGCACCACAGGATGCCCGTGGTGATCGAGAGGGAGAACAAAGGTATTTGGCTCTATGAAGACCATCTGTCAGAGGCAGTAAGGCAATTGATGCTTCCTGCCAGGGCCGGGCTCCTGCTGCCGGTTCGGGCAGAATAGACCAGATATGATGCCATTAAATCAGCATAAAGATAAGCTGTCATTACGTCGTCTGGAAATAACAGTGAACCTTGGTGAAGCCGGAATCACACTTGCGGTTAAGATGTAAAGATGTATTCACATCATATTCCTGGCTATTTTTTGTCTTATATATATTAAAGCTAAACCCAAATCTATCCCCGGATTATGCCTTTGGTAGGGAACATATCAGGCCTGGAATGCTTATAAATTAAGGCGTTAATAAAAATGAAGACTGACTAATGGGTATTATAAGCTGTTTATGAATCCAGGTAGCTTCAGTTTAAAGATCCGATTCCGATATAAATGATGTCAGGGATGATTCAGGATGACAAAAATAAATCGATTACCATTATGGAGTAGGGGTGTGATCCTTTATAAAAGAAAACACCGCCAAAAAATATTTTTACATTATACAAAATAATAATTTTGTTTAATAAGGAAGGGTAAGTGGTATAATATAAGTGAAGAATTGGATGCAACCAGGGCCTTTTCCCAATCGCCCGCTGAAAGGATGTTTTTATGCCTGCGGTTTCTTTTGATGATTTGCCTGATATTGCAGTTGAGTTTCTCAATTATATGCTTACTATCCGTAACAAATCTGAAAAAACTGTTCAGGAATATTATTATGATCTACGTACCTTCTTTCGCTATATCAAGCTGACAAAACATTCCGGTTTTAAGGACGCGGATTTTGACACAATTGATCCCAGGGATATTACACTGGATGACATAAAAAAAATCGATCTTGCCGATCTATACAGCTTTATGTCGTATACCAGCCGCATGCGCGATAATACGGCCGTAACCCGCGCCAGGAAGGTCGCTTCCTTAAGATCCTTCTATAAATACCTGTTTTCCAAGGTCAAGCTGATAGATTATAATCCTGCCGCAGAGTTGGATTCACCGAAGGTTGTACATCGGTTGCCGAAGTATCTCAACATTGACGAGAGTATCCAATTATTGGAAAGCGTTGAGGGAAACAATAGGGAAAGGGATTATGCCATCCTTGTCCTCTTCCTCAACTGCGGCCTCCGGTTATCGGAACTGGTGGGCATAAACCTTTCAAATATCCGCAACGGTAAGCTTACCGTTATTGGTAAAGGCAACAAGGAGCGAACCATATACCTGAACCAGGCATGCCTGGATGCAATAGACGCATATCTTCGCGTCAGGCCTGTTGAAGGAGTAAAGGATAAAAACGCGCTGTTTTTAAGCGAGAGAAAACAGAGAATAAGCCCCAAAACTGTCCAGTACCTGGTTAAGAAATACATAGGAAAAGCAGGTCTCGATACGCGGAAATATTCAACCCACAAGCTCAGGCACACGGCAGCCACCCTCATGTACAAGCACGGGAATGTGGATATCCGCGCGCTGCAGTCCATACTGGGACATCAAAGCATATCCACCACTGAAATCTACACCCACGTGGATGACGAGCAGCTTCGCAGGGCCGTTGACAGCAATCCGCTTTCACGTTACACAGGTCCTTCACAGAAGAAGGCCAGAATACCCAAAGCTGATGACAATAATAAATGATATTATAAGAGTGTCATTGCGAGCAAAGCGAAGCTGAGCGCGGTAATCTCAGGGCTTCGTGGCATGTTCCAGCGTGTTCAGGTATCTCCAGGCATGGTCATCATTGTCTCCGCACATTTCATGGGTCGGCTCAAGGGAAACACACACGGCCGGCCTTTCAGGCTTTCCGAACAAACGGCAGAGGTTGTCCTCGGTAAGGTTTACACACCTTTCCCCTGCCCTCTTCCCTTCCGGCATTCCGGGAATGGGAGATGATATGGATATAACAACGCAGCATGCGCCGCATCCGGGTCTGCATTCCATCGATTTTCTCACTTTCTCTGCTCTCTGTTCTCTGTTTTCTGTTCTCTGATCTCTGTTCTCTATTTAACAAACCCATAGTAACCTTTGTAAGCCGCGTATACATCTGCCTTGCTGACCACTTCAAAGGGCGCGTGCATGGATAATACCGGAACGCCAACGTCTATTACATCCACGCCCAGGTTGGCAATCATCATGGCTATGGTGCCGCCGCCGCCTTTGTCGACCGCCCCCAACTCGGTGATATGCCAGGGGACCTGGTTTTCATTGAAAAGCCTGCGTATCTCTCCTACAAACTCGGCATGCGCGTCGCTGGCGCCTGATTTTCCCTTCGATCCGCCGAATTTCATAATGGCGATACCTTTTCCGAGGTAGGCGGCGTTCAGCTTATCATGGGTGCCTTCAAAATTAGGATCAACGGCCGCATTAACATCCGCCGACAGCATCTTTGAGCTATACAGGCAGGAACGCAGCAGGCGGTCGCTGTACTCGCCCCCGGTTGTGAGCGCGCAGAGATCTGCAAGGAAGTTTTCCAGGGCACGGGACTGGGCGCCGGTGTTTCCTACACTGCCGATTTCCTCCTTGTCGGTAAGGACGCAGACAGCTGTATACTCTGGTTTAACGGTATCGAGAATGGCCATCAGGGCCGGATATGCGCATACCCTGTCATCATGACCGTAGGCGCCTATCATACTCCTGTCGAACCCGATATCCTGGGCCTTGAAGGCTGGTACCATCTGAAGTTCAGAAGATACAAAATCCTCTTCGGTAATGCCGTATTTCTCGTTGAGGATCTTAAGTATATTGAGTTTGAATCTGTCCTTGGCTTCCTTATCAGGATCCGGGCGCGATCCGACGAGAACGTTCATATCCTCGCCCTTGAAGGCTTCATTCAGTTTTTTCTCCATCTGTTCCTTCGCAAGATGCGGCAGCAGGTCAGTAATGGTAAATACGGGATCGCCCGGGTCTTCACCAATGCTGATATCTATGATGGAACCATCGGCCTTCACGATGGTACCATGGAGCGCAAGGGGAATTGTTAGCCACTGGTATTTCTTGATACCTCCATAATAATGGGTTTTCAGAAATACCATATCAGTTGATTCATAAAGCGGATTCTGCTTGATATCCACCCTTGGCGAGTCAATATGGGCGCCGATCATTCGCGTGCCTTCTTCACATGGTTTTTCGCCAATGACGGCCAGTAACATCAGCTTCTTCCTGACAATACGGTAAACTTTATCACCGGGATTCAGCGGTGTTTTTTCACTCAGGATCTTCTCTATGTCAACAAAACCATTGCGGATGGCCAGATCTTCGGCTTCCCGCACAAACTCCCTTTCGGTCTTGGCCTTGTCCAGAAAAGCCTTATAGCCTTTGCTGAACTTCTCGATCTTGCTTTCGGTCATGGTTTTATTATCCCAGGCATTGACTGGTTTATAAACAAGGTTCTTCGCGCTTACTGCAGTTTCATTAGCCTTATTCTTTGGGGGTCTTCCTCTTCTTTTAGCCGGTTTTTCGTGAGGTTCTGCAACAGCTTCCGGGTTTTTTCTTGGTCTTCCGCGTTTTCTTTTCTCTTCAGCCATATTCAATTCTCCTTTCTGCCATCCGGAATCCTTTTACTATGACATTTATGCTGTGACATTTGTATTATCGGATGCTGAAAATTACATTTTATATTATACCATTATATTCCCTGTGATAATATTTCCAATGCAAAATAAGGTAATTTAATAAAGAAGCGGTCACAGCCCATCGAACTGTGGCTGTGACACGCCCGGAATCAGAAATGCGAAAGGCCTTATCCTTGGTGTCGGTTCAGAGTATTATACATATCAATCCACCGCTGCCTTCATTGATGATCTTCTGCAGCGTTTCCTGAAGCTTCAGCTGGGCATCTTCCGGCATCCTGAAAAGCTTGTTCTGGAGGCCCTCTGAAATCAGCTCATGGAGAGATTTTCCGAATATATTGGATTCCCAGAGTTTTTCCGGAGCACCCTCGAATTCCTTCAGGAGATAATTGACCAATTCCTCGGATTGCTTTTCTGAACCTACCAGAGGAGCGATTTCAGTTTCGATATCGGCCCGGATCATATGGATGGAAGGCGCGCTTCCCCTGAGTTTGATACCGAATCTGCTTCCCTGTCTTATGATTTCCGGGGGCTCCAGGGTCAGTTCATCGATACTGGGTGTTACAACGCCGTAACCCTTTGTTCTGACTTCAGAAAGGGCATTTGCTATTTTTGAGTATTCCGCCCTTATAGCCGACAATTCTTTCAGGACTGAGAACAGGCGCTGCTCACCATCGATTTCAAGGCCGGTTTCCTCTTTGACTACCTTAAAGAAAAGCCCGTCAGATGGCTTCATTTCCAGGCTGACCTCGCCTGTACCCATCTTGACATCCTGGATGGAAGTCTTGCTTAAAAAATCATATATGCCGAATCTTTCCGCCGCATCATATACATTCTGTACCGTTGACCTGTCCTGGAACGAATCCATGATTGCGTTGACCAAGTCTTTCCTGAGCCAGTGTTCGTTATCCAGGGAAAGGATCCAGCCGGGAAGATTGAAGCTGATTTCACGCACCGGGAAGTCAAGAAGAATACCGTTCATAACCCTGTTTATGGATTGTATGCCCAGATTGAGGCAGTCGACGGGGATGACCGGCTTGCTGTATTTTTTGCTTAATTCTTCGGCCATCGTTTTGACTTCGGCGCTTTCGGGGGATGTTGAGTTAAGCAGTACCACAAAGGGCTTTCCTGAAGCCTTAAGCTCGTTGATTACCTGCTCTTCTGCTTCTTCATACTCTTCCCTGGGGATATTGGTAAAGGAACCGTCAGCTGTAACAAGTACTCCAATGGTGGAATGGTCGCTGATGACCTTTCTTGTACCAATGGCGGCCGCCTCCTCAAAGGGTATGTCATAATCATACCAGGGCGTCTTTACCATTCTGGGCACTTCGCCTTCCATATGGCCGACGGCGCTCTTGACCATATAGCCAACGCAGTCCACGAGCCTGACCCGCATGTTTACGTTATCGTCCATGGTTACGGTAACCGCTTCATTGGGGACGAATTTTGGCTCGGTGGTCATAATCATCCGTCCTGATGCGCTCTGGGGTGTCTCATCCACGGCCCTTTCCCTGTCATACGGGTTCTGAATATTCGGCAAGACCAGGGAATCCATAAAACGCTTGATAAAAGTTGATTTGCCGGTCCGGACCGGACCCACTACTCCTATGTATATATCGCCCTTTGTCCTTTCCGCAATGTCGCTGTATATGCTGTACAAAGCTTCCACGGCCAATCCCCCTCTGTTAAAGCCTGGGGCACATGCAACAATAGCATGGCCCATGGGTCAGTATAAGTATATTGGCCGTCAAGACGATATATGAAAGATTTTATTTAAAAAACCATGGGGACAGTCCCCATGGTTTGTCATGGTTTGCCATGGTTTTGAAAGATCACGGGGACCGCCCCCGTGGTTTCTATTTATGGTTTTCGAAAGACAACAGGCATTTGTCAGCCCTGTACTTAGTGATGATATACTCAACGGGCTGGCCGTTTTTGGCAAACAGTATGTTGTTCACCTTGATCAGGGGCTGCCCTGGCTGTACCTTGAGATAGCCAGCATCCCTTTGGTCGGTATAGACTATTTCAAGCATACTCTTAGATGTGTTGGGAATCAGCGGATATTTTCCTCGAAGAATATCGTGGGAAGGCTTTTTCATCTTGATATCCTCGCAGATATCCGGAAAACGGTACAGCGGTATATATGAGATATTCAGCGAGATCACTTCTTCGCCATGATTGTTTATGTAGGTAATAGCCGCAAACTCGGCCGGCATATCGTGTTTGAGCCCGAACAATTCGGACAGATTCTTATCCTTATCGCTCGAGATGATCTCCATAGACACGATATTCTTATCAGACGGGTTCTTGCTGTCCAGTATGGAACCGGTGAAACCTGTATAGTCCTTGATATGGATATGGGTTTTCCGTGTTGAAACGAAGGTCCCTTTTCCCTTTTGTTTATATAAATGGCCACTGGCCGTCAGTTCATTTATTGCCTGACGTACCGTTGGCCTGCTTATATCGTACATTTCACAGAATTCCTGCTCTGAAGGGATTTTGGAGTTTTCTTTAAACTCACCTTTTTCAATCTTTTCAAGTATGAGATTCTTCAGCTGGTAATATAGCGGTACATTACTATACTTGTTTATGTCTACCATACCAAAACCCTCCATCGCATTACATAATGACGTAAAGACAATATAACATTAATCGGAAAGATATTCAATAGATGTTAATGTATTTTTTTGAAGACATTTGTACATTCTTATAAATTGAGGTCCACGTGTACATCTGTGACTTGGTTGGCTTCCAGCAAGGGATAGACATGCTCTTCAAGAAACTCGTCCACCTGCTGCGGGCAGCGCCCTATGTAATTTTCCGGCTTCAGAACTTCCTTAATATCCTCCAGTGACAGGCCAAATGCCGGGTCACCGGCTATGCGCTCAATCAGGTCATTGGGCTGTCCGTCATTCTTCACCCTGCCGGCTGAGGCCAAGGAGTGCTGTCTGATTCTTTCGTGAAGTTCCTGCCTGTCTCCGCCTTTCTTAACTGCCTCCATAAGGATGTTTTCTGTGGCCATAAAGGGGAGCTCTTCCATGACATGCTTTTCAATGACCCTTGGATAGACCACGATACCATCGGCTATGTTTTGGTAAATGTTAAGGATGGAATCCAGGGCCAGGTATGCTTCAGGAATGCTTATGCGGCGGTTGGCCGAATCATCCAGGGTCCTCTCAAGCCATTGGGTGGATGCGGTAATGGCAGGATTTAACGCGTTCACGATCACGTATCTTGCCAGCGCTGAAATCCTCTCGCTGCGCATGGGGTTTCTCTTGTACGCCATGGCCGAAGAGCCGATCTGTTTTCTTTCAAATGGCTCCTCAAGCTCTTTCAGGTTTGCCAGCAGGCGCATATCATTGCTGAATTTATATGCGCTTTGGGCAACCGCGCTCAGGACGTTGAGTATCCTCGAATCCTGCTTCCTTGAGTATGTCTGGCCTGAAACCGGCATTATCTCATGGTAACCTATCTTTTCGGCTATCAGTTTCTCCAGCTCTTTGACCTTTTCGTGATCTCCATCGAAAAGGGCAAGAAAGCTTGCCTGGGTTCCTGTTGTGCCCTTGTTTCCCAAAAGCCGCAGGTGCGAAATAACAAAATCCAGTTCCTCAATATCAAGCATCAAATCCTGAATCCAAAGGCATGCCCTTTTACCCACGGTTACAAGTTGTGCCGGCTGAAAATGGGTATAGCCCAGCGTGGGCACATCCTTGTAAGACTTGGCGAAACGGCTGAGTTTAAGAATCACTGAGAGGACCTTTTCCCTGATAATTCTCAGAGCCTTGTGAAAGATGATTATGTCGGTGTTGTCACAAACAAAGCATGAAGTAGCACCCAAATGAATTATCCCTTTCGCCTTTTTGCACTGGGCACCGTAAGCGCGGATATGGGACATGACATCATGACGTGTCTCTCTTTCTATCTCTTCAGCCAACTCGTAGTTTATATCATCGCGAAAGGCCTTCAATTCATCGATCTGTTCCTGGGTAATATCAAGCCCAAGCTCCTTCTGGGCTTCGGCAAGGGCAATCCACAGCGTGCGCCAGGTTTTGAACTTGGTGTCGGGCGAAAAAAGCTCCAGCATCTCTCTACTGGCATATCTTGAACTGAACGGACTTTCGTAAGAGCTCCTGGACAAAGTGCGTACCTCCGAAAAAAACAGCAAAATACCACCACGTAAGCATGACATTACTACGTCACTACGTTAATACATAAATATATCATGTTAATGTTATGGCTGTGGTAGTAATTATATCTCTATTCATGAGAAAAATCCAGTAAAAAAAGAGTGAATTTTTAAGTTTATTCACTCTGTACAAAAATAATCGGGCTATTAAGGAAAAGGATACTTATTGCAGTCGTTCCAGCGCGGCTATTTCAACGCAGACACATAGTATTTCAATGGCTTTTTCCAGTTCGTCTATGGGCGGATATGACGGCGCAAGCCGTATGTTTGTATCATCCGGATCATTTCCGTAAGGGAACGTGGCTCCCGCCGGGGTCAGGGTCACCCCTGCCTCTTTTGCCAGTTCCACAACCCGACGGGCACATCCCTTCATCACGTTAAAGCTTATGAAGTATCCCCCTCGCGGTTTGTGCCAATAGGCGATATTCTTGCCCCCCAGGTTTTTTTCCAGGATGTTGAATACGGTTTCAAATTTAGGTCTTAGAAACCCGGCTTGCTTTTTCATATGTTCCTTCAAGTTTTCCGGGTCCTTCAGAAAACGGACATGCAGCATCTGGTTGATCTTGTCAAAGCCGATTGTCTGAATGGCGATCTGCTTCTTAAGGTATGCGATATTCTCCGGGCTCGATGCCACCACGGCTATCCCCGCCCCCGGGAAAGTTATCTTCGAGGTAGACGAAAACATGTAAGCCCTGTGGGGATGGCCTGCCCTGCGGCACTCTTCTATCAGGTCCAGGAGCGTATCCTGGGTTTCATAGAGATGGTGGAACTGATATGCGTTATCCCACATGATGATGAAATCATCAGCGGCGGTTTTCATGGCCGCAAGGCGTCTTACCACACGGTCCGATAAGGTTATGCCTGTAGGGTTGCTATACATGGGGATACTCCACATTCCCTTGACAGAAGGATCTTTTGACACCAGTTCTTCCACCATGTCCATATCGGGCCCTTCCGATGTCATGGGAATTGTTATCAGATCAAACCCGAATTGCTCTGTAATGGCAAAATGGCGGTCATATCCCGGGCTGGGGCATAAAAACTTGAGTTTTCCCTGTTTGCCCCATGGTTGCTTAAAGCCGTTGAGACCAAGGAGTAGGGCCTTGCTTATAAGGTCATACATCAGGTTCAGGCTTGAGTTCCCGCCTACGATAATCTGGTCAACCGAGAGATTGAACAGCGAGGCGAATAATCTTTTCGCCTCAATGATCCCGTCCATGGCTCCATAATTACGGCAATCGATTCCATCTTCGGAAACAAGGTTCTTTGCGTATTTGAAAAGGTCCATGGAAAGATCCAATTGGTCGCTGCCGGGCTTTCCCCTGGACATGTCCAGTTTCAGGCCTTGTTTCTTATATTCTTCATATTGCTTTAGGAGTTCATCTTTTCTTTCAGTCAGGCTTAAAGGGGCTATCTTTTTCTCATATGCCCTCCGGACATCTATATCCGGCTTCCTTCCTGGCGGCATTTCCATGACTTCATCCATCGTTATTCCTCCTGGGCGCATTCATTATAAACTTATGTTATATTCTATAAGAGCGATACGCATTATGCAAGTTTATTCTTCTGATATTGCAAACTCTTTTGACATGCTTCATACAGAGAGCCCGCCCAATCTGGTACCCAGGTCAAACGTGCTTTAAATTTCCCCGTTTGCCGCTTGAAAGGGCCTGTTTTTAAATCTTGCATGTTGAAAAGCCGCGCGATTCATTATCAATGATCAGCGTTGCCGGGTTTTTAAGCCAGCAATCGACCGGAATGAAGCAGGTAATAAGGCTTCAATTTATAATATGCACCCACTTTTCTATAACCTGGCTGAGGTAATCGGCAAATACCTTTCTTTCTGCGCTTCCCATGGCTATCAGCGGGCTTTCCGCGATAATCTCTTCGCCCTTGTAGACAGATACCGTTCCAAGAATTGTTCCTTTTCGTATTGGGGCCTGCAATTCCGCGGGAAGTGAAACCCTTGTTGAGAGCATGTCTATTTCCTGATTCTTTATGACAGCCTTTACATCAGCGGCAACTCCCGCCGGGATGGCTTCCGCGGCACGGGCGCGCGTTACCGGAACATGTCCCATTATACTTCCCATGTCAAGAAGCTTTACATATCTGTAGCTCTCAAACGCATAATCCAGGACCCTCATACTGCTTTGCGATCTCAGGCTTTTTGAGTCGCAGAAAAGCACCGTTGATATCAGGCGCATATTGTTCCTGGTGGCCGAGGTGACCAGGCATCTTCCGGCCTGCCCGGTATACCCCGTTTTAACACCGTCGGCGCCTTCATACAGACCAAGCATCTCATTGGTATTGGTAAGCGTCCTGCCCTCGAAATAATACTCCCTGGTCTTCACGATCCTGTTAAATACCGGGTTGCTCAATGCATAACGGGTTATTTTTGCCAGATCATAAGCCGTGGTATAATGTCCTTCGGCATCTAAACCGTGGGGATTGGAAAAACTGGTCTCATAAGCGCCTATCTCCCTTGCTTTCTCGTTCATCATCCTTGCGAACTCCTGGACGCTTCCCGCGCAATACTCCGCAATCGCGACAGCTGCATCGTTTCCGGAGCACATCATGAGTCCGTACAGAAGATCCTCCATCCGGATATTGGAGCCTGCCCTGAGCCCCATTTCAGAGCCACCCATACCGGCCGCGCGGCCGCTGATTGGTACACGCGCGTCCAGGGAACAGTTCTCGATCGCTATAATCGCTGTCATTATCTTTGTGGTGCTGGCCATGGGTCTTTTTACAAAGGCATTTTTTTCATAGAGAACGGTTCCGGTTTTAAAATCCATCACGCAGGCTGACCGTGCGTTAATGACCGGGGCTGATACAGCCAACGCTTGCTCCCTGTCAAACGTATCGGGATAGATTATACCTGTATGTACGGTCATGTCCCGGGAAATGTCCGGTAACGAAGTCAATAGGGCCGGGTCTTCCGGCGGGGACCGGCGCGGCGGTATGAAAAGACATACGAAAGCCAGATTAAGAATGAGTATGAAGGCCAGGAAGTATAACAGGTCCCTTGCTTTCAAGACTGTATCTCCGTATATTGTTCTGCCAGTGTCATTTATATGTCTTTCAGGGACTTATTACACCATCATTCTTCAAGATTTCAATAATGGTCCTGACTGTACGGGATATATCATTGTCAGAAACAACATGGTAATCGCAGTAGGCCTTGTATAGGGGATAACGCTTTTCCATGAGTTCATGGAGGATTTCAGGTCCATTGCTCAGAAGAGGACGGCCTTTAAAATCTATACTTTCCGCGATGAGATGGACAGGCCTGTCGATAAATATGAGGAAGCCTTTTTCCTTCAAGGCCTTAACATTCTCTTCCCTCAGCACAACTCCTCCACCGGTGGAAATGACGGCGCCCTCAAAGGATGCGATCTCGGATATAATCTTGCTTTCAGCATCCCGAAAATAGTCCTCTCCCCTCTCAAACAGCTTCGGGATAGGGCCATAGGTTTCTTCTATGAGAACATCGGTGTCTATGAAAGGCATATTGAGTTGCTCACTCAAACGCTTTCCCACTGTCGTTTTCCCGCATCCCATCATACCTATTAAAACAATATTTTGTTTCATTAGCCCCTCCTTATCTCCTCTATCGCTTTGTTTATAAGGGCCTTATCCAGGGTTCTTCTCTGCCAGATCTCTTCGGAGCGCAAGGCTTGAGCCACCAGCATGTAAATGCCGTTGGCGCATGGGATGCAAAGTTCTTCCGCATATCTTAAAAGGACAGTTTTTTCGGGATTATATATCAGATCCATAACAAACTTCACACCTGTAATCTGCTCTTTCTGAAGCGGGCTTTCGGATATGCGGGGGTGCATGCCCACCGGTGTGGTGTTGATCAAAATGTCATAGCCCGCGGCCCTGAAAGTGGATATGTCGGCGCAGTTAAGCCCGGGGAATTTCATTATGGCACTATCCGGATCGCGGGATACTATGGTTATGCCCGAAGCTCCATGATCCTCCAGGTATGCCACGACGGCCCTCGCAGCGCCGCCGCTGCCCAGCACGGCGCATCTCGCTCCCGCTGTTTTAACACCGTATTCCTCAAGGGCCATGCCAAACCCGTGGTAATCGGTGTTATATCCCTTGTATCCACCCGAAAGGCAAACAGTGTTTACCGCGCCTATATGGAGGGCTTCATCCGACAGGGAATCAAGATAAGCCAGGATCTCTTTTTTATATGGGATGGTAACATTGACCCCCAGGTAGCCGCGGGATTTCAGGCTGTCCAACAGGTTGGGCAGCTTTTCCGGCTTAACCTCAATCAGGTCATATTCAGCGTTCATTCCCGATTCTTTGAAAAACAGCGAATGTATCCTGTGGGATAGGCTGTGGGAAAGCTTTTCGCCCACCAGGCCATACCTTGCCGGACCCGATCCTGCGGCGCTGGATATGATCCTTGACTGGAATTGCCGTGAAACCTCCAGGATCCCGGAATAGACAGATTTGATGGATTCCCTGTATTCCGGGTTTTTTACCTGTGAAAGTATCCGGTCCAGGACCTGCCGCTCCCGTGACGAATCCAGTATGGCCATGCCGGTCTTCTTTTTGTATTCCGCCACATCCCGTACATGGTCCATCCTCTTTTCAAGAAGCTGGGTTATGGCTTCGTCAACCTCATCTATTCCTTTTCTTATGGTATCCAAAAAATCTTTTGGAGGCATATTCCAGGATCCCTCCCCGTTCATGCAATAAATGCGGGACCGCTAAAAAAGCTGCCCGGCTTTTGAATTGGTTCAGGGCGCCTTACAGGCACTGGTATCCAAACTGCGTCAGATAAAGGTCGCACAGTGCAATGGCGCAGGCAGCCTCCACAACCGGCACCGCCCTTGGGACGATGCATGTATCATGCCTGCCCTCTATTTCAAGTACAGCGTCCTCCATCTTCTTCATGTCAATGGTGTCCTGGGCTTTCGCGATTGAGGGAACGGGCTTTAAGGCCACCCGGAAAACAACCGGCATTCCGTTGGTAATTCCCCCGTTTATGCCGCCGTTATTGTTGGTTTTGGTCCGGACCTGCTCCCCGTCCATATAGAAGCTGTCGTTAGCTTTACTGCCCCTCATTCTTGTTATGGTAAAGCCAGCGCCGAACTCCACACCCTTAACCGCGGGTATGGAAAACAGGATGGAAGAAAGTTTGCCCTCAACATTGCAGAAGTATGGAGTGCCGATTCCGGCCGGAAGGCCGATGACGGCCGTTTCAATTATGCCCCCCACCGAATCCAGATCCCTTCGGGCCTCGTCAATCAGCTGGGAATACAATTCGGCACAGGAAGCGTCATTTACAGGAAGCTCCATGCTCCTCAAATTTTCAAGCTGTTTCCTGGTAATGTCGGCCATATCGAAAGCCACGTCGGTAATATCACCAATACTCCAAATATGGCTCCCTATATGTATTCCCTTAACCTCGAGGAACTGGCGGGTAAGGGCGCCCGCGAAAACCAAAGGCGCGGTAAGCCTGGCCGAGAAATGACCACCGCCCCTGAAATCGTTGTATCCGCCAAAGCGGACAGACGCGGTATAATCGGCATGACCGGGCCTTGCCAGGTGGCTGGTTTCTTCGTAATCCCGTGATCTGGTGTCGGTATTCCTGACAAGGCCGCATATGGGAGCGCCCGTGGTCCTGCCCCGGTACAGGCCGCTCAGTATTTCCACTTCATCGGCTTCCTTCCTCTTTGTAGAATATACCGTGGCCTTTGGCCTTCTTCTCTCCATCTCAGTATTTATTCTCTCAAGATCCACGGTCATCCCGGCCGGAAAGCCGTCCACCACAACCCCAACGGCGGGGCCGTGGGATTCGCCGAACAGCGAAATTCTTAATCTTTCACCCCATATGCTGCTCATCAACCTTACCTCCCAGCAGCTTAAAATCTTGCCAGAACTCCGGATAGGACTTGGAAACGGCTTCAAACCCGCTGATTTTCACAGGACCCATCGTACGGGACGATGCTATGGCCAGGGCCATGACTATCCTGTGGTCGTTCCAGCCATCAACGCTGGCACCTGTAAAGTGGTTCACCCCATGTATCACAAGCCCGTCCTGCCTTTCCACTATGCGGGCTCCCAGCTTGTTAAGCTCGCTGCAAACTGCCCGCAGCCGGTCCGATTCCTTGAGCCTCAGCCTTTTTGCGTTGGTGATGGCTGATACTCCGGGACAAAGAGCCGCGGCCACAGCCACAGCCGGAACAAGGTCGGGACACTGGGAGGCGTCCACCTGGACGCTTTTAAGGGTGCCAGGGTTTACCAATAGTGTACCCTGTCCCCACACCGTTCTGGCGCCCATGTCCCGTACAATGTCGAGTATTATTCGGTCACCCTGCAAAGAAGCCTCATTCAGGCCTTCTATGGCTACTTCGCCGCTGATGGCTCCCAGGACGCAGAAGAAAGCCGCCTGGGACCAATCCCCTTCCACAGCGAGCGAGCAGGCAGCGGCTTTCTGTTTCCCTTGTATTTTAAACAGCCTGAAGTCATGGGAATGCCCGATTGATATACCGAACCTTTCCAGGGCGTCAATGGTCATGCCAACATATGGACGGGACTCCAGGGGACCCGAAATCCTGATTTCTGAATCACCATCAAGAAAAGGCAGGGCCATCAAAAGCCCGGATATGAACTGGGAGCTCACATCGCCTCTTAAGTCATACTCACCTGGTCTTAGCCTTCCTTCCAGCCTGATGGGCATTTTGCCGTTTTCATCAGTGAAGTTTACACCTTTTCCGGGCAGGAGCCTTTTATATATATCAAAAGGCCGCGTTACAAGCCTGCCCTTGCCCGTGAGGGTAACGGGATCTGCACACAGTCTGCTGATGGGTATAACCAACCGGGCTGTGGTACCGGACTCTATGCAGTCAATCACAGGCCGGACTACCCTGATATCACCCGGAGACGAAATAACAACCCGCTTCCTGCAGTCAAAAACCGGGCTGTCCTCAATCATCACGCTGGCTCCCAGGGCTTCGCAGGCCTGCATGGTGGCCTTAATGTCGTCAGATAAGACCACATTGTCTATTTCGCTTGTGCCTTTTGCCAACAGGGCACAGAGCATCAGGCGGTGGGCCATGCTTTTTGACGGCTGGATGAATATCCTTCCCGTAAGTTTTGCGGGTTCAATTCTCAAGCTGCGCAAACAGATGCTCCTCCAATTCCTCAAAACTCCATTTGGCCAATCCGCACTTACCTGTCTCACGCAGGTATGCGATGGTAATAAGCCCGGAGCGTGATTTCTTGTCTATCCTTATGGCACCGACCAGGTCCTTCATGTTCACATCGGGTAAGGCCACGGGAAGGTTAAAGGATTCCAGTAGCCCGGTAAGCCTCTTTAATGTTCCTGGTTTTGTCAATCCGAGCCTTTCGGTGATACGGGTAATATACACCATCCCAACCGATACGGCTTCGCCATGGGTCAGCCCCTGGTACTGTTGGACCTTCTCGATGGCGTGGCCTATGGTATGGCCAAAGTTGAGAATCTGCCTTAAACCTGTATCATGCTCGTCCTGTTCGACTATGGCCGATTTGATCCGGCAGCTTGCGGCGATGATTTCGTCAAATATTACTCCTGCCCCTGTGTCGCTTGCCATTATTTCAAGTTTATCGCATAAGTCCCTGTCGCATATCAGACCATGCTTGATCAGCTCAGCCATGCCGTCCAATAATTGCCTGTCGTCCAGGGTGGCTAAAAAGCCCGGGTCGGTGTAAACCGCATCGGGCTGGTAAAAGGCGCCTACCAGGTTCTTACCCTGTTCCATGTCAACGGCCGCCTTGCCGCCGATGCTACTGTCAACCATGGCCAGGAGCGTCGTGGGTATCTGGATAAAACCGAGCCCCCGTAAAAAAGTTGCCGCCGCAAGCCCGGCAATATCCCCGGTTACGCCTCCTCCCAGGGCCACAACATAATCGCTGCGTGTAAAGGCTGCGTCGGCCAGGGCATTGTATATACCTTCAAGGGTCCTGAGATTCTTACTCGGTTCACCCTCGGGAAAAGTGACCGAAATAGTTTCAAAGCCCTTTATCCTGAGTTTCCTTACAAACTCTTCCCCGTACAGGGAGAATACCCGGTTGTCGCTGACAATGGCCATTCGCCTTCCATGGTAACGCCTTTCGAACAATTGGGGAAGATAACCAAGCATTCCTGTTTCTATTTCGATATTGTATGGTTTTGATGGGGTATTGACCCGGACCTGAATAACCATGGACAACCTCCCGCCTCATTTCTTTTCCGGCTAAAACTGGATATTTCGTCCCTCAATTTCTGCAAGTTTCCGTAATTCGGGAATAAGGCTGGCGTAATCTGCGGGAGTTAGTGACTGTTCCCCGTCGCTGAGCGCGCACCTGGGGTTGTTATGGACCTCGATGATCAGCCCGTCCGCGCCCGAAACCACAGCCCCCTTGGACATGGGCAGAACCATCCAGGATTTGCCGGTGCCGTGGCTCGGATCCACTATGATGGGAAGGTGGCTGAGCCTTTTTATAGCGGGCACCGCGCTAAGGTCAAGGGTGTTTCTCGTATAGGTTTCAAAGGTGCGTATTCCGCGCTCGCAAAGGATTACATTTTCATTGCCTTCGCTCATTATATATTCCGCGGACATCAGCCATTCCTCCAGGGTGGCCGAAAGACCGCGCTTTAGCAGTATGGGCTTCTTCGTCCTGCCCAGTTCACGCAGCATTACAAAATTCTGCATGTTCCTGGCTCCCACCTGGATAATATCCACATCCTCGAGGAAACGCTCCAGGACCTCGGTGGACATAATCTCGGACACGATGGGAAGGCCGGTTTCCCTGCCTGCTGTTTTAAGAAGCTCAAGCCCTTCCAGGCCGAGTCCCTGGAAGCTGTAGGGAGAAGTCCGCGGTTTATAGGCGCCGCCCCTTAAAAAAGAGGCCCCCGCCTTTTTCAGTTCATGGGCGATGTTTACGATCTGCTCCTCGCTTTCCACTGAGCACGGACCTGAAATCAGTACGAAATGGCCAGCGCCGATCTTTCTTCCCCGGACCTCTATCACCGTATCCACGGGCTTGAACATGCGGTTGGCCTTTTTGAAGGGTTCGCTGACCCTCATGGTATTGGCCACTATCTCATGTGAAGAAAGGGCGTAGGTGTTGATTCTTGAGACATCGCCAATAAGGCCGATGATAGTGGTTTCTACACCGACTGAAACATGCACCTTCAGTCCAAGGTTCTCAATCTCTCTGATCAGTTCTCTTCTCTGCTCTTCAGTAGATCCGGGTTTCAGTACCAGAATCATGATCTCATCTCCTCACTGGCAGCCTTGCGGCCCCTGTATTTGCATCAGGCGCACAACAGCTTATGTCCAGGTTCAGCGGCTGAATTATCCGTAGAACTCGTCGTAAATGCTTACTATTGCCTTGTCAACATCGTCCTCTGATACTCCGAACATGATGCTGACCTCAGAAGATCCCTGGTTGATCATCCTTATATTGATGCCGCTTCGGGCCAGGGCCTTTGTAACCCTCGCGGCGATGCCCACGGTATGCATCATGCCCTCGCCCACTACCATAACAAGCCCCAGGTCATATTCGATATCCACGCTGTCAACCCGGAGGTCCTTGGCGATCCTTTCCATGATGCGGCTTTTTCTCTCGTCGTCCATGTACTGTTTTCTGATGATGATGGATATATCGTCAATACCCGAAGGCATATGTTCAAACGGAACAAACTCTTCCTCGAGGATCTGGAGCACCTTGCGGCCAAACCCTACTTCACGGTTCATCATGTACTTGTGGATATTTATACTGCAAAAACCTTTTCCGCCTGCTATTCCGGCAACGGGACATTCAGATTCCGACCTTGCCGGGGTGATCAATGTACCGGGAGCGTCGGGATTATTGGTGTTCCTTATATGCACCGGTATCCTCTTCTGGTATACGGGCTCCAGCGTTTCCTCGTGGAGCACCGAAAACCCGGCATAGGCAAGCTCGCGCATCTCCCTATATGTAAGAACGCGGATGGGCTTGGGATCCTCAATCAGTTTCGGGCTTGCGGCGAATACCGAGTTGACATCAGTGAAGTTTTCATAGACATCCACTTCCAGCGCAGCGGCCAGGATGGAGCCCGTGATATCCGAGCCTCCCCTTGGGAATGTGACCACATCGCCTGACAGAGAATACCCGAAAAAGCCCGGGAATATGATAATGCCCGGCAAAGACCTGATCTTCTGCAGGTTCTTGAATGACTGGGGAAGCACCCGCGCGTTACCGTATTCGTCACTGAGGAACAGGCCAGCATCCTTGGGGTTCAGATACTGCGCCTGGTACCCGGTTGATTTTAAGTAGTAAGCCACGAGCCTTGCCGCGTTATCCTCACCGGCAGCCTTCATCCTGTCCATGAATTTCTCATCGGAGTCATAATCCATTGAAAGCCGTGTTCTCAGGTTGTTTTCGATATCAACAACAATCTGGTTTCCAAGGCCGAGATCCGCCGAGATCTCCCTGAACCGGGATACGATGTTTTGGAGAACCTCTTCATAATCTTCGCCTTTTAAAAACCTTTCGGCGCACTGGATTAATAGATCAGTGATCTTGGTATCGGAATCAAAACGCTTGCCCGGAGCTGAAACTACAATTAAACGCCTTTCCGGGTCGGAGGTTATGATGGAACAAATCTTCCTGATCTGTTCTGCATTTGCCATTGATGTTCCGCCAAACTTGCAAACCTTCATATATAATACCTTGCCTTTCATTATCGGATTATCCCGTTTCCCAGCCAATTCCCATTAAGATAAGGAATCCAATGGAAACCGAAGCAAAGTTAAAGCCTATATGATAAAAACATGACGACATGCTGATCCGTGATGGCAATCGAGCAGCTGAACATTGTTGCTTCGTAAATAAAAAGATAAAGGGTTTCCCCTTTATCCTTAGATTTTAATATCAAGCCTATCCTTTGTCAATCATTATATGCTATTTACAGGCTTGTCAGGCCCCTCCGATCAGGCGTATGGTTTCCTTGGCTATGGCAAGTTCCTCATTGGTAGGTATGATCAATGTGCGGACCTTCGCGTCATCAGTACTGATATCTATCTCGATCCCCTTGCTCCTGTTCTTTTCGGGGTCTATCTTTATGCCCAGGAATTCCATGTTTGTACAGACCCGCTGGCGGATGTCGGGATTGTTCTCACCGATTCCCGCGGTGAACACCACGGCATCCAGGCCGCCCATTGCGCAGGCATAAGCGCCGATAAACTTCTTGACCTGGTATGAAAATATCTGCAGGGCAAGCTCCGCGCGCTCATTTCCTTCATTCACGGCCTTCTCCAGGTCCCTGAAATCGCTGGACACACCGGATATTCCATAAACCCCCGACTTCTTGTTCATGATACAGTCCATTTCGTCGGTGGACAGTTTCTCCTTGTTCATCAGGAAGGTTACTGCCGCAGGGTCTATAGTGCCGCAACGAGTTCCCATGGCCAGCCCGTCAAGGGGAGTAAATCCCATGGAGGTTTCCACGCTTTTGCCGCAATCCACGGCAGTGATACTTGAACCATTACCAAGATGGCATGTGACGATTTTCAGCTGGTCGTATGGCCTTTTTAGCAAAACTTCAGCCCGTTCTGAAACATATTTGTGGGATGTGCCGTGGAAGCCGTATTTACGCAGCCTGTACTTCTCATAATACTCATATGGCAGCGCGTAAATGTAGACCTTTTTCGGCATGGTCTGATGGAAGGCTGTATCAAACACCGCAACCTGGGGCACCCCTTCAAGAATCTTGCTGCAGGCCTTGATGCCTGTTATATTCGGCGGGTTATGGAGGGGAGCCAGTTCCTCGCATTCCTCTATTGTTTTAATGACCTCATCATCGATGATTACCGAACTGAAGAATTTCTCTCCTCCGTGGACAACCCTATGGCCTACTGCGTTGATCTCATCCAAGGATTTGATGACACCGGTCTCTTCATCGGTCAGTACGGCTATCAGCTGTTTTATAGCCTCCAGATGGCTTTCCATGACGATTTCCTTGATAACCGACCTGCCATCACAGGTCTTATGCCTGATAAATGAACCGTTTATTCCTATCCTGTCGCAAACGCCCCTGGCCAGCACAGTTTCTCCTTCCACATTTATCAGCTGATACTTCAAGGATGAGCTTCCCGCATTGATAACAAGTATATTCATGATCATCTATCCCCTTTTTTGCTTTATGTTCCCTTTATATTAAAAAACTCACTTTACCCTATGCCATGGCTTATTTTCCCGTGGCCTGGGCCTGAACCGCCGTAATGGCCACTACTCCCGCAATATCTTCTGCCGAACAGCCCCTGGACAGGTCGTTTACGGGTTTTGCGATGCCCTGCGTAACAGGCCCGTACGCTTCGGCCTTTGCCAGCCTCTGTGTCAGCTTGTAAGCGATATTACCTGAATTCAGATCAGGGAATATCAGAACATTAGCCTCACCCTTGAGAGGGCTTTCCGGAGCCTTTGACCTGGCAATCTCGGGAATGATCGCCGCGTCAACCTGCAGCTCGCCGTCTATCAGGTATCCGGAGTCTCTTTCCTTGGCAATCCTGGTGGCTTCTATCACTTTTTCGATCAGTTCGCTTCTGGCGCTGCCATAACTGGAATAAGACAGCATGGCTACCTTTGGTTCGGCTTCTACAAGGTTCTTAAAGGTAGCCGCCGAAGTAATTGCGATTTCAGCCAATTCTTCAGCGTTTGGATTTTCAACAAGTCCGCTGTCAGCGTACAGAAATGTGCCTTTATATCCGTACTCACAATCGGGAACACAGATAATGAAGAATGCGGAAACGAGCCTGACTCCTGGTGCTGTTTTCAGAATCTGGAGCGCCGGCCTCAATGTGTCGGACGTGGAATGGACGGCCCCCGCAACCATACCGTCGGCTTCATTCTTTTTGACCATCATGACACCCCAGTAAAGAGGGTTTTTCATGATCTCGCGGGCTTTTTCAATGGTCATGCCCTTATGCTTTCTCATCTCGTAGAAAGTATTACAGAAGTCATCAAACTTTTCTGATTTTTCAGGGTTTACAATAGCTGCTCCTGAAATATCTGTTCCTTGTGCCAGGGATTTTATCTTTTCTTCGTCTCCCACAAGGACGATATTGGCAAATCCCTGTTTCAGTATGATTTCTGTGGCCTTGAGGACACGGATATCTGTGCTTTCAGGCAAGACTATGGTTTTTTTGTCGAGTCCTGCACGTTCGGTGATTCTTTTTAAAAAGTCACCCATAACGAATTTTCTCCTTTCACGTGTATACACTATACATGTTGTAATATAGCCTATATGCCCAGAAAAATTATAATACAAATGTTTTTTGTATACAAGGAAAAACGGCAAATTCATAATAATTAACATGTGGTAATATATTCTGTATACATGATTAGGCCATAATTACCGGTCAGATCCTGTAGATTATCCGCCTCAAAGGCACCCAGCGCTTTATGCCGAAATCTTTGAGCAGTATTTTCCTCAGTTGCCTTGCTATGGTCTGTATGACCTCCAGGTCGTCCCCTGTTATCTCCTTGTCACCGTACCTGACCCTGCAGAAGATCTCTGAAGCGTCGGCAAAGGAATACCGAGCCAGGACGATATGCTTGTCGATACGCCGTCCGAATTCCAGAACCGTTTCACCAGGCTTGATGCCGCAGCCCGAATGTTCCAGCCAGATGAGCATTGTCTGGAATATGCTTATGATTTTCCTTTTGTTGTTTTTCCCCAAGAGCGCCAGATTGTCCACGAGAATTGCCAGAAGGTTAATTATGACCATGGCAAGGATCAGTCCTGCCAAGGCATGCGGTACGTATTCCAGGTAGGAAGTAAGTTCTACGGCAACCGGCGTTCCGGCGGGAGCACTGGGAAGATCGGAGGAATACTTGCCGTACATTTCAGCGTAACGCCTCATCAGATCTTCAATACTTTGGGCATCGCCGACCCTCCGGACATTCTCCTCTGAAGGAAGGTATTGCATGACATCGGCATAAATGGGTGTGGGTTCAAATATAAGCCATCCGAAACCCTGGAAATAAACCTCGACCCATGCATGGGCATGTCGGCTGGTGATGGTATAGATAGTATCATTATGGTTTTCGGGCATTACAAACCCTTCCACATACCTGGCCGGTATTCCCAGTGATCTGAGCATAACAGTCATTGAAGTGGCATAATAAGTGCAGTATCCCCTTCTGTCCTCGTTCAGAAACCATTCCACAAAATCCCGGCCCTCGGGTACACGGCTTGGGCTCAGGGTGTATTGATAGTTATTCCTCAAATAGTCCTGGATGGCGACAACCTTCTCATAATCGTTTTCGCAATCATGGGTTATGGCCCTGGCAAGCTTTATGACGCTTTCCGGGGTATTCTCGCTGATCCATGTGTATTCTTCCGCAATCTGTTTTGAGCGGATAAGAAGTGACTCCAGCACCTCTATGCCCTGCCCAAGCTCCTCCAGATGCGGGTTTTTGGGAGATGGATCCTTTTCAACCAGGGCGTCCCGCTGTCTTACGAGTTCGTCCAGCGCATCCTGGTACAGGTTGTCGTAACAGAATGTCAGCGCTCTTTTCAGAACGGGCGCGCCATACATTGGCTGCAGGTAATACACGGTATACCCGGATCCCATGGGCAATTTTCTTTGAGCATAGGCAATACCATGCATGTCCTGGCCCGCATCCAGGTTTCCTCCTTCGGTACTGGTTATGGGCATTATGGTAAGAAGCGGGGTGAATACTGTTTTCGTAGTCAGATTGCGGTACCGGATATCAAGTGAAAACGTGGGAAACAGGAAAGGATTGGACCTTCCGGAAGCCAGGTTTTCCAGGATCTCCTTATCGTTTCCCTCCACATCCGGAAACAGCTTATCGACAGGTATGTAAAGCCATCCCGCCCTGTTTTCCAGCAGCATGTTTTCTATCTCGGCGACGCTTTCACTGTCATCCTGGTTCTTGTGCCACATATTATTCTCATACCGGGAAAAGGCGGCACCGCGAAGATACGTTCTTTTATCACCCCTGACATCCATCATGACAGTATGGTTCGGTCTTATAGGCCCGCCAAGCCTGTTGGCAGAACCTCTGAATCCAGTCGCAGCCAGGCTGAAAAACTCCACATCGGTGTGTCCGAATCTTTGCTCCAGGTATTGAAAAACCTGGAATACCTTCCTGTCAAGCCACGGCCATCGGATGGGATGATCGCTCTTCGGTATGGATATGACGATAAGAACCGGAATGATGACCGCAGGCAGGGTAAACAGCATAAGGCTGCCCGATGCGGTTTTTCCGGTGATCAAACCTTTTTTGGCTTTTTTCTCGAAGACATGCCTGAAATAGGATATGGCTGTCAGCATGCAAGTAAAAGCCAGCACTGTTTTATTCTCGTTTCCCGTAAGTGTCCATATTCCGATATACATGGCTATTATGGCTCCGGTAAGCAGATACATCCTGAAATAGCGGATAAAAAGGAAGTAGATCACTATGGACAGAAGGATCGCGGCAAGGATGACGAGGATAATCGCGGCGGCTGCCAATTGCCCGGTAATGATGGTGTTCTGGTAATATATGATCCTTTCAATAATTTCGGCCATATAGGACATCTGGACCAGAACAATACCGCCGGTTCCTGTAAGGTACAGGACAACCGAAGTGACGGCCGCAACGCCCAAAACCAGTATTGAAACCATTCGGCTTACCCTGAACGCAAACAGCAGGCTGATGATGGGATACACCGCCGCAGATGCCAGGAAAACCACCGAAAAAGGCATTTGTCCCTTTAATACGGCAGAAGCGAGGGAGAGCATGACCAGTACGTACAGATAGCCGATGAAATAGATGAAAATTTTATCAAGCTTTGGTTTCATATGCTTTCACCTTTTCCTTTTCCCTGGCTTCGGTCCTTGCCCTGATCACTTCCAGTTCCGCGAAATCCTCCGCCTCTTCCCTCTGTTCCCCGATCTCCACAGCCCTGGGCGTCAGAAGATACCCTTTAATATTATTTTTCATCAAAAGGTCCGCAAGATCGTTTTTCGCCTGTACATCCTCCTGGTCAATACCAGCAATATCCACATAGTTCAGTTCAATATCAAATCCCTTGTTCCTAATCTTGAGTGATTCTTCCACCATCTTTCCGTCAAGGGTGACGGTATAGACATATATCAGCTTGCTGTTTCGCCCGGTATCGGTGAAATGATGGTAGATGTTTTCAAAATCATCTTCTTCGGAAAACTTGATTTCGGACAGGATCTGGTAAAGACCTTCAAATTCATTGAGGGACGCGGCACGGAAGGTATAGGGTTTTTCTTTGAAAAAGCAGAGGTTTACGGGAATGCTTCGCCTTAGCAGATAATAAATTGTTGAAACAATTTCCTCTATGACGCAGTCTTCCTTTATCAGGGTTTCTTCATTCATTGGTCCTGACTTGTTCAGGTTCAGGATCATCATGATATCATTGTCCAACTCGTTCCTGGTTTCCTTGACCATGGTTTTTGAGAGTTTGGACGTGAGCTTCCAGTGTATCTTTCTGAAACTGTCGCCATAGACATACTCCCTTATGTCCTTTATTACGTCATTGCCTGTTTCGTCATATCCCGATGCTGCCTCGCCCTCGGAAAGCCTTGCTACCTCTATATCTTTATTTATCTGTTCTATAACCCTGGGCTTGACAAGGATGCTCTTCTTTTCAAATGGGCTCAGCCTGATGCTGACCATACCAAGAAGGTCCTGGATCTCGATATAGTTTACTCCGATATCATATCGGCCCCTGAAATAAAGGGGCATGCTGTATTTGAACTCACGGCGGCTGAAGGGGGCCAGGGACAGGTGTACCCTCCTGAGGCTTTTTAATATGAACCTGCCCTCCATTTGCATATGTATGGTGATGTAGGGCATGTAAAGGAAAGACGCGTTCTGAAGGATCAGATGGTAGGTGGCGCATTCACCCTTGACAAAGGTACGCTCTCCCACGCGCTCGCTCATCCTGGAAAAGACGCAGATTATAACCATGTGTATTGCCGAAATAAACGGCAGGGCCAGCATCAGGTAAAGCAGGGTATATGGCAAAACGCCCCCGTAGAAATATGCATATACAAGGCTTGCGAAAAGAAGCAGAAGATAGCGTACGATGTTGCGTTTCCGGTACCTTGATTCCCTGGGAAGGTAATCCGGACCAGTGATTTTTTTCATAGCATGCCGTCCCCCGTCTATTTTATTCCCACAGGTATTCTCTGGCGCTCCACGATATCAAGGATGATGCTTTCATTGGTTATGCGCTTTATTTTGGCTTCCTGTTTCAGTACAAGCCTGTGGCTGAGTACGGGCACGGCCAAATCCCTTATGTCTTCCGGAAGCACATAATCCCTGCCATCATACAGGGCGGCTGCCTGTGATGCCCTGAATAGACTGAGGGAAGCCCTTGGGCTGCAGCCCAGCATGACGTGCCCATGCCTCCTGGTGGCAGTAATTAAATCCACTATGTATCCTGCAAGGCTTTTGTCCACCCTTACCTTTCTAACCTGCTGCTGCAGTTCTAACAGTTCCTCCCTTGTAACCACCGGGGTCAGGTCATTCAAGGGGTTGGATTCCTGGAACCTGTAGAGGATATCCACCTCCTCGGAATGTGACGGGTAACCGGCCGAGATCCTCATCATGAACCTGTCCATCTGGGCTTCGGGCAATGGATAGGTGCCCATGTATTCAACGGGGTTTTGAGTTGCTATGACCATGAATGGATCGGGTACTCTGTAGGTTTTTCCATCCACCGTAACCTGTCTTTCCTCCATGACTTCCAGCATGCTGGCCTGGGTTTTGGGCGAGGTTCTGTTGATCTCATCCGCCAGGATGACATTACTCATGACATTACCGGTTCTGTATTCAAACTCCCCTGTCTTTTGGTTGAATATGGTAAATCCTGTAATATCAGAAGGCAGTATATCTGGTGTGAACTGGATCCTGTTGAAGGACAGGCCAACCGACTTTGCCATGGAGTTGGCCATGGTCGTCTTCCCAATTCCGGGAACATCTTCAATAAGGATATGCCCGGAAGAAGCAAGGGCTATGACCATCAGTCTCGACGGTCCCTCCTTGCCAATAATGACCCGGGACATGTTTTTCACTATTTTTCTCATGATGGAATTCTTCTCTTTCATCAAGACACCCTCTCTTTGTTTATTTTGGGCGAAAAGAAGAAAATCGTTATTCCTCCCTATAATATACTAACAGACTGACAAGAATGAGCAATGGGCTTATTGCTGTATTTTCCCATAATCTAACACCATTAGCACAGTTGATGTTTTTTGGGGAAGTAAAAACGGGCCGTTGTATACAGCCCGTCGTTAATACAGTTTCCAGCTTCGGTGTATCATTCATACCGCAGCGCCTCGATGGGATCAAGCATCGCGGCCTTCCTGGCGGGATAAATTCCGAAGAATATTCCCACAGCCGACGAGAAAAGAATCGCGAGAATGACCGTACCGGGAGAAAGATGGGGAGTGATTCCCGCAAGTCTGCCGAGGCCATAGGCCCCGAATATGCCGAAAATCAGCCCAAGTATGCCTCCAATGCAGGAGATGATCACCGATTCGGTGAGAAACTGGAACAAAATATGGCCGGTCCTGGCGCCAATGGCCTTTCTTATGCCAATCTCACGGGTTCGCTCGGTGACTGAAACCAGCATTATGTTCATGACCCCAACACCGCCCACCACCAGGGATATGGCAGCCACAACGGCGACAAAGGTTGTGAAGATACCCACCACTGTATTGATCTGGTCTAGCTGCTTCATCAGGTTTTCCGCCTTGTACGCGTCCCTGCCACGGTTCCCGTGCCTGTTTTCCAGCAGGTTCACGGCCAGGTTCCCTGCCGATTCGACGTTTTCCTTGTTGTCGGCCATGATGAACACCTGGGAAGCTGTTTCGTCCAGTGAAAAGACATGGCTGACAGTTGTGGCGGGCATATGCACAACCACAGGAATATAGTCATTATCTGTCATTTCGGCAAACATATCGTATGCGCTCTTAATAACACCTACGATGGTGACGCTTTTCTGCGCGGTCTTGGGTCCCACGTCCATTGTCATCCCCACCGCATCTTCCATCCTGAATAGCTTTTTTGCGGTTGTACTGTCGATTACGGCCACGGCCTTGCCTTCTTCATACTCAATGTCGGTAAAGATCCGGCCGTACAGGATCTCATTGTTTTCAATGCGGAACATATCTCCAGATCCGCCTACAACAATAGCCATCTTGGTGTTGGTACCGTAACTTGCCCAGCCCTGAACCCGGACGATCTGGGTGGCATAACGGATATACGGGATTTTTTCCTTAAGCTGCCTGACGTCTTCGAAGGTTATATAATCGCTCTGTTCAGCGTTGTTCTCATTCACATTGATGGCTACCGTGTTTGTTCCGATTTTCTCAAATTCACCGGTAATAGTATGCTGCCCGCCCTGCCCAAGGGAAACCACGGCAATGACTGAGCTTATCCCGATGATTATGCCCAACATGGTGAGGAATGAACGCATCTTATTGGCCCAAATGCTTGAAAGTGCCATTTTTACATTCTCAAGTATATTCACTTCCCCACCTCCCCTATAAGATAATACGATTCTGGACCGGGCTGTCATCAATGATACGACCGTCCCTCATCCGGACTATTCTTTCAGAGTAATTTGCCACATCAGGCTCATGGGTCACCATAAGAATGGTAGTGCCCTCATCATTGAGTTTCTGGATTATCTTCATGATCTCTTCGGTGACCCTGGAATCCAGGTTGCCGGTCGGTTCATCCGCCAGAATGATGGAAGGGCTGTTGACTATTGCCCTGGCAATAGCCACCCTTTGCATTTGACCCCCTGATATTTCAGTGGGACGGTGCCTTATCCTTTCAGCCAGGTCAACCCTCGACAGGGCCTCGATAGCTTTCTCCCGCCTCTCCCTTGCCGGCACCCCGGCATAGATCATGGGTAGTTCAACGTTCTCCAGTACTGTCATCCGCGGGAGAAGGTTGAAGGACTGAAAGATAAAGCCGATCTCCCTGTTTCGGATGCTGGCAAGCTCGTTCCCGCCAAGGGTTGAAACGTCCTTGCTGTTAAGGATGTAACGTCCTGATGTAACCCTGTCAAGACAACCTAATATGTTCAGCAGGGTAGATTTTCCGCAGCCTGATGGGCCCATTACTGCTACAAACTCTCCGGGTCTTATATGAAGGGAAATACCGTTTAAAGCTGTAAGCGTGATAGCTCCGGTTTTATATACCTTGGTGACATTCTCAATGCGGATCATTGGCCAGCTCCTTCCACCACGACAGGAACGCCGTCGCCAAGATCTACCGAAGGATTTAGAACCACCTTATCCCCAGGCTTTAAGCCTTCCAGGACCTCAACATCAGAATCCGACTGAAGGCCTAGGCTGACCTGAGTAAGCCTTGCGACGCCGTTTTCAACAACAAAGACCGATGTATTGTTTTTCTTGTCGTACTTGATGCATTCCACGGGGATCTTGAGCAAATTCTTCGCCTCTCCCACCAGGATATCAGCGTTCACGTCAAAATCCACCTTAAGCAATGCGTCTGGGTTGGCTATATCGATCTCTGCCATGAGGAAAGCGCTCTGCGCAGCCAGGTTTATTTCCGCGGCCGGGCTTATGAAGGATACTACCCCATCGTAATAATGCCCGGAATACTCCAGGACAGCCTTCTGTCCGGTACTGATCTTGGCGGCGTCGTATTTTCCCAGGTAAATAACACCCTTAAGGTTATTTAGATCCTGAACCACAACCGCAGGCTGTGTCATGCCAAGAGGCGCTCCTTCCACGGCGTTCAAGGCGGTAACCGTGCCTTCCATATCTGAAATTAGCCCGTCCTTAACATCATCAAGCCTGGACCTGGCCGTATCAAGCCCGATTTTGGCCAGCGCCGCCGAGTTTTCCAGCATCTTGATCTTTTCCTCGGAAATGGTCTGCATGACATCCCTTTTCTGGATCAAAGCCTGCAGGTTGGCCAGATCCTGTGGGTCTTTGCTTCCGTCAAGCCTTAAGATTTCAGCTTCAATATCAGCCATGTCTTCTTCAACCTGTTCCTTCTGTTTTATAAGGTCAGTCAAGTTGAGAAGCGCGTTTTCATATTGTATTTCAGCCTGATCCACGGCGGCTTTAAGGTCGGAGATATCATACTCCAGTATGACATCGCCCTTCCTTACGGTATCCCCCACCTCCACATGTATCTTTGTTACTTTAAGACCGGAGGTTCCATAATAACTTTTTGCGTCGCTGGACTGGACCAGCGCATTGGTGGAAAGCCAGGATTGGATGTCCCCAATTTCCGCTTCTGTTATCCTCACTGTCAGGGCATCAGTCCTGTCCCTGCCCAGAAGTCTCACTGCCACGATAACCGCAAGTATGGCGAAGACTATAATGATTATGCTTTTCTTCTTCATCTCGTTCTCCCTTGCATCATTCTGTCCGATATCGTTTTCATATGCGGCCTATGCCAGCGCCTGCCCCATTTATAATTACAATCTGTATTTAACCTTGTCTGATTAATCAGGACATAAAAGGTTTCCTGTTTATTACCTCATATCCTATTTTCCTTATATTTTTGATCCAGGTCAAATTAATCTTTCACAAACAATGATATATTGGACGCAGAAAAACAAGAATAGAACATGAAGGGAAGTGTGACAAAATGGCAGATAAACTTAGCTTTAACGAGGTTAAAACCAGGCATTTAAAGACTCTTGGCCAATATGTGCCCATTGTGGCAAGGGTTCATGGAAATAGCCATCCCGAGTTCCATGATGTCCATGCCCTGTTTGACGCGCTTGCCGGGAAAATAAAGGAATCGGGTTCCGGCATACCCGATTTGGATGGGGAGTTTGCAAGGCTTCGTGAGATTACAAACTCATACACCGTTCCGGATGATGTATGCGAAAGCTATGAGGCTGTGTACAGGATGCTGGCCGAGCTGGATCAGGCTTACCAGGCCCGGATAAAAAACACTGAATAAGCTGGATAAGCTGCCAGGTAAGCCGGAAGGCAGAGAGGTGATTTGATGCAAAGATTCATTCTTGGAAGGAAAAACCATATAGCGTTTATAAGTGCCATATTGATAGTTATTGGCTTTACAGGCAGACTTGTCTTTGGAAGCGAATCTATAGCCGTACTGGCCCTGGCTGCCGCATCGGTCCTGGGTGTCCTTCCTATATCGATACAGGCTTACCAGGCACTGAAGGTCAGGGTGGTAAGCATCGACGTGCTTGTTACCATCGCTGTCATCGGCGCGTTTTTTATAAGGAACTATGAAGAATCCGCCATTGTAACATTCCTTTTCCTGTTTGGAGCATATTTGGAGCAGCGTACGCTGAACAAGACGCGTTCAGCCATTAAGGAGCTCACAGAGATGGCGCCGGAGAGCGCCCTGAAGCAAATGCCCAACCAGGAATTTGAAGAGGTTGAAGTGGATGAAGTGGATGTTGGCGACATCCTGCTGGTGAAAACCGGCGCGAAAATACCTGTGGATGGAACCGTAATATTGGGCGAAGGCAGCGTTAATGAAGCAAGCATCACGGGAGAATCTCTGCCCGTTTTGAAGGAAAAGGGCGACAGTGTGTTCGCGGGTACAATCCTGGACAATGGAACCATTCAAATCGTGGCAGACCGAGTGGGTGAAGACACCACATTCGGCAAAATAATCGAACTTGTGGAGGAAGCACAGGACTCAAAATCGGAGGCCGAACGCTTTATAGACCGGTTTTCCAGGTACTATACTCCCGCTGTCCTCCTTTTGGGCATACTGGTATGGATCATATCGCGCAACCTTGAACTTGCCATCACCATTCTTGTCCTTGGCTGCCCCGGCGCCCTGGTCATCGGTGTTCCCGTATCCAACGTGGCAGGCATCGGAAACGGCGCCCGTAACGGAGTGCTCCTCAAGGGCAGTGAAGTCATTGCGGACTTCAGCAGAGTTGACACTTTTGTTTTTGATAAAACAGGCACCCTGACCGCTGGAAAACCATCGGTGGCCGCAAAGAAATACTATGGCGATAATATCAGGCAAGCCCTGGGATACCTGGCAAGTGTTGAACGGGAATCCGACCATCCCCTTGCCAAAGCGGTACTGGGGGAAATCGGCGTAACTGAGTTTTCTACGGTGGAAGGCGGCGGGATACTTGCCAATGTAGATGGGCATAGAATAGCCGTTGGCAACGCGACGCTGATGGAAAGGGAAAAAGTCGTTATAAGTGACGAAGCCAAAGCTGATATCTCCCGCTTCGAAAAAGACGGCAACTCCCTTGTGCTTGCTTCTGTCGACGGTGAACTGAAGATCCTGATGGGGATCCGTGACCGGATTCGCCCTGGTGCGAAGGAAGACCTTGCAAGGCTGAAAAAACTGGGAGTAAAGAACCTTATTATGCTGTCTGGCGACAACCAGGGCACCGTTGATGCGGTAGGCCGGGAACTCGGGTTAACCCGGGCCCATGGCAACATGCTGCCTGAGGATAAGGCGGCCTATGTCAGGAAGCTGACAGAAGAAGGCCGCACCGTAGCCTTCGTGGGAGATGGCGTGAATGACAGCCCGTCGCTGGCCCTTGCCCATATCGGCATTGCCATGGGAAGCGGGACCGACGTGGCTATTGAAACCTCCGATGTTGTATTAATGAATTCGGATTTCAGCCGTCTGCCCCATGCCCTTGGGCTTGCCAAGGCAACCTCAGGGAATATGAAGCAGAATATCCTCATTGCTGTTGGAGTGGTGCTGTTCCTGCTTGCCAGTGTATTCTTCAGCCAATGGATGAACATGTCCATCGGTATGCTGGTGCACGAGGGCAGTATCCTGGCGGTCATTCTGAACGGAATGCGCCTGTTAAGGTTCAGATTAAGAAAATGAATATAAGAGTAATAAAAGAAGGGAGTTTTCAAAATGAAGAACGCAACAATTCAGCTGGGCACATTAACATGCCCGTCCTGTATCCAAAAAATCGAAAACGCGGCCAAATCCTTCAACGGTGTGGACAAGGACAGCGTTAAGGTTCTGTTCAACTCCGGCAAACTGAAGTTTGACTTTGACCATGAGAAGGTTTCGGCCGAAGACGTGGCAAAAGCCATCACCGCCCTTGGATACGATGTGAAGAAAACGCAGGTTAAAGATAAGAAGTAAGATCGGCGATACTCCCCCGGACAGGCACTGTTCGGGGGGAGCGTCGTATTTATTGGCATAAGGAAAAGTCAACAGCATAACGCCGGCCTTCAACATGTCGCAATACTTCCTCAAACCTCATGTGTGCCAGAAACAAAAACGGGTTTCAGGTAAATTCCTGAAACCCTTGGTGCGAAAGGCGGGACTTGAACCCGCACGTCCTTGCGGACACTAGAACCTGAATCTAGCGAGTCTGCCAATTCCACCACTTTCGCATGTTTGCCCATCCGTCGGATCAATTTAACCGGGCGGATCGGCAAAGATAAGTATACATGAATTTCTCAGAATAATCAAGAGTCAAATTTATTCTCTCTGCCATATGTAAAGGAGGCGCTGTGCGGCAAAACATCAGGCACGCCCTTTGATTTCCAGAAAAAATACCCCCTGGAACATGGATGTCCAGGGGGCATGATTCTGTTTAATCGATAAACACGGCTGAATACCAGTTCTGCTGATCACACTCATCCTTCAGGACTTCCAGTGGCAGTCCGAACTGGTACACTGTTTTGAACACATCGATGCCCACGCTGTGAAATGAAGGCCTTGCCTTTTTTGGATTGGCGCATCTGCCTCCAGAAAAACCGGTGCATGCCTCACAGTTGGCACAGTCGCTCATAGAAAAGGCAAAATAGTAGCCGTCCAGGAAGGCCATTCTCTCCACCTCGAAAGATATATCATGGGATCTCTTTTTATTGGTAGAGTGAATGATAATGCCCCTGCTGTACCTTTTCAGCACCTTTTCATATTCCCAGGGCATCAGGGATCCTTTGCGGGACGGGCAGGTATGCCCGTACCCCCAGTCGGCACAGCCGAACATGCACTTTAGAATAGTCCTGGAATCGAACATAATCTGGTCGATGGTAAAGGGTACGGCATGATCGGCTCCCATCTCCAACGCTGCTTTGCAATACTTCTCCAAATCCATTATACTGTTGCCTCGCTTTGCTGTTTATTGCACTTACGTATCACCAGATGATTATACACAGTAAACCGGCAAAAGAATACCCGGACTAATCCCCAATCCTAATAAAGATCCTGGAATATCGTCTCGGCAACAGGTCTGATCAGATCATGAGGCCAGTCACCTTCAACCAGCTCGAAGGCCAGGAACATGAAAGCGCTGATCAGGAAGAATATGATAAGCAGGATGGTTGGGATAACCTTCAGCTTCTTGACAACCAGCTTCAGGTTTAAGGTATAAATCAGCAATATCGCTGAAATAACCGGAACCATTACCCTTATGACGTCTACTATTACATCTGCGTCAAGAAGAGTGCTCAAAGGATTCTCGTATTCAGGATATGTAGTCCAAAGAAATACCCAAACACCGATAAAGGCCAGCATCGCAATCCACAGTATGGTAAATACCCACGGGAACTTCTTTTTCGGTTTTTTAGGAGCTGCCGGCTGCTGAGTCGGCTGGGGATAACTGGCCTGTTGTTGGGTTTGTGCTGGCTGGGCCTGCTGCTGGTAGTCTTGTTGAGGCTGATCCTGCCAGAAGCTGGGCTGCTGCGGTTGGGCTTGCCCATAAGGCTGCTGAATCGTTTCAGATCCTGGTGAGGCTGATGGTGCCGCAGTATCCGGATAGACCGAGGTCTGCTGTGCTGTTGAGGTTTCTTCAACAGATGGTTCCTGTGAAACCTGCTCTGACTGATTCCATTCACCGGGAGACGCATAGCTATCAGCTTCTGAAATGGTATCGGGAGTGCTTTCCTCGACATCTGCAATAATGGGTTCTTCAGGGGTTTGAATCGTCTGTTCAGGCTCTTTAGTCAGCGTTTCCTGCTTCTGGCCGCAGTTCGGGCAGAACACAGCTTCAGCAGGCATACTGCTGCCACAGGATGAACACATTTTGATATCTCCCATGAAATCGCCTCCAATACTTTCTATTAGGTAGATTCTATCAAATTGTGAAAATACAATCAACAGCAATTTCCAAGCCGGTAAATGGGATGAAAAGCCGTTATTATATTTGTCAGGCCAGTCTACGGACAGCACCGGCGCATGATTGACGCTGCCGGCAATCCATGCTAATATAGTTTTAAATCTTAAAGAAAGGACAGCTTCCGGACACCCACGGATACGGTGCCGGAACAGGGTGGTACGATGATGATTCGCTGATTTCGGATTGGTTAAGCATTATGGCATATTCTTATTGTTTATGCATTATCACATGCTTCGTATGTTCCGGAATCGGCGTTGCTATAAACTTTTTGCGTATCATCCTTCCCTTCAGGGTTGTTGTTTGATGCGTGCCTTATGCCTTCCGGAACACTTCGGGAGGTTATTTTTATGTCTTTGGTTCTGCAGGCAGACAATATTGGCAAAAGCTACGGCGAACAGCAGTTGTTCAAATCACTTTCATTGAAGATATATTCGGGTGAGCGCATAGGGATTACCGGACCCAACGGGGCCGGCAAATCCACACTGCTGAAGATCCTTGCAGGAATGGAAAGCCCTGATGAAGGTTCTGTCAGGATTTATACCTCTTTCTCATATCTTAGGCAGCAGGACGACGGTGTTCCCGAATCCATGGTCCCCATCCCTCATGCCAATGGCAAGCAGCGTCTTGCAGGAATGCTTGGTATGGATACATATACGCATCATGCCCATTTAAGCGGTGGTGAGAGAGCAAAGGCACGTTTCATACAGGCCTTCGATCCCGACGCCGGGATTCTTTTTATCGATGAACCCACCAGCAATCTGGATATGGAGTCTGCTGAAGTAATCCAGAAGGAACTTGAAGCCTATAAGGGAGCCCTTTTGCTGGTTTCCCATGACAGGGAGCTTCTTGACCGGCTCTGCGACTCAATAATCGAGATCATGAACGGTAAGGCCAGGCTTTTCACAGGTAACTACACCCGGTATGTACAACAGCGTGAAGCCGAATTCCAAAGGCAGGTTTTCGAATACGAATCATATATAAAGGAGCGTGAACGTCTCAGGGAACGGATCCTGGAACGGAAGTCCAATATGAGGTCCGTCAGGAAGGCTCCCAGCCGTATGGGAAACTCGGAAGCCCGCCTCCATAAAATGAAAAAAACCTCTATCCAGAAAAAGCTGAACCAGGCAATCGATCAACTTGAAACAAGGCTGGAAAAGCTTGAAAAGAAGGACAGGCCAATGGAGCTTCCCCAGGTGGCCATAAAGATCGATCCGCCAGGAAATCCCGTATCGTCCAAAGCCGTACGCGCCAAAAACCTTTACGTAGGCTTCAATGGCCGCAAGCTGATTGATAACGCCAGTTTTGAGATACCAACCGGAAAGAGGACGGCTCTCCTCGGGAAGAACGGCAGCGGAAAAACCACACTGGCCAACCTGATCGCTGAAAGGGACAGCCGTATCTCAATAGCACCGGGCGTCCAATTCGGCTATTTCAGACAGGATTTTTCCATATTGGATGAATCGCGGACCATCCTTGAAAATGTCATGGAAGGAAGCGAAAAACCGGAACATATGGTCAGGGGCGTCCTTGCAAGGCTCCTGATACCGGCCGGACATGTTAATAAAAAGGTATTCTTCATCAGCGGCGGTGAGAAGGTGAAGGTCTCCATAGCAAGGCTGCTGGTTTCACAGGCCAATTTTATCATCCTGGACGAACCTACCAACTACCTGGATGTTTTCTCGATGGAGGCTTTGGAGAGTGTGCTGCGCGATTATTCGGGGACACTGCTCCTTATTTCCCATGACAGGAAGTTCGTCGGGAGTATTGCCCAACGGCTGCTCATTATCGAAGGGAATCACATAAAAACCTTCGAAGGATCGCTTAAGGATTACCAGGAAAGACAGAAGGCAGGAAATGACCAGGACCATGCCGGCTCCAGCCTGGAGGACACCATCCGCCAGATGAAGATGGCCGAGTTGTCAGCCAGGATTTCCGCCTGCAGCGACGAAAGCCTGAAGAAGGAACTGGAGGCCCAGTATGAGGCCCTGCTGAAAAACAGGTAACCGGTATCAGGCAAAAGGGGAGGTTTATCGTGCCTCCCCCGCAATAATCCTTATGTTTATGGTTCAGCTTTCAGGGTGATTTCGGTCAGTTCAGGCCTGTTGAACAGCCGCATGTTGATGACCGTATTGCCCAGTCCCCTGTTCACATACATGCGGCTTTTGTCTTTTTCAAAAATACCTGCGTCATATTCGGGGAAGAAAACGTGTTCAGGGGACAGAAGACCGCCTTTGAACGGAATCCGGATAACCCCTCCGTGAATATGCCCCGCGAGTACAAGGTCCGCGCCCCACTCCGCGTATTCCTTGAAATATGACGGGTTGTGGGCCAGCAGCAGGTTGAAGCCGCCCGAGGCAGAACCAAGTACTTCTTCGATATATTCGGTCCTGAGAAGCAGGCCGTCATCGGCATATGGCTCGTCACGGCGGGAATAGTGGTAAAGTTCCAGTGCCAAGCCGCTTATGCGTATTTTATCCCCGTTTTTTTCAAGTATCTCGGTCCTGTTATCCAGGATATGTACACCCGCTTCTTTCACCTGGCTGATAAATGATTCATAACCATAGTCGAATTCGCTTTCAAACTCTTTCCATTCCGCTATCTGCTCATGGTTTCCAAGGCACATGTAGATGGGATACTGATCTCCCATTTCCTCAAGGAAATCGAGAAAGGCCTGTCCATCCCTGGCGTGGGAACTTATCATATCGCCGGTACAGACCACAATATCCGGGTCGAAATCGCGGATGCGCCTGGCCAGCGCGCTGTTTTTGCGGCCGAACTCAATGCCGTGCATATCGCTGATATGGGCAATTTTATACCCGTCAAAACCCTTGGGCAGCACATCATAGTAAAGGGCAATCCTTGTTGTTTGAAGGCCGTAATTCTGCCAATACCAGAACAGTCCCAGAAAAATGAGGACAATAATTATGTACAGGCAGCCAAAGGGCCTTTTTTTCTTCATTCTTCCACCTCTGAACACCAGCTTACCAATCCCTGTTTCTCAAATCTAAACATTAAGGCGTCACGCTGTTTACCGTAACCGGGAAATATGATATCCGATTTTGCATGATAACAAGTATACACAATTATAGAAAAAAGGCCGGTTAAAAACAAGGACTTCATGAACCCCATCCGGGGAAACCTACATATAATGTGTTATGGCAAATGGTGGGGATTGAACTTTGATGAAGGGATTTCCATGCCCTGACATCGATACCGGCTGGAAGCCTGTGATCCATGAGGATGGGCAAATCGCCCCGACAGATGGGCCTTCGATTCAGTGCGGCCTGGATGTGGGTAGTCATACCGGGCATGGCACGCTGATGGCAGATGTCCAAACCCGGGAAATCCTTCGTATACTCAGGGAAATACAACATGAGATGGTTTCCATTAAGCAGATGTTGAAGGGCATGGAAGTTTCCTGCCCCGAAGCTAAAGGCAGGAAGTTGAGACCGCGCAAAAAACGCCTTATAAAAAAGTTGGCAACTTGGGGAGAGGTTGATCATGTCCGGATCGGCTAATTCTGTTTACGACTGGCAGCAAATAGAGATCTTCACGCGGCAGATACTCGGCAAAAAGGCTTTCCGGGATGTCTACACGCTCTGGCAGGAGGATTCGGGCTGTCAATCCGGTAATGGCACGAAACAACCCCTGAGGCTCTACATTGTAAATGACCGGGCATGTCCGGGAGTTTCCCCTGCCGCCGGTTCTTCGGTGAAATCAGTCAAACTGTGCAAGCGATCGGTGGTTCCCGATTACCCGAAAAACACCATCACCGGAACAAAGAAGACACGTATCACCCACAGATACACCCTTGTTCTTCTGCTGGAGTATGAAAACAGCGAATTTAATGTCATAACCCTTCCCCGCCAGCTGTCGGCCCCTGGCTCATACCAGGAAGGTTCTACCATGGCTTTCTGCGGGCTGATCAGCCCTGATGGGCAAAAACCTGTCCTCCAACGCATGAATTATAGCAATTGCAGCGAGAAACTGACCATTATACCCGAAGGCAACGGCTTTTCTGCCTTCGAATACATGATGGCTTTCCCGCTGAATGTCTTCGAACCTGCAATAAGCCCCGTTGAACTGGAAAACCCCGGGCTTCAGTCCACCATCCTTCTTTCGAATCTCAGGTATGAATCCGATATTGTGGAGCCTGCACTTATGCCAGCCGGAGAAGGCCGTTCTGTATGGACTACCGCTGTTGACCTCATGCTTTATGAGGACATCATGATCAAGCTCGGAGTTGACCAGGATATTGTGGTCCAGGGGCTGTCAGAGCTTTAGTCCCGTAACCATGCATTTATTTTTTGCATACCATAGTATAGGACAACCTATCGGAGGTGAAGCCGATGAATAATGAGAAAGAGCAGTTCTTAGTACTTCAGCTGCTCCTTCTGCAGCAGAGAATACTCCAGTTGGCTTTCATAAAAGGGCTTGTACGGGATGAGCTTGTAAGACTGAACTTCCAGGAGCAAAATGGGAACGATTGCTGAGCCCAGGCTCCTTTAGCGCCTTTTCAAGACTGCCATCAGGCTGTGTGAAATACTGGCCATCTTCATCCTTTATCCCATACCAGCCCATGATGAAAATGGCCTTCCGCAGCCTGGCGGTTTATGATCTGTTTGGAGAGAATACTACCCTGCAGGTTGATTATGTCATTCCCTGTCCAGAATAAGCAGGAGCTTACCTATGATATCTTCCCTATCCCTCAGCTCCGAATTAAGCTTCGCGATGGTCATCCTGCAGGTTTGGATCTCATCCTCCAGGCTCTTTTTAAGCTCCGTGAGCTTTCGGTTTTCTTCCATCATTTCGGATTCAGACCCTTCAAACAAGAGTGAATGGATTTCATCCTGTTCCCGGAATAGCCTTCTTATTCGCAACAGCCTTATCATATTTTCAAGGCATGTAATGGCGTCATCAAGCCCTATTTGGTTGTATACCGCCTTCCAGCTGATACTCTCGGTCCCAATTCCGGATTCGGGTTGTTCCTTTTCACATTCAAAGGCATTGGTATAGTATTTATCGGTGGCAATATACTCCATTGAGGCACCAATTGTCAGATTGACCCCCATTCCGTCCCCCGCTATTTCGTACCTGTATGCCATGTCCTTTATGATGGGAATGATAAACAGGCGATCATTTCCTGAAGGCGATCCGGGCACTGATAGGTTGTGAAAACCTGGGTAAAGCCTTTTCTGGCAGGAAAGCTTCTTTACTTTCTTAATACATGCCTCGGCGCTGTCCAGATACTCATATTCCAGTTCAATAATAAATGAAACTTCCACCGCCAGGGAACCAGGATCGTGATATGTGCTGAATTGCATCTCATAGACAAAACATGAGGTTATGCCCAGCACCCTGCCCTGAGCCTTTTCAAGCAGGCAAACCCCGCCTTCATACAGGATCTCTCGTTCTTTTCTTGCCCTGCCTGCTATGCTCGTGGTCAGAAACAACCGGGCACCCCCATGGGAATATCCTTTATATTATATTCAGAGGAAAACGTAAAAAGCATAGGCCCTGTCCCCTGCCCAGCAAGTATAATATAGTGACATGAAGCTTCGCGAAATACATTTGTAACATAACATTGTTAGGCCGTGCATCCTAACATCTCTTATAAGCTGTTCCCGGAACTTAAACCCATATAAAAACTGTTGGCTTGAACGAAAAAAGGCCCGCTATTGCAGTTTTTTTAATATATCATTTGAGCAACTACCAAAAATTAAAAAACCTTGAAAGCCTTACGTCTTCAAGGTTTTCCTTGGAGCTGGAGGACGGACTTGAACCCCCGACCTGTTGATTACAAGAAACAGGATAGCCACAAAATACAACTAAATACTGCTAAAGCAAATATAAGAAAAAGGCTTTATAATGCGGCTTCCCTGCTTTGGAAACTTTATTGAACTAAAAGATGAACAAGGATAATTAAAACTGTTTGTAACAACAATTGCAACATCTACGGCCCGGAAGGTATCCGTGATATGGGGATACTTTCGACAATAAAAGATGATAGTTAATGATAGATTATTTTGTGTTATATTTACCATCGGAAACAGCCAATACCTATGGCAGTATACCGTGGGTGCAATAATACCAGATTATTGCTTAGATTGTATAGTATTAACTACCATGATAAAATTAGATTAGCCAGGGGGTGATGTTGTGAAAAGAACTGTCATAGGTTTTATACTCGGTGTTCTTTTGACCTTGTCTATCGGTGTTTACGCCGTGCCGGAAATACTGTCGGCCCGGTTTACCGAAGATAAGTTCCTGTATAACGGCCAGGAATACCCTATGAGGATAGCCGCCATAAAAGCCGCTGACGAGCAATGGGCTTCAACCTATATAAAGGTGGCGGACATGGCAAGGGCCCTGGGTGGCAAGGCATACAGCACGGGTACACACATTGTAATTGAATCCGGCCCTGAATACGTTGCCCGTAACTGCAAGGATTCTTGCGTGATGATATACGCATATAAAGGCGACACCATAAATCAGGGTTCGGGCTGGGTTTATAACGGCTATGTAATAACCGCCAAACACGTTGTAGAGGGTGCGGATAGGATTGAGGTATTCCCCGATGATTCTATTTATGGCGGATATGCCACGGTAGAATATACCGATTCCGAACAGGATGTGGCAGTGCTAAAACTCGACCGTGACCTTGGGTTGCCATCCGTTACCCTTGGCGATTCGGACAAACTGGTGGAAGGGCAGAAACTGGTGGCGATAGCCAGCCCGGCGGGGGTTCAAAACACCATTGATGAGTGTATGTATTCGGGGTTTGCTTATGTGGACACAGGAACGTATCTAACGCTGTCTGAAACCGATATGGTCGGCGGTTCATCCGGTGGGGCAATTTTCAACCTTAACGGTGAATTGGCGGCAATGAATATTAGGGGCAACGATGGGGGCAGTTTTGCAATACCAATTAATCAAATCAAACCGATTTTAGAAAAACTCAAATAACCGAAGACCCTTGTAAGAAAGGCGCTCGCATAAGCGGGTGTCTTTTTGTATGCCCAAAAGAGAGTGATGAATATGGCATATGTACCTTCTGCTGTAAAAGCGACAGAGGAAGCCGCAAAACGGCAACAAAAAAATGAGGGTAAGCCCTAAGGTTGTCCAGGAGTTATTAGCACACTCAACTATAACCCTTACGCTGGACACATACTCCCACGTTATGCCTGATCTTAAAAGGGATGCCGTTGATAAGCTGAGCGGACTATTTGACAGCAGGCCCGCAGAAAAGCAGCAATATTTTAATTCTGCAACATAATGTGCAGCATCATCAATAAAAATGGGTTCCAGGAAACCCTGAAACCCTTGGAGCTGGAGGACGGACTTGAACCCCCGACCTGCTGATTACAAGTCAGCTGCTCTACCAATTGCGCTACACCGGCATGACGCAAGATTAAATATAACACAGACAAGAATCTTTGTCAACAGCTTA
>LSQX01190164.1_pt1 | contig 56562 bp, 53 predicted proteins | sample 654561 | NCBI WGS metagenome assembly LSQX01 (sample SAMN04489861, study PRJNA283612) | anaerobic digester metagenome | isolation source: 4 biogas reactors fed with cattle manure at either 37C or 55C with and... | place: Denmark: Kongens Lyngby | collected 2014 | reverse complement strand
GGCCCACATTGACTTGACACAAACCATTCCAGCCCTTTTCTTGACTTCGTTAAATAGATCAATAAAATAGTATACAAACCGTTTGGGCAGTACCTGAAAAGGAGAAAAAATGATTACAGTTACGCTTCCGGGGGAAAAACCCCTTATCTTCAGGCACCTGGTTCTGGATTATAACGGCACACTGGCCTGTGACGGGGTCTTAATCCCCGGTGTGGAAAGCAGGCTCAACCGGCTTGCAGAACTTTTGGACGTGCATATCATAACTGCGGATACCTTCGGAAAATGTAAAACATCCTGCCGGGGAATTAACGGCAGGATCCATGTTCTTGCTGATGGGGAAGGAATGCTGGAAAAAGGTAAATTTGTCCAGGCACTGGGGCCGGAATCTGTCGTTGCAATTGGTAACGGCACCAATGATGCCCTGATGCTGGAGCGTTCCGCTCTGGGTATCGCAGTTGTGGGCCCCGAGGGTGCATCATTTACGGCACTGCAAAAAGCCAGGCTTGTTGTTCCCGATATAAATAGCGGGCTGGACTTGCTTCTAAATCCAAAGAGGCTGGTAGCAACTTTAAGGAAATAGGAAAGATTTATCAAGCAACGATTAACCAGTTACACAAGGTCCCACTTATTACAGCGGTATCCCCAACGGCCGATAACCTTGTCGCCTTCGAAAATTTCTACCACCTCGCACACGTTGGAGCAACCGTCGCATTCAAAGCTACCGGTCCGGTAGGGAAGGTCTGTGATTTGAAAGCCCTTAAAAGATGTGGTTTTCTTTCTGGCAATTTCTTCTTTGGCTAACTGCGCTGCTCCAATTGCTCCCATGATATTGAAATGCTTTGGTATGTGTATGGGCATACCGAGAGCTCTTTCAAAGGCAGCTATAATCCCCACGTTGGCAGCAACGCCCCCCTGGAAGGCAACTGGTGGCAGTATTTCCTTGCCCTTGCCGACGTTGTTCAGGTAGTTCCGCACCAGGGCTTCGCACAGGCCCCTGATTATATCAGGTAGACTATGGCCCATTTGCTGCTTGTGAATCATATCGGACTCTGCGAAAACCGTACATCTCCCGGCAATCCGGACCGGCGTTTCTGACTGCAGGGCCAGCTTGCCAAACTCTGTGATGGGAATATTGAGGCGTGCAGCCTGCTGGTCAAGAAAGGAACCTGTACCTGCTGCGCAAACTGTATTCATGGCAAAATCAGTAACGATACCATTCCTGAGGATAATAATCTTTGAGTCCTGGCCACCAATTTCAAAAACCGTCTGAACACCGGGAACCAGCATGGAAGCAGCAACAGCATGGGCAGTTATCTCATTCTTAATCACATCAGCCCCTACTATAACCCCCGCCAGGTAGCGTCCGCTTCCCGTGGTTCCAACACCGGCGATTTCTACACCATTGCCAAGGGATTTCTGCGCTATCTTCATCCCTTCCTGGATGACGGCTATAGGCCTGCCTTTTGTTTGAAGGTATTGGCCGGTCAGCACCTCCCCGGCTTCATCGATAACAACTATATTTATGCTGACCGAACCAACGTCAAGACCCAGATAAGCTTTCATGATAAATCCTTTCCTTAAACCAGTAAGTAATTATAATTAATATTTTTATCAACCGGTTGTTAAGGGAAAATTTAGTTAGGTCCACTTAACAAACATTTTACCATAGCATTAAAAATATTTGTTAATAATAAAATCCAAAACACGGGACTAATTGTATTCCAGCCTGATGGAAACTCAACTGGCTTAAAACTTTTTCACAAAAAAACTGGGTAAAAAACTACCCAGATTTAGAATTATTAGTGGACCAGTTAAACATATAACAGTATGCCTTTCAAAAGCAGCGGGGATAGTTTCTTTAAAGCACCTTGCAGGGCTCTATATATGCCGGGTAATTATCAAACTGACCCGGTTCAGTTTTTATATAGCCTTTTCCAGGGAGCATTGGCCGTCTCCTGGTAATCCTTCAAAGCCTGATTCAGAGTATGGGCAGCCAGAACGGCACAGTGAACATGGTCCTCCGGAAGCCCGCCAAGCTCATCCAGGATATCCTCGGGTTTAATTCTCAAGGCTTCCTCTACTGTACGGTTGGTGGCCATCACAGTAACCATGCTGCCGCAGGCGATAGATGTCCCGCATCCATCCGTCCAGAAAGTTGCCCTGTCAATCCGGTTATTCTTGATGCTTAGCCAGATTGCAAGAGTATCTCCGCATTCCCCTTCTTCCTGGGCAAAACCGTCAGGGTTGGGGATATTTCCAACATTCCGGGGATTCCGGGCGTGATCAATAACAGTGTCGCTGTATTTACCCACCATGTCCAGAATATATTTTTTTTCCACTTGCTCATCCAAACCCATGCGCATTAACCACCTTGTGCTGATTAAATATTTTGCTAAAGCCTTTTATTTTCAAGCAAGCACTGTTACACCAGCGTCAAGCTGTTAGCGGACAGCTTTATTCAGGTAATTACGGGTAAACTATAATTTTACAATGCATCCCATAAAGTATGGACCGCCAGATCAGCAAGTTTGCCTGTGACCGTCCGGCAATCCTTCAAGGGCGTTTAAATCTTGAGATCAATCCTGGATACTTACCCTATGGTTTAAATTATTATGTCGTCCAGCTCAAATTTTATTATAGCAAATAAAAAGTCCGGATCAAGTCTAAAAAAAACCTTTATGTGCCCTGCCGGGTTAGCCCTCCTTAACAACCTATCAAATATACATTACTATAGACCTTATTGGTTTAAACAGGTACACCGGTTACAAAGGAGGGTCCTTTCTCTGTAACCGGTGTACCTGTTTTGCTTGCAGAATGCAATTATTTCACTGATAAGGTCCTGTCGAGTATTACTGGAGATGGGTATCCGGGTTCATGGGGCGATCACCGGCACGGTCATCCCTTTTATCCATGAGATGGTCCATGCCCCGTACAAGAGTATCGTCCTCAAGAACACTGTAAAGATGATAACCCAAATCCTCCCGGTCCACTAAAACTTCCTCCAGCACCTGTACCGTTCCAAAATCTTTCAGTTCGTGCGCCCGTGAGATTGTTTTACGCAACATTTCCTGAATTTTCAACTCGTGTTCCAGGTCGTTCCGCAAAAAATCCCTGATGCTGTAACGGCCTTCAACCTCATGCTTAATATAAGAAAGCTCGTGCTGGGTCACGGGATGAGCAGTGGGCACACCGCCCAAACGTGCAACCCGCTCGCCGATCATGTCAATATGCTTTTGAGTTTTAGCAATGTGCTCTTCAAGTAGTTCGTGCAGGCTGATAAAACCCTCCGCTCCCTCGGACATCCAGTGATGCTTGTTGTACTGGTGCAGAGCCACGGACAGGGCACACTGATGATCATCCAGCATCAGCGCCATCTCGCGGCGAACCTCCTCGGGCAGGCCGATACCCGCGCCGATAGCTTTAACAGTACGGGGCTGCTGGCGGGTAATCATCTGGTGGTGGGTAACATGACCCGGCATCCTGGGATCGAAACCGGATTTATCCAGATTGAAGTTGCCCTGGAAATTACGGTAATTGGTCATAACTGTGGAGATCGTTTGTTGCGGTGATTCCATGTTGTTATCCTCTCCTTGTAATGTGTTTTTCATTTAATTTGCGTCCTAATATGCCGGTTATACATATATTCTATATTATTTTTAAAACTTTTTACGAACAGGTGGTTCCCTACCTGCTTTGATTTTGCATTCATCTATATTCGGTATGAACTTACCACAGGCGGGTTTACTAAAACCTGTCTTGTTTTGGCCAAACTTAAGCATTTATCGTATCCTTTCAGCTCATCGTATAATAATTTTTCACAGATTTCTATCAAATCATCTCTATAAGCCACTGTAAAGGCCTTAACGTGCAATTCAACTGCCGCCTGAAAAGCCACAGTCAATATACTCAGCAATTCATCATCACTTATCCTAATCTTTGACCTGTCCCGGAGAGTATTGAAACTGCCGTACCGGAGGCCGGGGGGGAATGGTAATACCCTCATTTTTAAGGATATTTTCCAGCAGTACCATATGAGGCTCTACGATCTCTTTCAGACCCCATTTGAGCAGGTTAATAAGGTCCTTATCCTTTGTACTGGCAAGATAAATTTCCATATTCACCTTGCTCAGGTACCTGGCAGTGAGTTCATCCCAGATTATCCCAACCTCTGCCATATTTAAACTGCCCTTTTTGGCAGTAGCCGGTGGAGGTGGCTCAAATAGATTTCTTTTTTTCCCGAAACCCAATAAAAATTTGTAAGCTTTAATATAATCCCCCATCAAATCTAGAAAAATACTACGGATTGATTCTCTGGTGCAAGCCATAACGGCACGGATATATAGCATTATATAGACCTGCCCGAAACCTACTATGTTCTTGATAATTTCCTTATCGGTAAACTTGACCTCCTGTCCTATTCCCGGTCCTCCCTGCAGGGTTTTGGAGGAGGGGCGCGGCGGAACCGTAAAACCTTCGCTTTTAAGAGCATTTTCCAACTTCTTAATATGATGCAAGAATGTAGCAGTGATCAACCCCTTTAAATACGTCTGCAGTTGAACATCTTCAGTGTTCATGAGATTTAATTCCACTATACCTATTAATTTGTAGGTAGAAGTTAGACCTTCCCACAGGTAATAAATCTCCCCCGCGTGCATGGGCAGCTCTGCTTCCGTAGTTTGGATAGGCAACAATTTCTTGAGAATCCTATTTATCATTTTTTTGTCCCCCTTAAATGCTGTCCTGGCTAATATAATGCATAGGAACTTTAAAATATATACCAGCACCGGAGGGTATGACTTACACTGGAGCCTCTTCGATACAGGCCCGCCACCTAAAACCAGCTGCCCGGGTGAAAGGTTCCACGGCCAAATTCCTACCTATTTCATAACCACTAACTACTGTTAAGGGATGTTCATGTTTCAGGCACAAAAAAGCAACAGTTCCGGAGGTAAGCTCCGGAACTGTTGCTTTTACATCTGGTGGGCGATGACGGGCTCGAACCGCCGACTTCCTGCTTGTAAGGCAGGCGCTCTCCCAGCTGAGCTAATCGCCCTTATATGGTGACCCCTACGGGATTCGAACCCGTGTTACCGCCGTGAAAGGGCGGTGTCTTAGACCACTTGACCAAGGGGCCATGTGTGATGTGGGATATGTGAAGTGAGATGTGAGAGAACAGATTAGATTCTCACTTCTAACCTCTCACCTCTCACCTCCCAAATGGTGGGCCCACCAGGATTCGAACCTGGAACCAGCCGGTTATGAGCCGGATGCTCTACCGTTGAGCTATAGGCCCGAAAGAGTGGCTCCTCGAGTAGGATTCGAACCTACAACCTACCGGTTAACAGCCGGTTGCTCTACCGTTGAGCTATCGAGGAACATCGGCAAATGCTATTATACGCTAGTTTTTAAATGCAGTCAAGATTTATGTCTGAGTGATTTTAATCCAGATAGTCTTTTAATTTTTTGCTCCGGCTGGGGTGGCGAAGCTTGCGCAGCGTTTTGGCTTCGATTTGCCGGATGCGTTCCCGGGTGACGCCAAACTTTTGACCCACCTCTTCCAGAGTGCGGGCACGCCCGTCATCAAGTCCGAAGCGCAGGCGCAAAACCCTCTGTTCCCGCTCGGTTAAGGTTTTTAACACTTCGTCCAGCTGCTCCCTCAAAAGAGTAAATGACGCTTCCTCAGCAGGAGCCCTGGCATCTTGGTCCTCGATAAAGTCCCCTAAATGGGAATCTTCTTCTTCTCCGATGGGTGTCTCTAAAGAAACCGGTTCCTGGGCAATCTTCATGATTTCCCTGACCTTTTCCTCGGAAATATTCATTTCACTGGCAATTTCCTCAGGAGTGGGCTCGCGTCCAAGTTCCTGCAAGAGCTGCCGGGATACCCGGATTAATTTATTGATGGTTTCCACCATGTGCACTGGGATCCTGATTGTTCTGGCTTGATCCGCAATGGCCCTGGTAATGGCCTGGCGAATCCACCAGGTAGCATAAGTGCTGAACTTATAACCTTTTCTGTAGTCAAACTTTTCTACAGCTTTAATCAGGCCCAAATTGCCTTCCTGAATCAGGTCCAGAAAAAGCATGCCCCTGCCCACATAACGCTTGGCAATACTCACGACCAGTCTTAAGTTTGCTTCCGCCAGTCTTCTTTTAGCTTCCTCGTCACCTTTCTCCATACGCTTTGCCAGTTCCACTTCCTCTTCTGGCGTAAGGAGCGGAACCCGCCCTATTTCTTTAAGGTACATGCGGACAGGATCATCTATCCCAACACCTTCCGGGACAGTCAGGTCAACTTCCACTTCTTCAGGTGGAGTTTCTACTGGTACACCGTCAACAGGCTCAATTTCCGGAGCTTCCTGAACGACCTCTATACCCATTCCCGCCAGCTTTTCGTATATATCATCTATTTGTTCGGGTGTCAGGTCAGCTCCCTGGAGACTGTCCATGATCTCGGTGTAGGTCAGGACACCTCGCTTTTTCCCCTTTTCGATTAATTCCATAACACCGTCAGTTTTCGGCTCTTCCCTCACTAGCCACCAATCCCCTCTCTAGGGTATTTCTAGTTATTTGACACAAATTGCCGGTATTCCTGCAGCAATTGGTCAATTCTAACCTGATCACCCGCTATTTCAGCATCTTCAATCCTTTGAAGCAGCATATACTCGCGCAGCAAATCATGATCAGGCAGGCCATTTTCTGTATTTTTATATTTGCTGATTTCCTGCAAAAGGTTTTTCCTGCGTTCCTGCCGATAACAGCGATTGATAGATTCCAGGTAGATGTTCATTATTTGAACCGGGTCATCCCCGGGAATTTCCTGGGCCAGCAGGTAACTCAACAAACTCTTTTCCTCATCCTCAAGGTCTTTAAGAATTTCTACGGGCCGGTAAAGTGGCCGCCCGGCCCCTTCCAGACATCGTTTAAATATTTTAAGATAAGTTTTATTTTTAAAGGGCACCTGCCCCATTTTATCAAGAACAATCTTCCCCATTTCAGGGTTATTCAGCACCAGTTGCAAAATAACAGTTTCAGCCTTGCTCCTGGCATCCATTTTATCCATTTTGTCTACTATAGTATGCTTGGTTTTAACAATATTATCCGAAAATGTCCATTTTTTGCCCTTGTTCGTCTTAAAACGCTTATATTCACCTATAACTGTTTCCCAGCTCAAATTCAATTCCCTGGCAATTGCTTTAAGTCCTTCTTCTTTTTCAACCTCACTTTTCAAACCATTAATATTGGGTAATACCTGTTCTAAAATGCTCAGCTTATCAGATACGGTTTTTACCCCCTGGTTTAAAATAGCTTGCCGCAACTTATATTCAATCAGGGAAGGGGCTGTATCCAGAAGCCTTTCCCAGGCGTTGCGGCCGTAGTTACGGAGATAATCGTCGGGGTCTTTTCCGTCCGGGATACTTAAAACCCGGACCTGGCCGCCCAAATTCTGCAGAAGGTCAAGACTGCGGATGGTAGCAGCCACGCCTGCCGCATCGGCATCATAAGCGATAACTACGTTTTTGCTGTAGTTCAAGAGGAGCCTGCCCTGTTCCGCAGTAAGGGCAGTTCCCAGAGAAGCCACAGCGTTGGTTACCCCTTGCAGGTGGGCAGTGATTACATCCATGTAACCCTCCATCACGATAATACAGCCTTTCTCCCGGATAGCGCTCCTGGCCAGGTGCAACCCGTAAAGATTGCGCCCCTTGCTGAAAAAAGCCGTCTCAGGAGTATTTATGTATTTCGGTTGGGAGTTATCAAGAACCCGCCCGCCAAAACCGGTAACCCGCCCGGCAGCATCCCATATTGGAAAAATGATCCGGTTACGGAACCGGTCATAGTAACCACCGCCGGCTTTCTTAATACCCAGCCCGGCCCTGACCGCATCTTCAGGCCGGAAACCCTGCCTGCCCAAAAAACTCACCAGGTTATCCCAACCCGGAAGAGCAAAACCTATCTGAAAAAGCTCGAGCACCTCCGGGGTAATGCCCCGGCCAGCCAGATACCGCCTTGCAACGGCAGCGGCTTCGTGGTGCTTCAGGGTGTGGTGAAAATAATCCTTTGCCAGGCTGTTAATTTGCCGCAAGCTCTCCCGTTCTCGATCTATCTCTTTCTGAACAGGGCTTGTGTCTGAAGGTATGGCTATACCGGCCTGTTCCGCTAAAAAACCCACCGCTTCGTAAAAACTCATGTTGTTTTTTAGCATTAAGAAACGAAAAACATCACCCCCTGCACCGCAACCGAAACAGTGGAAAATCTGCTTTTCCTGCGTAACGGTAAAAGAAGGTGTGCGTTCCCGGTGAAAAGGACATAAGCCAGTATAGTTTTTGCCTGTTTTTTTCAATTGAACGTAGCGGGAAACCACCTCTATAATGTCAGATCGAAGGCGGACTGTTTCAATTATTTCATCAGGAATAAAGCCCACCTGGACCACCTGCTAATCAACTTGTATACTCAAATGATTCAACAAATAATAAAAGAGTCCTGCACGTGCAGTAATGAAAATAATCAATAAAATTATTCTAATTTTTGTTATAGAAAAGACTATTCTCTACTGCTGATATTTTTCCTTCCCGTTAATCGACAATATTTTTACATATTATTACCATAAAATGTAAGTAATAATCCTGGCCAGTTTTCCTCCTATTCCAGCCAGGGCAGCGGCAAAAAGTACTTCTGATAGGTGCGGATGGCAAATCTGTCCGTCATCCCGGCTATATAATCGCAAACAGCCCTTTCAGCCGTTCCGGTCTGGGCCCGTTGAAGGTATTCGCCGGGCAGCAGTTCAACATGCTCAGAAAAGTAATGGAACAGGCTCTGAACGATGTGGATAGCTTTGGACTCTTCACGTTTGGCCTCGGAACCAATATAAACATGTTTAAACAAAAAGTCCCTTAACAGGTTCGTAGATTCCTCCACTTCCGGACTCATTCTAATTTCCCCGGGATTGTCCCAGTTGGTTTCGATCAGGTCAAGAACCATTGTATTGATTCTTTCCCGGTGCTCCCTTCCCAGGACATCCAGACACTGCGCAGGAACTTGACTGAGGCTTAGCACACCGCCCCGGATCGCATCATCAAGATCATGGTTAACGTAAGCTATCCTGTCGGCAATCCTGACAATCTGCCCTTCCAGTGTTGCCGGTTTGCGCGGACCCGTGTGATTTAGGATGCCGTCCCGGACCTCCCAGGTCAGGTTAAGCCCCCTCCCTCCTTCCAAAACGTCTACAACCCGGAGGCTTTGCTCGTTGTGTTTAAAACCAGGCCCGAAAACTTCGTTTAATGCATCCTCACCGGCGTGTCCAAAAGGGGTATGACCCAGATCGTGCCCCAGCGCCACGGCTTCAGCCAGATCCTCGTTGAGCCTCAGGGCCCGCGCAACAGTGCGGGCAATTTGGGCTACTTCCAGGGTATGGGTTAGCCTTGTCCGGTAATGATCTCCTTCAGGTATGATAAAAACCTGAGTCTTATGTTTAAGACGGCGGAAACTTTTGGAATGTATAATTCTATCACGGTCACGCTGAAAAGCGGTCCGGACAGTACATTCTGGTTCTGGACGAAGCCTGCCTTTGCTCCTGCTGCTGTGGCAAGCGTAGGGCGCAAGGTTGAGCCTTTCCAGTTCCTCGGCACGCAGGCGGATAAGCATATTTTAACCACCTTACCTGAAATGAATCTTAAATTATTCTACAAAGTGGTGGATAATCCTGCCAGGCCTGAAAACTAAGGCAAGGTCAGGAAACCCCGGCAGCGGGAAAACACTACCGGGGTTATTAGATTATAGTAGGCCCTCTTGCAAAAATATTATTCTCAGCAAGCTCTTTTTAGACCGCAGGCAAGCCCGACAGGGGCATGCTGGCCAGAACGTAATATTTGGCGCCTGCGGGACGGAGCTCACTTTGCATCAATTCAATTGAAACAACCTTGATTTCTCCAAAGTTCTTTACTCCTTCTGCATACTCTTCGGCTTTTTGCAGCAGGCTCCTGATATCCCAGGGTGACCGTATTCTGGCCAGGGTAAGATGGGGGGAAAATTTACGCTGTTCCGCCGCAAACCCCAGCAGGCCCATCTCTCTCTGAACCCTCCGGTGCAGGTCTGCCAGGGCTGTTGTTTCACCTGATACACCAACCCATAATACCCGCGGCCGTTCTACAGAGGGAAACACTCCCACACCGCTGATTACAAGTTTAAAGGGCGCAACTTCTCCCGCAACGAGATTCAACCCCTGAACAATAGCCGGGACCTGTTCTTCGGGGGTATCGCCCAGGAACTGAAGGGTCAGGTGAAGATTCTCCTCTGGTACCCACCTGGCGTCCAGGGGAAATCTTCTCAGAACCTGGATGAAGGAGCCCAGGGATCTCTTTATTTCAACAGGCAGGTTCACTGCAATGAAGAGCCTCATCTGCCGCAAAAATTATCACCCCCCATATTACCCGTATTGTTATCGTAGTCTTTGTACTATGTTCCGGCAGCCTTATTGTATTTTTAATTTAAATTGTAAATCCTGTACAGGAATACAGCCGCTTCAGCCCTTGTTGTCTTACCAAGGGGATTGACCCTGTCCCCGCTGCCCACAATCAGTCCTTCTCTTACCAAAGTGGCAATGCTTTCAACGGCATAGTCCGTCACAAGGGATTTGTCGGCAAATCTGTCAAGGTCTGAGGACGTACCCTCAAGTTCAAGCTTTTTCAGCATCCCCAGCGCCCTCCCGGTCAGCACCATCATGTCCTGCCTGGTGATGGGTTCATCCGGGCTGAACCTGTTATTCCCCGTGCCATTGGTGATGCCCAGCTTTTTGGCAATGCCGATCTCCCTGAAGTAATAGGCGTCGCCTTTGATATCTTCAAAGTTTTCGTCAACTCTGGCGTTAACCCCCAGAGTTCTTACCAGGTAGTACAGGTAGTCGGCCCTGGTGATAGCGGCCTGGGGTGCGTATTCTGTTTGCGACACGCCCTTCAGCACGCCCTTGGAGGCCAGCACCTCGATTTGCTTCTTTGCCCAGGTTACACTCCCAAGGTCGTCAAAGGTTTTGTCCACATAGACCACTGTGTAATTACTAAAATGACTGGTAGTGAAGGTGACGGTGCCTGTGCCTGGGTCATACCTTCCTGACGGTACTTCCACCACATTGCCCTTTCCATCAATGTACCATACCGTTATATGTTCAGGATCAGCAAGTTCCTCTTCTGACGGTTGATAGGGTATGCTCACCGTTACGGCAGTGTCCTCATTGCTCCAGGGGACTGTTTTGCCATCGATTTTTAAACCAAGCTCTATTACCGGCCTGTCGCCGATTTGCGACTGGAGTTCCAAAGGAAGCTTGCTCCTGTCAGCCGCATTAATTTTCAGAGAAATGTTCTCTGCCCCGGCTATGTCTGCTGCCTGCAGCATGTTCCCGGGCAATGTCAGGGTCGCAACGCCGGTATTTATTTTAATCAACTTGCCGGTAGCTCCTTCGCTCAATGCACCAGCGGGAAGTATCACTTCATAAGACTTTGCGCCGTCTATTTCGGGTATGTCAATCTCCACCTGTTTAATTCCCTGCTCATTGGGCTTTGACTTAGCAAAGGCCTCGTTTAATATGGCTGCCCCAACTTCACCTGCTGCCACGCCTGTACTGCTGTCCAGCCTGGCTGGAACAGACACGCTGGCGCTCCCATCCAGGAGATCCAAGCTTGCTTTGGAGCTTTCAAGCCTGGTTGAGGATCTCCCCCTGCCGGTGTCCGAAGCCGCTTTCACGGTGACCTCCAGGGTCTAAGAACCTGACGCTCCCGCCACTGTAACGGTAAGGATGTGTTTCCCCAGGGCGGTCAGGGTAACCTGCACTGCAGCATTCCCCTTTGCGAAGGTCACTGGCCCGTTGTATACTTCTCCTACTTCCCGGTCGCTGGTAACAATGAGGTTAAAGTCACCATCCAGATAACTGCCGGATACATCTATGGCGCCGGTTATGCTTAGTTCAAAGGCATTACCGGCTGTTTTGTCACCGGCTTGCGCCAGGGCAACCTTAAACCCGGCCTGATCCTGCCACTGCAGATAGGGATAGGTGTGTTCTTCCACAATACCCCAGACCGTGTCAAAGTCCCAGCCCGCAAAGGTATCCTGCCGCTTCATTTCAGTTGTGGTTTTGGGTTTGCCCCACTGGTTGCACTGCCCGGAACAGCCGCTAACTTCGCTGTCGTAATAGCAGCCGGTTATGCTGCCGTTTCTCAGACATGTGCCTGCCAGTCCGCCGGTAGAGGAATCTCCCAGCACAGCACCTGCGGCGTAACATTTAACTAATTTAGTTTGAAAATGCGGGTTCTCCTCCCCGGCTGTTCCCACCAGACCGCCCACTTCGCAACTGCCCGTGACGCCTGCTCTGGAGTAGGAGTTGGCTATCTCCCCGTTGGCAAATACCCCGGCCAGGCCGCCGACTTTTGAGTTACCGGTTACCTTCCCGTCTTCCCCGGTATAACAGGCTGATATTTTACCGAAATAATTTGCCCCGACCAGGCCGCCGACCTCGCTATCTCCCTTTACATTAGCTGCGGCGTAAGAAGAAGAGATTTCACTGTCTTTACTGTAACCGACCAGGCCGCCAACATGAAACTCTCCCTCCACATCTGCGGCGGCGTGGGAACCGGAAATTTTACTGCCTTCATTTGTCCCGGCCAGGCCACCAACACATCTTATACCTTTTACCCTGCCGCTAAGGGTGCAGGCTTCTATGCTCCCAGCCTTCATGTAACCCACCAGACCACCAACATGTTCATTTCCTGACACATTTACATTTTCCAGGTAGATCTTGCGGAAAACTGCATCCCGTGCGTAACCAAAAAACCCTGCATAATCAAAAGACGTCCAGTCAATGGTCAGGTTTCTGATAACGTGCCCATTGCCATTGAATCCTCCCTGGAAAGGAAAGTTCTCAGAGGTTCCAATGGGACTCCATCCTCTTCCTTCCAGATTGATATCGCTGGTCAATTTATAATGAGCGTTAAGGCGGTGTCTCACGTTGTTCAACTGGTCCGCATCCGCGATCAGGTAAGGGTCGTCAGGGCTACCGCTGCCGCCGGCAAATACCAGGGGCGGCACCACTTCCACGGTAACCAGATTTGAATAGGATACACCCTCCACAAAAACGCGAAGTTTATGGGTACCTATGGTACTTAAGCTAATGGCAACCGGCGCAACAAGTTCACCGTATTCGAATTCTACAGCGGACTGGAACACCTTCTCATTCTGAAGGTCGCTGTATACTGTTACTTCTTTCGAACCGCCCAGATAATTGTCGTCCGCTCCCCTGGCGCCGGTGATGTTTAAATGGAATTCGACACCCACCTCTGCCGACCATACCGAGGCTGCCGCGTCAAATCCCGACAGCGGAGCTCCCGCCTGCCAGCGGAGTACAGGATAGCCTGACCCATCTTCGATACCCCAGATATACAGGAAATCCCAGCCTGCATAGGTGGAGCGGAGCTGCATTTCACCGGTGGTCTTGGGCTCACCTTTGCCAGTGTCCGACTGGCCGGTGGTGTACCTGTCATAGTAAGAGTCGTATACATTGCCTTCGTTAAACCCCACCAGGCCGCCCACTTCTTCATTGCCGGTAACGGCTCCAGTCGCGTGACAATACCGGACCTCCCCCTTACTGTATCCCGCCAGGCCGCCCACGTATTTTTTTCCATCTACTTTGCCGGCAGCATAAGCTTCGGTGACCGACCATTCATTATAACCTACCAGACCGCCGACATAATTATTTCCACTCACTACGGCTGTAGCGTAAGAATCGGCGGCCGCAACAGCATTATAACCAACCAGACCACCGACATAATTATTACCAGTCACATTGCCTGCAGCATAAGAACCGGAGACATGTACACTGTTTTCTCCCACCAGGCCACCAACACTATTGTTGCCGGTAATAGCAACTGTGGCATAACAGTTCATGACAAGCCCGTTATTAGTTCCCACCAGGCCGCCAACCTTGTCCCTGCCGGTTACACTTACATCCTCCAGACTTACATTCTGTATAACGGCGGTTCCTCCAATATACCCGAAGAGACCGACGTAATCCTCATCACCCCGGTTGATGTAAAGGCCCTTGATAACCTTTCCATTGCCGTCGAAAATGCCGTTAAATGGGCTTGCTGGCGTACCGATGGGCTCCCAGCCCTTGTCCTGGTTGAAAGGAGCCACGGCCAGGTCAATGTTGTCTTGCAATTGGAAATGAGCATCCGGGTATTTACGCACGTTATTCAACTGGTGCGCATCAGCAATCAGGTAAGGATCATCTTGCGTACCGGAACCTCCGGCGAACTCAGCCTGCGCCTGGTTTAAGTTAAGCGTTGCGGTAGCCACTTTATCGCCTTCCAAAGCCAGTTCCCGTACATTAATTGTACCTGTCACGGTACCGTTGTTGAAATCTCCACCCAGGGCAAGGTTTTTCGCCGGGGTGGCCGTGAGGAACCGGTCGTCTCCAAGGGTTAACCTGAAATCATTAGAAATATCATCCTGTTCCGTTACCGCTGCCGTAACTGAAACAATCGTCGCCGCCCATACATGACCGGGCAGCAAAAACGTGAAACTAAAGGCCAGCAGCACTAGCAGCACCAATGGTGCCTTATTCCTCTTCAACAACTTCGATAACACTGTCATATAGATGCCTCGCTTTCACAGATTTCTGCTACCTTCTCACAACATCCACCCATGCTTTTGTCTACGAGATCCCTGCAAGCTTCACCCCTTTTAGACCTAATTGAGCGCGCTCATTAAAAATGCTGCAGATGTTTTAATAAACCAAAATCACATTGGTCAAATCAGATCCGACTGCATTTGTGGGGCTCAGTATTGATTTCAGCAGTCTCCAGACTTGCCTGCAGCCGTAAATAGCGCATGTTAAAAAATATACTAATACAAGCATTTATTGGCAATTACAATATTCAACAGTTTTTATTAAAAACCTTCATTAAAAAGCCCCAAAACAAGAGGAACAGGGTTCGTCCCTGTTCTCCGGTATTTTTTCCATAACATAAAAATATCCTTTGGCACCTGCTTACTTCCCCAAAGCAATCTTAACGGGGATCATATCCTGAAACCAGGCAGATACCTTTTCATTCTGCCATACCATACTCTATAGATAATCCTGCGGGTGGGTTATCGACTACTCCCAAAAATGTTCAGCAGAATTGTTCTCTACAGTTTCAAGGGACAATATGGTTCCGTTATAACAAAATTGGCACCCGGAATGTTACATTAATTTTTAGGCCCAAAATCTATTCTTAGCATACCAAATTGGCGGCAATAAAAGGGCAATAAAAAAACTACCGGTGAAATTCTCGATAGTTTAGTATAAACCCCGGCCCTGGCGGTTTTTTTTACAGGAGCTCCTGTTAAAGAGAAGATTCAACTTATCCCTTGATAAATGCGGATGAAGCTTATTATATCTCAAGCTTTAGTTTGCTTAAATATCACCTGACTCAGCTCCTGAATCTGCTGGCCAGCTCAGCCGGGTGTGAACAAGTCATTGCCTCGCTCATCACACAGACTCCCCTGGCCCCTGCCCCTAAAACATCCTTTACTCTGTCCTCCGTGATCCCGCCAATGGCATAAACCGGGATCTCAACGGCAGAGCACACATCCCGTAAAAATGACAGCCCCCTGGGTGGGACTCCTTTTTTACATTCCGTGGGAAAGATATGTCCCGCGATTAAATAAGCGGCCCCTAACCGCTCTGCTTCCTCTGCCTCACTTACAGAATGAACGGAAGCACCTACGCAGGAAAACTTTTTGATTTCGTTCCGGTATTTCCTTAAATCCGGCATTGATAAATGCAGGGCATAACATTTAAGATCTGCCGCTGCTTCCTTATATTTATTTATGATCAGCGGCACCCCGTGCTTCAGGCAGATATCCCTTACGCTTTCCGCTAACCTTTTATATTCCGCTAAACTCAAATCCTTTTCCCGTAGCAGAATGGCCAGGGGTTTTCCTTGCGCAATCTGGTCAAGCCGCTCTAAAAAATCATCCTGGCACATCTTCCGGTTCGTCACACAAATAAGCATAAAAAATCACCTATACCCGGACGTAATCGTTATAAACCGGCTGCAGACCCCGGTTTATAATCATTTGATGTATTTCCTTTACGCTCCGGGGATCAGAAATCTCAAATTGCTCATCGCCTTTTTCCTCTACCAGATGTCCGCCCACCCCAACCCTGACGCCGGCGGAGATTTTGGTGGCAACCATGCCGATAACATGATCCCTAAAGCGCGGTCTTTCTCTTGTGGAGATGGTAATACCGGCAAAGGGCATAAATAAACGATAGGCGAGCATTACATGTAAGAGCTGTTTTTCTTGAACATCACGGGGACTCAACCCGGCATTATTAATATAAGGTCTTAAGCGGGGAACAGAAAAGGAAATCTCCGCGTGAGGATACTTCTGTTGAATAAAATAAGCATGTAAACCGGTGGCAAAAGCATCTTTGCGATAATCATCCAGCCCCAGAAGAGCCCCGAAGGCAACCCCGCGCATGCCGGCCATAAGCGCCCTCTCCTGGGCATGGAAACGGTAAGGATAAACTCTTTTCGGTCCATCAACATGAACTTCGTCATACTTATCTGGATTGTAAGTTTCCTGGTAAACACAGACATAATCCGCGCCACATTCATGTAAGAATTTATATTCATCAATATTCAAGGGGTAGATCTCCAAACTGACTGAGTAGAAATACTTTGCCGCCATTTTTACGGCTTCTCCAATATACGCAGGTCCCGATTGCCGGCGTGATTCCCCGGTGAGAATCAGGATGTCCTGCAGTCCTGTTTCCGCAATGGCTTGAAGCTCCTTTTCCAATTCGTCAGCTGAAAGTTTTCCCCGGCGGATTCTATTTTTATAATTAAAGCCACAATAGGCACAAAGGTTTTCACAATAGTTTGCGATATACAAAGGAGTAAAAAGGTGCACAGAATTGCCAAAATGCTTTCTCGTCTCCTGCAGTGCCCTTTGTGCCATTTGTTCCAAATAGGGCATAGCTGCCGGAGATAAGACAGCAGCATAATCATCAATGGATAATTGTTCCTTCACCAGTGCCCTTTGTACATCCTGGGCTGTATACTGCCGGTAGTCATATTCTCTCAGGTGCTCTAATACTTTGTCCATAATGTCTGAATCAATTGCTTCCATACCATCTAAGTAGGTCATGTGGTCAATCTTATGCAGTGCCATGGTTAATCCTCCAAAAACCCGGTCAAAGGACTGGAAGCCTCTGCCCCTTTGTCTAACACCCGGCCAAGTCCGGCCAGGTAAGCCGCGCGGCCAGCCTCAATGGCCAGCTTGAATGCCTTTGCCATAAGAGCTACATTATTTGCTGTGGCCACGGCGGTATTACACATGATGGCATCGACACCCATTTCCATAGCCTCGCAAGCCTGGGATGGGCATCCTATGCCTGCATCTACAATAATGGGTAAATCAATTTCATCCAGCAGGATTCTAATAAATTCCTTCGTGCATAATCCTTTATTGCTGCCGATTGGTGCGCCCAAAGGCATAACCGCTGCGGCGCCGGCATCTACCAGGGCTCTGGCCGTATATAAATCGGGATACATATAGGGCAATACGATAAAACCTTCCCTGGCTAAAAGTTCCGTAGCTTTGACAGTCTCATAATTATCCGGCAGAAGGTACTTGGAATCGCGGATCACTTCCACCTTGACAAAATCCCCGCAACCGATTTCTCTTGCCAGGCGGGCTATTCTCAGCGCCTCCTCGGCATTTCTTGCTCCGGAAGTGTTGGGTAGTAGAGTAACGTCCTTTGGGATATAATCGAGAATATTTTCTTCTCCCCCAATATTGGCCCGGCGTAGCGCCAGCGTTACCATCTGGGCTCCCCCGTTTTCCACAACGGCCTTCACTATATCCAGAGAAAACTTCCCTGACCCCAGGATAAACCTGGATTGAAATTCGTGCCCGCCAAGAATTAATTTATCATCCATTTCTATTTCTCCTCTCATACTCTCATACATCTTCTATCCCGAGCAAAAGCCGCAAAACCATGTTAGCCTGATGGCCGGCACAAATATGCACTCTCGGCGCCATCAATCCTCTCCCGATTTTTGCTTCGTTTATAAAATCCCCGCAGATATATAAATTCTTCATTACTTTTTTGGTCTGAATCAGGTTTGAACTGTCATACCCGGCCAAACCGGAGGCAGCGACAATTTTAACATCCGGGAGTTTTTCCAAAACTGTGTTGACCAGCATTGCTTTTTCCCTGGCTTTATCAAAGGCTTCACAAATTATATCATAGCCGCTAAATAATTCTACGACATTTTCTTCTGTAACCCTTGTCGTTTTAACCTCCACCAAAATAAAGGGGTTTATTTGCTCAATTTGTTTTTTTAAGGCAATAGTTTTCGGCATTCCCAAATGACTTATGTAATAACTCTGCCGGTTCAAATTACTGGGTTCTACAAGATCAAAATCCACCAGGAGCAACTGCCCAACACCGCTCCTGGCCAGCATAACGGCAATATTTGAACCCAGGCCCCCCAAGCCGGCAATGGCCACCTTACCTTTTTTCAATCTTTCATGGACATGGGGCGTATGCCTTGCCATCATCATACTCTCAAGCTCATCTTGTTTGGGCATAACCCCTTTTGGGATGATGGTTATGATATCATTTTCCGCCAATGGGTAATCTTCTTCAATCTGATAGCCGTTCAAGATAATAATACCATTTTCTTGGCCCACCAGATCTCTGATTTGAAAAGCAGTTTGACACTCAAAATCTCCCACTTGCCCGTTGACTGTTAATTTCATTTCTTAGCCCCCACCAACAAAGCTGACAATCTCCAGCTTATCCTCATTATTGAGCATCACGTCCTTGTATGCTGATTTGGGGACAACTTTTCCGTTAAGTTCCACGGCAATTAACCTGAGATCATAATTTTTTTCCAGGAGAAAATCCTGCAAACTTTTACTCTCCTCAAGAGGAATAACCTTTCCGTTAACTTTCATTAGCCCACTTCCTTCGGTAAATAATAAAAAAAGCACAAAATGAACCTCCGCCCATTAGGTGTCCCTTTTGTGCTTTATTGGCTTGCTATTATTAGTGTAGTGTATATTAATTCAATTTTATTGTCAAGGGGTAAATCTACAGACATTCAACCACTCAAAAAAGAACAATAAAAATAAAATGGACCCCGAAAAAAGAATAATTAAGTAATTAAGCCACAAACAATCACAAGAACATGATTGTTTGTGGCTAATGTTTAGGGTTAACTACAGGGGCAGGAGTTTTTGGGAACTCCGTCTATATTATTTTAAACCTTCCTTCATCCGGTTTTTGTTGTTAACAGCAGCCTGAGCTGCCGCCAGCCTGGCGATGGGAACCCGGAAAGGCGAGCAGCTGACATAATCCAGTCCTATTTCCTGGCAGAACTCAATTGATGATGGTTCTCCGCCGTGCTCTCCACAGATCCCGATCAACAGGTCCGGAGTGGTCTTCCGTCCCTGTTCAACGGTCCACTTCATTAATTTACCCACACCCTTGCGGTCCAGTACCATAAAGGGGTTTTCAGGTAAAATCTTCTTCTCTTGATAGACCTGGATGAATTTACCCTCGGCGTCATCCCTGGAGAAGCCCAGCGTGGTCTGGGTCAGATCATTGGTGCCAAAGGAAAAGAAATCAGCCGCTTGCGCCAATTCATCTGCCAGCAGGGCAGCCCGGGGTATCTCGATCATGGTACCCACGGTGTAGTGGAAAGATATTCCGGTCTCTTTAACCACTTTTTCAGCCTCGGCGACGACAATCTGACGCAGGAAAGACAGCTCGTTGAGATCTATTACAAGGGGAATTTCAACTTCCGGAATGGGGTTGAAACCTTCCTTAACTAACTGGGCTGTGGCAAGAAAAATTGCCCTGGCCTGCATGGCATAGATTTCAGGGAAAGTGATGCCCAGGCGGCAACCCCGGTGCCCCAGCATGGGGTTGAGTTCGGACAGGCCACGGACCTTACGCAAGAGCTCTTCCTTTTTCTCAATTTCAGCCTTGCTTCCATTTGTCAACCGCAGCCGGGTTATCTCCACCAAAAGCTCCTCGGCATTGGGTAAGAATTCGTGGAGAGGTGGATCTAAAAGCCTGATTGTCACAGGCAGCCCGTCCATAGCTTTTAAGATCCCGTAGAAATCACCCTGCTGCATGGGCAATAATTTGTCCAGGGCGGCCTGTCGCTCTGCCTTGTCGGCAGACAAGATCATTTCCTGGACAATGGGCAGGCGGTCCTGGGCCATAAACATATGCTCGGTACGGGTCAAACCGATTCCCTCAGCTCCAAATTCCCTGGATTTGGCGGCATCCTGAGGGGTATCGGCATTTGCCCTGACGCCCAGGGTCCGGAGCTGGTCCGCCCACTCCAGAAGTTGTTTAAATTCAGGTGAGAGCTCGGGATCGAGCATCGGCACTTCGCCGAGGATTACATTACCTGTGGAACCGTCTATAGAAATCGTGTCACCCTTCCTGACCACCAGGTCTCCCACTGAGAAAACATTTTTTTCGTAATCAATACTTATGGATTCACAGCCACAAACACAGGGCTTGCCCATCCCCCGCGCCACCACGGCAGCGTGGCTGGTCATCCCACCCCGGGAGGTAAGGACGCCCTGGGAGCCTACAATTCCATGGATGTCGTCAGGAGTTGTTTCTACACGAACCAGGATGATCTTTTTACCTTCCGCGTTCAATCTTTCGGCTTCGTCCGCATCAAACACAACCATCCCTGAGGCAGCACCGGGTGAAGCCGGCAGCCCCCTGGCAATAATGTTCAGCTTTGCCCCGCTGTTGATGCGCCGGTGCAGAAGCTGATCCAGTTGCCCGGGCTCGACCCGCAGCACAGCTTCCTCACGGGTAATTAAACCTTCCTCAACCATGTCCACGGCAATTTTGATGGCAGCCTGAGCCGTACGCTTTCCGCTACGGGTCTGCAGTATCCAGAGCTTACCCCGCTCCACTGTAAATTCGATATCCTGCATATCCCTGTAGTGCCTGGTCAAAAGCCCGCACACTTCGGCAAACTGGTTGTAAATCTCCGGCATATCCTGCTGCAGTAGATCAATGGGCTGCGGTGTCCGGATCCCGGCCACCACATCTTCGCCCTGGGCGTTAATCAGGTATTCACCGTAGATTTTATTCTCTCCGGTCGAAGGGTTGCGGGTAAAAGCAACGCCGGTGCCGCTGTCGTTTCCCAGGTTGCCGAAAACCATAACCTGTATATTTACAGCCGTCCCAAGGTCGTCCGGGATTTTATTAATCTTGCGGTAAACAATAGCCCGGTCGTTATTCCAAGAATTAAAGACGGCACGGACCGCCATAAAGAGCTGTTCCATAGGCTCCTGGGGAAAGAGACGGCCGGTTTCTTTCTGGACTAATTTTTTATATTCAGCAATAATCTCCCGCCAATCTCCGGCGGAAAGCTGGTTGTCAAGTTTAATCTGGACCTTTTCCTTATGGTTAGCTAGAATACTTTCAAATTTGTGGTGCTCCACTCCCATCACAACGTCACCGAACATATTGATAAAGCGGCGGTAGCAGTCCAGGGCAAACCGCTCGTCTCCGGTGGCGGAAGCCAGAGCTTCTGTGGTACGGTCATTTAAACCAAGGTTTAAAACTGTATCCATCATCCCGGGCATGGAAACAGGAGCACCTGAACGGACTGACAGCAGCAGTGGATTGGCCTCGTCGCCAAACCTCTTCCCGGTCTTCTCCTCCAGCCGGGCGATACCTTGCTGGATTTGTTCTTCCAGCCCGGCGGGAAACTGCTGATCCTGGGCGGTAAAATCCTTACAGGCCTCCGTTGTAACAATTAAACCAGGTGGTACAGGCAGGCCGATGTTTGTCATTTCGGCCAGGTTTGCTCCCTTCCCACCCAGCAGGTTTTTCATCCCGGCATTTCCTTCTTCAAACAGGTAAACATACTTTTTAGTTGACATGCCTTTCACCTCTGTAATATATTTCCAGCACACGGCTTGCTGTCTCTTCAACGGCCTTGTTGGTAACGTCAATTATCGGGCAGCCGACCTTTTTCATGAAGTTTTCGGCGTATTCCAATTCCTTGAGAATCCGCTCCATCCTTGCATAGTCAGCGTCCGAAGTAAGGCCAAGGGTGTTTAGCCGTTCTCTTCTGATCTCGTGTAGCTGCTGAGGCTGTATGGTCAGGCCGATTAGTTTATGCTTTGGGAGGCGAAAGAGCTCATCTGGCGGGGATACCTCCGGGACCAGCGGCATGTTGGCAGCTTTAATCTGTTTGTTCGCCAGGTACATGCACAGGGGTGTTTTGGAAGTGCGGGAAATCCCGATTATCACAATGTCAGCCTTGAGGATGCCCCGGGGGTCCCTGCCGTCGTCATATTTAACAGCAAACTCGATAGCCTCAACCTTTCGATAATAGTCGCTGTCCATTTTCCGGACCAATCCAGGCTCCAGCTTCGGGTCCCGGTTAACAAGCTGGGATACCGCTTCCAGCATCGGGGTCAGAACATCCACCGTCGGGATACCGTATTTAGCCGCTTCCTGGACCAAAACTCTCTTTAATTCCGGAATAACCAGGGTATATGCTATAACACAGTTGTAGGAACTCGCTTCTTCTACAATCTCGGGGATCTCGTTGGGATTGTTAACATATGACAGGCGACGTATTTCCACTCCACCGTGATTAAACTGAATGGCAGCAGCCCGGGCTACCAGTTCAGCAGTTTCGCCGATAGAATCGGATACGATGAATATGACTGGTTTGGCATCTTCTATGGAAATGATAAACTCCCCCTTAACACCTTTCTCCCAGTTCCACAAAAAGTCGCGCTATGTTGGTTTTGCTTAAACGCCCGATAACTTCCAATCCTTCGCTGCCATCGGACTTGGTAACCTTGCGGACAACCGGCAGTGCGTCGACCTCGTGGGTTATGATTTTTTTTGCAGCAGCCCAGGCTGACTCTTCAGGTGTTGTATATAGTATATTTGGCATCCGGGTCATGATCACCCCAACCGGAAGCTGGTGAAGATCATGACCTCCCAGGGTGGTTTTTAGTAAATCCTTGCGGGAAATAACCCCTTCCAGCAGCCCTACGTCCTTAACCACAAAGAGAGTCCCTACATCCTTGATAAACATGGTCACAACAGCATCATACACGGAGCAGTCTTCGGGAACTACAACAGGAATTGAGAGAACGCTTTCAACCATAACACTGCGAAGCTTTTCCGCCACTAGCCGGTACGGGGACTTGCCGCTGTGAAAATAACCCACTCTCGGGCGCGCTTCCAGCAGCCCGGCCATTGTCAGGATGGCAAGATCGGGCCGTAATGTCGCCCTGGTCAGGGAAAGTTTTTCAGCAATCTGGTCTCCGGTGATTGGCCCGGAATTCTTCACGATTTCCAAAATGGTCTCCTGCCGCCTGGTTAGTTCCAAATCCATCGCCCCTTAGAGCATATATGACATACTAATAAGATTTTATATCTATATAATATACTATATAGAGGAGAGTTTCCCTCCTTATTCCTAAAATATTTACGGCATAATTTAAAGAGAATGGATTATGGCGCCTATATGGCGCCTATTTAGATCCGTTCACAATTTTACTCAAGTCCGCTACCCGCTGGACCAGGGCAACCAGTTCTGCCAGAAGAGCCAGCCGGTTAGTCCGCAGTTTTTCATCTTCAACCATAACCATCACGGAATTGAAGAAATGGTCCAGCGGTTGCTGCAGGGTGGCAATGGCCGCCAGCAGCGCGCGATAGTTCCGCTGCTCCAGCAAAAGCCGGGCCTCTTCCTGAACCCTGGCAAGAGCCTGATACAGTTTTTCCTCGCTGCTCTCCTGCAGCAGGGACGGATCCGGGCGGAAGGCGGTGGCCTTTTTGGCCAGGTTATTGGCACGGGTGTAAACGGTCAACAGGTCGTCAAAGGCAGGGTCCTGACGAAAATCTGCCAGGGCCTGGACCCTTAAAAGGGTGTCGCTAAAGTTTTGAAATCCCGGGGCCAGAACCGCATCAACCGTATCATAAGAAAAGCCGCGGTCGCTAAAGATACCCTTTAAACGTTGTTTAAAGAATTCCGCTATATCCTCCTGCACCTTTTCCAGGCTTAGCTTGAGCTCCACCTTGCCCTCATAGCACCTGTAGGCTGCTTCAACCAAATGCTCCAGGGACAGGTCGAACTGTCCCTCCAGGATGATGTGGCAGATGCCGAGGGCCTGGCGCCTCAAGGCATAGGGGTCCTGGGAACCGCTGGGCTGAATGCCGATGGCAAAGCAGCCAGTGATGTTGTCTATTTTATCGGAAATGCTCAAGATTTGACCGGGCAGGCTGGAAGGGAGATCGTCCCCGGCAAACCGTGGCAGATAATGCTCATAAATGGCCAGCGCCACCGCCTTCTCCTCACCGGTGCGCTCGGCGTACTCCCTGCCCATATAACCCTGTAGTTCAGGGAATTCGTAAACCATATTGGTGACAAGGTCGGCCTTGGCCAGGTAAGCTGCCCGCCGGGCATATTTCAGATCCTGCTCCCCGGCGTTCAGGACTTTGCCAAGAAACTCCGCCAAAACCCCCAGTCTTTCAACCTTGTCGTAAACAGTCCCGAGGTTTTCTTGAAAGACCACTTTCTTTAAAGCCGGTACCTTTTCAGCCAACGGCTCCTTCAGGTCTTCCTCGTAGAAAAAGTTTGCATCTGCCAGGCGGGCCCGCAGAACTTTTTCATTGCCGGCTCTAACAATATCCAGGTGATCCGCCGTACCGTTCTTGATGGCGATAAACTTCGGGAGCAAGCCACCGTCAGGCCCAACCACCGGGAAATAGCGCTGGTGCTCTCTCATGGGGGTAACCAGGACCTCCTTCGGCAGCCTCAGGTAGTCCCGGCTGAATTCTCCCACCAAAGCCGTGGGATACTCCACCAGGTTGTTGACTTCGTTAAGCAAGTCTTCGTTTTCTTCAACGGTGCCTCCCACCGAGGCGGCAGCCTCCTGCACCTGGCGCCAGATAGTCGCCTTTCGCTCCGCAGGATGAACCATCACATAATTACTCCGCATCTGTTCAAAATATTCCCTTGCAGTCGACAGAACGATAGGTTCCTTGCTCAGGAAGCGGTGGCCCCAGGTGGTTCTGCCAGCCTTTAAACCGGCAAACTGGAATTCTACAACTTCGCTGCCTAAAAGGGATACAAGCCAGCGAATAGGCCGGGCAAAACGCACTTCCAGACTGCCCCAGCGCATCGGCTTGGGAAAATGGAGCGAGGTAATCAAGGTTACAGCAATTTCAGGCAGGACGTCCCGTACCGGCTTACCGGCCTCGCGCTTGACAGCAAAGACGTATTCCACATGCCCCACCGGTTTTATAATCAGGTCTGCAACGGTTACCCCCTGCCCCCTGGCAAAGCCCTCCGCTGCCCTGGTCGGTGTCCCGTCCGGTTTAAAGGCAACCTTGACAGCCGGGCCTTTAACCTCCACTTCCAGGGAAGCCTGGTTCAACGCCAGGCCTTCTACAAACAGAGTCAGGCGGCGTGGTGTTCCGTATGTTTTTATTTCCTTAAAAGAAACCCTCTGTTCCGTAAATACAGCCTCTGCCTTTTCTTTTAATTCTTTCAAGGCCGGATCTAAAAACCTGGCAGGCATTTCCTCCACACCTATTTCCAGGAGGTAATCAAGGGATTGTTCCCGTTCTATAGCCCTGTCCACAGTCATGCCCCTACACCTCCTCCTTTTTCAACAGCGGGTAGCCCATACTCTCCCGCTGTTCTATATATGACTGGGCGCAAAGCCGGGCCATATTCCTCACCCTGGTGATAAAACCCGTACGCTCCGTAACACTGATAGCTCCCCGGGCATCAAGGAGGTTAAAGGTGTGGGAACATTTTAAGACATAATCATAAGCGGGCAGGACAAAGCCTTTTTTAATTATTCTTAAGGCTTCCTGTTCGTACATCTCAAAAAGCCTGAAGAGCATATCCGTGTTTGCAAGTTCAAAATTATAGTGAGAATGCTCCACCTCGCCGCGGTGATGAACATCTCCATAAGTAATACCTTCCACCCAGGTGATATCGAAGACGCTGTCCACGCCCTGGACAAACATGGCCAGCCGCTCCAGTCCGTAGGTAATTTCAGCGGAAACCGGCCTGCAGTCGATACCGCCGCACTGCTGGAAGTAAGTAAACTGAGTAATCTCCATCCCATCCAGCCAGACTTCCCAGCCCAACCCCCAGGCACCCAGGGTAGGCGATTCCCAGTTATCCTCAACAAAGCGGATATCGTGTACATCGGGGTCGATGCCTATAGCCTTCAGGCTGTCCAGGTAGACATCCAGCACATCGTCCGGCGAAGGCTTTAGAATAACCTGGTACTGGTAATAATGCTGAAGCCGGTTGGGATTCTCCCCGTAACGCCCGTCTGTGGGCCGCCGGGAGGGCTCAACATAGGCTACCCGCCAGGGTTCGGGACCCAGGGCGCGTAAAAATGTCGCAGGATTCATCGTGCCGGCCCCTTTTTCCACGTCGTAGGGCTGTTGAATAATGCATTTTTGCTGTGACCAGAATTCATTTAGCTTTAGAATAATGTCCTGGAATGTCATAAAAACCTCCTTTAGAATTACTGGACGCCCGCAACCGCTGCGGACTTAAATCCATTTTAAACAAGTAAACCCCCGCCCCTGGATTATTCTACCAGGGACGGGAGTCTTTCCCGCGGTTCCACCCTGATTGGCCGCACTTTTAAGCCGGAATTATTCCGCTTACCCGGCAGCCAGGCACAAAAATAAATGTGCCTCTGCCTGAAAACCTGCGGCCCTCTTGTAAAAAAGCAAGCTTTACTAACCAGAAGAGCAACCCACAGTTTAATTGCAATTGTCTCCAGCGAAGACCTAACAATCTGTGGGCCGTTCCGGCGTTCCTCTTGCAGCTCCGAAACCCCTTTCACCGGTAATGCTTTACCCTTTTCCACCGCTGCGGGCTCTCTGAAAAAACACTATCCGGCTACTCTTTTCTTCATCGCCTCATCTATTTTTTTTCAAATTTATCAAATTCCCGGCATAAAGTCAATCCTAACTGCAGGTAAAGATCCTCAATCATACAGTTTTAACCACTAACTCAGAAGTAAGTACTCAGAAATCATACAGGTCCTTCACTCCAACCGGTTCTTTCGTGCTCCGGTTTTTCTTCCTGGCGTTCAAACTCCAGGGTATATTTATTGGCCATGGCAGCAACCGTACCCAGTGCTCCCAGCAGGGCAATCTCGCTGCTGGCCAGGGCTCCGATTAACCCCAGGGCCCCAATTGTAGCGGGGAATTCATAAACTGTCCGGTCCCCCTTTTTGACTTTGATCCGGTACGATTGCCCCCTTTGCAAGAACTCCTTGATTTGAACAGCCATTTCCTGCCCCCGGGCTTGAAAGCGTTCTCCCAGGTTACGCCCCTGCTCTTCCAGGTTTATTAAGGCCTGAACGACATCCCCACCTGCCCTTTCAAGGGCTTCCCTGGCTTCCTTATAGCTGACTCCCAACCGGGCTCTGATCAGATCAATTTTCTCAAGTTCGCTGATCAATTTAGCCACCTCCATTTCCTTTTACATTAGTTAAACCACGGATTGCCGTTTTTATACATAAGTCCCTGATTTAAGAAGGTTCAGAAAGGCAGTTGATTTTAATTCCTGTTCAAGATGGTATTTCAAGTATTCATGCAGCAGATTTTTCAACTGCAACCTGGCCCGGCTGTCTACTTTCAACTGGCGCAGCCTGGACGGGTGCCAGCGCCATAAAACTTTCAGGGTCTCCACCAGCCCCCTGTTGCATGGCAACGCGTCTGTTCCTGCAGCTCCGCAGGCGCCGCACAGGACTCCCCCCAGGCTGGGGCTAAAGCTCAGCGACCCAACCAATAAACCCTGGCAGCTGGCACAGGTTTCCAGAACAGGATGATAACCAGCATAATCAGCTATCTTGATCTCAAAAGCACGGGCCAGCAACTCCAAATCCTCCGTTGCCATCAGGCGCAGGGTTGTTAAAATAAGCAAGTAAAGGGGTTCACAGGCCTCTCCCTCGGGGGTAAAGGCGTCCACCAGTTCAAAAAGGTAGCTGGCATAGCTGATTTTTTCCAGGTCTTCCCGGAGATAAGAGAACAATTCGACTCCTTCACACTGGCTCACTGAATCCATCTCCCGGCCCCGGTGAATTAAAAAAACAGACCGGGTGAATGGCTGAACGGCGCCGCGTTTCCGGCTTGATGGTTTGACGGCGCCATGGGCCATTACTTTGATTTTGCCTAATTCCCGGGAATAAAGTATTAATAACTTGTCTCCCTTGCCGCAATCCCTGGCCCGGAGCACTAACGCTTCCGTTTTATATAATTTCATACCTTAATTACTCCAGATTAACCAAGTTTAATAATTTATAAATCTGTCCGCTTCTTTACTATATGAGCACGTGATCTAAAACTAGCCTTTAGCAAGCATTGTTTTAGAAGTAATATACAATACTGAGTTTTATCTGTCCAGAAAACCCTGGCTCAAAGCCCCGGGCCTGACTTTGAACATGGCCCGGGCCTGCCAAAAAGGTTTCAGCTGCTGGTGCCTCCCAGAGGTTGATTCTCTATTAATTAACTGGTTAGCTAGCGCTTGTAATGCAGCTGGCAGGACGTTTGATCTATTCCGGGGGAGTTACTCGTAACAGCACCAGGAATGCCTAAACCAGTATTTTTAAAAGCAAAATTTCTTAAACAGGATTAATATGCTATAATACACAAATAGCCGGCCTAAAAAGCCGGATAAAAGAAACCTGCGCGCACTAAACCCGGAATTTTTCGGACAGACGGGGGTTATGCTGTTTGATGAAGATAGTTGTGGGTATTACAGGCGCCTCCGGAGCGGCCTACGGTATAGCCGTCCTGAAGCAACTCAAGTCTTGCGGTGTTGAAAGCCACCTGGTCATGAGTCCCTGGGCCCAACGCACCATCGCTCTGGAAACGGATCTTGACCCGGACCGGGTAGAGAAACTGGCTTCTTACAGCTACCCCGCTGAAGACATGGCAGCCCCGTTGGCCAGCGGCTCATTTCCCCATAACGGGATGATCATCGCGCCCTGTAGCATGAAGACCCTGGCAGCCATCGCTTGCGGCTATTCCGACAACTTAATCGCCCGGGCAGCTGACGTAACCATAAAGGAAGGACGCAGGCTGGTTCTCCTGACCAGGGAAACCCCCCTGAGCCCCATTCACCTGGAAAACATGCTTAAACTGGCAAGATGCGGGGTTGTGATCATGCCGCCGGTACCAGCTCTTTATAACCGTCCCGCAACAGTAGAGGAAGTTGTGAACCAAACAGCCGGGCGGGCGCTGGCACTGCTGGGCATCCAAAACGAATTTTATCCTCGCTGGGAATAAGGCCATTTAACCTGTCCTACACAGGCAGGGATTGATTCTGAGCCTTCCCATAGTTAAAGCCATGGTGTTAGCTGATAATGTATTTTATGTTGCCCTCTACGTCCCCTTCATCCCGCTGGCCGAGGCGTTCGGCGTGCCGAAGGAGAACATCGTCTGGGGCGACGAGCATTTAACCGTTGGCCGCTGAAAATCTTGGCGGGGAACCAAAAAGTACTCCCAACATCATATTTTTTAAACAAAAGAGAGGCTTTACGGTGCTTTCCGGTAAAGAAAGCCTATTTAACCCTCGGCGTCAGGGCCCAATCGACGTACAGGTGTAAAATAATTTCAACCAGCCCGATCATAAAGCTTATAAATAAAAAGCCGGTGAGGGAAAAATAGGCCGCCATGGTAATAAGCTGGGCAAACCAGATTACAGCGTAGGTTATGACTGCATCCAGGGACGCGGAAATCAGAAGCCCCGTTTTCCGGTCCACGTTCGGAACAATATACTCCGCAAGCGGTATAAGGTCCATGGTCGTAGTTATGACAGCAAGGATTAAGGCAGTTGTTAGAGCAGTTGCAGTAGACATATCGCTGTACCGGGGCAATAAAATTCCCAGGACAAGACCATAGGGGATAATTTTATTGGCAATGGCAACGATGTGATTGTAGAACATTCTCTGTCACTCCCCAAAATCATTATGCCCGCAAAAGCAAATAATAAATCCTTTATCCAAACCTTTATGCCGACTTCCAAAAAGCCCGCCCTTAAAGGAAAGACACCTCATTTCTTTAAAAAACTGATGCGCCTGCCCCCACAGCTACCCTTATCCGGGTTACATGCTTAACCCAGGATGATCCCGGTGGCCAGGCTAAAATAAATTGCCATACTGGTAATATCCATCAGAGTTGTAATAAATGGGCCCGAGGCCAGCGCCGGGTCAATCCCCAGGCGGTGGATCAACACCGGTATTAAGCTGCCCAGCAGCGTGGCGATAATCATACTTAGCGCCAGGGATAACCCCACCACCAGTCCCAGCAGGGGGCTCCCCTGCCAGATGTAGGCAGTAACCGCCATGAGCGCGCCGCTGACCAGACCGATCAAAACCCCCACCCTGGTTTCCCTCCAGATTACCCGCAAAACATCCCCGTGTCCCAACTCTCCGGTAGCCAGTCCCCTCACCACCACCGCCAGGGACTGGGTTGCAGCGTTGCCCGGCCCTCCCGCCAGAATATGAATGAAAAGGGCCAGGACGGTCAGGGTTTCCAGGGTTCCAGAGTAGAGATTTATGACGTTTCCCGCCAGCAGTCCTCCGAACAGCAAACCAACCAGCCAGGGCAGGCGCCGGGCTGCCCGTTTCCAGGTCCGGACCTCCTTTTCCTCCCCCTCCAGGTCTATATTGCCTGAAAGGCGCATGAGGTCCTCCGTCGCCTCCTCCTCGATAACGTCCAGAATATCATCCACGGTAATAATGCCGAGGAGTTCCCGGTCATCATTGACCACCGGAATGGCCAAAAAGTCATATTTGGCTACCAGCCTGGCCACCTCTTCCTGGTCGGTCCTGACATTTACGCTGATGACCCTGGTCTGCATTATTTCTTCTATAGGTTGTCCAGGCTCAGCAGTAATCAAATCCCGCAGGGAAAACACACCGGTAAGCTGGTTGCTTTCGTTCACAACATAAACGTAATAAATGATCTCCGCCTCGCTTGCCGTAGATCTAAGTACACTTATAGCCTCCTGGACGGTAAGGTCCTTTTTCACAGCCGCATATTCAGTAGTCATGAGCCCGCCGGCGGTTTCCGCGCCATAGGCCAGAAGCATTCTAATATCCCGTGCATCCGCTGCGGCGATGATGCCCAGCAGTCTTTCCTTATCCTTCCAGGGCAATTCACCCAGCAGGTCTGCGGCGTCATCATCAGGCATTGCTTCCAGAATTTTAGCAGTCCGCTGCCTGCCCAGCCCTTCAAAAAGGGGAACCACCATATGCCGGTCCAGATCATAAATAACCTGGGCTGCTTCCTCCGGCTCAATAATCCGCAGGATCTTCAGCCGCTGGGCCAGGCTGAGCAAGGGAAATATTCTCGCCAGATCAGAGGGGTGCAATTCCTCAAGCGCCTTATGCAAGACCTCCGGAGATGTTTCTAATAGGCGCGCATAAAGCTCCCCCCTGTCTTTGTCTTTGCTCCTATCGCCGGGCATCATGGAACCCCCAGTAATTGAAATATTTGCCCCCCAATATCCAGGAGGTAAATGAAATATTATTCTCCCTTTTTTAAACAATAAAGAAACTGTCCGACGGATGGCGGACAGCCTTGCTTAATTTCACCGTCTGTTTTTATTCTGTCCTAGAATTCCTCCCTGTAACCAAACTCCTTAATCTGGGCCTCCTTATTCCGCCAGTCAGGCTTGACTTTAACCCAGAGTTCAAGATAAATCTTCGAGCCCAGCAGGTTTTCGATTTCTTCCCTGGCCATCTGGCCTATTTGTTTCAACATTTGCCCCTTTTTCCCGATCAGAATACCCTTCTGGGATTCCCTCTCCGTATAAATAACAGCGCGTACCGCCACAACATCATTGGGCCGCCGCTTCAGCTCTTCAACCACCACCGCAACTGAATGGGGTATTTCCTGCGAGGTGAGGAGCATGATCTTTTCCCGGATCAACTCGGCCATAACAAAGGCCTCCGGCCTGTCAGTGAGCATGTCTTCGGGATAGTACTTCGGTCCTTCCCCCAGGTTTTCCGTGATAACCTCGAGCAAGCGGGGCAGGTTTTCACCGGTAAGTGCCGAAACCGGTACTACTTCCTTAAAGCTATAAAGATTGCTGTACTGTTCAAGCTTGGGGAGCAGGTCTTCCTTTGAAACCAGGTCGATCTTGTTCATTACCAGAATGACCGGTGTTTTAAGGCCGGCAAAGCGTTCAACAACGAAACGGTCACCGGGTCCTGGTGGCTGGTTTGCCTCTACCAGAAAAAGGATTAAGTCAACCTCGTTTAATGTTTTCAGGGCTACCTGTACCAGGCGTTCCCCCAGTTTATGCTTTGGCTTATGGATCCCGGGGGTATCCAGAAAAATAATCTGGCTATCTTCCCGTGTGAGGACACAGAGAATCTTATTTCTGGTAGTCTGGGGCTTGTCAGACATGATGGCCATTTTTCTTCCCATCAGCCTATTTAAAAGGGTTGACTTGCCCACGTTGGTCCTGCCCACAATCGCAACAAATCCGGATTTGAAAGAATCAATTACCTCCAAGGAAACCACCTTTACGATGCATTGTTTTTTAAGCTTTGTGGCTTTGAACTGAAAAATCTAAGCCTGGCAAATTCTGAAAATATCGCGCTATCAAGTAATAACAATAACAAACTCAGTTAAATTTATAAGGCTGGCTGTTAACCATCCCCCCCTGTTCCGGAAAGGAGCCTTTTCCGGTCAAAAACGCAGGGTAGGAGCTCATCCAAAGTCTTTACAAGGTAATCCCCCCGGGCGTTGACCATATAAACCTTCAGGTTCCTGCTGAACTCGGCCAGGGTCTGGCGGCAGGCTCCGCAGGGCACACAGAAATCATCGGTAGCGGCTGTGACGGCAATGGCATCAAAATCATGCTCACCTGCGGATACAGCCTTGTAAAGGGCCACCCGTTCAGCACAGCAGGTCAGGCCATAGGATGCGTTTTCAATATTGCAGCCTGTATAACAACGGCCTTGCCTGGTCAGGATGGCAGCGCCCACCCTGTAATTTGAATAGGGCGCGTAGGCCCTTTCCCTGGCCTCCTCAGCAGCGCGAATCAGCTTTTCCACTGGAAATTCCATACCCTTCCCTCCCGGAACAGCCGTCTAAATTAGGATATTTATACCAAAGAGCGATTCTGGATTCTCTCCCAAGAATTCTTTTTATATGGCCCCAGCCCGTCCCCTTTTACTATTCCCTTTTAAGTATACCAGGCTCTGCAGCCATTTTTTGTCTTTGCCAGGCGGATTAAACCAAATAGGAAAAGAAAACGCGATAACCTTATATTTAGATATACTTAGACCTAAACTGTCCAGCAATACTGCTTTACCACCCCGCAAGCTTGAAAACAGCTAAGGTGACGAGAATGCCCAGCAGCGCCCCGCTAATGACCCCGGCAAGGGTACGGGACTCCGGTCCCGGCCCGCCGTATACCGCCAAGAGGACCAGGAACAGGGCTATGGTCGCGACAAGTAATTCCCCCGTCAGCAGGATAAGCGCTGTGCCTCCGGCGAAAGCCAGGGCTGCCCGGCCGCCGGGTAGCCATTTTTCTTTAACGTTATCCCTGCCGCCCCAGGCCTTCCCGGCCACAGTCAGTAAAAACACCAGCGAAAATGCAGTCAATGTTACAAGAAGGGGAGCTACCTTGGCCCTGCCAGCGCCCGGGGCAAGGCTGGCCAGCCGGGGATAGAAGACAACATAGCCCACCACAAGGGCATTCAGGGCAGTCACAAGCACCGCCCCCGCAGCCGCATCCTTTGCTATCTTGGCCAGGTGGCTGTATTCCTGAACGAAAAGGTCCACTGCCTTTTCGAGGGCGGTATTGAACATCTCAGCCATAAGCACCAGGGTAATGGCAAAAAACAGCAAAACAAAATCCCTGGAGCTGATTCTAAAATATAGCCCCGCTCCTAAAACAATTATTGCAGCTATTAAATGGATGCGCACGTTGCGCTGGGTCTGCAGGGCATAAACAAGCCCGGCCAGGGCATATTGAAAGCTACGTCCAAGTTTGTCCAGACCCACAGCAGCCACCCGCCTGTCTGTTCTCAGCGCTATCAACAAATGACCATTACACCAAGACACCAGCATCCCAATTATGGGGCGGTTCACTACCTGGACAGTTCCAGGCGGGCCAGGATCTCTTCTTCCCTTTCCCGCATTCTCCGGCGGTCTACCTCCTCCTGGTGGTCATAACCCAAAAGGTGTAGCACACCGTGGAGAGTTAAATAAGCCACCTCCCGCTGAAAGCTGTGACCGAACTCCCGGGCCTGGCGTTCGGCGGTTTCCAGAGAGATGATCACATCTCCCAGGATAACCTCTTCTTCCTCTCCCGGAAAAGACTCGCCTTCCAGCATTGCAAAGGAAAGCACGTCGGTGGGGCTGTCTACACCGCGGTACTTTATATTCAACTCTTGAATATAATCATCATCCACAAAGACCAGGCTGACTTCGGCATCTTCCCTGTAGCCTTCATCCCTTAAAGCCGCCTGGACAGCCTTGTTCAGTAGATCAATCAGGCTTTCATCAACCGCTATTTTTTTCTGCAAGTTGTTTACGAGTACTGACACGTTTTTTTCTCCTTTCCATTTCCTGGGCCATGTCCGGGTACTCGATCCGGTTGTGGAAGATTCCCGTCAAAACCCTGACAAAGGCCGAGGCAATGATATCAAGGTCCTTTAAGGTTAGATCGCACTCGTCAAGCTGGCCGTCATTCAATTTATCTTTAATTATTTTTCTTACCAGCCCTTCTATCCGGCCCGCCGTACGGTTTTGCAGGGAACGAACCGCAGCCTCCACCGAGTCTGCCAGCATTACCAGGGCAGCTTCTTTGGTCTGGGGCTTTGGCCCTTCGTATCTGAATTCCTCCTCGGTTACAGTTTCTGACCGGTCGTTTTCCAGGGCCTTGTGGTAAAAATAACTGACCAGGCCGCTGCCGTGGTGCTGCTCGATAATATCAATAATCCTCTGGGGCAGCTTGTGCTCCCTGGCCATTTCCACCCCGTCCTTAACGTGGGAGGTCAGGATCAGTGTACTTAGGGAAGGAGCAATTTTATCATGGGGATTGTCACAGCCCATTTGGTTTTCAATGAAAAAATAAGGCCTTTTTAACTTGCCGATATCGTGGTAGTAAGCGCCCACCCTGACCAGCAGGGACTCACCGCCTACCGCATCCGCGGCCGCTTCGGCCAGGTTGCCCACAATGATGCTGTGGTGATAGGTCCCGGGGGCTTCGGTAAGAAGCTTTTTCAAAAGCACATTATTAGGGTGGGATAATTCCAGAAGCCTGACGGGAGATGTAATCTGAAAGGTATGTTCCAGAAAGGGCAGGGAGCCGTTGGTCAGGATGGATGACAGGATCCCGCTGGTAATACCCAGGGCCAGGCTCGTAGATATCAGCAGTCCCAGGGGAGTTCCCGTAACCAGACCTACAATAAAAATTGCAACCACATTGGCACCGCTGGTATAAAACCCGGCCCGGACCAGGTCGCCGCGCTGGCTGAGCTTGGAAACGCTGTAAACACCGGTAATCCCGCCGATCAGGCCAACCAGTCCGAAACGCAGTTGATAGTCCGTCATGATTGCCAGCATAAAGCTCATTACAGCCACCACCAGCACTGCCAGCCGGGAGTCCAAAAGAATGGCAATGAGCATCCCGGCCGCTGCCAGGGGCACCATGTAACCGAACTGGGCGCCGAATTCCGGCCACTGGCTGACATTGATGGCAATAATAGCCTTGCCCACTGCCAAAACGGTAATTACTATTATTCCCAGCAAATAAATATGCCCTGGATGTTCGTAAATCTCCCGGTTTTGCTGATAGAGATAAAAAAGAACAAGCACGGTCAGCATGACCGTCAGCAGAAAAATACCCATTACCGAGGTCCAGGGAAGTTTGGTGCGGGTGAGGCCCAGGGCTTGCAGCTTGACCAGGTGCTCCTCGCTTACAATCTCTCCTTCCCCTATAATCTTTTCGCCTTCCTTAACGGTAATCATGGTTGGAGCAACGGAAGCCATGGCCTCTTCCTGTTTTTGCCTTGTCATTTCATAATCGACAAAGGCATTGGGACGAAGATAGAGCTCAATGATACTGATGGCTAGATTTTCATAATGCTGGGGCAGGCTCATCCTGATAATTTGGTTGACAATATCCCTCTCGTCTTCTTCCAGGCTGTCCTGGGTAATCCCATCACCCTCCTCCATACTCAAGGCGATCAGGCCTTTCAAGGAGTTTTCCACTTGTTGAGTGTAGTCCGGCGAAGACTCGGCCAGTTTCTCAAGATCCGCGTCGTTTAAATTGAAAGGAAGGATTTCCTTTAATTTCTCGATTTTGGCATTTTTGTCCAGGCTCTCATCCCCCTGGACCTCCCGTAGCGTTCCCGCCACATCGGAAATATCCCGTTGCACACCGATAATGACCTGCGGGTCCTTAACGTAAACTTTCTCCACCTTTTCTGCGGCAAGCCGGCGCTGTTCGGCTGTCTTGTTTTTATCTTCAAAGACTATACTTTTATCTGCGTAAAAGGTTCTGGGAGAAACCTGCCCCACCTGCAGGTTAGCTTCATTGGGAAAAAAGTCTACGGACAGGATCAGGGTCAATAGAAGCAAAAATAAAACTGCCGCGCTGCCCCTTCGGATCTTGCGCTGCCTTGCCAGCAGGGACAGGACGGCTACCACCTTATCTTTAATCCTGCCGAAGGTGAACATCAATTTCACTCCTCTTTGGCCACACCCTTCTGCTCTTCCGCCTCATAAGCTTTGATTATTTCCTCTACCAGAGGGTGCCGGACAATATCCTCCCCGGTCATCCTGTGAATACCCAGGCCTTTGATTCCCTTCAAAACAGAAAGGGCGTGAATAAGACCGGAGGCCTGGCCCCTGGGCAGGTCAGTTTGGGTGATATCACCTGTAATGACAGCCTTTGAGCCAAAGCCAAGACGGGTGAGGAACATCTTCATCTGTTCCGGTGTGGTGTTTTGAGCTTCATCCAGAATAATAAACGAGTCCTCCAGGGTTCTCCCCCGCATATAAGCCAGGGGTGCTATTTCAATGATGTTTTTTTCCAGGTATTTGAGGGTATTGTCGACACCAAGAATATCATACAGGCTGTCATAAAGGGGCCGCAGGTAGGGATTAACCTTTTCCTGCAGGTCGCCAGGCAGGAACCCCAGTTTTTCACCTGCTTCCACTGCCGGACGGGTCAACACCAGTCGCTCTACATCCTTGTTGCGAAGCGCCTTGACGGCCATAACCACCGCCAGGTAAGTTTTTCCCGTTCCGGCCGGCCCGATGGCAAAAACAATATCATGGGTCTTAATCTGTTCAACATACTTTTTCTGGCCAATTGTTTTAGGTTTAATCTGTTTGCCACGGGGCGTAATCATGGCAACATCCGTTGCCAGGGCCACCAGGGCATTTTTGATACCGCTCTGAGCGGCTTTGATGGCATAGGAAACCTCACGGGAGGTCAGGCGGTTTCCAGCACGATTAAATTTCTGCATCTGGAGCAGGACTTCCTGGGCCTGTTCCACCTTTCCCTTATCCCCGCTAATGATAATTTCCTGCCCCCGGGCCACAAGCCTGACCCCCAGCGCTTTTTCGATCTGCGTCAGGTGATGGTCATGCTCTCCAAAAATTTCAGCCGCAGAGCTAATATCATCCAGTTCAAATCTAGCTTCAAATCTATTTGACAATAGCCGGGTAGACCTCCTCAGTCTTTTAAATTACTAATGCCTAAGGCTTAAAATGTTTGTCCGTCCCAATATCTTCAACAGCCTCGATGATGGCTTTCACGCGTACGAGGTTTTCCACGTTACCTGTCTGCACCTCTTCCACCCACTGCTTCTCAACCCTGGTATTGGGCGAAAGGGAAGCCAGTGCTTTCTGCAAAGCCCTCTCTTCAGCAAGCCTGCGGGCTTCTTCAGGACTGCGCTCGATTCTGTAGTCTGCTAATTCATGGTATTTAGTTGTTATAAGTTCGACAGGTATTGTTAGATTCCTCCAAGATGGCAGGCTCTTAACCAAAGTATCCACTTCATAGTATTCAAAGGGAATATTTTTACTACCTGATAGAATTATTTCCTTACCTTCAAATTTAATACTGGTCCTGGTTTCAGTATTGCCTGTGAGGCGCCGTCCTTCTTCAATTATAGGAACTTCACCGTAACCCTCGTACCAGACCCGTGCCCGGACAATACCCCTGGCGTGTACATAGGCGGCCGGCTTAATTTCACGGGGTTTCTGGCCCGACTCCGGTTCTGTTCCGGGTGCAGTCTCTTCAACAGCGGGGATCACACCGGATATGAGCACCTGACCGGGGACAACGGTGTCCCCTTCCTTGACAACCGGATGGCCGCTTACAACCAGCACCTCTTTAATAAGCCCGGCTTTACCAGCTACAATATGCGCTGGTTGCTGATCCTCTTCTACAGGCAGGGTCCGCTCCGCAACTTCGATGATCACCTTTGTTCCCTTAATATATACGCCTGTCCAGGCCACAAGTGGCAGCCTTTCTATTATTTTCGCCTCCACTACCCCCGTTTCCACCCGCCATTTAGGCACACCCCTGGCCAGGCCTGCTTCTGCCGCAACTTCCAGCAATTCTGCACTACTCAACTGCTCGTTGCCTCTGACCTCAATGAACCAGACAAAGGAAGTAAGTAGGTAGAGGACACCAACGCAAAAGACGGCCCCCAGGGCCAGTGCCTTTCTCCGGCGCAAACGGGCAAAATAAAAGGGCAGGCCCTCACGGCTGCAGATCCTGAAGCGGCAGCGTGTGCGCCTGGCCATATGCCGCAATGGTTTTACCGCATTTACCCTGACCTTTAAACGAATTCCCCCGTCACCGGTCCTGGTGACATCCCAGAGGCTGATTCCCCTGCTGGCTGCCATGTTGATAAGTTTTTCCGGAGCATCGCCAGTGACTAAAATGGTCACATACCCCAGTAAAAATGAGATCAGCTTAAACAGAAACATACTTTATCCCCCTGTAGCTGGATTATTCCTTGCCGGCTCCAAGGCCTGGACTTGCAGTACAGACTTACCTAGTCAAATCTCAGAGAGAAAATCCTGCCTTCCACACATAGCTCGTCGGGCAGGATATTGCGGAGGATCAGGTTTTCCCCCTCAACCAGAACCTCTCCTTCCCCAACGCTTACGCGAACTCTCTCCGGGCTGTATTCAAGGATACCCCTGTGGTTTTCAATATAAAACTGGATATTGCCGAAGAGGATAATTTTGGGCAAGTCCAGGGCAACATCACCAGGTATTTCTAGAATTTCTGAAATCTGCCTTTTGACTTTCTTTTTGACATCTTGCCAGGCCATAAAAAATCCCCTCCCTGCCACAATTTTATGCGGCTGGAAGGGAATAATTACCTGTAACATGAAAACATTGCCATTTATTAAATTTGTTCTTTACTCAGGGCCTGTTTTACCCGGCAAGTAAATCCACTGCCGGTAAAATAATAAATCGATAAATTTCTTTTTCAGGTAAGGCTTTCCGGCTGGAAAGCCTCCTTCAAGTTACTTCGTATATACTTTTCCTGGCCTGGATTGCTATCTTCTTTTCAATTGCCTGCCGCCCCGGGGACCCAGTATTTCAGCCCAGACAATACCCATTAAAACCTGTTCCGGGCCGGCTGAAAAACCGATGATATGTTCTGCAGCCCGCTGCCTGCGGCTCTTCCGGGTATTAACAGCAAGGGACTGAGGGGGAAGATCTCCGGTAAGGCAGCGGCTTTCCGGCATTTCACCGGATTTCCTGCCCTGCCCTTCACCTTCCAGGGGGCGTTGTTCTCTCACACTTGCCTTTACAGGTTCTGTGAGGATTACACCCTCTCCACCGGAGGCAACTGGCTCACTGCTGCGCCCGGTGATATAATCGGGAAGGTTCAATCTCCGCCGTCCCCGTTCCCCAGGCACATGCTCCGGGGGTAGTTCCAACGGGTCGGGATCAGCTGTTCCCACAGGGTCCTCGTACCGGCCAGCAGGCCCGGTACGCCCCATCAGGCGCCAGATGCTCCTTAAAAGAATATACAGGAAGATAATAAGCCAGAGGGTTTTCACAAAAACACACACCCTTAACAAAGGTTGAATAAGCTATTACTCAGTACCGGTTACTCCGGACTGACAGGCCTTTCCTCATCCGGGTTGCGGCCAAGCCTGGAAAGCGTTTCACGCATCCTGGTATCCGACATAAGGTTCTGGAGATTATAGTAATCCATCACACCGAGCTTGCCCTGGCGCAGGGCCTCTGCTATGGCCAGCGGTACCTGGGCTTCGGATTTGACCACCTGGGCGCGCATTTCTTCCACGTATGCCTTCATCTCCTGTTCCCTGGCCACGGCCATAGCCCTGCGCTCTTCGGCCTTGGCCTGGGCAATCCGCTTGTCCGCTTCGGCCTGGTCGGTCTGCAACTGGGCCCCGATGTTGCGACCCACATCCACATCGGCAATATCGATGGACAGAATCTCAAAGGCTGTCCCGGCGTCCAGTCCCTTGCTCAGGACAGTCCGGGAAATGAGGTCGGGATTTTCCAGGACGTGCTTGTGGGTTTCGGAACTGCCAACGGTTGTCACAACCCCTTCGCCGACCCGGGCAAGGACAGTTTCTTCCCCGGCGCCGCCCACCAGGCGGTCGATGTTGGCACGCACGGTAACCCTGGCCACAACCTTGACTTCAATCCCGTCCTTAGCCACTGCTGAAACCAGAGGTGTCTCCAAAACCTTGGGATTGACGCTCATCTGCACCGCCTCAAAAACATCCCGGCCGGCCAGGTCGATAGCCGCCGCCCGCTCAAAGGGCAGTGGAATCGCAGCCCTTTCTGCGGCAATCAGGGCGTTTACCACCCTATCCACATTACCGCCTGCCAGGTAATGGGCTTCCAGCTGGTTAACGCTGATATTAAGACCCGCCTTGACGGCTTTAATCAGCGGATTGACAATCTGGGCCGGGGGCACCCTGCGCAGGCGCATGCCAATTAACGTAAAAATTCCGACCCTGACTCCCGCCGCCAGGGCGGAAATCCACAATCCCACGGGAATAAAGCTAAAAATGACGGCAACTATGATAAAAACAAGAAGAATAAAAAGCAGGGAAGCTACTGCTCCAGCGCCCAAGCAAACCACTCCTTTAGTTTATTTTAATTAGACATCCATGCCGCTGGCGCGGCACCAGCAGAGGTTGAAAAAGCCCATTTTTATGCCCTGTGCTTTATGCCCTGGTGCCTGAAAGGTGCCTGACACCAACTTGCATGAAAGGTGCCTGACACCAACTTATCAACTTATGATACCCTGGTGCTGGTGTCTGCTGGTTTCCTGGTGTCTGACACCAACTTATCATGACACCAACTTATCAACTTATGGTATGGTAGCCTGGCAGCCTTGCCCAGGGGCACTGAGGCGGCGCCAGCATGGGTTGAAAAAAGCCCATTTTCAAGATATTTGCTTGACGACCACCCGCGTACCTTCTACCCTTATTACCATAACCCGGGCACCGGCTTCGATATACTCCCCACCAGTCACCACATCCAGACGCTTCCCTGCCACCTCCGCGGTACCGGCCGGCCGTAAAGGGGTGAGGGCGATACCTTCTTTTCCTGCAAAGGAGCTCAGTTCCTGTAAAGGGGCCACATAGCCGTCTTCCTTCTGCTGCCTGTCTTGCAGGGTCAGTTTGTACCACAGCTTGTAACGGGACATCAATCTCAGCCCTACGATAAGTATAATAATGGTCGCAATCAGGGCCAGGACAAGGGCTTCCGTAACATGTACCACATCAACGGATACCAGAAGAATTCCCCAGCCAAAGAGAATTATTCCGATAATACCGGCTATACCAAAACCTGGAAAAACGATAATTTCCAGAATTATGGCCATTAGTCCCAGTAAAAAAGCCAGTGCCGCAAGCCAGTTCATTAATTCAGGCGTCAATATTTTCACCCCGCTACTGATTGTAAAAAATGCTTGGCTAATAATGCCAAGCACTTGTGTCTTTTTATTATATGACTACCGGAATCTCCTCTTTCTGGCTGCTTCTGACTTTTTCTTTCTGCGCACGCTGGGTTTCTCATAATGCTCGTGTTTCCTGGCCTCGGCCAAAATGCCTGCTTTCTGACAGGTACGCTTGAAACGCCGGAGGGCACTGTCAAGTGTTTCATTTTTACCTACTCTTACTTCCGCCACTATATCTTCCCTCCCTCCGCTAAACCATAGAACAGTAAATAAGCTGGGAACATCCCATTCCCCAGGGTAACAAACACTTTATGATTATACATCAGACACTCGACTGGAGTCAACCGGCTGCCGGTCACATGCAATGATAAACCAGCGAAATACCGCTACCTTAGGCCCATAAGTACACAGGCAGGTTTAATCTACAGTTCGCCAGGGTTTAAAGTTCATCACTGGACTTTTTAGCCCGGTGGCCACTTAAAGGGGCGTCCCGCAAGAAGATGGTAATGGATATGCATAACCTCCTGACCGGCTTCCCGGCCGCAGTTGCAGACCAAACGAAAACCCTGCTCTCCAAGGTTCAGTTCCCGTGCTACCCGGACAGAAGCCAGCTGGACCTGACCCATGATGTCGGAATCCCCTTCGCTCAGGTCGAACAGAGTTGAGATATGTTTTTTAGGAATGACAAGAAGGTGGACAGGAGCCGCTGGGTTTATATCCTTAAAAACTAAGACCTTTTCATTTTCATAGACAATATCGGCAGGAATTTCCCTATTGGCAATCTTGCAAAAAATGCAGTCCTGCATTCTTCCACCTCCTCCCTGAGGGGGATTACACCATTTTTTTATTTTTATTCAACATTTTTTAAGAAAATCCTGCAGGAGTTTAATAATATGATTAACATAAAAATCCTTTTAAAGTTGTTCCTTCAGTTTCCACCATTTTGACCCGGACAACCTCCCCCCGGAGTTCCTCACGCCCTGGGAAAATGGCCCTCACATAGTTCCCGGTCAGCCCTTCATACAGGGAATCACCTTCTCCAGCACGCTGTTCAACCAGTACATCAAGCTCCTGTCCCACAAGTGACCAGGCGAAGCGGGCAGCCAGTTTTTTACCGGACTCAATCAGCCTCCGGCTGCGCTGCTCCTTGATCCCTGGTTCAATCTGGTCCGCAAAATCCGCTGCCGGGGTGCCCCGGCGTGGTGAAAACTTGAAAACATGCAAGCCGCTGAAGGATATCCCTTCAATATAACGGACTGTGTTCTCAAAATTTCTTTCCGACTCTCCCGGAAAACCGACGATAACATCCGTGGTCAGTCCCAGGCCCGGCAAATTCTCTCTCAACACCTCCACCAGGCGGGCATACTCATAGGTTGTATAACGCCTCCCCATCCTCTGAAGGATTTCGTCGTCGCCTGATTGAAGCGGAACGTGCAGGTGCCGGCAGAAATTTTTTAACCCCGCCAGGACCTCCACAAGTTCCGGAGTGATGTCATTTGGTTCGATGGAACTCAGCCGGATTCTTAAGAGCCCGGGAATCCCCGACAAGTCGTGAAGTAAAGAAGCCAGGCTCAGGTCGCGTTCCAAATCCTGTCCGTAGGCTCCCGTTCGAATGCCGGTCAAGACAATTTCCTTATAGCCCGCTGCCACAATGTCCCGGGCTGCCTTGAGCACATTCTCCGGGCGCCTGCTGCGCATCGGTCCCCGGGTATGAGGAACAATGCAGTAGGTGCAGAAGTTTGTACATCCCTCCTGAATTTTTAAAAAGGCCCTGGTCCTTCCCTCCAAAGGCAACGCCGTAATTTCTTCAAACTGTTCTCCTGCCTGGAACCCGCTGACAAGAGAAAGGGGCTCCCTTTCCTTTGCGGCTGCTTCTACCAGCTCCACCAGATTTGAACGGCCGCGGGTGCCCACCACCAGGTTGACCCCCGGTATCCGCCCGACCTCATCAGGCGATATTTGAGCATAACACCCGGTCACTACAATCAGAGCACTGGGATTGGCCCGCGCTGCGCGGCGGATCAACTGCCTTGATTTACGGTCGCTCAGATGAGTTACAGTACACGTATTGACAATATATATGTCAGCAATGTCATTAAAATCCACGATCCGGTAACCTTTTTCTTTGAAAGACTGGGCCAGGGCTGCCGACTCATACTGGTTGACCTTGCACCCCAGCGTGGTAATCGCCACCGTTTTTTCACCCAACTGACCAACCCCCCAGATCGCCCCACTGGTAAAGGATCATAGTAACTACCGCCAAACCGGCAGTTTCTGTGCGAAGGATGCGCGGCCCCAGCGTAACCGGCTGGACACCGCGGGAACGGGCCCGCTCCACCTCCTGGGGGCTAAAGCCCCCTTCCGGGCCGATAAAAACATAAACCTGTTCCCGGGGCTTGTTTTCACGCAGGAAAGCCTTCAGAGTCAGGACATTTTCTTCCTCCCAGGGAATCAGCGCGGTGGCCTGGTCCAGATCCCGCAAGGCCTGCTCCCAGCCTCCCGGCAGGTCGACCTCCGGAATATCCGGGCGGCGGCACTGCTTGCTCGCTTCCCGGGCGATACGTAGCCACCTTTCCCGCCGTCTTGATAATCTGTCCCCCTCCAGTTTCAGAACAGACCGCTCACACACCAGGGGGATGATCCTGCTGACCCCGAGCTCCGTAGCTTTCTCAACGATCAGGTCCATCTTATCAGCCTTGGGCAATCCCTGAACCAGTGTAATCCGGGGACCGGGGGAACTGAACACAGGGATTTCCCCGGTCACGGCGCAAACCACCCTGGTCCTGCCGGCATCTTCAATAACCGCTTGATAAGACATGCCCCGCCCGTCCAGGACCAGGAGCCGGTCACCCCTGCCCAGGCGGAGAACTCTTGTAATATGTACAGCATCCTGACCCGTCAGGTAGATGTAACCGTCTCTAATCTGATCAGGTTCCACAAAGAACCGGGGCATAAACAAGCTCCTCTGCCTTAAAAGTTTATTATTACCCGTTTGCTCCCGTCCCATGCACCAGCCTGGCTCAGCTTGGGCAAGCCAACAAATGCTATATCCCGCTTTTCCTGCGCTTCGTAACCGTTTCCCCGCCAATGCCCCAGTTGTCGGTTTCCACTTCATCGATAACGACAACTGTAGTTTCAGGGTTTTTACCCAGAATATCCGCGAGGAGCCTGGTAACCCCCTGAATCAACTGGGCCTTTTGTTCCGCTGTTGCCCCTTCCTTTGTAATTTTAATATTAACGAAGGGCACCTCACCATAACCCCCTTCCCGACGCAGTAATTTTAATCCCGCGAGGTTTTTTAGCCACAATAGCCGTCCACTCGCCCTCTTCCAGCTGCTCCCAGGGAGTCAGGCCCGCCTTTTCCAGGGCATCCCGCACCTCGTCCGCCCGCTGGCGGATAATTCCTGAAGCAATCAGAGAGCCGCCGGGAACCAGCACAGCTGCGGCGTCAGGAGCAAGGCTGATAATTACACTGGCAATGATATTGGCAACCACCAGTTCAGCCCCGTCATTTATATTATCTAGCAGGTTACCCTGCACCACCCGGACTATCCCTTCCACCTGGTTTCTGGCCACATTTTCTGCCGCTACCCGGCAAGCCACAGGGTCCAGATCCACTGCCACTACCCGGCCCGCACCCAGGGCAGCAGCCGCAATAGCCAGAATCCCAGAGCCTGTACCCACGTCGTAGACCCTCTCTCCGCCGCGGATATACTTTTCCAGCAACTTCAAGCATAGGGAAGTGGTGGGATGCGTGCCGCAGCCAAAGGCCATCCCCGGATCAAGTTCAATGACCAGTTCTCCGTCAGCCGCACGGTAATCTTCCCAGGAAGGCTTGACAACAATCCTCTTCCCCACATGTAACGGTTTGTAATATTGTTTCCAGGTGCTGGCCCAGTCTTCCTCCCTGGTCCTGCGCGTGCTCACATCAGCTTCCGGTTTTAAGCCCAGGCGTTCCAGGGCGGAAAACAGCTCTTCCAGCCGCTTGTCCAGGCCTTCATCCACAGGTAAATAAGCCTTGACCACAGGCCTGTCCTGTTTGAGTGCCTGCGGGGAAACAGCCCATTCCTCGGGATGAGTCCGGGCAGCATACATATGAAGAACGGCGGGGTCTTCAATGACAACCCCGCCGGCTCCCAACTCCCGGAATATTTCCGAAACCAGTTCGACTCCAGCAGGGGGAGAGCTCACGGCAATCTCTAACCATTCCAAGTAAAAAACTCCCTATCTCTGGTCCTTAGCCCATAAAGGCGTCCTTCATTCTTTCAAAAAAACTCTTGTCCCCGGTATGTCCCCTTCCCTGGACAGGCTCGCCGTCGCCAAGACGGGCAAACTCCCGGAGCAGCTCCTTCTGCCTTTCGCTAAGTTTACCGGGAATTATTACTTTAACCCGGACATGCTGGTCGCCCCTGCCAAAACCATTTAGATGGGGAATACCCTTTCCTCTGATCCTGAAAACGGTCCCCGGTTGAGTACCTTCGGGTATCTTTAGTTTTTCCACCCCTTCCAGGGTGGGGACATCGATTTCAGCACCCAGAGCTGCCTGGACAAAGGAAAGAGGTATTTCACAAATTAAGTCATCGCCCTCGCGCCTGAAAAGGTTGTGCTGTTTAACGTGGATATAGACATAAAGATCACCCGGGGGGCCTCCCCTGGTTCCGGCTTCTCCCTCACCCGCGATGCGGAGCCGGGAACCGTTGTCCACACCGGGCGGCACTTTGACCTTGATACTGCGTGTTTTGCGCACAGAACCTGTGCCGCGGCAAGTTGGGCAAGGTTTCTCGATAATTTGACCGGTGCCCCGGCAGCGATCACAGGTCCGCGATTGGACAATACGTCCAAAGATTGTACTTTGGGCAAACTGCACCTCGCCGGTCCCCGCACAGGCCGGACAGGTTTTAGGCCTGCTTCCCACAGCGGCCCCGCTGCCGCCGCAGGTGCTGCAGGTCTCAATCCGCGGCACCCTAACTTCCCGCTCTACACCAAAGGCTGCTTCCTTTAAAGTAATCTCTATGTCGGTGCGGATATCCGCACCTCTTTCCGGACCGGCGCGCCTGCGGGTGCGGCCGCCGGTGCCAAAGAATATATCAAAGATATCACCCAGCCCACCGAAATCACCAAAATCAAACCCGCCGAAGCCCTGTCCGTCGACACCAGCATGGCCAAAACGATCGTAGTTGGCTCTTTTTTCAGGATCACTTAAAACAACATAGGCCTCGCTGATTTCCTTGAATTTTGCTTCGGCATCCTTGTCATTGGGGTTGGCGTCAGGGTGATACTTGCGGGCCAGCCTCCGGTATGCCTTTTTAATTTCATCGGAAGTCGCGTTCCGGGAAACGCCCAGCACTTCATAATAGTCTCTCTTTTCCATCGCCCACACCTCGCAAAAATACAACAAAGGAAAGGGGAACCTTCATTCCCCTTTACAAGGATACCATAGTATGCTTTTGAATAAAAGCCAAACTCACCTTCTATTTATCATCTTTTACTTCGAAATCGGCATCCACAACATTGTCCTTCGGAGCCCCTCCACCAGCCTGACCGTCTCCGGTCTGTTGTCCCTGGCCGGTTTTCTGGTACATCGCCGCTGTCAATTCGTAGAGTGGTCCGGTGACAGCCTCTATTTTGGCCTTGATTGTTTCAATATTACCGCTTTTTACAGCTTCCTTGAGATCGTCGGTAGCCCTTTGCAGCTTATCAACAGCGGCAGGGTCGGCTTTGTCCTTGAAATCCTTAATTGTCTTTTCAGCCTGGTAAATCATACTATCGGCCTGGTTGCGGATCTCCACCTCTTCCTTACGCTTTTTGTCTTCGGCGGCGTATCTCTCCGCTTCCTTGACCATTCTATCGATTTCTTCCTCAGTCAAGTTGGTACTGGCAGTAATGGTCATGCTCTGCTCTTTACCCGTGCCCAAATCCTTTGCCGAAACGTTTACGATTCCGTTCACGTCGATATCAAATTTAACTTCAATTTGCGGCACTCCCCTTGGCGCGGGTGGAATACCGGTAAGGGTAAACCGCCCCAGGGTTTTGTTATCACTGGCCATGGACCGCTCACCCTGGAGTACGTGAATTTCCACGGTAGTCTGGCCATCTGCCGCAGTGGAGAAGATCTGGCTTTTGGATGTGGGGATGGTGGTGTTCCGCTCAATCAATTTCGTAAACACACCGCCAAGGGTTTCAATACCAAGGGAAAGTGGTGTTACATCCAGCAGCAGAACATCCTTTACCTCCCCGGACAGCACTCCGGCTTGAATGGCAGCACCGATGGCAACGCATTCATCGGGGTTGATTCCCTTATGGGGTTCTTTGCCCAGGAACTTGCGGATGGCCTCCTGTACCGCGGGCATGCGGGTTGCGCCACCCACAAGGAGTACTTTGTGAATATCCTTGGGCTGCAAACCTGCATCGGAAAGCGCCTGGCGGGTGGGTCCCATAGTCTTTTCGATCAGGTCGGCTGTCATTTCATCAAACTTGGCCCGGGTGAGAGTGATATCCAGGTGTTTAGGGCCGTTGGCGTCCGCAGAAATGAATGGCAGGTTAATATTGGTGGTGGCTACCCCTGAGAGCTCGATCTTTGCTTTTTCAGCAGCCTCTTTCAACCGCTGCATGGCCATTTTATCATTGCGCAGGTCGATCCCGGTATCCTTTTTAAACTCGCTGATCAGGTAATCTACGATCCTCTGGTCGAAATCATCTCCGCCCAGGCGGTTATTGCCGCTGGTGGCTCTAACCTCGAACACACCGTCGCCGATATCGAGGATGGATACGTCAAAAGTTCCCCCTCCCAGGTCGTAGACCAGGATCGTTTGTTCTTCTCCCTTGTCCAGCCCGTAGGCCAGGGCAGCCGCTGTGGGCTCGTTAATGATCCGCAGCACCTCGAGGCCGGCAATTCTACCGGCATCCTTGGTGGCCTGGCGCTGGGAATCGCTGAAATAGGCAGGAACGGTAATGACCGCTTTTTCCACTTTTTCGCCCAGGTAGGCTTCGGCATCAGCTTTTAATTTCTGGAGAATCATTGCGGAGATCTCCTGGGGAGTAAAATTCTTACCATCAATGTTTACTTTATGGTCCGTACCCATGTAGCGTTTAATTGAGGTGACGGTCCGTTCCGGGTTACTCACAGCCTGCCTTTTGGCCACCTGGCCCACAAGCCGCTCTCCGGTCTTGGAGAACCCAACAACAGAAGGCGTGGTTCTGGACCCTTCAGCATTGGGAATAACCACCGCCTCGCCGCCCTCCATAACAGCTACACAGGAATTAGTCGTGCCAAGGTCAATTCCTATCACTTTAGACATTTTATTCGACCTCCTGAACTAAGTTTCATGTTGCATACCAAGTTTCATGTAGCTTACGAAGATTTTGAAACCTTAACCATAGATGGGCGGATCACTTTATCTTTCAGAAAGTACCCGCGCCTGAGTTCTTCAATAATAGTGTTTTCCGGGTATTCATCAGAATCCTCCCGGAATACAGCCTCATGCTTTACCGGATCGAAAGGCTCTCCAACCGCCGGAATAGCCTCTAATCCTTCCTGGGATAATACATCTCTAAACTGCCGGTAAATCATTTCCACACCGGATTTATAATCTTCAAGGGAATCACCCTTAGCCTCCAGGGCCCGCTCAAAATTATCCAGCACCGGCAATAACTTCAGCACCAGTTGCTCCGAGGCAAATTTGCACAGTTCCTCTTTTTCCAGGCGGGTCCTTCTCCGGAAATTTTCATAATCGGCCTGCAACCTCGCCAGGCGGTTAAAGTAGTCCTCCGCCCTGGCCTTCTGTGCCTCCAGTTGTTTTTTTAGAATAGTTAATTCATCCTCCGCTTGTTCTTGGACTTCTTCTTTTGTATCCTGTTCTTCTTTTGAATCCTGCTCCTCCTGCTCCTGTGTTGCCTGGGCCTGAGTCGCCTGATCCTGATCTGTTAAATTCTCATTATCTTCGCCCTTTTTAAGGGAACTGTTTTTATCCTCAACGCTCACGCCGGTCACCCCACTTAAACCTTGAAAGTATCACTTGACGTGTCTGCTTTTTCTTCCCTCTTCTTAATAATAGTATCAATTCTTAAAATAGCCTCGGCCACTTCCCCGGCCGCCTTCAGAGCATAAATCTTCACACTGGCCGGATCAACAATTCCATTCTCGTACATATCAACAACTTCTCCGGTGTCACAATCAATAGCCAGTGAATATTTGCCTGTTTCTGTTTGGGCTGCAATAACATCGCCCATTTTTTCCAGTGGGTTGAAACCCGCGTTGGCTACGATTTGGGCCATGGGTTTCTTCAAAGCTTCCACCACGCACTCTACACCATAAGCAGCCATGCCCCGGATGCCTTCCCGCACTTTATCCACCTCACGGGCTGCCCAAAGCTCCAGGGAACCTCCCCCGGGTACAACTCCACTCCTGATTGCAGCTTGCAATGAAGCTGCAGCATCCTTGGCAATGCGCTCCCGCTCGCCCACCACTTCAGATGTCGCGGCTCCCACCAGTACGGTGGCCATGGGCTTGCCTTTGCCGCCAAGAATCCATACCTGTTCAAGCTTTTCATCGTTATAAACCCGGTCGGCTTTCCCCAGATACCGTTCCAGTTCGGCCAGCGGCCTCTTCAGCCCGGTACGCTTGATCATCCTGGCGCCGGTGTGCTCAGCCGCTTTACGCAGTTCTTTATTGGCAACTCTCTGGATGACCATGACACCCTCGTCGGTCAATATTTCTTCAGCGGTATCTGCAACCCCACGGTCAACCAGGACCAGACCTACGCCCAGATCCAGGATTTTTTTCAGGTTTTCCTTAAATTCCTCCTGAAGCTCCAGATACCGGGTGAACCCGGCCTCTGTACCCAGGGCCTCATCGTCAATTTCCTCAGGTTCCAGGGCATCATCAATAACCAGAACCTTAACCTGCTCCAGCTCTTTGGGCATCTGCCGGTTCATCCGTTCCTTATTGATGATTACACCCATAAAAACCTGGTTCTCCGCACCTTCCTCAGCAACAATGGAATCAGAAAACTTAAAGGACCTGTCTTTCAGCTTTTCCTCCCCAATAAGAACCGCCGCCTGTGTCACCAGGTCGGCAATGTCGGTGTGGCCCCGGCCGGCTACCAGGGCCACCTGAAGGACCAGCGGATCATCCAGGCCTTTGAGGGGGCGGGTGTGCTCCTGCATGACTTCCAGGGCCCTTTTTAAGCCGGTACGCAGGCCCTCAATAACCCTGGCCACAGGCACGCCCTTGGCCACCCGCTCCACTCCGGAACTGACCAGGACCCCGGCCATTACTGTGGCCGTGGTTGTCCCGTCACCCACCTCGGCCTGTTGAGCCTTGGCGATATTAATCAACATTCTGGCCGCGGGATGGTTGGCCTCCATCATGGTCAGAATAGTTACTCCATCGTTAGTTATAACCACTTCACCGAACTTATCAACCAGCATGGTGTCCAGACCTTTGGGGCCCAGTGTCCCTTCCACCGCGCTGGCAATAGCCCGGATAGCGTTGGAGTTGGTCATCAGCGCAGCCAGACGTTCATCTACCTCAGACCCGGTTGTCGCTTCCCTCTTTAAACTCAAATACGGTTCCTCCTCATTTTCCCGGACCCAAAATCATTCGCTCCATAGCCCGGGAAAGATTCCTGGTCATGGATTCAACAATGCTTACAACTTTGGCATATTCCATTCGCGTAGGCCCAAGTACCCCTATGGATCCTGCCTGCCTACCGCAAATAGAATAGGGGGCCGTAATCATACTGCACTCTCTGATCTCCCGGTGCTTGATTTCATCACCGATGCGCACAGTTACGCCCTCGCCACTCCCCTGATTGGTGAGCAGTTCACGCAGCAAATCCTCCTGCTCAATGATGCTGAGCAGGGTTTTAACCTTTTCAATATTGTGAAACTCCGGCTGGTTTAACATATTAAATACCCCGCCGAGGTAAATTTTATCCTCCTTCTTCAACATCAGGTCATGTAGCAGCTCCAGGGCCAGATCTAGGATATGTTTGTGCCTGGCCAGCTCAAAGTAGATTTCCTTCAACAGAGTAACCTTGATACTCTCAATTGTCAATCCCTGGAGTTTGGCGTTCAGGACTCCGGATATTGTCTCCATATCAGCGGTAGTAATGCTTTCAGGCACTTCGATGTACCTGTGGTGCAACGACCCGTTATCCATCACCACAATCACCATGGCCTGGGAAGGTCGCATTAAAATAAGCTGGATGTGTTTAAAGCTGCCGGCTCCCAACTGTGGAGATATGATTATGGAAGCATACTGGGTGAGGTGGGACAGGAGCTGTCCAGCCTTTTGAATAACCTCGCCTACATCCCTCACTTTTTTCTCAAACTGGCGCCTAATCAACTCCTCTTGTTCTGCCGAAAGCTCTTTCTTCTGCATTAAATAATCCACGTAATAGCGATAGCCTAGCTGCGACGGAATGCGACCGGCAGAAGTATGGGGCTGCTCAATGTACCCCTGTTCCTCCAGGTCCGCCATCTCGTTCCGGATGGTGGCCGGACTCACTCCGAGCCTGTATTTTTTGGCAATGGTCCGGGAACCAACCGGCTCTGCTGTAGCTATGAAGTCCTGGACAACAGCCATAAGCACCTTTTGCTTACGCTCGTCCATTTTCATGCCGGTCCCCCCTTTGTTATTGTTAGCACTCTATGTTGCTGAGTGCTAATGTATTGTTAAATAAAAAATAGCACCAACTACAGCTATTGTCAAGAGAAACAGCTAAAGGTTTAGCTAAAACCAGTTTTTATAAAAGCATCGACCTGTGTTTCAAAACTCAAAGGAATTCACAAAAAACCCGGTTGGCCACCGGCAACCCTTTTTCCGACAGGCGCAAGCATCCATCCCGGGCTTCAATCATACCCTGCTCCAGTAGCCGGTTGATCTGACTGCTGTAAACATCTTCGGCCCGCTTCCCGAAACGCCGGTGAAACAGGTCCAGATCAACTCCCCGGATCAGCCTCATTCCCAGGAACATGAATTCCGACATAGCTATCTTTTCTGATATTACCTCCCTATCCTTTACGGGATATTCTCCCCGGAAAACCTTATCAAAATACAATTTCAAAGAGGTTTCGTTGGCAAAACGCTCACCCCGGAAGCAGGAATGGGCGCCTGCTCCGAGGCCTAGATAAGGAAGGTTCAACCAGTATTTTAAATTGTGAACAGACTGCCTGCCCGGTCTTGCAAAATTGGATATCTCGTAATGTTCGTAACAATGGCCTGTGAAAAAGTCTATTGCTGTCATGTACATGAATAACTCCAGTTCTTCCGGGCAGGGTGCCAGTTTTCCCAGGCTTACCGCCTGCTCCAGGGGCGTCCCCGCTTCCAGCTGGAGCCCGTACAGGGAAATATGTTCCGGGGACAGCTCCACGGCAAGGCCCAGTGTTTCCAGCCAGTCCCCGGCAGACTGGCCTGGAATACCAAAAATCAAGTCAATATTGATATTATCAAAGCCTGCTTTCCTGGCCGCCCGCACTGCTTCCAATGCCGTGCGGGCATCATGAATACGCCCGAGGACTTTTAAAAGCCTGTCATGAAAAGACTGGACACCGATGCTCAGGCGGTTTACACCTGCTGCAGCTAACCGGGCCAGGCCCTCCCGGCTGATAGTTCCCGGGTTGGCCTCTACTGTTATTTCACAGCCCGGCAGGAGCTTGAAAACACAACCCGCATCTTCAATGATGGCTGCAAGCCCGTCTGCCGGCAGGCAGGTGGGGGTGCCACCCCCTATATACAGGCTGGACACTTCCCACTCTTCGCTGGACAGGATTTTCCCGTACAGGTGCATTTCCTGCCGGAGGGCCTGCAAGTAAGTCTGGTCATCCAGAGGATGATAGGGGTAAGATGTAAAATCACAGTACAGGCATTTTCTAACGCAGAAGGGAACATGGATGTATAAACCAATGGCCATGGCTACCCAGGCACTCCTTAAAGCTGAACCTTGCTCTTCAATAACTGGTCTCCTTAACTTCCTTAAATATATAGTACATTCCCTTATTTTAATAAATCCTTTGTTTTAACGGAGCTTCTTCAATTCCTCCACAATGGCATTCTTTTTACCCCCATCCTGAAGCCAGGCCTTTACCTCTCTCCAGACTTCGTTGCAAGGATTATCCGCACTTTTACCCACCACCGTCCTTATTGCCAGGTCAATGCGCTTTCGCTCCTCTTTTGTTTCAGGGGTTATGCCCACTTTACCAAAGAGAGGCTTCAGGTGCCTTAAATAGCAGCTCACCGGCGCCGCCTCCTTTCATATCTATAACCCTTCATATATAAGTATAATAAACCGTATCATAAACCGCCATCATCTATTATCTTTACTTCTCAGCGCTTAAAACAGCCATGAAGGCTTCCTGGGGAANNCATTTAGCCAGGACATCCTTGCGCAAGGCCTTGACCGTTTCCCTGGCAATAACCCTGTTGCCGATGGCAGCCTGAATGGGTATTTCAAACATCTGGCGGGGAATCAGTCCCTTGAGCTTTTCCACAAAATACCTACCTCTGTGGTAAGCCTTGTCCCTGTGAACAATGACGGAAAGCGCATCCAGCACTTCCCCGGCAATTAAAATATCCAGCTTCACCAGGTCAGACTGCCTGTAACCGGCCATTTCGTAGTCAAGGGAAGCGTACCCCCTGGAACGGGATTTTAGCTGGTCAAAAAAATCGTAGATGATTTCACTGAGTGGTATATCGTAGCTGAGCATAACCCGGTTTACGCTCACGTACTCCATATTGGTAAAAACGCCCCGGCGCTCCTGGCAGAGTTCCATTACCGCACCTACGTAATCCTTCGGTGCCATGATCGTGGCTTTGACAAAGGGTTCCTCGATATAAGCAAGCTTGCCGACAGGGGGCAGTTTGCTCGGGTTTTCGATCTCGAGGGTTTCCCCTGCAGTGGTAGTCACCCGGTAGACAACGTTGGGGGCCGTAGTAATCAGGTTTAAACCGTACTCGCGTTCCAGGCGCTCCTGGATAATCTCCATGTGTAACAGGCCCAGAAAACCGCAGCGAAAACCGAATCCCAGCGCCTCCGAAGTCTCGGGCTCATAAACTAAAGACGCGTCGTTTAGTTTGAGCTTCTCCAGGGCATCCCGCAGGTCCTCGTAATCCACCGAGTCCACGGGGTAGAGGCCGCAGTAAACCATTGGGGTCACTTTGCGGTAGCCTGGCAGGGCAACAGGGGAAGGACGGGCGGCTTCTGTAACGGTGTCACCCACCCGGCAGTCCTTCACGTTTTTAATACTGGCCGCCATAAAGCCCACTTCACCGGTCCGCAGTTCATCCACCGTAGCAAGGGCGGGGCGGAAAACACCCACCTCGTTTACCTCGAACTCCTTACCTGTTGCCATCATTTTAACCTGCATGCCTCTTGTTACTATTCCGTCCACAACACGAATATAGGCAATTACTCCTTTGTAGGGATCGTAGTGGGAATCAAAAATCAGCGCCCTCAAGGGCGCCTTTATTTCTCCGGCGGGCGGCGGAATGCTTTTCACAATGCGTTCCAGGATTTCCTTAATGCCCAGTCCGCTCTTGGCCGAGGCCAGCACCGCCCCGGATGCATCAAGGCCGATGACGTCCTCTATCTCCTGTTTGACCCTTTCCGGCTCCGCACTGGGCAGGTCAACCTTATTAATTACCGGAATTATTTCCAGATTATGTTCAAGGGCGAGGTAGACATTGGCCAGAGTCTGGGCCTCAATGCCCTGGGCAGCGTCCACCACCAGCAAAGCTCCCTCACAGGCGGCCAGACTACGTGATACTTCATAAGAAAAATCCACGTGTCCCGGGGTGTCAATGAGGTTTAACTGGTATTCCTGTCCGTCGTCGGCCCGGTAAATCAGCCGCACGGCCTGCATTTTGATGGTTATGCCCCGTTCCCGTTCAAGGTCCATCTGATCCAGTACCTGTTCGGTCATTTCACGTTCACTCAAAGCACCCGTATACTCCAGCAACCTGTCCGCAAGGGTGGATTTGCCATGATCGATATGAGCAATAATACAAAAGTTTCTTATTTTATCCTTGTCCCACTCCATTGAAGGATATCCTCCTTGCTTGTATGGCAAACAACTATATAATTATAACATCAGGGGTCATGGCTCGCAATTACTAACGCTCACCGGGATAGTGTCAAGGCACTGTTTGATAAAGAGAGATAACTATAACCGTCTCAGAAAAGGACAAGTAATTCCTTATGATGTGATTGGCAAGATAAAAAATGTAGCAAACGGGAGTTAATTTTTAGAGCACCTCTGCTTCAATATTTACCATCTAATGGTAAAGTGTTTTTGGTATACTGGCCTGTACATTTACTTTTAAAGATAGACCGGCGGCCTTAACAGCCACCCTACGCGTGGTCACTTATTAGTACCGACGGGGCAGCTCCGGGAATCATGATCTAGATTGCATGTCCCCGTCGGATTAACAATTATACCACGCCTAGGGTACCCGTCTGTCAAGGCTACCCTTCGGCGCCTCCTGCTCTGTGACAATTACCTCAGAGGCCCACCAAAAAAC
>LSQX01313292.1_pt1 | contig 56616 bp, 46 predicted proteins | sample 654561 | NCBI WGS metagenome assembly LSQX01 (sample SAMN04489861, study PRJNA283612) | anaerobic digester metagenome | isolation source: 4 biogas reactors fed with cattle manure at either 37C or 55C with and... | place: Denmark: Kongens Lyngby | collected 2014 | reverse complement strand
CTATCTGAGAGATAGAAATTCATTGGGTTTGCCGTGTCGGACTCTGCTCGGTCGTAGTGATCCCCAACAGTTTCCGGCAAAATGACGCATAACCGATGCCCGCTGGAAGGGCCACTATCATAGATGTAGATCTTTTGCGCCTCTCGCACCCACATCACCATCCACTGCAGCGCTCCCGCAGCGTTCGTATCGGCGCTCACCTGCGCGATATCATCATCAACCGCCCGCATAGCGGCTACCAACATAGATACCGTACACACCAACAACAGCGACATAATCGCCGATGCGACAAGCACCTCTACAACAGTAAACCCCCGGCGGCCCAACCGCCGTCTGATTGGGCGATCAGCTCGCATTGGAGATGTAAGCAATCTGTTCCACCTTGCTATCGTTGGCGCGCCTGGGTGATGAACGCCAGGTAATGATGACGGTTATTTTCTTCATCCTCGAGTCGGTGGGATGATTTTCGATCTTAAGAATCGCGGTCGGCGGCCTTCCACCCGCAGCCCCCGGCAGATAATCAGCAATGCCGTCGACCACAGCGAAGCTATATGGGGAGGATGTGGGAGAACTGTCTATAAATCCACCTTCCTGCAGTTCCGAATAGACGAGCCGACCCCACTCAATCGCCCGAAGTTGGTCGATTTTGTGCTGCGCGAGGCTGATGGCTTGAGCGTATTCGCCGTTGATCTTGGATGCGGATTTGCCGACTATCAGTGATGAGGAAAAGACGACGATCATCAACGAGAAGACGAAAAGCGAGATCATCACCTCCATCAAGGTGAGACCACTTCTTCGTCGCTTTGAGTTTAACACTACAGCGGGCCTGACTATATCCATCGTATACGAATGCTCCCGATAGATATTATCAGTAGATTTTGCGCCTAAGATTAGGTTTGAGCTAAAAAACCGTTAGATGTGCGAGTGCTTTAGATGATCTCTATCCCCAACGCCTCTCCCGCATCTATTCGCGCAGGCTCAGACAATTTGATGAGCGCGAAGCCGCCGTCGATATGCAGGCTCGCGCCAAAGCCTTTTCCCGCACCGGACGTGATTGCTTTGGCAGGCCTCGCGTTTTTCGGTAAAGCCAATTTGATCTCCTGAACCTCAAGCTCACCCCAGCTTACCCCGATACTAGCGCTCAACCGATTCGACGCACACCTCTGCGAATATACTCCCCAACCCGAACCCGTCGAGTAGAAGCATCTAAAATCATCGAAATTGAGCTTTGGCGCGAAAGCAATATGCCGCTGATGAGAGTCGCAATGAAACCCGCTGAAAGCCAGCAGCAGAGACCAACTCGCCATCGCCCTGGCGTAGTGATGGCCGCATTCAAATTCGTTCCAAGGATTGCGGGCTATGCCGTCGTGCCGATCCCGAACCCCCTTCGCAATCGCCAGCCCTTCCTCGATCATATCTTCATATACCAGATGCGCGGCGACTTGATATTCAATGCCGCTCCAAACCTCATCGGCATATGTAAACGGATATGTCGGCCTGCCACCTTTTGGCCACGAGCACAACAGCAGACCAGCCTCGTCGTTGAGCGCGTATGTTCTCTGCACGCTGTCGTGCTCGGAAAGATCGCTTCTCCAATTATATTTGAAGATCGATGCCAGAGCCGACCGAACCTCTGATTTTGGCAGCGCCGAACCCAGGCCGATTACCTCGCAGAACCATTGGCCCAAAAGCTGATCACTCAGGCATCCTGGTCCAAATTGATACCGCGGCGCGGTGTCGGGGTCGCAGTCCTGCACAAAATATTCCCCATTAAACAGCGCGCTGACGTGTTTTTGGGACCCGCTCTCAAATATCGACCTGCACTTTTCCGCGAACTGGTTTTCGCCCAAAATCAGCGAAATCCGCTCCATCGCCGCCAAAGCGCCCAGATACAGCGTCCCCATCATCGTGTTCGCGCCCGCGAACTCGATATCATAAGTATTGTGCTGTATCGACTCCATTACCCCATCCTGATCCGTATCCCAAGCCTCCCAAGCGTAGCTCAAGGCGCGTTTCGCATGGGGATATATCAGCCTCAGAAACTCCATATCCCCGCTTATCAGATATTCCCGATAATATTTGAGAATACATCCCATCTGTCCGTCGGCGGCCGCGTGGAACTGCCACAGATAATCTCCGAGCGGAACGAGGGTTCGAAACGCCATTTTCCCGCTGTCCTCGACATTATTGGTGAAATCGGTGAGGCGCATACTTCGTTCCAATCGAGGATACAAATACGCCAGCGCCTGCTCGTAGTTCCAAACGTGCGTACAGTTCATCGGGCACGAGCCGAATTGATCCGCACAGCCCTCAAATCCGTAAAACCGATCATCATCCAAATATAGCCCCGTGTTGGTGCGCATAATCGACATATTCGACCCCGCCGCATCAATCACTACAGCCGGCAGGGAACTCGAATACAGCGCATCAGAAAAGAGGCGAGTTTGCTTTTCCAGCCTCGGCAAGTTGCGCACCACATACCCCGCAACATCCCAGGCGTCCTCCCACCAATCCGCATAGCGATTGCGCAGCCGGGCGTTTTTCACTCCCGGCTCGTTGTTCCAATAATTGTGTCGATTGGGAAAATACCAACAGAATATGAAAGGAATCTCGACGCTTTCACCTGGCTGCAGATCAAATTGCGCCGCCAGGCTCGTGACATCGGCCCGCTTCTCGGGAGTCGGCATCTCATCGAATTTGCCATCATCTTTGAAATCATCCCACACCGCTTGAGATGCATCCCACCAGCCCTCCGCAGGCCAATGCGCCACATGCGACACACTGCCATGGGTGGTAACAACCGCCATCGACCCGAATGTCATGTCCTCCGGTTTGAGCGGGGCCGACATCATTTTTACCCCACGAAATCGACCAACATCGATATATTCATTCACACGCTCTTCGCTGCCGACCGGATTGTGGACCGACCAACAGATTGCGCCTTGTATCCTGACTGCGGACGGATTGGTGATCTTATAACGCAGAACGGCGCAGGGTATGGAGGAGTCTTTTTCATTAAGCGGAATCATGGGGTTAAACGCCGTAAGCTCCACGCCTACCGGCAAAACGGGATCCCGAAAGCTGACCCGCGCGAAGGGGTATTCGCCGTAGAAAACAGCATCCTTCAGCCGTGGAAGGCCGCACACCCGTTCCGGAGCCATCCCTCCCCATTCTATAAACGGCGGCTGCAGTTGCGATTCGAGAACCCTTACGATGGCGCCGCCGGATTCCGGTTTGACATAAATCGCCGGATACGTATACGGCATCGTGTGGCCCTTTTGCGGCCGGTTGAATATCTCCCAATCCCGCAGTTGCCCTCGACCCCCCAGCGACACCGTCCCCGTGCCGATTCCCCCCAACGGAAACGCTATCTCCTTAAGAGCGCCGCCGGAATACTCGCGCTGTTTACCCATCGCAAAAAGGATATTCTTTCTATAAGGAATCCGATTATCCGCCATTCGATATCCCCCCCGGAGCGTCGGCAATACGGCTTTATTATACGCGGCATCCGCACGTTCCTGTTTTCGTGTTTGGACGCGAAATAACGAAAGCTAGAAATCAGGGTCGATCGGACGAATCACAATCCGCAACGTGATATAATGTTTTCAGGAAGGTGATAACGATGCCATTTGAGATCACAAGCCCATCGGTAATTTATTGCGGAGCCGGGACGTTCGATAAAATCGCCGCAGAAGCCGCCCGTTTCGGCTCGCGAGCAGCGATAGTGACCCGAACCCAACTTGCGGACAGCGAGCGGATATCCGGCCTGGTTGAAGCGTTGAACCAACTCGGCGTTCAAGCGGCCACATCCGACCCTGTAACAGAAGAGCCTACGGTGGAACGAGTCGACGAACTGGCGGCATTTATGCGTGCCGAACGCTCAGAAGTGGTTATTTCCATAGGTGGCGGCAGTGTGATCGACACCGCCAAAGCAGCCGCGGTTCTCGCCGTCAACGAAGGAACAACTGAGCAATATCAACTCAAAGAGCGAGAGATATCCAATCCGCCCCTGCCACACATCGCGGCGCCGACCACCGCGGGCACCGGCTCAGAGGCCACTCGGGTATCAGTGTTGACCAACAACACCCTCGCAATAAAACGCAGCATCTCACATCCACTCATGGCTCCGGCTGTCGCCGTGCTCGACCCGGAACTTACCGCCGGTCTCAATCTGCGTTTTACGACTTTGACCGCGATGGATGCCTTCGCCCACGCAATCGAGAGCGCGGTTTCGCTGAACGCTGATCCATACACCCGGCACATTGCGCTCGCCGCGTTAGAACATCTTAACGCAAGCCTTCCGGTCTGCCAAAAACACCCGCGCGACCTCGAAGCTCGCCTGGACTGTTTGCAAGGGAGCTGCTATGCGGGGCTGGCTATGCAAAATGGCCTTGGAGCCTCACATTCCCTCGCTCCGGCGGTGTGTATCGTCGGCAAAATACGCCACTCCGAAGCGATAGCCGCGTTGTTGCCGCAGGTGATCCGGCTCAATGAACACCAATATCCGGCCGCTTACGATCAAGTCAGCAGGGCGATGGGGGTTGATGATGTCTCCCGGCGCATTATGGACCTGTGCAGCGCGGGGGATGTCGCGACCAGCTTGATGGAATACGGCCTGACTGATTCGGATGAGGACGATATAATCGAGGCGTTAAATCGCTACGGCAGCCACCGACAGACAAATCCGGTTGAGGTGACCGACGATTTCGCGAGACAGATATTAGATATCAGCCTGTAACGTTCAATCATCAACAAGCCATTTAACCATCCGAACGCGGTTGCCAGGGTGGTTGAACGAATATTCAACCACGTCCATCGTGTGACGCATGATATAGATGCCCATGCCGTGGTCTTTGAGGATGTTGGGGTCCGGCTCCGGAACGCTGTCCGGGTCGAACGTTTCCCCCTCATCTTCGATCTCAACCCAGAACGCCTCTTTGCAGGTTCTGCATTTGACGCGAATGAGGTTAATGCCGCTGTCGGTTGATCCGTGCCTGAATGCGTTGGCTATTGCTTCGCCGATTGCTATTTTGATGTCGCAAAGTTTGATCCCGCTGGCCCCGGCTTCTCTGGCTTGAGCGACAATTTTATCGCGCATTTCTCCGACCATCTGCGCTGAACTCTCTGCGACAAACTGCTGGGTCTTCCAATTCTCTTGCCGCAAGTCGATATCGTGCTTTATGGATATTTTCGGCACATCGCACTCTGACAGGCCGAGAATCTCGCTAAGCCCGCTGATCCCGGCGATTCTAGCGACGCAAGCCGATACATTTTCCAAGCGAAATCCAATCCCTGCAGCGCTGCAGCGCTGTGCTGCGACCAGCAATGCCCTCAGCCCACTGCTGTCGATGACATCGATCTTCCCCACGTCTACTATTATTTCATTTGGGCAGTCGGCGATGATACTTTGCACAGAAGATGCAAGCACATCCGCCGAGACTTGACTAAAATCGTCCTGAATTACGAGCCTGGCCGATTTGTTCGGCACAGCCTGCTGGCTAATCGGCCACGCGCTGATATTGAACTGCAATCGGTTTGTTTTCAAATGTTTCGGCCCTTTCTTCGAGCATAACAGTCAGCGCGGCCACATCATCTCGGCCATCCAGGCCACACTCGCTGTCCAGACGCAGCATCAGCTTTGAAACCAGCATATCGCCGGAGCATGGCCCTATTTCGAACAACATTTTGTGGAGTCCTTCCAACTCCAATCTTTCTCCGTCTTTAATGGCATCGGTCACCCCATCAGTGTATAAAAGCAGAATATCCCCGTGTGAAAGCTTGGCAGTATAATTCTCGTATGAGTGCGGCCAACCGGTCCCCAACGGGATCCCGCCTCCGAGCAGACACGAATGCATGCCACCTGCTTTGTTGGTGATAATCCCCGGAGGGTGGCCGGCGTTCGCGAAGATCAACGATCTATCCTCAGGATCAATAACCCCGTGAAACAATGTGATAAAGAAATTCTGTTCAAAGCAGTCGTTAATAGCTTCATTGAGTGCTTTCAGCACCGCTGCCGGATCTTTCGGGTAAGCGCGCGCCAAAGCCTTCAGCATATATTTACTAGCGGCAAGATGAATCGCTGCATTTAGCCCCTTGCCGGATACATCAGCCATAGCAACCGCAACACAGCCGTCGGGCAGCGGAGTCACATCATAAAAATCCCCGCCCACGCGCACGTCTTTCGCCCCACACGTGTAGCGTCCGCAAAATTGCACCCCTCTACACGTCTTTGGAACACTCGATACCAGGCTGCGCTGCAAGGTCTGCGCGACAGTAGATTCCGTAGTAAATATCTCGGCTTTGCGCAGAACAACAGCCGCATGAAGAGCTATGGACATCAGAAGGTCGCCGTCCGCCGAGCTAAACTTTCTTGGCTTCGCGTCAAAAATTGTAATTGCGCCAATCGCCTCATCGTTGATAATCAGCGGGGCTGCAAGTAGGCCGCCGATTTCGTAGAGCGTACATTCATCACGATGGGCGTCATCCGTGCTTTCACGGCCATTATCGAAAGACACCCACCGTTTCTCGTTATATGCTTGTTGTGAAACCCGGTAAGACAAGATTTCCTCTGGCTTGCAGGCCTTCCCATAACAGGCTCTTGGTGTCAAGCGGTTCTGGACGTCGGGAAGCAGTATTGCACAGCCAGTAGTCTTCAATGCCGATGCGGCAGCTTTTGTCAGCGCATCCAGAGCCTCGTCGATTTCGCAGGCCGGTGAGATCGCCGACATCACTTGCAAGAGCGCCGCGGTGTGTTGAGACCATTCGTCAAGGGTGGCTGAGTGTTCTGCTGCACGTTCCCGCAGGTCGATATTCGACAGTGCGGCGGCGGACTGCAAAGCAAAAGCGCCCAAAATATCCGCCCGCGGGCTGCCGAGCGCTATCTGCTCGCGAGTCAGTTCCTTGCCAAACCTTGCCACAATCGTGCCGAGAATCTTCCCTCGATCGGAGAGAGGAACCCCGACAAGATGGCCCCCTGATTCACCGTCTTTTTCGTTTTCCGCAAGAATGACGTATTCCCCGCAATCCGCCACATGCACGGCTATTCGCTTTCCATCCGCGCCGATTCGCCTGCCTGATCTGCCTGCTGTCACCAGCGCAGCGTCGTCATTTTTCAGATACACACAAACGTCGCTCGCGCCTGCATAAGAGCATAGAGCCTTCGCTATCGCTTTACCGCATTCGTCTACATCCGAAGAATACGAGGTGGTGCGAGTAGCGCTCAGCATCCCAGCCACCATCTCCGCCTGTTCTTCGAGGATGCGCTGATTTCTCATCAAACTCCGGGCCAATTCGTTAAGCCTGTCGCCCAACAGCGCCAGCTTATAGTCATTTTTTATCTTTATTCGCCGCCGGTAGTCCCCTGCCGCAACCGCGTTTGAAAACACCACCAGCTTGCTTATCGCTCCGGCGACACGGCGCAATCGCGCCAAGGCAATTACGGATCCGGTCAGTCCCAAACCAATCGACAACAACAATCCAACTTCGTATCGATTGAGGTCGTTTCGTATTTGTTTATAAGTGATTGTGGACGCCACTTGACTGATCTTGCCGTCGTGCGCAAGCCTCAAATCCAACCTCCGGGCCTTGTTTTCCATCCTTCTCGTTAGGTGTAAGCCGAAGAATTGCACCCCTACAATCGACATGATTATCAGAATCAAGAGTAATCCTGTTCTGCTTGCTGCACTTCGCCATATTGCGCTAAACAGCCTGATCCCTCCTTGGATAAAGCAGTTTTTTACAATCACAAGCAATTAAACTATCTGTTCATACCCATATCAACACCAGCGCAACCGTGAAAGCCAGCCAATCTTACAATCTTTTTGATCGTCGTTGCTGCGGCTTGGGTAAGAGAACTATCGAGTGGCTTTGCACGTATTAGATAATGCGAGCCGCGCCAATCGCCGGCTCGCTTCCGCCGTATGATGGCACGTGGTATAATGTGTTAGGCGCGGCTTAACAGCGGCCGGAGGAAATGTTTTGAATCGTTATCTCAGAAGCATAGTCGGCATAATCCTTGTAGTGATGGTGGTGGTGCTTCTCACTAAAGGAAGTGGGCCGTTGGGGATGATGGGCAGAAGCCCCACAACGGTCGACATCTCAAAGGCGCAAAAGATGATCACCAGCGGCGAAGTGGTGCGAGGGGAGATTGTCGGCGATGAGTTTACATTTGAAGACAAAAAAGGCGTGCATTATAAGACGGTCACCCCGCCACCTGGTGATCGAACGGAGTTCATCAAAAAACTCGATGCCCACAATGTGACGTATAAATTCGACAAGTCGATATTATCCAACCCGGTGATCGGCACGTTGATCTCCATCGTTCTGCCTTTAGGGTTCATTGTATTGTTGTGGATGTTGTTTATGCGCCAGGCGCAGGCAGGTAACAATCAAGCGATGAGCTTTGGACGCAGCAGGGCGAAACGGCTCAACGAAAACGTGCCGAAGGTGACATTCGAGGATGTGGCCGGGGTCGATGAAGCAAAACAGGAGCTTCAAGAAGTTGTAGAGTTCCTCAAAAACGCGAAAAAATTCGTTGCGCTCGGGGCCAAAATCCCTAAAGGAGTGCTGCTGCTTGGGCCTCCCGGCTCAGGCAAGACCCTGCTTGCCAGAGCCATCGCCGGTGAGGCGGGGGTCCCGTTCTTCCATATCAGCGGCTCTGACTTCGTTGAGATGTTCGTGGGGGTCGGCGCATCGAGGGTGAGGGACTTGTTCGATACGGCAAAAGCCAATCGCCCGGCGCTGATCTTCATCGACGAAATCGATGCGGTTGGACGGCAGCGAGGCGCAGGGCTGGGGGGCGGCCACGACGAGCGGGAGCAGACCCTGAATCAACTCCTTGTGGAGATGGACGGATTCGATCCGAACTCGGGGGTAATCCTGATCGCAGCGACTAACAGGCCGGACGTTTTGGACCCGGCTCTGTTGAGGCCGGGCCGATTCGATCGGCGGGTTGTGGTGGACAATCCTGACGCGCGCGGCAGAGAGGCGATTTTGCGGGTTCACCTGCGAGGAAAACCCCTCGCCGATGATGTGAATGTGGAGAGTCTGGCTCGCCGTTCGCCAGGGTTTTCCGGGGCGGACCTGGCTAACCTGATCAACGAAGCTGCGCTGCTTGCGGCGCGCCGAGATCAGACGAAGATATATATGACGGATTTCGAGAACTCCATCGACCGTGTCATAGCGGGGCCGGAGCGCAAGAGCCGCCTGATCAGCGAGAAGGAAAAGGAAATGGTGGCCTATCATGAAGTGGGCCATGCGATTGTGGCCGAACTGCTGCCAAACGACGATCCGGTGCATAAAGTGTCGATCCTGCCTCGCGGTATGGCGCTGGGTTATACGATGCAGCTTCCGACGGTGGACAAATATCTGACGACCAAAAACGAACTGCTCGATAAAATCGCCGGACTGCTTGGCGGAAGGGTCGCCGAGGAGATGGTGTTCGGAGAGATCAGCACCGGCGCATCCAACGACCTCGAGCGGGCTACTGAGATTGTGCGGGCGATGGTCTGCGAATATGGAATGAGCGACCAGATCGGCCCGTTGACGGTCGGTAAGCGCCATGCTAATCCATTTTTGGGCCGGGATATGATGGAGGATCGCAACTACTCCGAGGAAATGGCGATGGCCATCGACAAGGAGATCCGCCTGACTATGGAGCAAGCCTACGATCGAGCTAAATCAATCCTTGGCGAAAACCGCGAGAAAATGGACATGATCGTGAAGGTTCTACTGGAGAAGGAGACGCTGGAAAGAGAGGAATTCGAAGCGCTTATGGAGGGCGCTACCCTAACTTCAGCCGAGCAGCCTGAAGCTGCGGAGACCCTGGAAAGCGTAGAACCGACTACGGGGACAGAGGAATCCGTCGATGGTAAAGCACAGACCAAACCGCGATTAGAGCCGGGTATGGCCTGATAGTTAATGTGACAAATCCGACAGCCCTCCGAATCTGGGGGGCTGTTTTTTTTGCGATCCGACACGAAGGAGATAGCAACTCGGGTGGATTATACATACTTGATAGCAGAAAACCAGGAGGCGCGATCATGGCTACAACGCAATTGGCGGCGCAGATGTATACGCTGCGCGACTTCACTAAAACACCCAAAGACCTTGCCGAGACCCTCAAGAAGGTAAAGAAGATCGGCTATGATGCAGTGCAGATGTCCGGCGCTTGCCCGATGGAATATTCCGAACTCAAGAAGCTGCTCGACGACGCGGAGCTGATCTGCTGCGCGACGCATATTCCCTATGAGCTTATGCGCGATAACCCGACCCAGGTAATTCAGGATCACTACACGATTCAATGCAAATATCCCGCAATCGGGGGTTTGCCGGGTAACTACCGCAATGCGGAAGGTTACGCAAAATTCGCTAAAGAAGCCACGTTGGTCGGCAAAAGGCTCGCCGAGGGGGGCATGTATTTCGGCTATCATAACCACAGCTTCGAGCTGGAGAAGTTCAATGGGCGCGTAGGGCTGGCGACGATCTATGAAGACAGCGACCCCAGATACCTCAAAGCGGAGATCGATACCTACTGGATCCAGCACGGGGGAGGCGATTCGGCCGCGTGGATCGACAAGCTTAAGGGCAGAATCCCGCTTGTGCACCTCAAAGATATGGCGGTGCGCAAAGGCAACCCGATTATGGCCGAGGTCGGCGAAGGCAATATGAATTGGAAAGCCATTTTAGAGGCGTGTAAACGCGCCGGCGTCGAGTGGTATATTGTCGAACAGGACACCTGTGAGCGAGATCCATTTGAGAGCCTGGCTATATCTCTCAAAAACCTGCACGCTATGGGAATTAAATAAGCGGCGGCGAATTCAGCCGCAGGCCGCTATTGTGACCACCCTGAATTCGCCTCCTTCTATATTTACGGCCATATCGGACAGTTCCGCGCCGCTGCGCTGCCCGATATCCGCCCATCCCGAAGCACGGGCATACATACGCACGTCATATTTGCGATTTTTCTCCAGCAGATCATCCCGAATGGTGATGGTGACGGTGGTGAATGTGTTGGCCTCACTTCCAAGGCACAATGTCAGAATGCCGTCTTTCAAAAATGCGGCGCGATGTATTCTGTAGTCGTTTACCATCGCCCTCTGGCTGACGTCGCGGCCGACCACGTGCAGTTCACAAGATGTCTCCACCGGGTCGCTGCTGTAAATTGTAATCCCGTTTTCCGCCGTAACCGCAAAAAACGTCAAATATCCGTCCCAGAACGGCATTCGGCGCAAGGCCAACCATTTCCAATGTTCCGGATGAGTGGGTTCGATGTTGCATTTTGCACCGTCAAACGATATTCCACACAATCCTTCTACCGCCGCCCATAGCAACCGCGGTGGTTCCCACGGAGATAATCTCATGCCCCGATTGACCAGTGATTCTCCATCGAACCACTCAGAAAATTCTCCCGGCACCGTATTGTTTTTGAGTGGATCGAGCATGTATTGCAGATAGCCCGCGTGCAAAGATTCAATCATATACTCCGAATATGTCTGCGAAGCCGCAAACGCATACCAGAACGCAACCCCCGGCCAGACCCCGCCTTTCAGTCCGGAGAGGGTCGATGGCTGATAATCCGGACTGTTGCGCGGCACCGTCCGAAGCCCGGCGCTCGTGAGAAAATCGTCTTCACGCAGCCTGCTGACGATTCTATTTGACACAGTCGTATCGGCCACGCCAAACAGAACGGGAAAAACCTGATCCGCCGTTACGTCGGTATGTGCAGCGCCGGACGGCTCGATATTAAGATAGTATAACCCGTTGCCGGGGTTCAAAAGATGGGTGTTGATCGATTGTTTGAGGTCATCAGCGGCCTTCTTAAGAGCATTGGCGTATTCGTCATCCCCCATTTCACGACTCATACCACTCATTGATTGCAGGGCTGCATAACACTCTGAATTGATCTCCGTGACGGCGCCGTGAATCTGGTAGTTTGGAATGACATTCCTCCAAGAAGCGATCCCTTTCGCCCCATATCCATCGGCCTGAACCATAATCAGTCCACGCTCGTCTTGTTGAGCAATCATAAAATCCGCCGCTTTCTTTACAGCAGGATAGACTTTCTCCAAAAACTTGCGATCTCTGGTCAAGGAATAGTGGTGACAACAGGCGAGCACAAACAACGGCGTATCGTCGTTCATGCTCAAACCATAGTTTTCTACCGCTCCGTCGATGGCGTTAAAATATTCCGGGATCATCCCGTTTTCGTATTGCAGATCGGCGAATTTTGTCAGCAACTGCTCCGAAAAATCGGGGTCCAGATAATCGCAGCCATAGACGAACCACGCAACATCTCTTGCCACAACATTAGAGGATCTCCCAGGGTCGTTTGTGAAAGCGGATCCTTGAGGATAATCCGCCATCACCTTTAACATATCTATTTTTGACCAGAAAATGCCCTGGTTGATAATAGGGTCCGGGGTCTCGACCATCGACTTTCCACCCAGCGGGGCGAGGTGCGCCATCATCGTCTTTTCGTATTGGTCGAAATCGGAGCAATCGCCATACCATTTGCGGGCGTCGGAGATGCCCTCGCCGGAGACCGCACAAATTACGATTGCCTGCGCGCTTGCACCCGCGCTTACCGGTAATTCAAACTGTATCTCCCCTACAGGCCCGGATGTGGAGGAGGAATCCGACTGCAGCCTGGGTTCCAACTCCCCCGCGTAGCCCGCAGACACATCTCGGGTGGTTCTATAATGCACGGACATACACGGCGCGCCGATGATTCTAGCCCAGTCCGGATGACTTTCGTTGGTGACCTCCAACGCTCTCAAGTCCGGATTATAGTTCACTATAAGATCGTCGCCTAGTTCGCCCTGCATATTGGAGCGGACTGTGACGAGGACTTTCACATCTGTGTAGCCGTTATTCCATATCACGATTTTCTGCAAAACAAGAGGCGGATCTTCGGCGTTGAGCTTCGGAACCAGGACTGTTTCTTCGACGTGCAATTCGCCCGCTAAATCGAATACGTGCTGCTGGCGAAATGGATGGATTCTCGCAACTCCCGGCCCGTCGCGGCCCAACAGCACGTATGCCGGCCTCGCCGGGTCTATGTTTCGCGGGTCGGAAACCGAGCTGAGCAGGGTCCGGGTCGGCACCGCATAAGTAATGATCATTGGCCCCAGTACCCTTGTTCCGATGGAGTTACAGAATACATCCTTAATGTGACCTGTGGAAGTGGTATTCACCCATATCTTACGATTGCCGAGGCTGGCGCCGTGAGACAATTGGTCGCCTGCCAGTTCATAATATGGAAATTGCCCTGGGGTGGGTTTTTTGAACCGCACTTTTCCTCCGGGGGTTTCTCCTCCCGATATTGCTGTGTGAACCATGTCTCCTCCTTTGCTGTGCAGGAGTTTTTTTACCCGAATCGCGCACGGTAATAACGTTGGCGCCGACCGCAAGGCGAAGATTCAATCGCAGCGCACTAAAAGATCAACCAGCTCACCTGTTGTTTATAGAGGTATTTGAGCTTCTGTGAGCAAGTATAAAATAAGATGCTTGAACCAAGGAGAGGCACAATGCCCAAGAAAATCGCTTTTCTGGGAGCCGGCAGCTTCGGCTTCACTAGAGGACTCGTAAGGGATATTCTCACATTTCCCGAACTCGCCGATTCTGAGTTATGGCTGATGGATATCGATCAGGAACGGCTCGATTTTATCAAAACAGCGGTCGACAGGATCATTGACGCAGGCAAGTATCCCGCCAAAGTTACCGCTACGACCAATCGCCAGCAGGCGCTCGACGGCGCCGACGGCGTAGTGATTACCATCCTGCAGGGTGGGCCGGAGATATTCCGCACCGATATCGAAATCCCGAAAAAATATGGCGTGGATACCAATATCGGCGATACTCGCAGCGTATCGGGTTTCTTCCGCGCATGCCGCACTATGCCGGTTATGCTGGATTTCGCCCGTGATATCGAGCGGCTCTGCCCAAACGCGATCGTGCTGAACTATACTAACCCGATGGCTATGCTGTGTCGCGGGATGCAGGGTGAGACTAATATACAAGTCTCCGGCCTGTGCCACAGTGTGCAGGGCACTGCACATATGCTTGCCAACTGGATCGGCGCGCCGATGAACGAGGTCACTTACATGTGCGCCGGCATCAACCATCAAGCCTGGTATCTGGACTTCAAATGGAACGGCAAAGACGCCTATCCGCTGATAAAAGAAGCCATCACAACGCGCGAAGATATCTACAACCACGAGCAGGTTCGCAACGAGATGTATCTGCACCTGGGATATTACGTGACCGAATCCAGCGGGCACAACTCGGAGTATGTCGCGTGGTTCCGCAAGCGTGAAGACCTCATCGAGAAATACTGCACCCACGGCACCGGTTGGAACCCCGGAGCCTATGCCTACATTCTAAATGAGTATCTCAAGATCGCGGCAACCTGGCGGGATAACATCAAGGCCGAGTTGGAAAAACCGATTAATTTGAACCGGGGCGCGGAGTATGCGGCCAGCATATTCAACGCCACATTCGGGGATGGTGATCTGTTTGAGTTTAACGGCAACGTCCGCAACTTCGGGCTTATCGACAACCTGCCGGAAGGCTGCTGCGTCGAGGTGCCTGTTCTTGCCTCCAAACGCGGCCTGAACCCGATGCACGTCGGCCCGCTTCCAGCACAGCTTGCGCTGCTCAATAATATCAGCGCCCGCTGCGAAGAGATGGTGGTGGAAGCTAACATCACCGGCAACAAAGACCTGGTGTATCAGGCGTGCTATTTTGACCCGCTGGCTTCCGCGGTGTTGAGCCTGGACGAGATCAAGACAATGACCGACGAGATGTTCGAAGCCAACAAAGATTGGCTTCCGCAGTTCAAGTCGTAAGAGTATTGGATCAGGGCGGCGGGACTGTTGCGCCGCCGCCCTGATGCTTGCAGCACAATGAAAGGCCGGATGAGTATGAACAAAACTGTTTTCTGCATTATTCTTGTTTTTATTATGGGGGTATGTATGGCGCACGCAGCTTCGTTAAAATTTATTGGCGGGCAGGCAGACAACGATACTCTGGAAATACACGGCGTCGGCGCCGGAGATTTCGATGCGAAGCTGTGGCGATCCGGCAAACTCAATATAGTCCCGGATGCGCGTTCGCCGCTGATCGCGCCGCGCTTGAAAGGCTTGAATCGGAATATATATGCGCCTTCGGCGGTCGATCTGGGGGATAGCTGGCGGGTGTTCTATGGCGCATGGGACGGGGTAGACACCGGCAACGATCGCATTTATTCGCTGACTACTGAGGATTTTGTGGACTTCGGGGCGCGTGATACAGTGATCGAGCACGGCGTTTTCGCTCACGTGTGCAATGTCAACGCTCTGAGATTGCCTGATAAGTCATATAGGCTTATGTGCACAGTCTATCCGGACGCCGACGGCTTGAACAAGCCCGCTACGTTCACAAGCCCTGATGGAGCGGTCTGGAACGGCACACCTGCGCCATACTCACCCAAGCTCACCGATATTATCTCGATTGATGGCTACGAAAAATATAAGACCGCAGACGTCAACGGCATGAACGTAATCCTGTATGAAGACGGCGTTTTTCGCCTGTATTTTAACAATTTCAGAGACTTCGGCAAAGTCTTCCGCGCCACTTCAACCGACGGCAAGAATTATAAATACGACGGAATCGCGGTTGAGTTCAGTGCGTGCGTAAATGACGTCAAGAAATTTGAGTCCGACGGCAAAGCCATATATCTGATGGGCCTGCATATGAACGGCGACAAGCTGTGGTATGGTCTTTCCAATGATGGAATAAAGTTCGACGCACCGGTCGAAATGATCAAAAACCTCGGCGCGGAGGATCGTTATATGGTGGCGATCGGGTGGGTGACACGCGCAAACCGGCTGCTGGGCTTTTTATATGGCGCTGGGGATACGGGGCATCTCAATCGCAACCGCATTTTCGGCAGGTGGCTGCAAAAAAAGGTGGTTTTCGTCGCCTCTGATGGCGCTCGATATGAGCCATCTTCAGCGCTCGGCCCGGATCGACAGCTTATAAAGATCCCAGGCGGCAAAGAACTAAAAGGCACATTTGAAATATATGCGGAGGACGGCGTTACACTGCTTGGCAAAACCGAAGGCAACGCCGTGCCGACCGGGATGTATATTGTCGAGGACAAATAAGCTACGGGCCAGGCTCGAACATAACCCCCGGGTTTAGAATCCCGTCGGGGTCGAAGAGCTTTTTGACCTTGCGCATCTGATTCAGGGCCGTCTCGTCGTACATCATCTGCAGGAATGGAACTTTCAACCTGCCTATGCCGTGTTCGGCTGAGACGGACCCTCCCATCTCTACCACCTTTTCGGCCCAGCCCAGATACAACTGCTTGCCCTCGGCATACTGATTCATATCGCAGGGCAGGATGTTAACGTGAACATGGTTGTTGCCGATGTGACCGAAGATTACGGATTCCAGGCCGTGCTCCCGCAAACCCGCACCATACATCTCAAAAGCTGTCGCCAGCGATTCATCCGGCACAGACATATCAGTCCCGAGTTTAGTCAACTCCGGCACATCCCGCTTACGCTCGCCGATAAGCAGATTGACCGCCTCCGGGGTAGCATGGCGAAATGCTTTCAGAGGCTCCAGCTCACGATCCGTGGTCGCAAACCAGGTATCGTCGTCGCTGCCTCCCAGTTCCATCGCAGTTTCCATCAACGTCATCACCGCGTCTTCGATCGAATCCACATCATCCGAATGAAATTCCACATATACAGCCGTGTGGTAGTGGTCCTTGAGCTGCGGGATCGACTCAAACGCCGGATTGTTGGCCTTGGCATTTCTCAGCAGATTCAGCGCGTCATGATTGAAAAACTCTATCGCGACCAGCGAGGTTCCATCTTCAGGCATATTGGAACGTGCCATTTGCACCAGTTCTATGGCCGATTGTTCGCTAGGCAAAAATATGGTCAAGCCGTTTATCTGATCGGGCTTTTTTATCAACCGAACCTCTATCTCGGTGATTATTCCCAGGGTCCCCTCAGAACCGATCAGCAGATCTATGAGGTCCATATCGTCTTCCACATAATACCCCGCCGCCGACTTCACAAAGGGCATTGTATAAGTGGGCAGCTCACCCAAGATAACCCGGCCGGATTCGGTTGTCAGGCTAAATGATCGCCCTTTGGCGAATTGCTCCCCACGCTTGATACTTATCACATCCCCATCCGAAATAACCATCCGCAGGCTTTGCACCCACTTGCGCATCGCTCCATAGTGGAAGGTCATCGCGCCGGACGCATTGCAGGCCGCCATGCCGCCCAGCGAGGCGGAGGTTTCAGTGGGGTCAGGCCCGAAGAACAATCCGCCTGGCTCGATCACTTCTCTAAGATCACTCAGCAAGGCCCCAGGCTGCACCGTGATGCTGCAGTCGTCGGGTTTTCCGATGGCGTTCATTCGACTTAAATTGACAATCACGCCACCCTCCGGCACCGCGCCCGCGACTATACCTGTGCGCGCGCCCTGAGTGACGACCGAAAGCCCTTTGTCCCGAGCTTTTCGTACAACTTCAATGACCTGTGCTTCGTCACGAGGAAAGGCGATCTCATCGGCGCACCCGGTCCGTTTGGACTCATCACTGAGAAACTCTTGAAAATCGGCGCTGTAAGGGTTGATATCGACTGTCATAGTGTTGATTTCTTCGGCATCTTTGAGTCTTTTCCCTCCCAAAGCCGGCCTCGTCACATGCTATAATATAATCATAACGCCAAATCCACAAACAGTCCTATGTCTGAACCAAAATCGCCGACATTTGTGCAGGATATAAAACAATGGCCGCTGCTGACCCTGGGCATCATCGGGCTGAATATTGTCGTCTATCTCGCGATTTTTCGTGACATCACACCGGGTTATCCTGATATCTACCCCTCACGGCTATATGGGCTGGTTCCCGCGAACCTCCGAGTCGGCAAAATGCTGACATCCAACTTCGTCCACGTCAGCGTGGGGCATCTGATCGTAAATATGACTGTGCTCTACCTGTTCGGCAGAGGGGTCGAGCGGGCGATGGGCAAGCTGGAATTCGGGTTATTTTATATCGGCGCTTGTTTCGCGTCGTCGATAACTCATGCCGCGATGGTTCTGGCGGCGCTGCCGGTATATTATGCGGATCAGCCTGTTGTGGGGGCCTCCGGCGCGGTAGCGGGGGTGGTTGGGGTCTATGCGGTGCGCTATCATCGCAAAGTGTTCAATCTTTTTGGCGCCTATATCCCTGCTTTGCTGGTAATCGCGGCCTGGCTTATCACGCAGCTTCTTCTCGCAATTGTCGGCCTGTATCGCGATAATTTGTGGGGGATCGGGCTAAAACAAGTCAGCTATTGGAGCCATCTTGGCGGGTTTGGCTTCGGCCTGTTGGTCGCGCTTGCGGGCAATATGGCGCTAAAAGGCGAACGTGAACACCTCATTGAAGAAGCCACAAGATTATATGACAACGGCAGCGTCCTCGAAGCGACCCAGCGCTATGAATCCTTGATCAAATGTGACCCGGACAATGCTTTTGCTCACGCCGAGCTTGGCCGATTCTGGGCGATACTCGAAGAAGAGGATCAATCGCTGCCGTATTATCAGATGGCTATAGAGCTATATTTATCGCAGGGCCGTGAGGCGCAAGCGCTGGCGTGCTCCGATGAAATGAGACGCTTCTGGCCAAAAGCAGTGGTTGCGACCCCGACGCGATTCAGATTCGCATCTTATTTGGAGGAATCGGGATATACGAAGCGGGCGGTGCGGGCGCTGCGCAAACTCGCCGAGGATGAGCCGGATAGTATCGAAGCGGAGATGGCGCTGCTCAAAATAGGGCAGCTTCAACTGAGCTACCACCACGACCCGGCCGCTGCGCTGGAGACGGCGGAAGGTTTTCTCGAGAAATATCCCGAAAGCGAATGGCGGCAGTTCGCCGAAGAGGTCATAGACAGGGCCAAAAGCTAATCCATCAAATGCCTCTGGAAGAATTCCAGCACTGTTTTTTTCAACTCGTCAAAAGAAGGCTCCGTTTTTGGTATTGGCCCAAAGCCATGGCCTCCTTTTTTTACCTCAACGAATGTCACATCCGCGCCAACCCTTTTGAGAGCGTTATAAAGCGCCTCGCCCTGACTCAACGGGACCAGTGGATCTGAATCTCCCTGCAAAATCAGCGTCGGCGGGTCGTCCTTTGAAACGAACTCAACAGGGCTTGCCATTCGCGCTAGCCCCCGGTTCTCGCTCACCGGCCCACCCAAAAGCGCGCTTACCATCTCGACGACCTCGGGGATGAGGGTCTTCATAGCGGCATCGGAGAAATCCGTAGGGCCATATTTTACACACACCGCCTGCACCCGGCTCGAGTATTCGAGGTTGTCACCGTCACCATCGAGCCTTTTAATATCCGCAGTTGTTCCCAGCAGAGCGGCCAGATGTCCCCCCGCCGAGCCTCCCCAAACGCCGATCCGATCTGCATCGATGCCATACTTATCTGCGTTAGCGCGCAAGAATCGTATAGCGGCTTTGCAATCCTCAATCTGCGCNNCCGTTAAGCCCCCATTCCTGGGTCAAATCGGCGTTTCGGTCACCCATAAACCAACCGCCGCCGTGAATCCATATAATAGCCGGAGATTTCTTCTCAGGTGCGCCGGCGGGCAAAGTGAGGTTCATGCGAAGTGTTCGGCTGCCTGCTTTGCAGAAAACAATATCTTTCAGTGTCGTGGATTCTTCAGTTGCCGCCGCGAATACCACCGAAGCGCTGAAAACAAGCAAAATAGCTGCGATAACTAACATTACTGTTCTCTCCATAATACCTCCGCAAGCGAAGATTTAACGTCATTTATCCTGCCGAACCCCGCATACTTTCCAGTCGCGACCGTGTTTACAAAGCGTAATGGTGGCAAATTTGTGCTGGTTGCCTCGGAAAACAAATTTCACCCGTACTATCGCTCGCCCATCCACAGGCATAGTCGGCAAATATACGGTATACCATAATGCATCGAGCTTTTCGTGATATTGAACATACAGCTTTGATGCCTCTGTTGATGCTTGCAGCCCGTTCCACCCGTCCGGGCCATGGCGCAGCGCGTATTTCATCGCCTGGTCAGGTTCGCCTTGATATAATTGCTGCACCCATTGCCAGGCGACTCTGTCCGGCGGAACAGGCTGCGTATACCTCCAACCTATCCAGGCCAGCAGCGCCGCCAGGCCCAAGATCGACAACCCCACTACCATCTTGCGCTGCCACGCTTTTATACCACCGCCAACATCTCGTCCGCTGTTGCGGCCGCACATCCATGTGAATGCCATCACCGTTCCGGCCGACATCAATATCGCGCTCCACCAGAAAGGCACATTATAATTTACTACGCCCAGTCTGGGAAAACTCAACCGATCGTTGGAATACATTAAAGCGCCGAGCGCGGTTCCGACAATCGCAGCCAGGCCCTGCACCGCTCCCACAGCCCCGATCACCTCTCCGCGTCTGTTGGCAGAAGTCGCAGATGCGATAAGCGCCATCCACGCCGGAAACGCTACCGTGAACCCAAGCCCAATCACAATTCCAGCAAGCCCCGCAAGGACAATGCTTCGGAACATCGCCAGCACCCACAGCGCAATCGCGCTCCCGAAAAGGCCCCAGCATACCGCCACGCACCTTCCATATTTGTCCCCAAGCCTACCCATCGGCACCGCGAATATCCCCATAGCCGCCGCCACCGGGGCCACCGCCAAACCAAACGCCGTCTCGCTGAGATCCAAATGCTGCACCGCATATAGTTTGACTACAGGCATCAACGTGCCGATCCCAAGGAATATCACGCTGGCCAGCACAACCATGTCCGGCACTTCCTTGAAACTTCGCAAAATCTTGGAGAGCTTGAATTCGGCCGGCTGCTCTTCGAGGGTAGTCAGCTCAATATGATCGTGGACCGGGCCGGGTTCCGCCCGCTCCCCTCCGATCTTTTTCGGCAGCAGCACAGCCATCACGATCACGCTGACGATCAACATCGCAGAAACAAGATAAAACGAGGCCAGGTAGGAGTGAAAAACCTGATTCACCAGCCCGCCGAATAAAAACCCCAACGCGATGCCGCTCATATACGTCACATTGAGCATACTCATCGCCGCGCTGTGATGTTCCTCCTCGACGACATCCCCCACAGCCGCAAACGCATTTATCCATAACGCCCCGCTGCCGAGGCCGTCGATAGCCTTCAAAATCAGCAGCCCATATATCGCCCACGGGCCTTGCAGCTTGATCGTGAGATATGCCGTGACCGCCGTCACCAGCGGCCCCGCGATCAGCAGTGGCTTTCTGCCGATTCTATCCCCTAAAGCGCCGAACCACGGCCTGGAAAGCGCTTCAGTAAGCAGAAAAGTGCTTATTACAATTCCAAGCGCCGCCTGTTCTTTGAGGACAAACGAAACATACATCGGCAGCGCGGATAAATTGAGGATGGCATAGGCAAGCTCCGCCAGCAGCGCAGCAACCCCGAGGCTGAGCAAAGATCGATATTTGCGCAAAAATCCGGTTATAACAGACACGCTGCAGGTCAAACTTGCCTCACAAAACACGAAAAAGAGCGAAGTCAGGCTCAGATCTGATCTGTCTCGACCAGCACATCAATCGAAATTCGCCTGCTTCGCCCCTATATAATTAGTCGATTGCGACTTCCTTGCCGGCGTCGCTGGATCGATAGATTCCGTCGATGATCTTGATTACATTCAGCGCCTGCTCTCCGGTGACAGGAACTTCGGTGTCATCTCGGATAGCATCATAAAACGCCCGAATCTCGCTCTCATAGATATTTGGCTGCTTTAACCCCGAAGGCGTGGTATCGGTAAGCGTACCGTGCTTTTCTCCGTAGATCTCCAACGGGCCGGTCTGCGCTCCACCTTTGTCGCCAATAAACGTGGTGGTGAACTTGTCCTCTTTGATATTAGCGGCAAAGCTCGACTCAATGACCAGGCTTGCGCCGTTGTCGAGTCTAACGAACCCCGCAGCATAATCCTCGACGGTGTAGTTCTCCCAATCCCACTGGCCGAGATTGCCAACGTGCCCCGGCTCCTTACCAATATTGGTATAAGTCTTTCCGGATGCCGCGATCGGTTTGGGGTTGCCGAGCAAATACATCGTAAAGTCCAGGATATGCACTCCGATGTCGATCAATGGGCCTCCGCCCTGCTTCTCCTTGTTGATAAACACGCCCCATCCGGGGATTCCCCTGCGGCGCATCGCCCACACGCGAGCCATGAAAATATCCCCAAGCTCTCCGGCATCAATAAATCGCTTAAGAGCCACCACGTCCTGGTTCCATCGCCAGCATTGGGCTACCATGAACTTCTTGCCGGATTTTTCCGCGGCATCGCACATCGCTTTGCCTTCGGCGGGGTTTCGACCGATCGGCTTCTCGCAGATTACATGCTTTCCAGCTTTAAGCGCACTGATCGTGGGATCCATGTGAACATCGTTCGGCGTGCAGATATGCACCGCGTCAATCTCAGGCATTTCGAGGAGCTTGTTATAGTCCTCGAACTGGTTCTTCACGTTCCAGCGCTCTCCCGCCGCTTTCAAAACATCACCATTGATGTCGCAGATCGCCATTATGTTCACGTCCTGCTGTTTTTCCAACGCCGGAAAGTGTGCTCCATTGGCGATTCCACCAGTCCCAATAATACCAACATTAAAAATCTTCAAGTTTATTGCCCCTTTCTGAACGCTATCCCTTCACCACCCCAAGCGGCCGCATTTTGGCGACCAATCTCGAAATATTGGCTCCGGCGCAAGCTTCCACAACCTCGGCCGCATCTTTATACGCATACGAAGCCTCCTCAGACAGCGTATCGCGTCCCTTCGCCCTTACTACAATTCCCCGTCGAGCCAATTCTTCCTGCACATCTTTGCCCTTCATTCGCTTGATTGCCGCACTTCGGCTCAACAACCGACCCGCCCCATGGCACGTCGAGCCCCAAGTCTGCTCCATAGCCGCCGATGTGCCCGCGAGTAAAAACGAATACCTGGCCATATCCCCCGGCACCATTACAGGCTGCCCCACCGAACGATATCGCTCGGGAATATCCGGATGCCCCGGCGCAAATGCGCGTGTGGCCCCCTTTCTATGCACGCAAAGCTTCGTCAGCTTTCCAGCCACAGTATGACGCTCTATTTTGGCTATATTGTGAGCGATATCATAAACCTGCCGCAAGCCGAGCTTGTGCGCGCCGACCCCCATTATCCTCTCGAAGCTCTCTCTCACCCAATGCGCTATAGCCTGCCTGTTTGCCCAGGCGAAGTTCGCCGCGCATGCCATCGCTCCCAAATATTGCTGCCCCTCAACAGATGTGATCGGAGCGCAAGCGAGCTGGCGATCCGGCAGATCTATTTTATACTTGGCAACCGCATTTTGCATCACCCGCAGGCTGTCCTCGCACACCTGGTGGCCGAACCCTCGGCTGCCGGTGTGGATCATAACAGTGATCTGGCCTTTACCAGTGATTCCAAATACCTCCGCGGTCTGTTGGTCATATATCTCGTCAACTACTTGAATTTCTAGGAAATGATTGCCCGACCCCAGCGTTCCGAGCTGCGGCCGGCCGCGTTTAATCGCTTCGGCAGATACACCCTCCGGGTCGGCATTGTCCATGCAGCCGTCTTGTTCACACACCTCCAGGTCTTCCGCCCAGCCCAATCCCCGCTCAATCATCCATTTTGCGCCCTTGCGCATCACTTGTTTAAGCTCTAGCTCATCGACGCGCACATTTCCTACCCCGCCGACTCCTACAGGGATGTTTAGATAAAACTGATCGGCGATATCCCGCACTTTTCCCTTTATATCATCAATAGTGAGGTCACTGCGCAGCAATCGAACTCCGCAGTTAATATCATAACCGACTCCTCCTGGAGACACGACCCCATCATCATAGGCCATCGCAGCTACCCCACCTATCGGAAACCCGTATCCCAAGTGAATATCGGGCATTGCCATCGATTGTCCCACTATTCCAGGCAAAAATGCTACGTTGGCCACTTGTTCCGGCGCTTTGTCGCTGCGAATATCATTCAACATTTCCTGGGTGGCATAAATGATGCCGTCGGTGCGCATACCCGGTTTATAAGACTCAGGTATTCTCCACCGAAAATCGTCTATTTTTTCTAAAGGCCCAGACCACTCAGCCATGGCGATCCTCCTTATCTGTGTTGGGCGAGGTTAATATACCCGCACCTATCGCAGAGTCCGGCAACTGTCGCAGATTTCGTGCTCATCCGCGTGCAATTCGCCACATTTGAGACACTGTTTATAGCCCTCCCGGCGTTTCTCCGCGTTCAATCGCTTGCTCGCCAAAACTGCCTGCCTGATCTTTACTGCCAACCCTTCCGATTGGCAGGCGGATGCAATCGCGTCCGCAGTTTGTATTTCAGATTCCTCGAGTTCGATAGGCTCGGCCTTAACACGCTCCGAAAGCTCTTTGTCGGGTTCAGCTTTGCGAAAGCCGCGCGCCTTGAATCGAATATCTTTGACAACAGCCTTGCCGACCGCTGCATTGAGCCTGTTGATGATGTCGGGCTTATGCAGCGTCAATTCGCTGGACCACATGCTGTTTTTGCAGGCTACAAACAACGCACCCTCTCGGACTTCCTCCGCTCGGCTCGAGGCTGCTATATGCGGGCCAACTACATTGGCCCATTTTTCCACAACACTTTGCTCCAGCAATCGCTCCTCGACTCCCAACGCCTGCAGGGTGTTTTTTAATAACCCTCCAACATGCGATGCCCGGCCTCTTTTGAACGAGCGTTTCATATCCGCCTCACCTGCGCTGCCTCCACCTCGAAAATCGCAGCCCGTTCAAGGGCTTCCGGGCTTAAATCGGAGAGATGTGTCGTGGTTATCAGGGTCTGACAATTGGTTGCGAACTCCATAATTCTCTTGCGCCGCATCTCATCAAGCTCCGCCATAACATCGTCGAGCAGCACCACCGGGTTTTCTTTTTTTGCTTCCGCAACAAGCGATATCTCGGCCAGTTTGATCGCAATCGCGGCTGTCCTCTGCTGGCCCTGAGAAGCGAATTCTCGCGCCGCCAGGCCGTTGATATTTATAGCTATATCATCTCTGTGTGGCCCGGAATGCGTCGTCGCACGGCTCATATCGATCTCTCTTTTCGCTGCCAGCGTCTTCAAATGGATCCGGGCTATCTCACCTTCCGCCATATCCGTTTCAATCTTCAGATTGGGTTTGTATGTCACCTGCAGCTCCTCAAGCCCACCAGTCAATTCGGAGTATAATCCCACCGATGATTCGGCTAGAGCAGCGACATATTCGCTCCGCCTCTTCGTTACCGACGCGCCATACGCCGCCAGTTGGGCATCCCATGCGTCCAGCCCGGCGAAAGAAGCGCGTTCCATCTTTATTTCCCTGAGCAGATTGTTCCTTTGGTCAAGGACCCTCTTATAACGACCCAGCGAATAAACATACTGAGGGCTGATCTGAGATATCTCCAGGTTCATAAACCTGCGCCGTTTGGATGGCTCCCCACGCACCATCTCTATATCCGAATCACTGAATATCACCGCGTTAAGCTGGCCGACGATATCAGCGATCCTCTTGGGTTTCACGGTATTTATCTTCACCGTCTTTTTTTGGGTCCGGCTGATATCGATTCCAATTATCACATCGTTTCTGTTGGATCGCGTGATATCAGCCGATACCTGTAAAGCGTCTTCCCCAAGCTTGATCATTTCCACATCCCGAGACGTTCTGTGCGATTTACTCGTAGCCAAAAGATAGATAGCCTCGAGTATTCCGCTTTTCCCCTGAGCATTTCGGCCGACAAGCACATTCAGCCCTTCGGAAGGCTCAAAAGACAACGACTCATAATTCCGAAATTTACTCAGACTCAGCGATGATATATACATTCTTATTATTATATATAATATAGTAATAGTAGTAATTACGGGTGTGGATGCTGTGGATATCGGGTATATCCTATCTTACGTTGAGCGTGAAACAGATTGTGGATACTGCTGGGCAAAGATAAGACGCGTCCTGGAGTCGAAGTGGAAAAAGGCCGGGTTACCAACAGCCGACTAATCCACAACGCACGTCCAACGATATTCCACAGCTTGTTCAATAATCTCATCAACAGCTTTTGCTCAACGCCGCATCGTAGATCAATTTCGATATTCTGCCGATCGTCACTTGAGCTTCTCCGATTGATTTTGCACCCTGGGTAAATACCGCGATTGAATAACAAAAATCCGGGGTCGTGACAAGGCCGCAGTCGTTGACCGCATCGTTCACTTGTCCGGTTTTGTTGGCCAAAACCCCCTCGGGGAGCAGCAAACCCAGGTTTGCAGTAAATTGCTGTGCGCCCATCGTCGAAAGCAGCATTTCGTCCCACTTTTTACCCAACAACTCACGGCGCGCGGCTCTCGCCAGCATATCCGCAGCCTCGCTTGCAACAATATAATTATCCCGCCCGGCAGCGATAGCCTCCCAGTCGTACATCTTACGCTGTAATCGAGTTTTCGCGTATCCAAGCGACCGTAGAGTGTTGTTCACATTATCCATACCCACGCGATCGACCATAATGTTTGTGGCGGTGTTGTCGCTGACGATTATCATCAGGGTCAACAGATCCCGCACAGACACTTCAATGCCGTCGTGCAGATGCGAAAGCACCCCGGAACCATCGCACCGAAGCTGCGGGGTAACCGCACAAATCTCGTCCAGAGATAGCACGCCATCTCGAACCTGTCTCAGCGCCTCGATGAAAATCGGAACCTTGATAGTGCTTGCCGCGACCACTTCCATATCTTCGTTCAAAGACAAATCCACAGCCCCGCGAATATTACGGACGCACAGCGACAGCTTTCCCCTGAGGTCGTGCGCTAAGGACTCGATTTCATTCACGATTAGCCGCATCCGCAGACTACCTCGTCGTAGATGAGCTTAGAAATTTTGGCGACCGCCATAAATGCGTCGCTGCGTGACTGCCATCCGCTGGTGGTGATGCAAATCGAATAGCTGAAATCATCGGTCCAAAGAATGCCGGAATCGTGGAGTATTCCCTCGATTCCGCCCGGCTTGCTGGCCACGCAGACATCTTCCGGCAGCAGCAAGTTCAGATGGGCTTTGCTTATCTGTCTACTCATAATATCCAACGCAAGCTCGTCGAAATCGGTTCCAGTCACCTGCCTGCAATAGATTTTTTTGCACAAATCCGCGATCTCCCCCGCCGCGATCCAGTTATAAAGCCCCTTGCGCATACCTTCATAATCGTAGATTTTGCGTTGAACCTCGGTTTCGGTATATCCAAAACCGCGCATGGTGTTGGTTATCGCTTCCGGGGTGAGGTAGTCTATGAGCATGTTCGTGGCGTGGTTGTCGCTGGTCACGATCATCAGCAACATCAGGTCTTCGTAGGTCAGCTCGGCTCCCCCGTGCATATACCGCAGCACTCCCGAACCCGGCGCCCTGTCTTCGTTTTGCAAGACGAACTTGGTGTCAAGCGATGCGCTGCCTTCCGCAAGCCGCTTTACAGCCTCCACCAAAACCGGTACTTTTATCACGCTGGCGGACCATACCCGCTCGGTGTCGTTATAAGAATAATCAAAAGCGTTTTCAATGTCGCGCACCGCCACCGATACGCAGCCGCCGATTTCGGCGGCGAGGCGATTGATTTCCGATCTAATATCTGTCATGGTGCAGTCCTCCGTGCATAACTTAGCACAACCAGGCCCCGCCTGCAAGGCAGTATACGAAACTGGATAAATTTTGTTGCGTATGGCTCATTATCCAACACACAACAGATAAGATGCGATAGAATAAAGTATGGCTTTGGAAGCTCTATCTCTTGCGAGCGGAAGCTCGGGCAACGCAATCCTTGTCAAAGACGATACCACCGCGATTTTGATCGACGCAGGAATAGGAATCAGAAAACTGACGGCTGCGTTACGCTATCGCGGGGTCGATCCATCCGAGCTGTCCGCTATTTTGATTACCCACGAACACTCCGACCATATAACCGGCGCTGTCAGAACAGCACACCGATATGGAGTGCCCCTGGTTGCCAATGCACCAACGCTGCAAGCGATACGACATTCCGAAAATGTGCCGACGCAAGTGATGGACGTAGGGGAGTGCATAGCGTTTGGGGGGATGCAGGTTCGGTCTTTTCGGGTGTCACACGACGCCGCATGCCCGGTTGGATATACCATTTGCGGATGTAAAAGCACGATCACCAGCGTCACCGATACAGGAATGCTGCTGCCGGAGATACAAGAAGAGGCCGCAAACGCCGATCTGCTGATTTTGGAATCCAACTACGATGAAGAGATGCTCATCGAAGGGCCATATCCGTATTTTCTGAAATATCGGATCAAAAGCGAGAACGGCCACCTCTCGAATGATGCGGCCGCGGGGCTGATAATCGACCTGGCTGAGTCCGGCAGAACGCCGAGTGTTTGGCTGGCGCACTTGAGTAAAACAAACAACAGCCCATCGATTGCCCTGGCCACCGCACAGCACCTGCTGTGGGCCTATTCGGGCGAACACCTCAACATATCCGTGGCGCTGAGAGATATCCCCAGCCTGCACTGGATCGGCAACTAGCCGACATTATTCATGAGTGCTGCGCTGGCTTGTCTGGCGCGGGGTTTTCGAGCCTTTGGTCGGTCATTTTCGGGTTATCCGGGCCATTGTCGCTTAGTTATGTCTACCACAAGGAGCAAACAAGCTCTTGTCCTCGTATTTTTTGCATTATAAGACACGATTATCCCTTCCAGGCTGATCTGGCCGCTTGTCTCGTCAATATCATAGGGTTGAGACCTGAGCATCCGCGAAATCCATTCCAGGCAAAAGTTTCCTCAAAGCCAGCAACAACAGAAAGCTGCAGAATGCAGGATAAGCCGAAACTGGTTGGCAAGAAATCGATGACAACTCGTTTTGCCTGAAAGCAGATCGCCTTTAAGCTCCTTTATACGATTCTCAACATCGCCGCCATCAAAGTTGGTTGAGATAGTCTTGGAACCGAAAGGAATATCGAAGCTTAAATCCGAACTCTTCATCAGAGATACCTCCGCTGGAGTTTTTTCACAATGACTACTCCTTCAACAGCAGAGTGTATCCCTTTCTATCTCATCAAGAATTATCCGGATTAACGCAATTGCCTCGATTCATTTGGTTTTCTCAACAGTAAACAGGCAATCGAGGATCGAAATAGTGTGGGGTGGTCCGCCAAACCCATCCCACACTTTATTTTTGCGCGGTGATCAATAACATAGAAAAATCCCTGACTTTACCATCGGCTGCTTCCTTTGTATAAGTATAAGCAGTTGAGGTCGCAATCCTTTGGAAACCTGCATTCTCAAACAGATCTACCATCTGATCGCGATTGAAACCATGGTGATGTACTTCGGTTGTGTCGGAATGAAAACTGCCGTCCTCAGCGTCTAGATCAGACACTGCGACCAGGCCCCCTAGCTTCAACAGCCTGTAAAACGCCTGCAGCACGGCATCGACATCGCCGATATGGTGCATGGTCATAACACTATAGATGAGGTCCAAAGGCCCCCCGCTATATTCTTCGACAAAATTGTCGCACATCACGGGTACGATGCCGTCAATACCCTGCGATTCGATCTTCTCCCGCAACTCATCGAGCATGCCCTGCGATTTGTCCACAGCGATAATCGAACCAAGATACGGCCGCAGAGCAAGAGAGATCAGACCTGTGCCTGCGCCAAAATCCAGCGCATGCATAGTGGGCGTAATATCGAGTTGATTTCTTATGGCCTCAGCAACAGCCTGGGCCCTTTGAATTGTGCGTGGCTTATCGTAATCTGATGCAAGATCATCGAAGCGCCGGTTTGATTCAGTCGCCATAAATCCTACTTCTGTTTCGCTTTTAGATCCTCGATGCGCTTTTTGAGCATATTCACGACATCCGGGGAAATGTTTTTGTCTTTCTCTACCAGCGCGATAGCTTTGGTTTCGCAATCAACGGCTTTGGCGAGATCATCCGCGCTCTCGAACACATAAGAACACCCGTGCAGGACACTCGGATCTTCTTCTTTGCTGATAGACAGAGCGCGCCCGGCCAAAGATGAAGCCAGCTTAAAATCCGGGGTTTTCAAAGTCTCTTTTGAACCGGTTATACTCAACGCCATTGTCAAGAGCATATCCGGTTTGTCTTTCATCGTACCATCCGCCAGTTTTTGGATGTAATCATAACCGGCTTTTTCGTCGCACGCAAACATTAGCTGAAGCTTGAGCGGAACGGCATACTCCTCGAATGAAGGATCCTCTTTTATATAATCATCCAGCTTGGCCAAGGCTTCTTTGTGTTTCCCTTGCTCGGACAAAACCTCGACGTCACTGATCAATTCCCCCTTTTTTTCTTCAGCGGCGATCTCTTCGGCTCGCTGTTTAGCGTAGCTTGCCACATCGAACTTACCTTCTATAATCAGGCCCAGGGTTTTATCAAGGTCTCGCATTGGATGGCCGATCCAGGCGATTTTCCCTTTGTCGACTATGAATGCCGTTGGAATGCCGGTTTGGTTTGCCGCTTCCATCCAGTTTTTGGCCATAAACCCCGCCGAATCGTCGGTCGCAACGCTATAGCCCATCTTATCGCCCATATTCTTCACAAAAGCGGCCACATCCCCGCGCTCCCAAACGCTGATCCCCGCGAACGTTACCTTGTTTTTATATTTTTTCGAAAGCTCGGTCAGGTGTGGAATCGTGGCTTTACAAGGGCCGCACCAGGTCGCCCAGAACTCGATGACGTAGATTTTGCCGGTGTCCAACTTGTCTACAGCCGGCCCTTTGATCCATTTGGCAACCTTTATAGTCGGAGCTTTATCCCCTATGTTGAGCTTGGCTGCGAACCCCGCCGTGCCCAGCGCCGTTATAAATATTATCGCTGCAACTAAAACCAATAGTCTTTTCATGTCTGCTCCTCGCAAAATAGCTTGCTGCCGGCTCGGCGGTTGGAATGCATACGTGCCTGCCATCATAGACGCAGCCACGCACCAAAATGTTGCATTGGTGCATAATAGCTTCACTTTCGGACAGCATACATCCTTCTTCCCCTTTTTGATGAAGGACAACCGACGCTTTTGGCAAAAGTAGACTTGAGGACTCCGGAGGACCCAAATTATGTATATATCGGTTAGAGACGCACACCTGCCTGGACCGTTTGGCAGCATACACGCCGGCCTTAAGGCGATGGGCATCGAGCACGTGGAGCTTAACTACAGCAAAGACAAGACCGTACCGTCAGTGGATTCAGATGGACGCGAGTCGCTCGCCAACCCCACCGCAATTGAACAATACCTCTATAAAGCCCACGGCTATGGCGTGAAGCCGTGCTCATTGCTGCTGGCCAATAATTTCGGCTCTGAGGACCTGCAAAGCGAGATCGACTACGTTATTTATGCGCTTCAGGCGGCGGCGCAGATGGAGATTAAGGCTATCAGAATCGATGCATATCTCAGCACACAAGACCAATGGCCGCTTGAAAAACGCGCGCAGCATTTCGCCGATTGCATGAAAAAGATCCTGGATGCAACAAATAATCTTGACGTCACGATGGGAATTGAGAATCACGGCCACAAAGGCAACGAGCAAGAATTCCTCGATGCGGTGCTGAATGCGGTTGGCTCCGATCGAGTCGGGATGACCATAGACACCGGGAACTTCTATTGGTATGGCTATCCCCTTAAACGGGTGAATGAGATCATCAAACATTTCGCGCCACGCCTCAAGCACACCCACATGAAAGCGATAAATTACCCTGCCGATAAGCGCGACATCCAAAGGGAGGTCGGCTGGGGTTATGGAGAGCACTGCAGTTCTCTCCGCGAGGGAGACCTGGATCTGCGTGAGATCGTCAAGTCGTTCAAACAGGCGGGCTATATCGACGACTTGTGTATAGAAAACGAGTCGCTTGGCAGATATAATAAAGATAAGCAGCAGGCCATTCTAATAGACGATGCTGCTTATCTGCGTGAGATTCTTAAAGCCATAGGCTAAAGAGTCATCACGTAGCTTATGCCAAAAGAAAATTCAAACTCGCCGTCGCCGACAAATCCCGTATCAAGGACAAGCCCGGGGACAAGTTCCGGGTACATCCTCAGGCCGACATTGAAAAGATAACGGCCATGCAAGTCATCTTCTCCGAAGTGTCGGAAATTGAGATACGGAGCGTCCCATACGCCTTCTATTATGAGGCTGGCGTTCGGCACGAGGGTAAGCTCGATACCGGCAAAACCCGCCGAGGCGTTATGGTCGAAGGTCAGACCGGCATGGCAGTCCATGAACCTGCCGATCCGCTCATCTTTAAGAACCTTCTTACTCGCGACTATAAACCCTTTGGTCCCGTTATTGACGCTGCGAAGCGGGCCAACATCGGCTGTATCGTTTGTGATATCGCGCACACCTACAGCCACAGCGGGATACCAGTAGTGCGGATGTTCCTGTAATATCTGTATCTTGCCGCCAAACGTGTGGAAGTGGTGATTGCTCAACATCGGGGTGACGTTGGGTGGGATAACATACATGTTGTTATAGTAGGTTGCTGATATCTCGATTTTATCGGTTATGCCATAGGTACCGACGCCTCTGATCTGACGATCTACGTATCTGCCCCCCTTTATTGATTCGGCGTGCTTGGACTCGTTGAATCCGACTGCGAATTTGCTAGGCCCGACGATTCTTGCTGTGGGAATCACATACAACCCGGACAGCCCGTGCCACGATGTAGTTACTACCTGATGCATAACGGGCGCGGCTGAACAGGGCGCTGAAAAAGCCACAGATATTGCTGCCAAGACGATTAGTGTTCGCATAAACCCTCCCAAACAACGAATAATACTGCTCGCCCGTCAACCGTTCGCCAATATCAGATTTGCAGCCGCCTTGCCGGACCGAACCGCGCCCTCTATCGTCGCGGGCCATCCGGTGGCAACCCAGTCTCCTGCGAGGAACACATTTTTCAACTCTGTGGCCGCTTGCGGTCTATGCGCATCGCAGGCCAAAGTTGCAAATGTAGCTCGACGCTCAATATAAATTACGCTTCTTTTCAGCGGCATATCGGCCAGCCGCGGCTCAACTCTGACCGCCGCCCTCAGGGCCAGCGCTTGAAGATCATCGCGATCCAGCCCCATCAGCTTCGAGGCTGCGCTTGCCACTGCCTGCACGTATCCGAATTGAGTATGCTTGCCGAATACCCACCCAAACGGCTCTCCAACCACGCAAGCCGGAGGAAATTCAGGGATCGGCTTTTCAAAAAATAAATGAGCCGCAACAATTGGCTGCCAGAGAAGCTGCTGTGCGCCGCCCGCCTCGAGTCCCATTTTGCTTAATATATATGGCGGCACAGCGACCACGCATTGATCGAAACTTATGCATTCGCCGGATTTCGTCTCTATAGATCGCATCAGCCCATTTTGTACTTGCAGCTTTCGAACAGGCGAAGCAAGCCGCACCCGACATCCCAACTCGCTGAGGCGTCGCAAGGCGGCCTCGTGAACCAGCTCGCTCAAAGCAACATCCGGAACCCCAAGCCGGTAGGCCTCGCGATCCTTCAACAGCATCTCTATCAACACCATCCTCGCGTATTTAGCTGAGCCTGCTGACGCGGATTCGTTGAGAGCGGATTCGATTACGGGTTCAACCAACTTTTCGATCAGATTGCTCGGGCAGCCCAATTTCAGCAAATAATCGGCTGCGGCATCGTTTTCCGAGGGTTTTATAAGCAGCATCGAGATCAAAACGCGCGCCAGCGTCAGCTTGTTTATGCTGGCTGTCAATTCGCCGGACATTATGGATCCCAACAGGTGAAAAGGAGCAGGCAGCCTCGACGATTCAATCACCGAGCGATCTGAATCAATGACATTGAGCCTATCGTGGTAAGTTATTTTGTCCCCTGACCCAAGTTTGTCAAAAAAATCTTTGGCCTGTCTGCAGCATCCCAGGAGTACGTGCTGGGAGTTGTCGAGCATCAACCCCGTCCGGCTATCGCGAAAGGAGCTTGCCCTCCCACCGAGTATTCTTCGGGACTCAAAGATGGTGACGGCGAACCCTTTTTCGGCGAGTTCGTATGCGCAGGAGATGCCGGCTACCCCGCCCCCTATGACTGCGACGTTGGTAGGTATGGCTTGCCTCCGGGGAACTTTGATCTAAGCAGAGCACGCGCGGCAATGCCCACTTTTTTTGCGCGCGAGATCGCGATCGGGTGTTGAAAAACATTATATTGCCTGCGCTCGATGGTGTCGAGTATGCTGAAATAGATATCGATCATAGCGCATAAACCCGGCCGCCCCGCCCCATGAACCATTTCTACCAACGGCAGTGCTTTTTGGTAGTATTGCCGTGCGCGGGCAACCTCAAATTGCATAAGCCGCACAAAACGCTCATCTCTGGGGCCGTTGATAAGCTCCTCGGCGCTGTAGTTGAATGCGCGTAGGTCTTCTTCGGGTATATAAACCCGCCCGTTGGCGGCATCTTCTTTGACATCACGCAGAATATTGGTAAGCTGAAAAGCAATCCCGCAATACTCGGCGTATTTTTTTGCCTCCGGCGCATCAAAACCGAATATATGGATACACACCAGCCCAACCACCGACGCCACTTTATAACAATAGTCGTAGAGCTGCTCAAAGGTTGCATAGCGATCCATATAAAGGTCCATCGACGCGCCATCTATTAGTTGATGAAAATACTCCAGCGGAATATCATAACTTTTCACTGCGTGGTGAAATGCCGGCAGGATCAGGCTGTCGCCGCCATCCTCACAACAATCCAACGTGCTTCGCCACCGCTCCAGCATCTCGGCGCGATTTGCATGCATATTCGGATCATCGGCAATATCATCGCAGTATCTCATAAAGGCATACACCGCACACATCGCGTCGCGCTGCTTCCGAGGCAGCACAATAAAAGAATAGTAGAAGTTGCGCGCCCTTTGGCGAGCCACCCTGCGGCAATAGCGATAAGATATTGCCAGTTTATCATCCATCAATTTCTATCCTATCCCGTAATAATGCGCCTCAGTGCCCAGCCAAGCGCGATCATCAGTTTACGACCCTTCGACAGGCTGATGCGCCTGGTGAGCACGCTGAATCCGCTGTGCTCTATCGAGTTCAGCAAAGCCAGCCCGCATCGACCGAAAAGATCAACATCCGCCGCGCCCGGCCCCTCTACAAGCCGACCGAGAACGGCGCCGTTTTCGAAAAATTCCCTCGTTCGATTCAGTTCAAACCGCATCAGTTGTGCGAATGCCGGATTGGTGATTCGGTTTTTAAGCTCGATTTCTGTGTATCCGAAGCGCCGCAGGTCCTCCTGCGGGATATATATCCTACCTTTTTCGTAATCGACAGCTACGTCCTGCCAAAAATTGATCAGTTGCAGAGCAGTGCATGTATAGTCGCTGAGGGTAAGCCTGGCCTGATCGCGATATCCCATCAGCCCCAAAAACAGCCTGCCGACGGGATTTGCAGATTGCCTGCAATAGTCTAAAAGCTGCTCAAATGTCTCATATCTGTTGGTGCTTTGGTCTTTTATAAACGCGCTGATGAGGTCGTCGAACGGCTCCATCGGCAGATCGAACATATCAATAGTCGGCTTCAGGGCGACGAAAACCGGATGGTTTGTCTTGCCTTCGTAACAAGCATGCAGCTCTTCGCGCCACCAGTGCAAAAGTTCCAAGGAAAGCTGCGGGTCCCCTGTCTCATCGGAAAGGTCGTCACATACCCGGCAATACGCATAAATGTTGCATACGTGTTTTCGCAGTTGCCGAGGCAAAAAGATCGACCCAACAGGAAAATTTTCATAGTGAGAACGAGCGAGCTTTTCACACAACTTTTCCGGGATCGAGCCGGCCATCCCCGCCGGCAGAAACTGATCCGCCACGCCACTCAATCGAGATGTTGTATCCAACGCCGCTTAAGCCTCCGACTTTCCTACACTATCCTACCAGACTCCGCGAATTACTGCTAACCCACCCACCGCTTCTCAGCTCATTATCTCCACCGGCAGACAGATTAAACCAACAGCCTACACATTCTGCGGCGTTTGCTGGCGCGCGGCGGATGGGAATATGGTACGGTGTTCAACGTGGGAGGCTGGAAGGATTTGAGATGAACAGGACGTTTCTCGATTCACTGAACCTGCCTGATGATCTGAAGGAATTAACATATCATCAACAGCACAAACTGGCCGCGGAAGTAAGAGACCTCATAGTCGATGTTGTCAGCACGAACGGTGGGCATCTTGCGCCAAGCCTCGGGGTGGTGGAGCTGACGATTGCGCTGTTGAGCGCGATGGAGATGCCAAAAGACAAGATCATCTGGGATGTTGGACATCAGTGTTATGCCTATAAAGTGCTCACCGACCGGCGCGACCGGTTTTCCACGCTTAGACAAGCCGGCGGGTTGAGCGGTTTTCCAAGGCCGCAGGAAAGCCCCTACGATTGCTTTTGCACCGGGCATGCCAGCACGGCGATATCCGCAGCGCTCGGAATGGCTCGTGCGAGGGATCTGATCGGGGAAAAACACTGTGTTACGGCTGTAGTGGGGGACGGGGCTTTGGGCGGAGGCATGGCCTGGGAGGCGCTCAACGACGCCGGAGCCGCCGACACCCCCTTGCTCGTGATCCTCAACGACAACCGCATGTCCATTTCTCCCAGCATCGGCGCGTTAGCCACTCATATCGCTCGTTTGAGAACCCAGCCGCTATATATCAGTATGGAAGACAGCGCCCAGTTTGTCTTTCGGACAATTCCAATGGGTGGGCTTGTCAAAAAAATAACCGAGGGATTCAAGCGCGGGGTTACAAATCTCGTCTCCCCCACCTCCGGGACGATCTTCGAAGCCCTGGGTTTCAAATATTACGGCCCAATAAACGGCCACGACATCGGCGACCTCAAACACTTTATTTCGCTGTCGCGGAATATGAAAGGCCCGGTGCTGCTGCATGTTGTCACTACGAAGGGCAAAGGATATTCCAAAGCGGAACATAAGCCTCGATACTTTCACGGTGTTCCGCCATTTAACAGCGGCAACGGCAAAACTTCCGGCAAAAAAACAAAGACCTACACCGACGTGTTTGGCGGCGCTCTGGTCGCCTTAGCCTCTCGAGACTCGAATATAGTCGCCATCACAGCAGCGATGACAGACGGCACGGGGCTTGCGAAATTCGCCCGCAGATATCCGACCAGGTTCTTTAACGTGGGCATCGCCGAGGGGCATGCGGTTACATTTGCCGCCGGGCTTGCATCCGCAGGGGCGAAGCCGGTGGTTGCGATTTATTCCACTTTCCTGCAGCGAGCCTATGACCAGATAGTGCAGGACGTGTGCCTGCAGAACCTGCCGGTTATATTCGCCATCGACCGGGCGGGGATAGTGGGGGAGGATGGGCCAACCCACCACGGCGCTTTTGATCTCCGTTATCTGGGCCACATCCCGAATCTGATCGTTATGGCTCCAAAGGACGCGCCGGAGTTGGTAAATATGCTCAAAACAGCCCTCGACCTGGCTTGCCCCGTGGCAATACGCTATCCACGCGGAGCAGTAGGCCGATCGGCAAGAGCCAACCAGAACGATATACCCGTGGGGCGAGCAGAGATTTTGCGTCACGGAGATGATATAGCGGTTATCGGAGTCGGCCCAATTGTGCATGAAGCCTGCTGTGCTGCCGATGAGCTTGCCAACAAAGGCATTCAACTGCGGGTGGTCAACGCCCGGTTCGTGAAGCCGCTTGATGAAAAGACTATTCTATCCGCTACACGAGAATGTTGTGGGCTGGTCATTGCGGAAGAAAACGTCGCGCGGGGCGGATTTGGCAGCGCTGTGATCGAGTGCCTGGCAAAGCACGGTGCATCCAGCATCCCTATAGAACGAGTTACCCTGCCGGATTCTTTCGTCGGATTCGGCTCCACAACCGAACTGCGTGCGATACACAGACTTACGAAAGACGGCATCATGCTAGTCGTAGATCGGCTGCTGAAGCGAACTGAAAGCTATCAGGCAAAACGAGGAGAAAGCTTTGTCATACGCACAAGCATCTGAGAACACAAAGCGCAAAATGGATCATATCGACATCGCACTTAACCGAGACGTCGAGTTTCATCGCGTCACCACCGGCTTGGAGCGATTCAGTTTGGTATATGAAGCGCTGCCTGAGATTGATAGGCGGGAGGTCGATTTGTCGATTTCGCTGTTCGGAAGACGCCTGTCTATGCCTCTTATAATCTCGTCTATGACAGGAGGCGCGAGCGAAGGAAAGAGATATAATCGAATCTTTGCAAATGCCGCCCAGCATTTTGGCATTGCTATGGGGGTCGGCAGTCAGCGCGTCGCCCTTGAGCATCCCGAACTGGCGGAGACATTTATGGTCAGGGACGTAGCCCCCGACATCCTGCTGTTCGCAAACATCGGCGCTGTTCAGCTTGTGGACGGTTATGGCATAGAAGAATGCGAGCGCCTGGTAGATATGATCGACGCGGACGGACTCATTATTCACCTGAACCCTCTGCACGAATGCGCCCAGTTGGAGGGTGACACAAATTTCAGGGGGGTCGCGATCAAACTACGGGAGATATGCCTGGGTTTGGAGGTTCCCGTTATCGTAAAGGAAGTCGGGCACGGAATTTCCGAGAGAACAGCCCGGCTGCTTGCCGATGCTGGGGTGGACGCCATCGACATTGCAGGTGCAGGGGGGACCTCCTGGGCGAAGGTGGAGAGTTATCGGGGCACTCGTCTTGGCCCTTCCCTTGGGGAGTGGGGAATACCGACAGCCGACAGCTTGAGCGCTGTTCGAGACGCGGCGCCACACGCTGTGCTTATCGCCAGTGGCGGGATCAAAACCGGCGAAGATATCGCCAAGTCCATCGCGTTAGGAGCGGATGGGGCGGCTATGGCGCTTCCGATCCTCAAAGCCGCTGCGATCTCCAGTGAGGCGCTCGATGGATTTATAGCACAATTGCGCGAGGAGTTGGCGACAGCGATGTTTTGCGCCGGAGCACGCAGTATAGAGGAACTGAAGCGCGCCCCACTCAGGCGTAGCTCTTAACCAGCCGAACCGTTGTGCCGCCGTTGAAGCTGAAGCTGACATCATCGACGAGGGTATGCATACAGTGTATCCCTCGCCCAGTCTCGGCATAAACGGATGTTTTTTTCGGCGCGGTATCAGCAAGCGTGAATCCCGGCCCATGGTCGCTTACTGACACCGACAGCTTGTTGGAGCTTGCCAGGCAGCTTACGGTGAATGAGCTGTCCTTCCGGCCGGAATGTCCATGCCGGATCGCATTAGCCACCGCTTCGCCGACCGCCAACAGCATATCGCATATCCAACTATCTTGAAGCCCTGCCTCACGGGCGACCTTTCGAACCCGATGCCTGGCCTCACGACAGCAAACAGGATCGCTGGGCAGGCTAAAGACATCAATTCGACACGATTGCACGGGCCTGTGGCAGGTTTGATCGATGCAGTTTTCTTCTAAACAGAGAAATTCGTTGAGGGGGTGTTGGTCGAGGCATTCACGAATCTGGCCGTTTATTCGGCTGAGATGGAAGCGACAGGGGCGCTCTGAATGCGCAAATACCCTTTCAGCCAGGCAATCGAGCGCGGCCGAGTCGATGCTGTCGACCTCACCGAGATCAAGCGACACGCACCGGTCGTGCTGTTCAGTCAAATGATCGAGCGCCGAAACTATGCGAGATACGTCACTTTCATCCACATGCCCGCTGATCGCCAACGCCGGGCGCTCATCGTCGGGCCGCAACGACAGCCCCATAGGGGCCGAATCAATGGCCATAATGTGTAATACCTGTAACCCACACACTCTTGGTAATTTGCACTATGAGAATAGCACCACTATTTTGGGGCGTCAAGGCTTTTTGCTTGCTGATCTGCGAGATTTTTGAAATTACCAAACCTTTATCTTCCCGCAGGCACCATCCAGAGTTACCTTATGCCCGTTTTTGAATCGCATAATCCCTTTGCAGGACATTATTGCCGGTATCTCATAGACTCGCGCAGCTATTGCTTCCGCGCTCATATCATCGCCGTCGCCACAAATATATCCCCCCGCCACGGCGAGAAACGGCGCCCACACGCTGCCTTGAAACGGGCTAATTAATATTTCCCCGGGTTCTATCTCCGATGCCTCCTCCAACGTTCTCACAATTCTAACCCGCCCGGTGACGACTCCTCCGCTGGCCGAGATGCCCGTCAATCCATCGGCGAATATTTTTGTTTGCTGATCTCCATCCACGACTAGCTCAGGGGCGATCAATCGCCGCTCCAACCACATTTTATGCTTACGTTGTGCGATTTTCGACGCAAACCCCAGGTAGTCTGCATCCGTAAGTTGAACCAATTCATCGGCGGTCAAATAAAATATGTCCTGCGGATCAGAAATCGCGCCTGCTTGCGCCAGGCGTGCGGCGAGTTTAACGACCGTCAAGCGCAGCGCCGTGCATGCCCGAGCGGATACCTGTTCGACCTCCGCTCTACGGGCTATCCATTTTCGACACAATTGTATCAACTTCTTGCAGTGTGGATATTCGGCCTGGGCTATTTCGGCGTCCTGGTCGGCGGAGCAGTTCAGAGTAACCAGGCTTGCAGAGTTACCCCGCTTTGAAACTCCGCTTATGATCCTGTATACCGCATCGCTGTCCTCAACCCAACTGCGCCACCTCGACACATCAGCAGCCTCGCCCCCGTATTTGAAAGCATAAACATAGTCCCCGGCGAAACGCTCCACGTCGGATTTGTACGACCTCCACCAGGATTGATCGTCGATTTTACCAGTGTTTTCTGCAGCGACGAACCTCTCGGCAAGCTCTTGCAAAACTGCGTCCCGATCCAGCAGCGCGCTGGGCAGACCTCCGAGAACCTTCCAAAGCAGTTCCCGGCTTCCCAGCCCCTTGGCAAGCGAGCCGCTCAGCAAATCTAAAAAATTGTGCGATCGGCAAAACCAATCATAAGCAGTCCCCGCGACCTCCACCGCCGATTTCAAAGTGGACGAAAGCGCCGCCGAATCCATATTCGACCGATCACAGCCCAGCAGTTGGGTAACCCGTTCGTTCATCTCCGGGCATATTCGTTTCTCCCACTCCTTAGCAGCCGCCGCGGATGCGTCCGTTTCTTTCAATCGAGCGCGTTCATCGGATAAATCTGAAGTCGCTCGTTTTTCGTAAAGATAACCATTTAACGTGATGCGATTGCCCCTGGTGGCGACGCCGCGCGCAAAAAATGAGATAGGCTGCGCGTCGAGCCTTTTCCAGGACACACCCTCCGAGCCGGCATCAATAAGCGGGAAATATGCAGGCAGATTGCGCATGGGGTCGGCTTGCAGGATCCATATCCCTTCCCTATCCACCGCCCATTCCGATGAGATTCTACCCCCCACATTCTCTTCGATCAAAATAGCCTGCTCGGCAATCTGCCCGACAAGGTCGCTTGGCATCGACTGTTGCGGCGCATCGGCGGCTTCGCTGACCGACATCGTGTTTAGATCCACCGCAAAACGCGCACTTGTTCCATCCTGGCGCTTTGCCGTAATAACCGTGCTGTGGGGGTTTCCTGTAGCGGGGTCGGCTGTAAATACGGCACCCGAATGTTGCGCAGGGATCATCAACTGAACAATCACCGCCATCGCAGGGTCCGATACTGAGCCGAACCTGATACGGCATGCAGCCGCAGCGCCTGACCACAGCGACGCCCAGACCCATTTAATCGCCGTGTAGACCGATTCCAGCCCAGCAACATTCAAACAGGTCTCATAAGCGCCTGCGAATCCGCCGTAATCGGCAGCGGTATCCAACGCGGAGGGACGTATGGCGACCTTTGGATCTTGCAGCCCCGTCCGCCATGCGAGCCGCTTGTATGCCTCTGCTATAGAAGCTCGAATGTCCTCGGGTATCTGCCCATCAAGCATCGCCGCTCGAATGGTTTCTCTATGTTCGGCATCGGGCACGGCAGCGGCCTGCTGCCTCATCCCGCTCTCCCAGAGATGTGCGCGACAGGCGTCTGCACTGACAACAAACCCCCTGGGCACGGCGAAACCGGCTGCGACGAGTTTGGCCAGGTTGGCAGCCTTAGCCCCGTACTTTCGGGCGTTTATCGCATCGGCGAGTGGAATTATCATCGTAAAGTCGGCTGGTAACATAAAGCTGAGGGCATTATATGGGCGGGGCCGCACTAGTGTCAATCGTAAACCTCATAACCCGCCCAATCAATCGGGCCACAGATAAAAAATGACAGGACAAAAACTTTCACTGACATATTTACCAGATATGGCACGAATTGTGCAGCTTACTAAACTAGAGACAACATCTTATTCTCCTTCCCAAAGCTTTAAGCTGGAGTCGAGGCTATACTCGACCAAGGGATCCGCCTGCGGAAGACCGCAGGCGGTTTTTTTTGCAAGAAGAAATCTTTACTGATACAAATACCAGTTTTGGCACGATTCTTGCTGTATAAATACACAGAGACAAACATCTTTTTTCTCCTTCCTTACAGTGTTATGGATTACTCGCTAGTTTGAAGGCTCCCAGCCTTCAACAAGGCGGCCCGCCAGCGGAAAAGTTCGCAGGCGGGATTTTTTTGTACGAACACACCCCCAACGTGGAGGTATGCAGAGAGGATTTAACTAATTGGTCATTGGCGGGAGGGGCGATTAATGAAAACAATCGGTGTCTTGACCAGCGGGGGCGATGCTCCAGGCATGAACGCCTGCATAGCAGCTATCGCTCAATCCGCAGAAGCTCGAAGTTTGCAGGTCCGCGGGATATTTTTAGGCTTTTCGGGCCTTGCAGAACATAATTGCATACCTGTAGGCGGCGAAATCGCCGGTCTTGCCAGAAGAGGCGGCAGTTTTCTCGGCACGTCTCGCAACGAGACGATCCAGCAGGCGATAAAGGATGAAGATTATCACCACTTGTTTGAGGCTTGCGGAATCGACGGGCTAATTGTGCTCGGCGGGGGCGGCTCCTTGCGGGCTTTGGCCGGATTCGCGGCCACCGGCGCTCCGGTCATTGGAATACCCTGCAGCATAGACAATGATATAAGCTGCACGGACTATTGCATTGGGTTCGATTCCGCGGTAAATCGAGCGCTGCGGGCGATCGACGAAATACTGGACACCGCGGAAAGTCTGTCGGACAGGGTGTTTTTGGTGGAGACTATGGGAGGAAACACAGGCCACATCGCGCTGGCTACGGCCTACGCCGCTGGCGCGGATGCTGTATTCATCCCGGAACAGCCTATGCCTATCGAGCGTGTTTGCCTACGGATTCGCGCCAATATGGATGCGGGCGGAACCCACGGCCTAGTTGTATTGTGCGAGGACCAGAGCACATTCGAGATTCAACATAAGCTGGAGGCTGCTATCGGCAAAAAGGTGCGCTTGACTGTGCTTGGGCATATTCAGCGCGGCGGCAACCCGACCTTTCTGGATCGACGATTCGCCAGAGAGTTCGGTGAGGCTGCGGTCGATTTGATCGCATCCGGCCAAAGCTCCAAGATGATCGCCTATTCAAATGAAACCGTACATGCGGTACCGCTGACCGAAGAATTAGCCGCAGCCAAACCGATTGATCTGATAAAATATCGCACAATCAACCGACTTGCATAACATCCACATGGAGGCTTCCACTATGCGACTCTCAGCGCTTATCTTCGCGTTGCTGATTATAGCAGCCAGGAGTCATTCGGCTTCTGCGATGATCCCGGATTCCGCAGTCACCGACTTCGACGAGATCAGACGATATGAGGTAGGTTTCGCATATCGCAACAAACCCGAACAGCATCTGCCTGTCGGGTGGACCGGGGCTTTTGAAGAAGAAAGCGGGGTAGCGTGCTTCAGCGACGGGATCGTCGACGGCAAAAACGCCTGGCTGCTGCACTGCCCGTGGCTGAACGGCACCGGGATCACATTCCAACAATTTGCCTTCAGCCTCCCCAAGGTCAACAAGATCTCCCTGAGCGGGTTCACCGCCATGCGGCCGCAAGCGATAGGCAAATCCGACGGCGCAATTTTCCGAATATACGTGAACGGCTCCAAACTGTTCGAGGAATCCAGCTTAACTACCGACTGGAAGCCGTTTGAGCTTGACCTGACCCAATACGCCGGCAGAGATGCCGTCATCCGATTCGAGACCGATCCTGGACCAAAGGACAACCCAGGCTGGGATTTCACAATATGGGGTGACAGGAAATTAACTCTGGACGGATTTTATCCCAAACCAAAAACACATCCTGGCCCACCGACTCTCGATCTTTCAAAGATGGTCCCGCGAAAGCGGTCTGCGGTTCCGGTCAGCGGATTCAAAGGAAAGACAGGCGTCGAACTAGCGCAAGGTGCGGCATCGCTGAAATATGTCGGCGCGGACGGGACCCTGGAATATTCGTGGCGTCCCCCGACAACCCTCAAGGATCCATTGCTGGGCAAGTTCAAACTGAGAGCGCGGATGATAGGGGATTCCCCCGTCGAACTGGACCTGGCCAACGGATCGAGGGCCTCGTGGACAGGAAATGCGGAGCTGTTGTCCAGCAAATGGTCGTCAAGCCCCGACTCGATCACCCTGACTCACGACCTGACGGTGGACGACAAGCCGGTAAAAATGACCATAACGGGACGCATCGTCGACAAAAGCCTGGTTCTTGATGTGAGCTGCAGCGCGCCGGTTATCAAGCTGCTCGACAATACAGGATGGCTGCCGGCTATGCGAGCCAACTCGGTGGTGACGCCATATTACTCCGGCCAGGTGAAATACCTGCCGCATGAGAACATCTTCGTTAACGCATTTTTGGATTGGACGGCAAGCAGCGCGTCCGCCCTCGACAGCATCCGAGCCGGCTACTCCCAACTCACGGATGGCAGCCGCAATTTGCTTAAAGAAAGAGTTATCTATACGGCTGCCTGGCATCCGTCGGAGGTTTTGCCCTGCATCCCCAACCCGACTTCCCCGTTTATAAAAACAGTCGGCGATAAGATAGTGCTGGATATCTGGGGCGGAAAGTTTCGATATATAGCGGATCAACTGCAAGCTCTGCATTCTCTTGGAATCGACAAGTGCATTGTGTTGATCCACAACTGGCAGCGCAGCGGCTATGATAACGCGCTTCCCATGCACTATCCGGCACAGGCGGATATGGGGGGAGACGAGGATATGAAATACCTGGTTGCGACGGCCAAAAAGCTGGGGTATCTGATCTCGCTGCACGAGAACTACGCTGATTATTACCCCAACTACGACTTCTTTGACGTTAACGATATCGCTCAGGACGCAAAAGGAGAAAAACAGGAAGCCTGGTATAATCCCGGCACGCGAATTCAATCTTTTGCGGTCAAACCGAACGCGATAATGAGATTCGCCCATGAACAGTCGCCGGAAATCTACAAGCGCTATAGATCCAATTCCAACTATCTCGATGTTCATTCGGCAGGTGGCCCTTGGTTCCACGTGGATTTGAACGCAAAGGAACGCGGAGCCGGGATGTTTCGGCGTGTCTTCGATGCGCATAGCGAGCTTTTCGCATTCGAGCGAAAGACTTTCGGTGGACCTGTCTTCGGAGAAGGGAATGTTCACTGGTATTGGAGCGGACTGCTGGATGGAGTGGAGGCTCAGTTCGGGACCGGCTGGGGACACAAGCAGGGGCCAAGCGCTCCATTAGCTGTGGATTTCGATTTGCTGCGCATTCATCCGCTGCAGATCAACCACGGGATGGGCTATTACCAGAGGTGGGCAGACAATTTGGGTGGGGATAAAGTTCCTCCGATGCAGATGCTGGATCAATATCGAATGCAGGAGATGATCTTCGGGCATAATGGTTTTATCGGACAATCGACGTGGGAGCTGCCGGGGTTGGTCTGGCTGGAGCATCATTTGACTACTCCCGTATCCGAAAAGCATTCCGGCGCGAAGGTGGTCGATATTCGTTATGAAATCGGCGGCAAATGGGTGGACAGCGCGGCGGCGGCGAAGATTGGGACCTACGACAGGGTGAAGGCAGTATATTCCAACGGGCTGAAGATAACCGCAAACAACAGCACAGAGCCGATGCGTATCGGTGATCGCACTCTGCAACAGTATGGGTGGCTGGCTGAAGGCGCGGGTGTGACCGCTGGGACGTTTCTTGATGGTAACAATATTATAGACTACGCGGAGACAAAGGATTCCATCTTCGCCAATGCCCGCAGCTCCAAAGACTGGAGCTTCGCTTGGCCGCAAGAAATAACCCCTGTGGTGTCGTCTTTCAAACAAACTGCGCCTGGGGAGTTCCAAGCGACATATTCCTGGGATGTGAATGATATCCCGGATAAGGACTATCGCGCCCTTGTTCATTTCGATTATCCCGGAATATTCGACGAGGTAAGGATCGCGTGTCAGCAGGACCACAATTTCAGCACGCCTGCCAGTCAGTGGAAATCGGGGGTATTTGTCGATGGGCCATATTCGATCAAGCTGCCGGCTGATATTGAGGATGGAGATTACCCGTGGTATACGGGCCTGTTCGCCCCGGATGGACGCAGGCTGCTGTTGACTGGGGTCGACGACGGCTCTTGCAGGATACGGCTTGGAACGCTGAAGGTTAGAGATTCGGGGGCAGTGATCACATTTGAGCCGGAGACCGGTCGCGACAACCAAAAAATCTACCCGAAAAACGTCAACGATCAAGCCCCGATGATAGACTTCGGCAAACTGCGAACCGACGCAAGCGTATTGCTGCGCAAAGAATCCGGGGATTGGGTGTTGCGGGTGTGGCCCGATAGACAGACAACCGTCGAGATCAGCTCAAAATCAATCAAGATGCCGAAGCAGGTGGATGCCATTGGCGGCGCGGGGCCGATCGCGCCGGAAAGCCGGGGAGATTGGTGGCGCCTGAAGGTCGGAGGAGCCACCCAATATCGTTGGAAAGACAATCAATAGCCTTTCTGCTTATATCTTTCCTGGCGTGTCTGGACATCTTCGACACCGCCGGGGGCGTTGACGCTTTTGTAGACTGTGGGAGTGATTCCGCGCTCCAAAAGAAGCTCGACAATCCCGGCGGTAATCGCCCACATTATCGTCGCAGCCGATATTCCTGAAGCCGGACAGACCCCTGCGTCGAGGTTCTCCAACGTGAGCATAGAATCGCCGTAAGGCGCATGGTTGTCTATCGCAAACTCAGCGGCCTCATAAAGTCGCTTGCCGGACGGGTGCAGGGAATCGAGCTTGCTGGAATATGCTATTGCGGAAATGGCGACGGTGATGACACCCATCTTGCGAGCCTGCAAGACAAGCTCCACCACCTGCTCGCTTTTTCCGGAGACGCTGCCGACAAACAACACATCCCCAGGACGGATATTACTGCGTTTGAGCGCCAAGGCGATTGTTTCAGAGGTGAGATTAGCTTTATCGGTTTCTTTATCTCGAAATGAGTTCGGGTTGTTGACGTTCAAGCCAAAGGTAAACGGGGTCATTCCGACCAGCCCTCCGGCTCGCCCAATCAGCTCTGAGTTAAGCATGTGGCCGGTGTCGTGAATATGAATCACCCCGCCGAACTCGATGGAGTGTGCGCATATCTCGGCTATTTGCGCGATGTTATCGAATTCGGCCTGTTCAAGTTCTTTGATTTTGCCGGACAGTGCCTGGAAAAAATCCTTTATCAGCATGTAAAATCCTCTCTTGCGACTAATCTTGCGACCGCTTCACCTGGACGTCTATCTGCAACGATAATTTTTGACGCCGGAAATTGGGGCCTCAAAACCGCCCGAATTGGGTCGACAACGGGTTTGCCAATATTGAACACCCCACCAGCCAACACGAACGGAAAGGCGTCGTGTTCATTAAAATATTTCCTCGCCACAAACGCCGCCAATTCGCCGAGAGATTCGGCGGCGGATTCTATTATTTCTTTGGAGACCTGATCTCCTGCAGCCGCTGCTTTGCTTACGCGGACCGCGAAACCAGCTATAAACGTCTGGTTAATTTTATTATCAAAAAGTTTGCGCATAGCCCCTCGAGCGCGATCGCTGCCGAAATAATCTCGCATCTCCTGCGATAATAGCGTCTCTGGAGAGCGCCCTTCCTGGGCAAGCAGCGATTTCTTGATTCCCTGCAAGCCTATATCATAAGCGCTGCCTTCGTCGCCAAAAATCGGCCCCCAGCCTCCGGCTGAAACTACACCTTTGCCGGGATCTACAGCCACACACGACGAACCCGTGCCTGCCACCAGCGCAACCCCACGCAGTTCGCGAATACCGGCGCGCTCAAATGCCACCGGGTATTCCGAATATGCTTTCGCCTTAACAAGAATCCCCAGCTCCGCAAATACTTGATCGGCGACAGACCCGAACGTGCAGCCCGCCTTTGCAATCATATCTGCGGAGATCCCGGCTTCTTTGAGAGCGGCTTTGATCGCGCGCTTATAAGATGCGCCTGCAGCCCGACGGGACATAAAGTTAGCATTGCATCCCCCGCCCAAACCAGCGCCGACAACATTTCCGCGCTCATCGAGAATCACGGCGTCGGTCTTGCTGCCGCCGCCGTCTATGCCAAGTATATAGGTGGTATCGGACAACTTTCTCCTCACGCCATCGTGCGCAGCATTTGCCTGGTCACGAGGTTCTTGGGCCGCTCTCCCGCCCAAAACAGCTTCAGATCGTCGACAACGCATCTGAACATATCCCGCCTGCCGTCGGTCGTCGGCCCTGCTATATGCCCAGCGATAAACACATTAGGAAGCCGCCTGAGCGCATGATCTTGAGGGAGCGGCTCCGGCCAGGTCACATCTAAAGCGGCCTTGAATCTGCCGGATGATAATTCACTTGCCAGCGCGTCGTGGTCTATCAAAATCCCTCTTGCGGTATTGATAAACACCGCGCCGTTGGAAATCAGCTTTAACTTGTCCGCGCCAAGCATACCCTTTGTTTCCTCGGTGATCGGCGCGTGCAGCGAGATCACTTTAGAACTCGACAGCAATTCTTCAAGACAAACCAGCTTGATCCCCAGATCCTCCGCTGCATTCTCGCTTGCATACGGATCATAAACAATCACATTGCAGTTGAATGGGGCCAGCAATCTGAGAAACGCGCGGCCTGTGTGGCTCAGCCCTATTATGCCGACGGTTTTGCCGTAAAGGGTCTCATTTCCGGCGCAGGGAATATCATCCCACGCTCCGTGTGGCGCGCCGAACGCATACCTCGGCAGTGTTCTCATCATCGTCAGAGTGAGGGCAAGCGCAAACTCACCCACATACGTCGCCATCACCGATGCTGCGTTGGTTATCGTAACTCCGGCCTCAAATATCTCTTCACCGAAAAGATGCTTTATGCTGCCGGCGGCATGCGATATAATCCTCAGCTTTGGCGCAGCCTCCACAACGGACATATCGATCGCCGCAGATCCCCACGAAGTGATAACGGCGTCACAATCCGCCGCCCGTTCGGCAACCTCAGCAGTGGTAAAAGCCCTGCCAAGCTCGTTGTGGATGACCTCGGCAGAGCTTTCCAGATCAGACATAATATCAGCTTGAAAAATATCGGATCGCTCCGGCACTGTGATTAAGACTCGCCTTATGCTCATACATGCGACCTCCGGGGCCGGATTTTCGTCTCAGTCTTCCAGTATAATCGATTCGGTCGGACAAGAATCGGCGGCTTCCCGGGCACAATCAATCTGATCCTCGGGCACGACATCCACTTTCGGGAAAGCCTTGCCATCGTCGGGCATATCGAATACTTCAGGGCAAAGCTCTACGCACAGCCCGCAAGAAATGCAATCATCGTTGATGCTGACCTTCATAATCCTATCTCCTCAGAATTGTCGGATATCAATAAGTTACAACTTGCGGTAGCGCTCGTCAAGGCCGCACTTGGATTTTGCAGTCTTTGTCGCTTACGATCTCCCCTATTTCAGCGGCACATATCACACCGGCATCAGCTAAAGTATGCTGTAGCGCTCGTGATTTGCCGGCAGGAACGCTGATAAGCAGCCCGCCGGATGTCTGCGCATCGCAGAGGGCAAGCTGGTCCTGTTCACTGACGTTTTCGCCCCACTCCACCGCATCCTCCGCGTTCAAATGGTCGCGATTTGTATAGGTTCCTCCAGGGGCCTCATCAAGCGCGAGCAGCTCGCGAACTCCGTCAATCAACGGCACGTCGTGTATGTGCACAACCGCTCCGACCCCGCTTGCCGCCACCATCTCATGCAGATGCCCCAGCAGCCCGAACCCGGTCACATCGGTGCAGGCATTGGCCCCGCTCTTTACTACCGCCTCGGCGGCAGCAGCGTTCAGGGTAGTCATAACCCGTATCGCTTCGGATGCGACCTCGGCTGGCGCGGCGTCGTGTTTTATTGCAGTCGTGATTATTCCGGTGCCGATTGGTTTGGTCAAAATCAGCTTGTCTCCGACTCGAGCACCCGCGTTGCTTAACACCGCGCCGGGGTTCACTATACCAAGGACGCACAAGCCGTATTTCGGCTCTGGATCGTCGATCGAATGCCCCCCTGCTATACTAACGCCGGCAGCGGCAGCCTGATCGGCTCCTCCGCGCAGTATTTCTTCGAGAACATCCAGTGAATGCGTGCGGGATGGATACGCGACCAGATTCAAGGCGAGCACGGGCTTCGCACCCATCGCATATATATCCGATAGGGCGTTAGTTACGGCGATTCGTCCGAATTGGTAGGGATCGTCCACCACAGGGGTGAAGAAATCCGCGGTGAGTACAACCGCAACCTCATCGGATATCCTGTATACGGCGGCATCATCCGATGTCGACAAGCCGATAAGTACGTTCGGATCTGTGATAAGGGGCATTTGACGCAGCACCTGCGCCAGAGCCTGAGGGCTCAATTTGCACGCTCACCCAGCTCCGTGTGATAACGAAGTCAGCTTGAAATCCATTTCAGACACCCGGTCTCACCTCCTCGCTACATAAGTTGCAACTATGATAGCGTTACTGTGAGAAAAAAGCGAGCGCCCTCGAGAGATGACAATGAAAAGGTGACGATTCCACCGCAAAAATCGCCACCACGATACTCTTTGGCAGGCTGGGTCACAGAGGATAGGCGGTGGCCGATAGCCCACTGTCTTGATAATCTATCCTCACCCTGACCGTCTTGACCCCGTCCAAGACCGGAAAATCGAACCTGTAGGGCGGCCCAATGGCTCGCTGGCTGGCTAACTCCGCCCCATTGAAAGCCAGCATGGTCACGGTGATGCAGCTTACCCCGGGAATGTCGTCAGGAACGGCAACTTTGATTCTGCCGTTTTTGATTTTTATCGCTGGAGGCCCAGCATCCCTGTATGCGCCTGGCAGCGGGTCGAACAGTCCGGGGGGTGAAGAGCCGCTGCGCGGGCTGAATATGTACGGCCCCCAGCCTTCCCCCAAATGTCCGGTCCCGTAGCCCATCGAGCCCCACTTTTCGGGCGGAACATATCGGCGCATGTAGTCACCATTCGGCCCGTAGGGGCTGCCGGTCGAGTTGCCGTAGCCTGATGGATAACCCACACCAGGACCAAAATATTTGTGAAGGCCTTTGCCTTGTGAATAGGCGCCCTCGTAGGAGTTGTAACCCAGATTTCCTATCGGCGAACCAGCGCCGACAACCGCGCCAATCGCAAATATGGCTATCAACGTGAGAACAAAGACGAAATAGCTTCTCATAGTCCTCGCCCCCTGTAAGACTAGTCTTCCAATATAAGTGTTATACGGCGAGTCGGGGTATAAACCATCAACAGAGGACGACAGAACGACGAACGGAATGATACAAGCGCCTGTGTGGTATAATTTAGCATCGTGAACAAGGAACAAAAACACAAAAACGTCTCGATAACCAACCGTAAGGCGAGACACGAATATCATATCGGCGAGACCTTTGACGCAGGGCTGGTGCTGTCGGGCACCGAGATCAAGTCGATCAGGGCAGGGCAGGCGAGTATCACGGAATCCTATTGTAAAGTTCAGGATGGAGAAATATGGATTCACGGGATGCACATCGCGCCGTTTGAACAGGGCAACCGATGGAACGTCGATCCGCTTCGCCCACGCAAGCTGCTGCTGCGCAGGTCGGAGATAAACCGCATCAGCCGCCAACTCGCCGAAAAGGGCCTCACCCTCATCCCGCTCAAGGTGTTTTTCAATCGAGGATATGCCAAAATAAACGTTGGGCTTGCTCGGGGCAAAAAACTTTGGGATAAGCGTGAGTCGATCGCCGAAAGAGACTCCGAGCGCGAACGTCAGAGGCATGAGCCGGAACGTTATTAGGCTATTTTTATGAATCACCGAGGTTATTTCGCACAATGGAACATATACTGGTAACTGGCGGGGCCGGGTTTCTTGGGTCGCACCTGTGCGATCTGCTGCTGAAATATGGATATAAGGTCACTGCGATGGATAATCTGCTCACGGGCAGCATTGATAACATCGTTCACAATGTCGACAACCCGCATTTTCGATTCATAAAATACGACGTGACGAATTATCTGTATATAGACGAGCCGATCGACGCGATTTTCCACTTCGCCTCACCCGCAAGCCCGATCGACTATGCACAGTTCCCGATACCCACCCTTAAAGTCGGCTCGCTTGGCACGCATAAAACCTTGGGGCTGGCGGTGGCGCAGAAGGCCGTATATCTGCTTGCTTCGACCTCGGAGGTCTATGGGGATCCTCTGGTGCATCCGCAAAAGGAAGACTATTGGGGCAATGTGAACCCAATAGGGCCGCGGGGGGTGTATGACGAAGCCAAGCGGTTCGCTGAAGCTCTGACCATGGCATACCACAACGCGCATGGGGTGGATACCAGAATCGTGAGAATATTCAACACCTACGGCCCGCGAATGAGACTGCACGACGGCCGGGTAGTGCCGACGATGATCTATCAGGCGCTGAAAGGTGAGCCGCTGACCGTGTTCGGCGATGGGCGTCAGACCCGCAGCTTTTGTTATGTGGATGATGAGGTGGAAGGGATTTTTCGATTGTTCAAATCCGGCCATATCGAGCCGGTTAATATCGGGAACCCGGATGAAATGACCGTGCTGGAATTCACACATCTGGTAAAAAGGCTGACGAACTCGACGAGTGAAATAGTCTTCAAACCACTGCCCATCGACGACCCGACCAAGCGTAAACCGGATATCTCTAAAGCAAAACAACTGCTGGATTGGGAGCCTCGAGTTTCTCTTGAAGAGGGGTTAAAGGAAACTATCAAATACATACGCACCAAGGTGTAGGTTTATTAGCAACCCCGCAGCAGCCGCGGAGCCGGTGAAGAAGAATACGCGAAAAGCACAAAGATAAAAAACTGGAATATACTGTCTTTACTGCTGATTTTCTAACTTTCGCGTCTTTGCGCCCAAAACCAGGCCGCATCGCTCTGGGCCATCTCTGCTATAATAGGACAAGATTCACAATTATCTGCACATTCGGAGTTTTGATTGAATACTCGTTGTATGATCCACAGTATCACCGGGTTAGCGCTTGGTTTGCTGCTTTTGATATGCCTCGGCTGCGGTAGTCGTCCTACGAATTCCTCTAAAGGCTCAGCCGTATCGATCTCGGTATGGCATCCGTGGGGCGGGTCGCAAAAGGAGAGGCTGGCGGAGGTTATCGAAGAATTCAACCGATGCCATCCTGATATCAAGGTTCGCCCTGTTTTCACCCCTAACGACTTGGACTCTAACCAAAAGTTTTTCACTTCCGTGGCTGCAAACAAGCCGCCTGATGTAATATTCGTCGATGGGCCTCAGGTTGCCGCATGGGCCGAACAGGGCGCGCTGCAGCCGTTGGATCGCTACGTTAAAGAGTATGATATCAAACCGTCTGACTTCTTTGAGCCTTGCTGGAATCAGACTTCATATCGGGACAAAATATGGGCGATGACCTATTGCGCGGACCCCAATTTCGCCTTTGCGTGGAATAAACGAGTCTTTCGGGAGTGCGGCCTGGATCCGGAAAAACCGCCCACCAGCATCGAAGAGCTTGATCGATTTAATGACAAAATCACCAAAATAGAGGGCGGGCGAATTGTGCGCATCGGCATAATACCCTGGGCGCAATTCGGCAACGCCAATGCGACTTTCACGTGGGGATGGGCGTTTGGCGGTAGTTTCTATGATCCTGATAACTATAAAATCACCGCAAACGACCCCAAAGTCATCGAGGCGATGGAATGGATGACAAGCTACGCAAAAAAGTATAACCCCAACACAATAAACGCCTTCACTCAGGGCTTTGGCAGCCGCGACCAGAACCCGTTTTATATCGGCCGCATAGCTATGCAGTGCCTGCACATTTCGCAGATCGACGATATCAACACCTACGCTCCCGATCTTGACTATGGGCTGACGTATATTCCGGCGCCGAAAACCGGCGAGGCGCATTCGTCGTGGGTGGGAGGCTGGTGCCTGGCGATTCCGAGAGGCTCCAAACATCCCGAGCAAGCGTGGGAGTTTGTGCGATGGTGCTGTCGAGACCCAAAGGGAACCGAAGCTGTCGGCAAGATGCAATCGCTGCTGCCGGGGTATCGCAAGTCTCCTTTTTTGGATGAGGTGCGCACGAGGCGGGGCTATGGCGAGTTCCTGAAGATATTGGAAGCATGCAGACATCAGAGGCCGGTTATGCCGGCGCAGTCGTTTTATATGGGTTCGCTGGAGAGGGCGGTCGATTATTCGATCTATGGTCGGATGAGCCCAAAGCAAGCTCTGAATTCTTCCACCCGGGAAACCCAGACCGAGCTTGATCTGCGATTGGCAGGGAGGTAAAAATGAAAAAGAACAAAACAACGACCACCGATAAACAAAACCTCCGTAATGGGCTGCTGTTCTGTTCACCACTGCTGATTGGATTAGGTGGGCTGACTCTATACCCTGTGCTCGCCTCTTTTTATTATAGCTTTTGCAATTATCCGATGCTCAAGCCGCCGGTGTGGGTTGGGCTTGCGAACTACAAGACGCTGTTTTCAGACCCGGTGTTTTATAAATCACTCGGCAACACCGCTTATTACGCTGCTTTGGCGACCCCATTGGGAATCATCACCGCGTTCTTGTTAGCCATTTTGCTTAACCAAAAGGTGAAAGGAATGGCAGTGTTTCGGACTATGTTTTTCGTGCCCTCCATTGTGCCGATGGTCGCAGGTTCTGTGTTGTGGCTGTGGCTGCTCAATGCGGACTACGGGTTGATTAATACGATCCTCCGAGCGATACACCTGCCGACTTGGATGATTCCCGGGTGGATGGCTGACCCGCGATGGTCGAAACCGGCGCTTGTGCTGATGAGCGTGTGGGGGGTCGGGGGCTGGATGTTGATATACCTCGCCGGACTGCAGGACGTGCCGACTGAACTGCACGAGGCTGCGGAGATCGATGGAGCCTCGGCATGGCAGCGCATGGTCAACATCACGATACCTTTTATGAGCCCGCACTTGTTCTTCACGTTGGTTATGGGATTCATCGGCGCCGCGCAATACTTTACCCAGGCGTTTGTAATGACTAACGGCAAAGGCGGCCCGGTGGATTCGACGAGGTTTTTCTCGCTGTATCTGTTCCAAAACGCGTTTATGTATTGGAAAATGGGCTATGCGTGTGCGATGGCGTGGGTGCTGTTCATCGTGATTTTGCTGTTCACTCTGCTGTTGTTTAAGACCTCAGCGCGATATGTATACTACGGGGGCGAAAAATAATGAAAAAACGAAGCGGATTTGCCCACGTGGTGACCTATATCTCTCTGATAGTGCTGGGCACTGCGTTTACCCTGCCGTTTTTCTGGATGCTGACTACCTCGCTGAAGCCGGACTCACGAATACAGCAATGGCCACCGGATATCATCCCGATGCTTCCGGTGACAGCCAAAATCAACGGAAAGAATCGAGAAGTGCGGAAAACCGCCGATGGCTCGAAAGTCGCCTTAATCCAACGGCTCGAGGGCGGAAAAGCGAAGGTCCAATCGCTGGATGGTGGGCAGACGCAGATTGTGGATGGCGATCAGCTCAAGGCTGTCATCCGCCCTGGGTTCCAGTGGTCAAACTACACCCGTGGGCTGGTGTTCATCCCATTTTTTGAGCAGCTCCGCAACACCCTCATCATCTCTATATTTACTGTAATCGGCACGATTTTGAGCTGCAGCCTGGTCGCTTATGGGCTTTCCAAGATCGACTGGAAAGGCCGAAACGTGCTGTTTGTGGTGATGCTGTCGACTATGATGCTTCCCGCGCAGGTGACTATGATCCCTGTGTTCGCAATTTTCGTGAGGTTGGGATGGGTGGACACGTTTTTGCCGTTGATAGTGCCCAGTTTCCTTGGCACTCCGTTCTTTATTTTCCTGCTCAGGCAATTCTTCTTAGGGATCCCAAAGGAGCTTTCTGAGGCGGCCAAGCTCGACGGCTGCGGGGAGTTCGGGATATATCGCCGGGTGATAATGCCGCTCTCCAAACCCGCGCTTGCAACGGTTGGGTTATTTACATTTATGGCCGCGTGGAACGATTTTATGGGGCCGTTGATCTATTTGCTCGACGAGTCCAAATACACCTTGTCTTTGGGTTTGGCGATGTTCACCGGCCAGTATGGCAACGAATATGGCATGTTGATGGCGGTTTCCGCAGTGGTGACAATACCGATTATCGTGCTGTTCTTCTTCACCCAG
>LSQX01264642.1_pt1 | contig 56623 bp, 55 predicted proteins | sample 654561 | NCBI WGS metagenome assembly LSQX01 (sample SAMN04489861, study PRJNA283612) | anaerobic digester metagenome | isolation source: 4 biogas reactors fed with cattle manure at either 37C or 55C with and... | place: Denmark: Kongens Lyngby | collected 2014 | reverse complement strand
CCCAGCTGGAGCTTGGGAGCGAGGAAAGCGTGGATTCTGCCCCTTGCCTATTCTCTCCCCAGGCGAGCCGCTTCGAGCATCTTGATCCACGGGCCGACGTAGTGGCCGTTGTCGTGATAGGTCCGCCCGCTGGCCAGGTTGCCGTCGATCACGCAGGGCTCGTTGACGTAGATGCCGCCGCAGACCTCCAGGTCGAACCTGCACTTGGCCACGGTGGCCATCCGCCGGCCCTTGACACATCCGGCGTAGGCGGGGATTTCCACGCCGTGGCAGACGCAGGCAATCGGCTTGTTCGTCTCGAAGAAGTGCCGGGTGATCCGCACCAGGTTCTCGTCGTAGCGGATGTACTCCGGCGCCCGGCCGCCCGAGAACATGATCCCCGCGTACTCATCCGGCTTGACTTCGGCAAACGCCACGTCGGCCTGGATCGAATAGCCTTCCCATTCCTTGGTGATCGTCCAACCGGGCTTGACTTCGTGCAGCACCATCTGGTAGCGCCGCTTCTCCGGGGCGGCGACGACCGGCTCGAACCCGGCTTCGATCAGCCGGTAGTAGGGGTAGAGGGTATCGACGGTTTCCGTGGCGTCGCCAACGATGATCAACACCTTGTTCATGGCAGCCTCCCGGGGATTGCGGATCGTTTGACCCGTCCAGTCTACGCTTCTCGCCGCCGGACTGGCAACGCACCGGCCGGAGACCGGCCCGCCCGATCGGCCCGTGGGGCCTCCGCGTGAGCCCCCGCCCTTGCTCGCCGCCAGCCGACGGCTTATTCTTCAGGAACCGGCTGGCGAGCCGGCAGCATCCGCTCGGCATGCTTTCCTAAGGGGGTTCGCGGTGTCGGCATCAGCCACCACACCGGTTCCGGCCAATCGCCGCCTGGCATGGCGGCGTTTGCCGGCCCGGCTGCTGCTCGCGGCGATTGCCTTGGCCTTGTCCGCGGCCCTTCTTCTGCCCCACCTGGTCGTTCCGGCGCTCGTTGCCGTCGCCGTGGCAATTGCCTTCTTCTTGCATCAAGCGTTCCGCGCCGCGCCCGTCCGCCGCCTCGTGCCGGTCGGCATGTCCAGCGCCTTCTCGGTCAAGCTGACCGGCACGTCGCTGATCGTAGGCCGGTTGCCCTGCTGCAACATCGCCATCCCCTTGCCGACCGTTTCGGCGCATCACTGCCGCCTGTACCAGGTGAAATCCTCCTGGTACATCGAGGATCTGGACAGCCGCAATGGGACACGGGTCAATCAGAAGCGGATCGGCAAGAGGCGGCTCCGCGTTGGCGACCGGATCTCAATCGGCGAGTTGGAGTTCCAGGTTCAGTAGCTTTGGCCGACCGCCGGCCAAGGCCTTTCACGACGCCAGCGCGTGGCTGTGCGTCTGCACTCTCTGAATCGCCTCGATCACGTGATCCATGTCGGCCCGGTCGGCCAGCAACATGCTGTGAAACAGGGCGACCGTTGTTTCACACACTTGCTTGTTGCCTTTGAGGTCCTTGAGGCTGTCACGGTATGCCTTGAGTCGCTCGGCTGGGAACAGGCGCTTGAAGCCTCGTGAGTCGATCGCATCGTCGAGCAGGCCGTCGTAGTACTGCTCGTGATAGCCGCCGCCGCAAGGGATGCCTTCCGCGCGGAGGGCCTTGATGAACTTGTCGCGGGGCAGCCCGTGGAACTGGGCGGGATCGTAGCGGAATGCGTAGAGATGCCAGACCGCGCGGCTGCGGTCCGGCAGGCGCACCGGCTGGATGCCCGGGATCGCTTGGAGGCGCGCCGTCAAGTGGTCGGCGTTTTCTTGCCGCCGCGCGGTCTCCGCCACAAGCTTGTCGAGTTGCTGCCGGAGCATGGCGGCCTGGTAATGGGTCATTCGGAAGTTGGTGCCGCGGCTGAAATAGCCGTTGCCCTGGAAAGTCCCGTGGGCACGCCCGCAATTGTGGAACGCATGGCAGCGGTCAAGCAGGTCATCGCGCATGCCGGTGATGGCCCCCCCCTCCCCGGCTGGGATGTGCTTTGAATTCTGGAAACTGAAACAGCCCAGGTCGCCGAGCGTGCCGCACTTGCGGCCCTTGTAGTCGGCCAGCCATGCCTGGCAGGCATCCTCGATCACAGCCAAATTGTGCTTCTTGGCAATCGCGTTGATCGGGTCCATGTCGCAGGGCATGCCATAGATGTGGACCGGCACGATGGCCCGCGTTCGTTCGGTGATCCGGCTCTCGATCGAAGCCGGGTCCATTGTGAGGGTGGCGGGATCCGTGTCGGCAAACACGGGCAGAGCCTTGAGCATGAGGATCGTGTTGTAGGTTGCGATGAAGGTGAACGGAGAGGTGATCACCTCGTCGCCGGCATCAACCCCGATGACGTGCATCGCCGTGGTCAATGCAGTCGTGCCGCTGGACGTGGCCAGGCAGCGATCGGCGCCCAGCAGTCTGGCGTAGGCGGTCTCGAAGTCGGCCACTTGCCCCCCGCCGCCGGAAGAGGACCATCGCCCGCTCCGCAGGACTTCAACGATTTCGGGCTCCCAGGCTTCGCGCCACTCGGGCCATTGCGGCCAGCCGGACTTGTGCACGGGAGCACCGCCCAACAGGGCCGGCTTGTCCGTTGTGGCGGCAAACGCGTTTCGGGGCCGGTGGCCGCCCCAGGCCAATCCGGCGGAACCGGCCGCTGCGGTTCGGATAAATCCGCGTCGTGTCAGATCGTCTCCCATCGCACTCCCTCCTACTGAACATACTCTGTTCTTGTTGGCTATACATGGGAATCATCCGCCATGAACTCCGCCCAGCGCATTGCATGGGCGTCGCGTGGGTAGGTCTCCGCGACAGCCCGTTCTGTGAAACGGTACTTGCACTCGCTGTGCGAACAGTACTCCTTGAGGAGAGCGTACGCCCAGTTGACATCCTTCATCTTTCGCTCCGCCTCCGTTCGGTCCTTCGGCTTCCGCCGATCGGGGTGGAAATCGAGTGACATTTTCAGATACGCCGCCTCGATCTCCCGTTTGCTGGCCGCCTCTCCAAGCCCAAGGACTTTTCGCGCCTCGTTGATTTCAAAGAATACGGCCACTTCGACTTTCCCCTATTGCACTATTTTCCCGAATCCCTCGCAAGCCGATCACCGATCCGGGGCTCTGACGGTTATCACAGGACATGCCGCCTTCCGCATCACGGACTCGGCTACGCTGCCAAGCAGAAGACGCATCAACCCCGTACGACCATGTGTCCCGATGACAATCGCATACACGTCCTCTTGTTCGGCAACTCGGACAATCTCCTCGGCCAAGCGTACATTCTCGCTCGTCGGCACGGGGCAGACGACTCTCTGCTCGAAGGACACTTCGGGATCGTCAGGGACGGCGGTTTCGATTTGCCTCAACTCGATCTCGCTTGGTCCCGGGTCCCTATCCACGAGCTCCCCGACCGGATAGCACTCCAGGTCCGCGACGTGAACAATCAGCAGGCTGGCATGACAATCCCGGGCCAGCGAGGTCGCGAAATGCAGAGCGTGCCGGCTCGGTTCCGAATAATCGGTAGCGAAGAGGATTTGCTTCATGGCCACCGTTCTTGCTTGTCCGTATCGCAACGCCGGTTTGTCGTGCCCCGATTGGCCACAGTGGGCCCTAGGTTGCACGGAAGTCAACGCGGGCAGTCACATCGAAGCCGAAAGTTTTTCGGAAAGCCGCCTGATCTCCGCCGTAACCACATGATGATGCTCCTTGATTCGTTGGTGGGCCTCGCGGGCCTGATCGTGTTTGTTCTGCAATTCCAGATGCGAGTCTTCCAGCACATCACGGGAGGCCGCGTTGGCCGCCCGCTGCTGGGCGGCAAGTGCCCGCTCGTGCCGCTGCACGTGCAACTCGTGGCCGCGAACGTTCTCGGCGTGCGATTCTAAGGCCGCCTCGTGCTCCAGCAACGCAGCCTGGGCCTGTGCAAGCATCGCCGCCGCGCGGCGATGCTCTGAGCGCCAGCGTCCAATGTCCTCCAACCACATCACGTGTTCACACTCCGCGTCATGGTGTTCTTCATGCATCTTTGGCTGATCCAAGGCACTCATGGCATGTCTCCTTTGGCAAACCGTCAGGATGATTTCTGTTTCCGTTTCTCGATGCTCGGCGACCGAATACCGATCACCTTCCCACGAAACGGCATCGTCGGCCACCGCCCAACCATGCCTCCTAGCGAAGCTCCCGGCATCGTTCGCGAGCCCAACACATCCTCCTCCGACCGCGCCATGATGAGACATTTCATAACACGCGGCGGCCAGAAGCTGCTCTTCGTAGTCGGACGAGTCGGTGCGCAAAATCCTCCCGTCCCAGTGCCCCCCAATGAATTCAAGCACCAGCGGTTTCATGACGTAAGGCTCATTCAACAATGAACACATCGTCCACGCGCGGCGCCCTCGACCGGTCCGCGGAGTCCAACGGGTCCTCCGTGAGCCGATCAGGCGATGCCTTGCTGGAAGGAGCGCCGTCACGGTGAAAGCAAAGGTGGTGGTTCCAGGCCACGTCGTCTTGATCGGGGTAGTCGGTACGGACGTGACCGCCACGGGTTTCGGCCCGGAGTGACGCGGCCTCGATCATCAGGCTGGCCAATGTCAGCATGTTTTGGAGTTCCCACCCGATGGGGTTGGAGAACTGCCGGGCGAGGACGTAACGGCACCAGCCGGAAATGTCTGTGGCCGCCTCTGCCAGATCCTGGCCGTCGCGCTGCACACCGCATGCGCGCCACATGAGGCTCTTGAGCGAGTTACGGATATCGGCGATGTCGAGCGGTTCGCCGCTCCACTCCACCTGTGGATTTTCCAGCGGCAGGGGACACAAGCCGGCGTCGCGTTTGGCGGCCTCTTGCGAAGCCGCCTGGCCGGCGCGGGCGCCGTAAATCGCCGCTTCGCTGAGACTGTTCGAGGCCAGCCGGTTTCCCCCATGCAGGCCCGTCGAGGCGACTTCACCGACCGCCCAGAGATGCGGGAGGGTCGTGCGGCCTGCGCAGTCCACGGTCACACCACCCATCATGTAATGGGCGCCAGGCCGGACCGGGATGCGGTCGCGGGTGATGTCCAACCCGAACCCCGCGCAGAGCGCGGTGATTCCGGGAAAGCGGCCGCGGATCCGCTGCGGATCGAGGTGAGTCAGATCGAGATAGACGTTCGGGTGCCGCGTCTTCTCCATCTGCGCGACGATTGCCCGACTCACGATGTCTCGCGGCGCAAGTTCCGCCCGTGCGTCATATCCGAGCATGAAGCGGTCTCCGTGGCGGTCAATCAAGTGCGCGCCTTCGCCGCGGATCGCCTCGGTGATCAAGTGACGACTGCTGCCAGCCATATAGAGGACGGTAGGGTGGAATTGCATGAACTCCAGGTCGCGCAGTTCAGCGCCGGCGCGATAGCAAACGGCCAATCCGTCACCCGTGGCCACCTCCGGGTTGGTGGTTTCGCGATAGATCTGTCCTGCGCCACCGGTGGCGAGAATCGTCTGCTTGGCCCAAATCAGCGTCTTGCCGTGTTGGCGGTTCCAGACCAGCGCACCGACGCAACTCGCGTTGTCGGTCACGAGGTCGATGAGGAACGTATTCTGCCAGATGCTGATGTTCGGGGTTTGAAGGACCCGCTCGGTCACCGCCCGCATCACCTCCTTGCCCGTTGCATCGCCAAGGGCGTGTACGATGCGGTTGTGACGGTGCCCCCCTTCGCGAGTGAGGGCCAGCCGGCTGCCGATTTGGTCGAATTTGGTCCCCCACTCCACCAATTCAACAATTCGTCGTGGGGCCTCCTCAACGACGCTCCGGACCACCTCTGGATCACAGAGGGCTCCCCCCGCGATCAAGGTGTCGGCAGCGTGGTCCTCAAACCGATCCTCGGGCCCGAGCACGGCGGCAATCCCGCCCTGGGCGTGCGCGCTATTAGAGGCTTGCAGGCCATCCTTGGTCACAACCAGTACCGAAAGACTGTGCGCCGCCTCCAGCGCAGCCCTCATACCAGCCAAGCCGCCGCCGACGACGAGAATATCGGTAAAGAAATGGGGAACCTTCTTGGGATGGAATGACGCCAAATAGCGCGCAGTGGAAATCGACATTGGCGGACCTTCATGGCAAATACGGCCACGCGCCGTGCACAGATCGGCGGTGGGGTGTACGATAAGAAACGAACTGGCTGCTGAACCGCTCCTACCACTGCGAAAGAGGCATCCGTGCCGACCGTCACCTGGTTCAGGGTGCAAGAGTCATGCCCAAACAAGGCCGGAGCAGGTTTCGGATCGCAAGTCGTGTTCGCACAGCCACTTGCGCGTATGCAATCGGTGAGGACGAGAAATCGCCCGAGTCGCACAATGCGATTCATATCCCAGGCACGTAATCGCAGAATGCAATCCTGCGCGTGCTTTGCGACGCCCTCGCCGGTTTGGCACCCCATTTGCGACTTCGGATCCAACACGATGTGCAGCGAATTTGGAGCGTTGAGCCCGATATGGCACGTACCAAGCCTTTTGAGGAATACGCGGACAGATACGATGGCTGGTTCGCGGGCAACCGGTCTGTCTATCAAGCGGAACTTCAAGCCGTCAGGAGCCTGTTGCCACCACATGAATCGGCGGTTGAAATCGGTGTTGGCACCGGGCGATTCGCCGCCCCGTTGGGTGTCCGGATAGGTGTCGAACCGTCCACAGCAATGGCCGTGATCGCCCGACAAAGGGGGATCCAAGTGGTCCGCGCCGTCGCGGAGAAGCTTCCATTCAGAGACGAGGCATTCGACGTCGCGCTCCTGATCACCACCTTATGCTTCCTGGACGACGTCGAGCTTTGTTTCCAGGAATCGCACCGAGTGCTTCAACCCGGTGGATGTTTCCTCGTGGGATTCATTGATGCACAGAGCCGGTGTGGCCAGGCGTATCAGCGACATAGAACCGAGAGCCGATTCTACGGGGAAGCCCAGTTCTATCCCGCTGGTGAAGTTGTCTCCCGATTGGCATCCGCGGGTTTTGGAGACTTCGCCTCCGTTCAAACCATCTGCGATCCTTCGCTGGGATCGGCAAGCCCCCAACCGATCCACCCAGGTTACGGTGAAGGTTGTTTCGTCGTGATCCGAGGGATGAAGCCAACCCGGCCGTTGTGGTGATGGACGGCGCAACGGAGATGGCATCTTCAACGGCCAGGACGAATCCGCGCGGCGTTCAAGCGGTGGCGACGACTCGCCTGCCGCCCTCTTGCGAAGCATGTGCAAAATGCATGCGTCGCATTTTGCAATTGCGGGAGCCGGATTGAGTTGCATAATGCACGTCTGCCGCTCTCGGAAGCAACTTTTCATTTTCGGGCCATTTTGCACAACGCTAATCTGGATAAACATTTGCGCTGCAAACGGTCGGCCTTCGGCTTGGGTATGGTTTTTGCTTGCTTCCCCTCAGGCCGTTTGCCGTAATCCGCACCGCGAACTCTGGCTGCGGACGTTCCCCACGCGATTCCCATGTCCATAACGCTTCAGAAACAGACGCGAGATGTGATTCTCGACTCGATTGTCGATGGCGTGTTCACGGTCGACGAGGAGTGGCAGATAACGTCTTTCAACCGGGCGGCCGAGGAGATTACGGGCGTTGCCAGCGCGGACGCCATCGGCCAACGGTGCTGCGATGTCTTTCATGCCAGCATTTGCGAAAACCAGTGCGCGCTGAAGGAATCGCTGCAGACCGGTGATCCCGTCGTCTGCAAGCCAATTTACATCGTCAGAGCGGATGGTCGCCGGATTTCCGTGAGCATCTCCGCAACCGCCCTGAAAGACCACGAAGGCAACGTGATTGGCGGCGTAGAGACTTTTCGCGACCTGAGCGTGATTGAGGAGCTGCGCAAGGAGCTTCTCGACAAGTATACGGTTGCCGATATCGTCGCTCGAAGCGGGGCGATGCGACAGGTGCTCGATGCCCTGCCGCAACTCGCCGAAAGCGACAGCACGGTCCTCATCGAAGGCGCAAGCGGCACGGGAAAGGAGTTGGTGGCCAGAGCGATCCACACCCTGTCTCCCCGCAGCATGAAACGGTTCGTCGCGGTCAACTGCGGAGCTCTTCCGGATACGCTGCTGGAATCCGAACTCTTCGGTTACACGGCGGGAGCGTTTACCGATGCGCGACGCGACAAACCGGGGCGTTTTGCCGTTGCAGACGGCGGAACCATGTTCCTCGACGAGATCGGCGAGATCACGCCGGCGATGCAGGTCAAATTGCTCCGCGTATTGCAGGAAAAAGCGTTCGAGCCCCTCGGGGCCGTCGATCCGGTCAGGACGAATGTGCGGATCGTTGCCGCCACCGCCAGAAATCTCCAGTCCCTCGTTGCCGAAGGGGTTTTTCGTGCGGATTTGTTCTACCGCGTCAACGTGATTCGGATTCAACTGCCTCCCCTCCGCGACCGCCGAGAAGACATTCCATTGTTGGTCGAACACTTCGTCTCCAGGTTCAACCGCTTGCAACAGAAGAACGTCTCCGGCGTGTCGGAGGAAGTCATGGCCATCTTGCTCGAACATGAATTTCCAGGGAATATTCGCGAATTACAGAATATCGTCGAACATGCCTTCGTCCTCTGCCGCGACGGATTGATTGAACTACGCCATTTGCCGGCAACGCTGCGTGCGCGCTTGCGGCCGCAGTGCACTTCACATAGCGGCGCGCTCAGCCTGAAGTCGTTGGAAAAGCTGCACATCACGGAAGCCATCCGACGGCATGGTGGAAACCGCAAAGCTGCTGCCAGGGCGTTGGGAATCCATGTCAGCACGATGTTTCGCAAGATCAAATCACTGGGCATTGAGCTGCCCGACACGGATGGCCGTAGCAGGTTGAAGAACGCCGGATCACCGGGATGACTGCGCCACCTGGCGCAGTTCGCATTCTGCGACGGTTCGCTTGGGCCTCCCGTCGCATCCTGCGAGCCAACGAGCGTTTCCCCGCGAAGGCGCTTCTGAGCATAACGTTTTATTCTAACGGGGCTTCCGTGGCGGGGAGCGCGGTTTGCCATGATTGGGCACGGCGTTTGCACCTTCGCAGAGCGCTTGGGGTGCCCGAGGCACGCGAAGTTGAGGCCAACCAGCAGCCACCTTGGACGAAATCACCAGACATGAAAGCCGCGATTCCCACATTCGAAAATAGAATCTCGCCGCTGTTCGATACCGCACAACACCTTGTTCTTGTCGACGTCGAGAACGCCCGCGAACTGCGGCGCGCGGAACACTCCCTCAGCGAAGCGGAGCTAGTATCGCGGGCGCGACGCGTCGCCGGACTTGGCGTTGACGTGCTGATTTGCGGCGCCATCTCGTGTGAACTCAAGAATCTGCTGCAATCCGCGGGTGTGGAGGTGATGCCGCAGATCTGCGGCCCGGTGGAAGACATCCTCGCGGCATTCATATCAGGGGAATTGGCGGACACGTCTTTTCTCATGCCGGGCCATCGGAAGTTCCGCCGACAGCAGGAGAGCAGGAGGCCGGCGGCGGCGCCTGAGGCGTCCCGTGCGATCGGATCGGGTCTCATCCAACCCAGGTCCTAGCAGGCATCGACTGGAAAAGGTCGCGAGGCGCGACAAGGAAAAATCATGCGCAGCCAGATATTCGGCCCGGTACCTTCACGGCGTCTCGGACGTTCGCTGGGTGTCGATCTCGTCCCGTTCAAGACGTGCACGTACGACTGCATCTACTGCCAGCTCGGCCCGACGACCTGCAAGACAATCGACAGAAAAGAATGGGTGCCGCTCGATGCTGTTGTCGACCAGTTGAAAGAGCACCTCCCCGCCAACCCCGACTATATCACCCTGAGCGGGTCCGGGGAACCCACGCTCTACTCGCGGCTCGCTGAACTCATCGACCAGATCAAGACGACCACGAACGTGCCGGTGGCCGTGCTGACCAACGGATCGCTGTTGTGGCGCGACGACGTCTGCCGCCAGTTGATGGACGCCGACCTGGTGATTCCTTCCCTGGACGCGGGCGACGAGGCCATGTTTCGCCTGGTCAATCGGCCCCATGCAGAACTCGCCTTCGAACAGATGCTCGGCGGATTGATCGACTTCCGCGGCAAGTTTCCTGGGGATTGTTGGCTGGAGGTCTTCGTGCTCGCCGGCTCGACCGCCCTCCCCGAGGAGTTCGCCAAGATCGCCCAGTGCATTCGCCAGATCAAGCCGGGCCGCGTGCAATTGAACACGGTCTCGCGCCCGCCCGCCGAACCATCCGCGATCGGCGTATCGCGCCGGGACTTGGACGATCTCGCCTCGGCCTTGCCGCTGCCCGCCGAGGTGATCGCGGATTTTCGCGGCGTGCACCAGCAAACGGAATTCGCCGCCGGCCGCGAGCAGATCTTGCAGATGTTGCGGAGGCGCCCCTGCTCCATCGCCGACATTGCCGATGGACTCGCGATGCACCGCAACGAGGTGATCAAGTATATCGAAGAACTCAGCGTTGCGGGGCTGTTGGAGGAGGTGGTCACAACAGCCAAGCACTACTATAAAGTTATCACAGACCGTGATTAGGACGAAACAGATTCCTTTCGCCGGCTGGCACTCGGAAAGGGGATTCCAATGAAGAATCGTCGTCAATTCCTGTCAACCCTCGGCGCCGCGAGCGTCGGGTCGATGATCGTGGGAACCGGGGCAGTCGGCTCCGCCGCCGGGAAGGAAAAGCTCGCCATCGACGGGGGGACACCGGTGCGGAAAACCCCGCTGGGCTACAAAGCCTATGGACCCCAGTTTTATAACGACGTCGAGAAGCGAGAGCTCCTCGAGGTTCTCGAATCGCGGAGGCCCTTCCGCTGGTGGAAGAGCAACTCCAAGGTCCTGGAGTTCGAGGAGGCGTACGCCGCCCGGATCGGGGTCAAGTATGCCCTTGGCGTAACCTCGGGGACGACGGCCCTCTGCGCCGCGTTGGCCGCCCTCGAAATCGGGCCGGGCGACGAGGTGATTCTCCCCGCTTGGACGTGGTACGCCGATTACGACACGATCGTCCTTGCCGGCGCCCTGCCTGTTTTCGCGGAGGTTGACAGCTCGCTGAATATCGACCCCGACGATATCGAGGCGCGAATCACGCCCCGCACCAAGGCGATCATCGCCGTCAGCCTTCAGGGTTGCCCGGCGGACATGGACCCGATCCTCGAAATCGCGCGGAAGCACAAACTTCGCGTGCTGGAAGACTTCTCCCAATGCGTGGGCGGACGATACCGCGGCACGTACCTGGGCTCGATCGGCGACATCGGCATCAGCAGCTTCCAGGAGAGTAAGACGATCACTTCAGGGGAAGGCGGAGCCGTCGTGACGAACGATCCGGAGCTGTTCGAGCGGGCCATCCGGTTTCATGACGTCAGCTCGTTGCGCGCACCCTACAACGAGATTCTCAAGGGCGGGATGGTCGCCGGTTTCGCCGCCTCGAACTTCCGCATGAATGAATTTACCGGGGCAGTCCTCAAAGCCCAGGAGCAGGACATCGAGACGATCTGCGCGGCCCTGCGGAGCAACACCCGCAAGGTCCGCGAAGGCATCGCCGACCTGCCGGGACTGAAGATCAGGAGATCGCCGGACATCGAAGGCGATCTGGGCGTGACCGTGTTCCTCGACCACGGCACCCGCGAGCGGCGAGACCGCTTCCTGCGGGCATTGCGGGCCGAGGGAATCTCCGCCTCACCGCCGGGCGGATCGGTCATCTTGCCGATTGACAAGCGGATCGAGAACAAGCTCACCGTCCATCCGGCGTGGCCCTCCTTCAACAGTCCCGAAGGCAAAGCGATCCGCTACGGGGCCGATTCCTGCCCGAGGACGATCGACATTATCGGCCGCGAGGGGGGCGTGATTATGGACCCCAACTTCAGCGACGGCGACCTGAAGGACATCATCCTGGCGATCCGCAAAGTATACCTGGCCATATACAAGGCTTAAGCGCGACAGGGTGCACGGTTGATCCCCATTCCGCATTCGAGCAGTTGCGGCGGAGGGAGAATGCCTCGCATCGACGTGATCAGCATTCGAACCGGGATCGCAGATGTAAAATCGGTTTGTGCTTGCTCCCCAACGGTAATTGGCCGTGTTCCCTCTCAAGCAGGTTGATCAACTCGACCCATTCGCCAACTGTCATGTTCAAGAGCTTGGCCATCGTTCCCGCCCTTGCCAGATTCCCTGGCATCATCAGGTCCCGTGAGTGGATGTCGGCGATGGATCGCGCTGGCCATCAAACTGATGATCCGCACGGTTCGGCCAGGCGAGCAGAGCCGGGCGGACCTGGCGGTTCGCACGAATCGCGGCAGATATTCCAGGCCGCGCTTGACTTGGCGCCCGGTGGCAACAAGACTTGACTATGTATGGCTACCGTCGTGGAGTTCCCGCGAGTCTGGCAAGAGTCGCGGGCCGTTCGTGAACACATCTATCGTTGCCGTGCGAGTACGCAGGCTGCTGCGTGGGGATTGCCGTGCGAAACGCCGCCAGTCCGATCAAATGCGTATGCGTTGCTGGCCGGCGCCAATCGCCTCCGGCGCAATCGGCGCAGTCAGCCGAAGTACACCGCCCGAAGAATTGTCGGCGAAAACCGCGCCCGGCGAGAATCACGGTTCACAGACCGGCAGTGGCGCACATCTTGTCTAGCGTTACGATTACCTTTAGCAGTTGGAGGATTCTCAGATGAGACGCATCCTTGTCGTCAGCATCGGACTGTTGGTCGCGGTGCTGTTTGTCAGCTCCACGGCGGACGCTGCGAGAACCTGCCGGCCGCAGACCTGTTATCCGGTGACCTGTGCACCGGTGACGTGCGTCCCGGCAACCTCGGGTCCGGTCACGTGCAGGCCGGCGACCTGCCGGTCGGTGACCTCGCGACCGGTCACGTGCAGGCCGGTAACCTGCCGGTCGGTGACCTCGCGACCGGTCACATGCAGGCCAATCACTTCGGGGCCAGTGACCTCTAGCCCAGCGACTTCGGGGCCGGTAACGTGTGCTCCGGCAACGTCAACGCCTGTCACCAGCGCGCCGGTGACTTGCCTGCCGAGGACGTGCTATCCTCGAACCTGGTGGCCGAAGACGTGTTTGCCGAAGACGTGTTGCGTGATCGTCGAGGAGGAAGCGACGGAGGTGCAGGTCCAGCGGCCGATTTCGCCAGAGCCTGCTCCAGCGCTGGAAGAGAAGGCGTCCGCCGTGCCCCCTCCGCCCGCACCGGCTGAGCCGGCGCTACCCGCACCGCCGAAGCCCGCGCCGGCCGAAAAAGCAGCCGCGCCGGCCGAAAAGGCACCTGCGCCGGCCGAAAAGGCACCTGCGCCGGGGTCTCAGGCAGATACAGCCGGCGATGCGCCGGTATTTCGCACCTGGACTGACGTTACGGGCAGTTACCAGACGCAGGCCCAACTTGTCGCCGTTTCGGGCGATGTCATTCGCCTGTTGAAATCAAACGGCCGCACGTGCCGCGTCTCCCTGGAAAGACTCAGCGTTGCCGATCGACAGTATCTGGATGCGATTCGGTCGATCGCTAGCGTCAACTGACTCGAATCGCGGCCTGTTGGTCCAGCGCGTCCGTCGCCGGCGTTCTTCGCGTCCGCCTCCACAAGCGCCGCGCTCGAGGTTTCCCGGCAGTGGTCTTCGTGGGCCCCGGCGGCGCGGCGCCGGCAACGGTGCTTCTCCGCCGCCTTGGCACGCGAAATGCATCTCCCTCTAGATCAGGTCGCTGAGACCCACCGGAGGCTGCAAAATGGTGTCGATCGGACATCAAACCGGTGTGCAAATCTTGCAGCGTCTTAAGCGGTTGGCCCGAACGGGCCACAAAAAGGAGAATGCGATGCGAATGTTTTGCCTGACTTTGGCAGTCGTTTCGGTGATGCTGGCGGCAGCGGCGACAGTTCGGGCGCAGGGCGCGACAGCACGCAGAGCTGCCACGGTATCCCCGCCATCTTCCCAGGGTTTCCCATTCGGCGGAGAGCGGCAAGGTCTCGGATGGAGCCCTCGCGACGGCAGCGGGCCAAGCTACGGCTACGCTTACGGCGCCGGCCAGCGGCAGGGAATGGGGCAAGGGCCGCGCTACGGCAACGGGCCGGGTTATGGCTACGGCTACGGCGGAGGCCGCGGTGGCAATGGCGCCGGCCAGCGGCAGGGAATGGGGCTGGGGCCGCGCTACGGCAACGGGCCCGGCTACGGCTACGGCTACGGCGGAGGCCGCGGTGGCAGCGGCGCCGGCCAGCGGCGCGGCATGGGGGTTGGTCCTCGGGACGGCCGCGGAGCGGGCGCTTTCGGACCCGGCTGGTGCCTGTGATCGAATCCCGCGGGAAGCCCCGACGAGGCGGTCCTTTGGGGACTGCCTGTCGGGGCTGCCTGATTGGCAGGCTTGGCACGACGGCGCGCAAACGCGGCTGCGTGAGCGATGTCCCCCGGCGCCCGGCGCCGCCTCCCTCGGCGTCAGGCAGACTCTAGCCAACCCTCTGGTCGATTGACAATGGCCAATGGCCGCCAGCGGCGCAAGCTCCACAAGGAACTCGCCCTGGCGGCCTCTTTCCCTGCAACGGGTTGAACTGGGATGCGAAGTGCTCGCCCCACGGAGCGCGGTCACCCCACCGCCTGTAAAAAACCGGCGGGAGTCCACCGTGAGCGCGCCGTCCCCGACGCAATCAAGCATCGGGCCGCGAATTCGCCGTGGACAGGCTTTGTTCATGGACTGCTCCGCACCAATCCGGCGGGGAGCAAACTCCCAGAGCTTGTGCCCGACAAAAAATATCGCAGTATCGCAATATAGTCTTGACATGATATGGCACGACCATTATATTACTGCCGTCTTATTCACCCGACTTGAGAAAGGATTTCGCGCGTCATGGCAAACAAGAAAATCCTCATCTTCTGTGGTTCGGATGACCCCCATAAGTCATTTCCGCCCTTCATGTTGGGCTGCGGGGCACAAGCCCTGGACATGGACCTCACCCTGTTCTTCACGCTGAGCGGACTGAACATTATTCGCCGTGGCTACGCCGAGAAGATCCAACTGGCTGGCGCCCCAGCCACGCTTCCGAAGTTCATCGCGGTTGCCAAGGAGAACGGAGCCCGGCTGATCGCTTGTTCCGCCGCATTTCCGATCTTGGGGATCAAGGGTGACGATTTCATCGAAGGGGTTGACTTCGGCGGCGTGGCCGAGTTCGTGTCGTTGGCCGAGGAGGCCGACGTCGTTTTGACGTTCTGCTGATTTTCCATTCGCCGTTCAGAAGCCGTTCGGAAGTACGCAGACCAAATCAGGGAGACTGTCATGAGTTCGATCGATCTTGCCACCCTTCAAGCAGCCAAAGTTGTCGATGCACGGGGTTCGGCCTGTCCGGGCCCGTTACTGGAGGCGAAAAAAGCGATTGGCGGCGTGCCGGTGGATCAGGTGATTGAGATCTGGTCGGGTGACGCCTCGACGAAAAACGACCTGCCGAAGTGGGCAGCCAAAGTGGGGCATGAATTCCTCGGTGCCCTGGCCGCGGAAGGCTACGACCGGATTTTCATCAGGCGAAAGAAATAGCCATGCTTCCAGGCAGTCGCGAGAAAGTCCCCAGGATTCTGATTCTGGCAACCGAGGCCTGCGCTTATCCGGGGGCCGACCACGTGGGCCAGATCCATGCCGAATATCCGACGAATGCGTACATCGTGCGGGTACCCGCTCCGGTGATCTTCCCTGAAAGCTTCTATTTGCGCTGCTTCGAGAAGGGGATCGCGGGCATTCTCGTCATGAGTTGCGGGCATGAATGCCCCTATCCGGGCGCCTACGACGCGCTGGCAGCGCGGATCGGGCGGGTGCACCAACGGATGATCGAGCGCAAACTGGACACCAGCCGCCTGCGGCTCTGCGCCATCTGCACAGTCTGCTCGAAAGCCTTTCTCAAGGAGGTGCAGCAAATGCACGAGAAGCTCTTGCAGGTTGACGCCGAACCGCAACACGCGCCTTAGGCCGGCAACTCTTTGCGCGTTCCGGCATCGCCAGGACCCCTCTCAGAGGAATCCATGATGAACAGCGTTGCGACTGAAGTCGACGCCCTCGTGATCGGAGGCGGGATCGCCGGCTTACAGGCGGCAATCGACCTGGCAAACCAGGGTTTCGAGGTGCTGATCGTTGAGAAGGAGCCGAGCATTGGCGGCAAGATGATCGGACTCAGCAAGGTCTTTCCGACGTTGGACTGTTGCAGTTGCATCTGCACGCCGCGGATGGCGGAAGCCGAGCACCACCCGAGGATCTCGATCATCACGTACACGGACGTCCGCCGCGTGGATCGTGAGAATGGGAGTCTTCTCGCGACCCTCATCAGGAAGCCCCGTTACGTGGACGCAGACAGATGCACCGGTTGCCGGCTTTGCGAATACGCCTGCAACATGCTGGTCCCGCACGAATTCGAGGGCGGCCTTGGAGCACGCAAGGCGATCTATGTTCCTTTTGCCAATGCGGTTCCCCAGCTGGCCGTGCTCGATCTGGACAACTGTATGCTCTGCGGAAATTGTCAGCGAGCGTGCCCCACCGGGGCAATCGATTTTCTCCAAGAACCGCGGGAACTCGTCGTGCGGGCGGCAACGGTGATCATCGCAACCGGCTACGAGATGATTCCTGCCGGTTTCAAGACGGAGTTCGGCGGAGGGGAGCTGAAGAACGTGCTCACCGCGCTACAAGTCGAGCGCCTCCTGGCTCCCCACGGACCGTACGGCCGAGTGCTCCGCCCGTCGGACGGCAAAGAGCCGGAGTCGATTGCCTTCGTGCAATGCGCCGGTTCCCGCGACCGGAGCGCGGGCGTGCCTTACTGCTCTCGGGTCTGCTGCATGTACGCGATCAAACAGGCAATGCTGCTCAGCGGCGCCTTGCCGCTGGCGGATCTGACGATCTACTACATGGACATTCGCGCGTTCGGCAAGGGTTTCGAGCAGTTCTACCAGAACGCCAAGGCGATGGGGATCGAGTTCGTCAAGGCGAAGGTGGCTCGGATTACCGAAGATCAGGATCAGAATCCGGTCCTCCGCGTGGAGATCGTCGAGGAAGACGGCCGCGTGGAGGAGCGGACGCACGACATGGCCGTGTTGTCGTTGGGTCTGCTGCCGGCCTGGAATCCGGCGGAAGCGGGGCTGGCAGCGCCTGCCGCGGATGGATTCGTCTGCTCGATCCAACCCCATCTCGCTCCCAGCCGCACTCCCGACGAAGGAGTGTTTGTGGCCGGGGCCGCCGCCGGACCCAAGGACATTCCCGACTCCGTGGTGGAGGCCGGCGCGGCGGCGATGGAAGCGACCGCCTACCTTCGCGGCCACGGCCGCAGCGGCAAATCCGCAGATCCCGACGATTCGATCGAAGACGAACAAGACACCTTGGCCACAGGGGACGTCTCAGCATGATTGGCCAGTCTTCCGCCTCTGCCAACAGCGGCGAGAAAAAACAGGCTCCGCGAATCGGAGTCTACATCTGCCGTTGCGGGGGCAACATTTCCGACGTGGTGGACATCGAGCGCGTGGTCCAGGCGGCATCGCAAATCGCTGATGTCGCCGTCGCTCGGCAAGCACCGGCGATGTGCTCCCAAGCGGGGCAGGACCTTGTTACCGAAGACCTCCGCAACCAGACCGTGGACCGGGTCGTGATTGCGGCCTGCACGCCGAGTCTGCACGAGCACACATTCCGCGAGGCGATTGCCCGGGCGGGACGCAACCGCTACCTCTACGAGCACGTCAACATCCGCGAGCAGGCCAGTTGGTGCAGCAAGTCCGATCCCCAGGGCGCCACCGAGAAGGCGATCCGCCTGGTTGCTGCGGGAGTGGCCAAGGCACGGTTTGCCGAACCGCTCTCGCCGATCGCCGTCAACGCCAGACGCCACGTCACGGTCGTTGGTGGCGGCATCAGTGGCCTGCGGGCCGCCTGCGACCTGGCGCGCGCCGGTTTGCCCGTGGCGATTCTGGAAAAGTCGCCCTTCCTGGGCGGCCGCCTCGTGCAATGGGATCGCGTCTATCCGACTGAGCAAGCGGCCTCCGACTTGCTCCGGGAGCTTCTCAACGAAGTTGCCGAGCAACCGGGAATCACCGTTTATACGCGGGCGGAGATTGTCGAAGCCCGCGGCTGCGTGGGAGATTTTCAACTGACCGTAAAACGCCAGCCCCGCGGCGTCGACGACACATTGAGTCCGGAGGAGTTGGGCGCTGCGATCGACGCCTGCCTAGTCCGCGTCCCCTCGGAGCACGATTTCGGGTTAAGTCAACGCAAGGCGATCTACCGTCCATGCCGGGATTCTTATCCAAACGCGGCGGCGATTGATTGGGAGCATTGCACGCGATGCGGCGATTGTCTGAAAGCAGCCGGTGGCAAAGGCATTTGTCTGGACGATTCCCCGGAGTTGATCTCGATCCTGACAGGCGCCATCGTGCTGGCGACGGGTTATGACTTGTACCAGCCAAAGCCTGGTGAATTTGGATTCATTGACTATCCGCAAGTGATCACACTCGCGCAACTCGAGCGCCTGCTCGATCCGGACGGGCCCACCGGCGGGAGTCTGGCCCGCGGCGGCAGGCCGATCCAGAACGTTTGCCTGATCCACTGTGTCGGCAGCCGGCAGATCGAAGGGCTCCACGAACCGGGACTCGACGGGAAAATCCACGAATACTGCTCCCGCGTTTGCTGCACGGCGACGCTCCGAGCGGCCGCCGAGGTCCGCCGCGGCCTCCCGGCGACGAATGTCTTCGAGCTGTATCAGGACATTCGCACCTACGGCCGGAACCACGAGCAATATTATGAAGACGCGATGCGGGCAGGCGTGATTTTTCTCTGTTACGCGGCGGACCAGCCTCCCCTGGTCCTCAAAAACCCGGCTTCCGGCGGCGCGCCGCTCTCCGTAGTCGTCAAGGACAGGCTCACCTTCGGCGAGGAGTTGGAAATACCCGCTGACCTGGTCGTGCTGGCCACCGGCATGGTGCCGCGAAATCTCGATCCGATCATCGATCGGTTGAAGCTGTCCCGGAGCGCCGAAGGCTTCCTCCAAGAGGTCCACCCCAAGCTTCGACCGGTCGAGCTCGCCGTCAGCGGAGTGTTCGTGGCCGGAACATCCCAGGCGCCGATGGATCTCGCTGAGAGTTGTTCCAGCGGATCCGCGGCGGCCGTCAAGGCGGCGGCTCTTTTGTCCCGCGGGCATATCGAGCTCGACCCCTTCCGGGCGCGCGTCGATCGGGATCGCTGTCGCGGCGAGGGTAAATGCGTTGAGGCATGTGAGCACCAAAAGGCGATCACGTTTGTGGAAACCGCAAGCCACGGCGAAACGTCTCGATGCGCCCAAGTCAATTCCGCGCTGTGCAACGGCTGCGGAATCTGCGTGGCCGCCTGCCCCCACCAGGCAATCGACATCGCCGGCTGGCAACTTGCGCAGTTCGACGCGATCGTCGACGCGCTGGTCGCGGATTACTCTTAAGAAAGGAACGCCATGCCGGAGCAATCGGAACCGACAACGACTTCGACAAGGGCAAACAAGCCGATCCAGATCCTCCGCCAACGGCGCGGAGGAGTGCCCCGCGGACTGGTCGAACGATACCGGCAACAGGGCATCGTCTGCAAGCGGTTGAACGACGCTCTGCGGGAAGGGCCAATGACTGTCCCCGAACTGGCCCAGCAAGTCGACTTGCCGGCCGATGAAGTTCTCTGGTACGTGATGGGAATGAAAAAATATGGCAAGGTCGCGGAGGCCGACCAGGCCGATGGTTACTTCAAGTATCGCCTGGTGGATCAGCCTCGACACACGGAGGAGAGAACGTGAGCACGATCGTGAACCCGGATCTGCACCGTGAAATCGCCGCGTTCGGCTGCGACGAGATCACGCGGTGCATCAACTGCGGGAACTGCACGGCGGTGTGTTCCTTGTCCGGCAACGGCGCCGTGTTCCCGCGCAAAACCATCCGATACATTCAGCTCGGTTTGAAAGACCGCCTGGTGGCCTCAATCGAGCCTTGGCTCTGCTACTACTGCGGCGAATGCTCGGAGACCTGCCCGCAACAGGCGAACCCGGGCGAGATCATGATGACCATGCGCCGCTGGTTGACGGCCGAGTACGATCGTTCCGGGCTTGCCCGCCGCCTCTACACGTCGGCCAAGCACATCTGGCTGGCGATTTTCGGGCGGGCGATGATTCCCCTGGTTTTGCTCGCCCTGTTTCATGGATTGACCGGGTTTCGATGGATCGTGACCGACCGCGTTGAACTGAATCGATTCGCGCCGGTGATGTGGGTCTGGATCGCGGTGTTGATCCATTTCGCCTTCCTCGGATATCGCGTTCTCTCCAACGCGTGGACGATGAGCCGGCTTGTGCTCGGAGACGCTCCTGCCAGACCGCGCATCCCGTTGAGCGTCTACCTGGGCGAGTTGAAAACCTTCGTGCTCCATTTTCTGACGCAGAAACGGTGGCGCGACTGCGGACCGCGCCATCACGGCCGATGGCTGCAACACCTGGTGCTGGTTGCCGGGTACCTGACGATGCTCGTGCTGGTCGTCGGACTGTTGGGTTGGTTCCAGACCGACGCGATTTATCCTTGGCGCCATCCGCAGCGTTGGCTCGGTTATTTGGCCACCGCCGCGCTGCTCTACGGTTGCGTGGGAGCCCTTGCCGGGCGACTCCGCAAGCGGGAACAACTCCACAAGGTCTCCCATTTGAGCGATTGGCTCTTTCCCGGATTCATTCTGGTAGGTGCGATTACGGGCATCCTGATCCACGTATTCCGCTACGCGGGGTGGCCCTGGCCGACGTATGCCACCTACCTGATCCATCTGATGGCGATGATCTCCATGCTGGACGTCGAAGTCGGAATCGGCAAGTGGATGCACTTGATTTACCGGCCCTTGGCGCTCTACTTATCGGCGGTCAAACACAAGGCCGAGCAAGCCGGTTCGCAAGCCCTGGCCAGCGATCCGCGGCGGCCGGCGCCGGCGTGAACGAAACAGCAGGATTGCCGGCGGGGGGCAGGCAACCTTGAGCAAGGCGGGCGGAACCCGATCTGCGGCAGGCACTGGGACCGGGCGGGGCCTTTCAGTTATACTACGGAGATGAAAGAAGAAACGACAAGCCAGGAACCGGGGTTCGCGTTTTGGGAAGAGCGGGCGCGGCTCCTGCGCACGATCGCCCACCCCGTGCGGCTGGCGATCCTCGAATCCCTCTGCGACGGCCCGCGCTGCGTAACAGACATCAACGCGCTGATCGCGATTGCCCAGCCGCACCTTTCCCAGCACATCGCGGCGCTCCGCAATGCGCGGTTGATCGCCTGCCATGTCAACGGGCCGCTCCGCTGCTACTATATTCTCAAGCCGACTCTCGTCAGATCGCTGATCCGCCTGGTTTCCAGCGATCACTCGGAGCGGCAATGCGTACGCGAAACGGTGATCCGCCAAGCCCAGAGGCGGCGAGAAACCACCCGTTGAAGCATCCACCGACAAGTCGTCAAGGAGAATGACGCCGCGTGGTCAAGCCGATTTTCGCCCGAGACTTTTTCCGCGGACCTTGTCTGTCAGGCAACGCCGCACGGACGTTTCGGCTGCATTTGGCTTATGCCCTGCTCGATGCAACCGCCGGCGGCATCCTCCTGAATGCCCCGCTGATTGCCATCAAATCATTCCAGGCCGCCAATTGGCACTTGCCGCTGCGGGAAATCTACTCGGGCCTGGGAATGCTTCTCGCACTCTATCTCGGCAGTCGGATGGCGTCACGCCGCAAGATGCCGTTCATTTTTATTCCGGGCGTCGCGGCCGCAGTCTCCAGCATGGCGATGGCCACGGCCACGGGCAGCGCTTTCTGGTTTCTCACCCTGCTGGGCGTCGGGGCCTTGTTCGAAATCGTCACCCGGCCCGCGATCACGGCTGTCTTAAGACTGAATTACCCCGTCGAGCAGCGCGGCCACGCCACGGGCGAGGTGCGGAAGTGGTCATCGCTCTGCTTCGTGGCCTCGAGCGTCACCGCGGCCGTGGTCCTCCACCTGGCCTCCCAACGGGTCGGAAACGCTGGCGAGGTTGCCGCAGCCGGCTGGGCGAGCGAGGTCCTGCGATGGTCCGCCGAGCACATGGCCCAGGTTCTCATGGTACTCGCCGGGTTTCTCAGCCTTGCCAGCTTTGTCTGCTTCCGGCAGATTCATGTCGAGGAGACAATCGGTTCCGAACCCGCGGACCGGCGGCTGGAGATCGGTGGCAGCTTCCGGGAGGCCGTGGGCGTGCTGGCCCACGACGGCCGCTACCGGCGGTATCTGATCGGGTGCTTTCTGGACGGGTTCTTCCAGATGCTCTATTTCCCCTTGATTTGGAGCCTGCTGAGCCGTGATCTGGGCTTCGGCTACGTAAGCTGCAATGCCCTGATGCACGCCCTGCCGGCACTTGTCGCGTTTTTCGCAACCGGCTGGCTGGGCAAGCTGTTTGACCGGACCAATCCTTGGCTCTCGTGGGCGTACGTCCGCTTCGTGTGGGGTCTAGACGCGCTCCTGCTGGCCGCCACGCCGCCGCTCGCCCTGCTTTTTCCACCGGCCTTGGTCGCCCTGCCCGTTGCCGGCCGAGTCTTGCGTGGCGGCGTGCAAGGGGGATGGTGGATTCTGTGGTGGCAGATCGGAATCACGCACTTCGCGCCCCCGGGCGGAGATACGAGCCGCTACATGGGCATCATGGTCTTTCTCAATGGGATCATTCGCTTCAGCGCGTCGGCCGCCGGAATGATCCTCGCCGCGATGGCCGTCTCGCCCCAGACGCTGCTCGTCGTCGGTGGAATCGGCGTCATTTTCTCGGGTTTCTATTCGCTCTATCAAGCCGCTGCTGAAAGAAAACGCCACCAGCCGGAGACGATCGCCGAGTTTGAACGCCAATTCACCGGCGGACCACCGGCGCGATAGGAGGACACAGGATCGGCCTGCCAAACGTTACAGGTCCTCGACAACAAGAATCACTCCGGCACCGCCGCGCCAAGATCGGCCGCGGCTGTCCGCCCCTGATTCCGGCACGGAATTTGCCCCCTGGAATTCATCGAGAAGCCGCCTTGTGACGAGGCCGGTCCGCATGGCGGCATGGGGATGGGGTCTGTTGCTCCAGCAATCGTGGCAGTCCGGAAGATTCGTGGCGCTGCAATCGTTGCTCGGGGCGACTTGACGAAGCGTGAAAAACTTGCAGGGTGCGGCGGTCTCGCGCGGCAGCTGCCCCCCCGATGTGGCAAGTCCATTGTGCCTGCGCGAAGCCGAATCCATGGGAGAATTGTGATGAGATCCTTGCTATCGCTGGCCGTTGCGGGAATCGCGATTTCCGGCGTTGCCGTGCCGATGGCCCGTGCCCAACGAGGCGTCGGCGACGCGACGGGCGTCGTCAGGCAGTCGCTGAGACCGGAAATCGTCCTGCTTTCCGGCAAGATCATCGAAGTCCAGACCGGACCGTGCGCTGCCACGACGGGCCGGTCGCTGACCGGCGCCCACGTCATCCTGGAATCGCCCGACAAGGAGCAGTTCAACATCCACCTGGGCCCGGCCGAGGCGCTCGCCCGAGTCGTTGCCCGGCTGTCCGCGGGGCAAGAGATCGCTGTCCGGGCGTTCCGCACGGAACAGATGAAAGAGAACCACTACGTTGCGCAAACGCTGACCGTCGGCAAGACGACCGTCGAACTCCGCGATGCCAGCCTCCGTCCCGCCTGGGCCCTGGGCGGAACGGCTCCGCGCGGCATGGCGGCTGGGTGGGCTGGTCGCGGCAGGGGGCGTGGCGGCCCGGGGTGGGGACGCGGTCGCGGGGGATGGCCTGCCCCGCAGCAACCTGGAGCGGTCATCGCCGAGCGGCGCCCCGCCGCAACCGGCAAGGAAGCGCCCGGCATCCGCGATATCAAACAGCCCGCCACAGCCGGCATCATCGCCGTCACGGCGGTGGAACCGTCGCTCGATGCGGCTCTGGATCCTCGATTCGGCCGCTGCCGCTACATTCTTCTCGTCAACACCGAGAGAGAGACCTTCGAAGCGCTCGAAAACACAGACACGGCTGCCGGCAATGCGGGCGTGCAGGCGGCCGAGACGATTGCCAGAAAGGGCGCCACCGTCCTGTTGACCGGTAAGTGCGGGCCGAGCGCTTCGCGCGCGCTTGCCGCCGCGCAAGTTCGAGTCGTCTCCGGCTGCTCCGGCACGGTCCGCGCCGTGGTCAAGCAGTTCAAGGCGGGACAGCTTCCGCCGGCGAGCAAAGCCGAGGCGGCGCCAGACTCCGCCCCGGGCAAGGCGCCCGCTCTTGGCAAGCGGACATAAGATCGGGCAAAGCCTACGCGTCCAAAGCCTGGGCAGATGCATTCTCACCCTGCGGCCGGCCGGCGAACACGACCGAATAGGAGATTGCGTCGTGTGGGCAGACGTTCAGGCAGCGGGCGCAGCTGTAGCAGTCCGCCGCCAGCAGTCGGCCAGCCACCCTGTGCTTGGCTGCGTCCAAGGGGCACGCCCGGATGCACGCGCCGCACTCGTTGCAGCGGCTTGTGTCGATCCGCACGCGCGCCAGGCTGATCCTTTCCGCCAGCCAGGAGATCAGCCCAAACGGACAGATGAACTGGCAAAACGGCCGGTAGACCAGCAAAGCCAACACCGACGCAGTGAGAATCGTAATCGGGATCAGCGGCTCGTCGAAATCAAGGCTGAACAGGTTGAAAGGGTTCATCGAGTGATAGAGGACGAAGCCTTTTCGCCCACCCACAACGCCAAACAGCAGCAGCAGCATGACCACGAAGAGAGTCGCGCGGATGGCGTTCGAGAGCAGGAACGGGACCTTGCGGCGCTTGATCCGTTTGAACAGGGGGAGACTGTAGAGCAACTCCTGCAAGGCTCCAAACGGGCAAGCCCAGCCGCACACGAGCTTGTTTCCGATCACGGCCAGTACCAGGAAAAACCCTAGCGCGGCGACCTTTTCCCACACCGAGGGGTAGAGCCCGACCATCGACTTGAAAACCTTGACAGCGCCTTCCATCGGGTTGGGGGATTTGCCCAGGGCGAAGCCGCAAGCCGCCAAGGCCACCAGCAAGGCGGCCACATAGGGCGCGCGGGGATACCACGCCCGCCGTTCGGCGCTGGGTGATCCGTCGGGCCGCCCCAAACGCGTGAGAAAGACAAGCCCCCACAAGACGAGTGCCGCAAAGAAATAGTATTTCAGCGGACCGGACTGGTGGCCCACAAGGTGGGCAGCGACGTGGTCCAGGTCCTCTTGCGCGACGCCCAGCTTCTCCAGCGGTTTCCCCTTGGGAACGTCGAGCGGCAGGCCGAACTCTCGCGCCAGCGACTTGCCGGTCACGTCGAGTTTCGGGGCAATTTCCCGGATGCTCATCGCGGTTGTGAAGGAGTGGGACTGCTGGCCGGCCTCCGGCTCCAAGATCCAACCGGCGGTGATGATCGCGGCGCAGATCGCCAGGCTGCCGATGAGCCAGGCCCACTGCGCGTTGGACAGCCGCGAAAGGTAACGGATCGATGTCTGCCTCGGCTGCAAATCAGGCATGGGTAACTCAGTCTGTTGATTTCCGTCTCTTGATCAAGGCCGGCCCAGGTCCGATCAAGGGCCGGACGGCCCCTTCGCCGGTTTCCGCCTGGGTGCGGCCTACGGCGCGCTGGATCAAGTCTACCGGCCCGCTCATGGACCTGTCGAGAGCAGCCGTCTTGACCAGGGCACAATCGATGATAAATTGAGAATTATCCTCAACAGCCACCGGATCGGATCCGTTTGCGTCCTCCCACGCGAGTGCCATGCCATGCGTCTTCCTGCCCGAACGACGATTGCCTGGCTCCTGGCTGGTTTTTTCGCCGTGGTGTCGGCTGTTGGCGAGGGGTGGCACTTCGTCCCCGGTTGTGGGCACGTGGTTGAATTGCCGCATGGATACGCGATCCTCGGCCTGACAGTCGCAAATTCCCACGCATCCGCTCCTGTTGGGCATCCCGGCGTGGGGCCTAGGCAGGGGGATTCACTCCCCTGTTACGCCGAGGACGAATGCCCGATCTGCCGCTTGTGCGCAGAGGGCAAGTCGGCGGCGCAGCCCGCCGGGTTTTGCCTGGTCCTGGCAATTCTCCATGCCGTGCCCGCGCCCCCTGCCGGGCTTGCGCTGGCTTCCGCTCGGCAGCCTTTCGACGCCAGGGCTCCTCCCACCGCTTGATTCTGTCCCGAGCGTCTCGTGGCCGCCGTCCACTCCAAGGCGACCCGACCCTTCGGCCCCGATTTCTCGAAATCAGCCGAATGGCCTGAGCCGTTGATCCTGCGCCCCACGCGGCGCGGAATCGACGCTTGCCAAGCAGCGACCCCGGCGGACGGCATTCGGTAACCGGCATCCAGCGACGGGAGGAATATTGTCATGTGCACGCATGCAACCTCGATCCGAAACTCAAAACATCCGTGTTGTTTTCTCTGGAGCGAAACTGCCAAGACAGCCGGCTTCACGCTTGTTGAGCTGCTCGTCGTAATCGCGATCACCGGCATTCTGATCGCGTTGCTCCTGCCGGCGGTGCAAGCAGCCCGGGAAGCGGCGCGGCGCGCCCAGTGCTCCAATCACCTGAAACAACTCGGCCTGGCGATGCACAACTACGCTGATTCTCACCGGGCGCTGCCGATCGGCTTGCAGGCCTCTCCGCTGGGGACGGGGACGGGGGGGCGCCCCCGCATGCCGGGGCACACTGCGCTGGCGATGGTTCTGGGGTTCCATGAACAGGGCAACGTCCTCGGTCTGTACGAGCCGGAATTCGCCAACTCGCACGCGATCAACCGCGAGGCCACGCGGGCACAGATCAAGGTCTATCAGTGTCCGAGCGACAGCTGCTCGGGGCGAACGGCCGTCAACCAGGGGATGCAGACCGAGATGAGCCGGTCCAATTACGCCGTGTGTTTCGGATCGGCCACGATGCTCCGCGATGCCCACGGGATCAACATCATGGAAGATCCTCAACGCGCGGGCATCGACTTCGAGACGGATGGAGCATTTCGCATCGATGCCTCCCGCAAATGGTGTTGCTTCCGCGACGGCACCTCCAACACGGTCCTGGCTGGCGAGGTCCTGGCCGGCAAGGACGATTTCAAGGGACCGGCAGACAAGCAGTGGGATGCCCGCGGGATGTGGGCCTGGCACATGATGGGGGCGTTTGCCTACACGCATCTCAACATGCCCAACGCCGCGGCCGGCGATGCGCTTCAGGCGGCAGGCAGCCTGGACTGCGTCGAGGCCCACGGCATGCCGTGCGATAATTCCCATGGCAGCCGATGGGACGAATTCCAAGCGGCCGCTCGCAGCCGCCATCCCGGCGGGGTGAACGCCGTGTTCGCCGATGGGCACGTGGGCTTTATCAGTGAAACCGTCGATCTGCAAACCTGGCAGTGCCTGGGTGCAATCAACGACGGCCGGCCGATCGGCGGGCCACGCTGAAGTGTCTCCCGCCCGCCGCGCTCGCTCAACGGCTGCGGGTCCGCGGGCAAGGTCCAAGGATTTTCAGACCGCCGGCAGCTTGTCCCTGTTTTCGTGGACTTTGAAGATCGCATTGATGATGTCGTCCATGTCCTCTTCCTCGCCGAGAAGAATCCCGGATGACCAGAAGGCGACGACGTTCTGGCATACCTGATCGCAGTGTGGACATTCATTCTGCTCGCGGTATTCCTTCAACCGCTGGCCAGAAAACATCCGCTGATAGACCTTGGCATTCAGGATGTTCTCCACCCACGGCTCCTTGTGTAGTCCCTGGCCGATATATGGGCCGAGACTGATGCCTTCGGCGCGGACGGCTTTGAGGAAGGCATCTCGGCTGGCGCCGTTGAAGTGCTCCTTCCGATAGGTCATGCCATAGACATAGAAAGCGCCGCTCTGCGTGCCTTCGTAGAGTTTTTGGGGAACGACTCCGGGGAAGCCTTTGAGTTTGGACGCCAAGTAGGCGACGTTCGCGTTGCGGCGGGCGAAGCGCTCCTTGACGCCCGCCAACTGGCCGAGTAGAACGGCCGCCTCAAACTCGTTCATCCGGTACTTCGAACCGATCGTCTCCGTCCGCCCCTTCCGCGATGTCCCGTGGTTATGGACCGTGTAGCACTGGTCCATAAGCCCCTCGTCGCTGCCGACAATCGCCCCGCCTTCCCCGCAGGCGATTGTCTTGCTTGCCTGGAAGCTGAAAGAACCGAGATCGCCGATCGTGCCCAGCTTCTTCCCTCGGTACTCGGCCAGATGTCCCTGGCATGCATCTTCGATTACTTTCAGGTTGTGTTTCTTGGCGATCGCCATGATCCTGTCCATATTGCAAGGCTGGCCCATGATATGGACGGGCATGATTGCCTTGGTGTTTTCGGTAACCCGCCGTTCCACGTCGTCTGGATCGAGTTGGAAGGACTCCGGATCCAAGTCCGCCAGCACCGGCAGAGCCCTGGCACACAAGATCGCAGCGATCGTGCCGGGATCGGTATACGGTGACGTGATGACCTCGTCGCCGGGCCCGATCTGCAGGGCTTCGACGCAGGTATGCAGTGCCTGCGTTCCCGAACCCGTCGCCACGCAGAACTCCGTCTCCAGCAGTTCAGTGAACTCCTTTTCGAACGTGGGTACTGTGCCGGACTTGGATTGGATTCTGCACCAAATCCGGCTCTCGGTCGTTTTAGTCACCGATTCCACCACATTTTCATCCCAGTACGGCCAGGAGGGCCAGCTTTTGTTCTTTCTGACAGGCTCGCCGCCGAGGAGCGCTAGGGTGCGGCCTTTGCCGGTCACTTCGCCATCGGCCGATATGCCCGGAAGAGCCGCGGCGCCAACCAACCCGGTGGACACAGCTGCCAAGAACCCTCGCCTTCCGAGAACAGGCTTACTCATTTCCAGTCTCCTTTCCTACAGCAGAGCGGGAGGACCATGGGCAATCAAGAACCTCTTATTTTGACGCAATTGTCGTGCCCAACCTACGTGATACAATCCGGCGAGTTAAACCCTTTTGGCTGAGATACTTTCGGCTACGAAGCAGCGTCTTTGCACTGACGGCAGAGAAGCGATCTGCACGATTTCATCGGGTACTTCAGCGCAGTCTGCACGGTTCCGCTTCGGGTCTAGCACGCGGTCTTCTGCCGCGTCGAAATGCAATGGGCAGTGACAAGCCAACGCAACCCCGGCTGCATTTGGAACAATGCACTGTGCACTGCATTAGGTCGCTTCATAAGTGCATATTGCAATACTGTGCCAGCCTTCTGGTCTTATGCAGATCGACATAAGCATTGATTTAACAATGCGTTACGATCTTTGTTAGTGGACACAAAGCGTACGGCATGGTTTGTGCACTCGAGTCTGCTGACAAGGCAAGTGCCGAAATGTGGATTCTGCCTGTTTTGCTGAATTCTGCGGCGGCGCACGACACGAGGAGACAACACGATGCCGCGAGGCGATGGGTCAGGGCCTCCCCAAGGGGGCGGACAAGGGCGAGGCAGAATGGGTGGGCCATCCGCCGCTGGACCCGGCGGTGTCTGCGTGTGTCCCAAATGCGGTCACAAGGAGCCACACGCGGTCGGACAGCCCTGCAATCGCATGTCGTGCCCCAAGTGCGGCACGGCGATGACCCGGGGTTAGAACAGAGATCAGTTCACAGAAAAGGACAAAAATCATGCCAGGTGGAGACAGGACGGGTCCCCTAGGGTTGGGGGCAATGACGGGACGCGCAGCCGGCTACTGTGCGGGCTATGGAATGCCTGGATTTGCCAACGGCATTTACGGGCGAGGCGTCTGGGGTTGGGGCCGAGGGCGCGGTGGTGGCCGTGGCCGCGGCCGGTGGTACCCGGTGCGGGGTTTCACCGCATGGTCGCCGGTTGGCTTGGGCTGGCGGGCGGCAGGTTCCCCCTGGCCGGCAGCAACGTACTCGCCGGCACCGGCTCCTGCCATGACAGCCCAACAAGAAATCGACGCTTTGAAAGGTCAGGCGGCGTACCTCGCGGAGATCCTTGAAGGCGTCCGGCGTCGCATCGAGGAATTGGAGCCGAAGACCGCCCAGGTATAGGCGTTGCGACAAGAGTCTGGTCCCCTGGCGGAAGGCAACCAGCGGGGGGGGGGCGATTTCCAGTTTTCGCGGCAGACTCCGGCGCATAACGGCGCGGGAAGCGCAGTTGCCGGGCAAACGGGAATCGCTTGCTCGAATCCGCGGCAGGACGACGATGCGCAGGGAGAAAGAGAGTCCAGAAAATGAGAATTGCAGTCACTGCGACAGGCACTACGCTGGAATCCTCCGTGGATCCGCGCTTTGGGCGCTGCCCTTATTTCCTCGTCGTGGAAACGGAAAACGCAAGCTTCGAGGCGGTGGTGAATCCCAACGCGTCGCGTGACAGTGGAGCGGGAATTCAGGCCGCACAACTTCTGGGCGACATGGGCGTGCAATTCGTGGCCACCGGCAACTGCGGCCCGAATGCGTATCAGACGCTCACCGCGGCGCAGATTGGCGTGATCGTCGGTTGCACCGGGTCGGTCCTGGAAGTGGTCGAGAACTTCAAAGCCGGCCGCTATTCGACGGCGCCGCAAGCCAATGTCGTAAGTCACTTCGGGATGGGCCCGGCCCCCACGGCGTCCACCGATCCGCCGAGCAGACCGGAGTCGCAAGGCAATTTCGCCCCGGGCACGGGGACCGCCCTTGGGCAGGGTGGTGGGTTCGAGCGTGGAATGGGACGAGGCGGCGGTCGAGCAGCGGGAATGGGACGAGGCGGCGGCCGAGGAATGGGAATCGGACGAGGCGGCGGCCGAGGAATGGGAATCGGGCGAGGCGGCGGCCGAGGAATGGGAGGAGGCGCAGGACGCGGAACATCGGCGACCGATCCGCCTGCCGGCCCGCGCCCCGAACCGGCTTGGCGGCCTCAAGGAGACGCTGTCGAGCAGCTCGAAGACCTCAAGGCCCGCGCGCGGGTCATCGAGCAACAACTCGCGGCCTTGAATCACCAGATTGAGCAAACGGGACAGGAGCCGGCCACACCTCCGCTGGTGGCCGTCCTCGACGTCGAGCGGTGTCTCGGTTGCGGGCGCTGCCTCCAGGCCTGCCCGGCGGGAGCGATTACCCTGAGCACCGTGATCGCCATCGATGTTGGCCGATGCACCGGCTGCGGGCAGTGTGTTGTGGTCTGCCCCCAAGGGGCAATCTCGCTGAAGGCTCGGCGAGACCGAGTGTCCAGCGCTGGCCCTGGGCAGGCCGACAAATGAGTTCATCGATGACAGCACCGAAGGCCATGGCGTGGCACAAGCGACGCCTCCAACAGATCCGTGAATGGCAGAGCAGTCGCCGCTTTCCGGACTTCATCGATGAATCGGCGATCGAGCAGGTCTTGGTGGAGAATCGCAGCCCTTCAAGGCAGGCCGTTCTGGACATCGTGCAGAAAGCCCGCGACCACGCGACCACGGGTGAGCTGCTCTCGCCGGCGGAAGTGGCGCTTCTGGCGCACGTCGAGGAACCGGACCTCTGGGAAGCGATTTTCGAGGCGGCCGATTGGATCAAGCGAACGGTGTATGGCAACCGGATCGTCCTGTTCGCGCCGCTCTACGTGTCCAGCAGCTGTGTGAACAACTGCAAGTACTGCGGGTTTCGAACGGCCAATACCGCAGTCGCCAGGCGCAACCTGACCTCTTCTGAACTCCGCGAGGAGGTGCGAACACTGGTTAGCATGGGGCACAAGCGGCTGATTATGGTTTACGGAGAGAGCGAGGATAGCGATTATCGCTACATTTGCGAGACGGTTTCCGCCGCATACAGCGTGAAGGAAGGATTTGGCGAAATCCGCCGCGCGAACATCAACGCCTCGCCGCTGTCCGTCGAAGAGTACGGTGCGGTGAAGTCGGTCGGCATCGGCACCTATCAGGTTTTCCAGGAGACGTATCACAGGCCAACGTACCGGGCGGTTCATCCCGAGGGAACGCTCAAGGGAGAGTACGACTGGCGACTGTTCAGCCTCCACCGGGCCCAGGAAGCGGGAATCGACGACATTGCGATCGGCGTGCTCTTCGGACTCTACGACTGGCGTTTCGAGTTGCTCGGCCTGCTGCATCACGCCATGGCCCTGGAGCGGGAGTTTGGCGTCGGGCCGCACACGATCTCTTATCCCCGCCTCGAACCGGCCAAGAATACGCCATTGGCAACCGAGTCTCCCTGGCTGGTCAGCGACGAGGATTTTGCCAAGATCGTGGCGATTGTCCGCCTCATGTGCCCCTATACAGGCTCGATCCTCACCGCTCGCGAACCGGCGGAACTCCGCCGCAAGACGATTGGCGGCGGCGGAGTCTCGCAAATGGACGCCGGGTCGCGAATTGCCGTGGGTGGATACAGCCGAATGCACGAGGCCCATCAACCGGATCGGCAACAATTTCTCTTATCCGACACGCGCACGCTGGACGAGTTCATCCATGATCTGTGCCGGGACGGGTACTTGCCGTCGTTTTGTACGGCGGGCTATCGGGAGGGAAGAACCGGGGCCGTTTTCATGCCATTGGCGAAACATGCGACGGTGAAGAACTTCTGCATTGCAAACGGCATCCTTTCGTTCGAAGAGTACCTGCAAGACTATGCTTCGCCCCAGGTCCGGGAAATCGGCCAGCAGATCGTGATTCCCAAGTACTTGAAATGGCTGGAAGAGAACGTCCCCGCGTTGTCCGAAAAGGTGCATCTGAACCTCTGCCGCGTGCGGGAAGAGAAGCAGCGGGACTTGCACTTTTGACGAGTTTCCTGGAAAGACCAGTCGCCGGGCATGAGTGAACGAATGCGAGAGTCTGGCGATCAACCACGATTCCATGGCACACCCATGAAAGTCGCCGTACCAGATTGGCAAGGCCGGGTTTCACCGGTGTTCGACGTCGCCGAGCAGGTCCTCCTGGTCGACCTGGACAACGAGGGCGGCAACCGGCAAGTGGAAAGCCTCGGGAGCACGGCGCCGCACCAGCGGGCGCAGCGACTGGCCGAACTGGGAGTCAAGGTGCTCGTTTGCGGCGCGATTTCGTGGCCCCTCGAGGCCCTCCTGGCCAGTGGCGGGATCCAAGTGATCCCGCTGGTATGCGGAGAGGTGGAGGAGGTCGTTCAGGCGTTCCGCGACGGAACGTTGGAGGACGAACGATTTGCCATGCCCGGCTGTTGTCGAAAAAGGCGGCAGGTTCGCCGCCGCCATCGACGCGGCGGGCCAACCCATGAGGACATCGAATGAAAGTAGCCATTACCGCGCAAGGCTCCAACCTGGACAGCCCGGTCGATCCGCGATTCGGCCGCGCCCGATATTTTCTGCTCTGCGACACCGAAACCGGCCAATTCAGCGCACACGACAACGTGCAGAACCTGAATGCCCCCCAGGGGGCCGGCATCCAGGCCGCCCAGGCGATCGTCAAGATCGGGGCCGAAGCCGTGCTGACGGGCAACGTCGGCCCGAAGGCTTTTGCCACGTTGCAGGCCGGAAACGTCGCCGTCCATGTGGGCGCTGCGGGCACGGTCCGCCAGGCCCTGGAGGAGTTCCGCGCCGGCCGCGTGCCGCCCGTCACCAAGGCAAACGTTGAGGGGCATTGGAGTTGACGGCAGGCAGAAGTTCTCAGGGCGAGCGCTGAGAGCGGATCGAACCGAGCCCGTTTGGCTTTTCGCGCAAACCAAAGTCACCTTTTGTTTTTCAAGGAGTAATGATCATGCCAGGTGGAGACAGGACGGGACCGATGGGAATGGGACCGATGACTGGCCGCGGGGCCGGCTATTGCGCCGGCTTCGCCGCTCCCGGTTTTGCCAGCGGCGGCCGCGGCGGCTTTTTCGGACGCGGACGAGGAGGCGGCCGGGGCTGGCGGAACATGTTCTACGCTACGGGACTGCCCGGCTGGGCACGGATTGGGCTGGGCGTGGGCGCGGCCGACGCCGCCCCGGTCGGGGCCGCCCCGGTCGGCGCGCCCGTTGCCGCCACGGGCCAGGAGCAACTCGACGCGCTCAAGCAACAGGCCCAGAATCTAGCCAACATGCTGGACGACATCCGCCAGCGGATCAGCCAGCTGGAAAGCGGGGCAAGCGAATGAAGATCGCCATCGCCAGCGGCAAAGGCGGCACGGGAAAGACGACGCTGGCAACCAGTCTCGCCCGCGTGGCCGCGTCGGATGGCCGCGCGGTGGCCTACCTGGATTGCGACGTCGAGGAACCGAATGGGCACCTGTTCCTCAAGCCCGAGATTCTTCGAGAAGAGCCGATCCACAAGTTGATCCCCGTGGTCAATCCGGCCCGCTGCACGCATTGCGGCCTGTGCAGCCAGGCCTGCCGTTTCGGGGCGATTGCCTGCGTCGGAGAGCAGACGTTGATTTTTTCAGAGCTCTGCCACTCCTGTGGAGGCTGCCTGCTGGTTTGCCCCGAGGAGGCGATCCGCGAGGTGGCCAAGCCGATCGGCAGGCTGCGGATCGGCACGGCCGGACCGCTGCAATTCGTGGAAGGCGTGCTCAACGTCGGCGAAGCCATGAGCCCGCCGGCGATTCATGCGGTCAAGACCGCCGCGCCAGCCGCCGAGTTGACGATTCTCGATTGCCCGCCGGGCACGTCCTGCCCGGTGATCGAAGGGGTCCGCGGCTGCGACCTGCTGCTGCTCGTAACCGAGCCGACGCCTTTCGGACTGCACGACTTGAAATTGGCCGTGGAAATGGCCCGGGCGTTGCGATTGAAGTTCGGCGTCGTCGTCAACCGAGCCGATTCCGGCGATCGCCAGGTCTGGGATTTCTGCCGGCGGCAGCGGATTACGATCCTCGCCGAGATTCCCGATGATCGAGCCGTGGCGGAGGCATATTCGCGCGGAGAGTTGGCCGCGGAGGCCGTTCCGCATGTTGCCGAACGGATTGGCGGGCTGCTGGAGGCGATTCGACCGGGAGCGCACGTATGAAGGAACTTGTAGTCATCAGCGGCAAAGGCGGCACCGGCAAGACGTCGGTCTTGGCGTCGTTCGCCTCGCTGGCAAAGAAGGCCGTGATCGCTGACTGCGACGTGGACGCCGCCGATTTGCACCTGGTCCTCGAGCCGCGCGTCGCGCGGCGCGAGAGTTTCACCGCCGGCAGCAAGGCACGGATCAAGCCGGGCCATTGCACGGCCTGCGGCAAGTGCGAGGAACTCTGCCGGTTCGACGCGATCTACTTCGACGGGCCGGGCAACGGCAGGGTGCCCAAGACCTTCCGGGTGGACGCGATCGCCTGCGAGGGCTGCGGCGTCTGCTTCGATTTCTGCGCGGAGAACGCGATCGAGTTCGAGCCGGCCGTCTGCGGCGAGTGGTTTGTCTCCGAGACCCGCTGCGGACCGATGGTCCATGCGCAGTTGGGCGTGGCGGCGGAGAACTCCGGCAAGCTGGTCACGCAACTCCGCCGCGCTGCCGGGCAGGTGGCTGCCCGGCAGCAGCGCGACCTGGTCCTCTGCGACGGTTCGCCGGGGATCGGTTGCCCGGTGATCGCTTCGCTGACCGGCGCCAGCCTGGCGCTGTTCGTGGTCGAGCCGACCGCCTCGGGCGAGCACGACTTCCTCCGCGTGGCCCAACTCGCGATCCAGTTGGGGGTTCCCGGTGTTTTGGCGGTCAACAAGGCGGACTTGAACGAAGAGGTGGCGCGAGACATCGAGCGGCTGGCTCGGCAAAGAGGAATCGACCCGGTTGGCCGGATTCCCTACGACCCGGCGGTGACCCAGGCACAGATTGCCCGCAAGACCGTGGTCGAGGCGTCGGATGGGCCGGCAGCCCGGGCGATCCGCGACCTCTGGACCAAGACGTGCACCGATCTCGACCGCAGCGCGCCGGCGACCGCCGACGGCCTCGTGCAATTGGCCGGCCAGCAGCAAACACAGCAAGAGCAGACGCGATGAGCAGCAAACATGCGGTTTCCGCTGAGGCGTTGGAACGCTTCAATAACCCGCGCAATTTCGGCCCGCTCGATGAGTGGGACGGCCATGCGCGGATCACCGGGCCCTGCGGCGACACGATGGAAGTCTGGCTCAAAATCGAGAATGCCCGGATCGCTCGGGCTGGCTTCGTCACGGACGGTTGCGGGCCGTCGCGCGCCGCCGGCAGCATGGCCACGGAACTGGTTACCGGCAAACTGGTCAAGGACGTTCTGCGGATCAAGCAGAAGGACATCTTGCACGGTTTGGGTGGTTTGCCCAAGGACGCGGAGCATTGCGCGCTGTTGGCGGCGAACACGCTTGGCGCGGCGATTGGCGACTGCCAGCAGCGCAAGCAGACCGCCCGGCAATGCAGCGATTGTTCCACGGCCGAATGCCCCTCGAAACAACGCCGGGCCGATGAGTCGGAAGAGGAATTCCGCGATCGCCAGGCCCTCGGCAAGCGGATGTGCCAGATCGGTTACAAGCTCCTGGTGATGTCCGGCAAGGGGGGCGTTGGCAAGAGTACCGTCTCGGCCAACCTGGCGATCGCCCTGGCGCTGGCCGGAAAACGCGTCGGTCTGCTCGACGTCGATATTCACGGACCAAGCATTCCCAAGCTGCTCGGCCTCGACGATAGCCAGGTCGTCACGCACGAGGGCGAGCTGGTGCCGCTGGAGATTGGCGAGAACCTCAAAGTCATGTCGATCGCCTTCTTCTTGCCCAGCCGCCGCGACGCGGTCATCTGGCGCGGGCCGAGGAAATACGGCGCGATTCGCCAATTTCTCAAGGACGTCGCCTGGGGACCACTCGACTACCTGGTGATCGATGCCCCGCCGGGCACCGGCGATGAACCGCTCTCGGTCGCGCAACTGGTCGGCCAACCGGCCGGCGCGATCCTGGTGACCACGCCCCAAGACCTGGCGATCGCCGACGTCCGCCGATCCGTTTCGTTCTGCGAAAAGGTTTCGTTGCCTGTCGTCGGCATTGTCGAAAACATGAGCGGGCTGGTCTGCCCCCACTGCGGCGGAAAGATCGACTTGTTCAAGACCGGCGGCGGCGAGGCGCTGGCCCGCGAGATGAACGTTCCACTGTTGGGACAGATTCCCATCGACCCGGAGATCGTCACGTGCGGCGATGGCGGCATTCCGTACATCCACCGCTTTGCCGGCAGCCCCGCCGCCCAGGCGTTCAACGGGGCAGTCGAACGGGTGCTTTCCAGATCGCAAGCGGCTTCAACAACTTTCCACTTATCTTCACCGACAGGAGACAACGCGTGAAAATCGCCATCCCACTCGCCAATGGCCGGCTGGCCATGCACTTCGGCCACTGCGAACATTTCGCCCTGGTCGACGTGGACGAGGCAACCAGGCAGCATCGCGGCACGGCGATTCTGGAGTCGCCGCCTCACGAACCCGGCTTGCTCCCGCGCTGGCTGCACGAGCAGGGGGCCGAAGTGATTCTCGCCGGCGGGATGGGGCAGCGGGCCCAACAGCTCTTCGCCGAAAAAGGGATCCGCGTGGTCTACGGCGTGCCATCCGACACTCCCGAGAGCGTTGCCAAAGCCTTCCTTGATGGCACCCTCACAGCAGGCGAAAACCTCTGCGATCACTGAGCCTCCGTATGAATCACGTCGATCAAAGGCTGCCCCTGTCTTTGCTCCGCGAGCAGAGCCACCCCGAATGCTTCGCGTGCGGCCCCGCCAACGGGCGCGGCCTGGGGCTTCAATTCCACATTGCGGAGGATGGGGCCGTGGAAGCCCCCTTTGCCTGCCAACCGGTCTTTGCCGGCTACCCGGGGATGCTGCACGGCGGGATCATTTGCACGCTGCTCGACGGGGCAATGACCAATTGCCTGTTCGCCCATGGGCTGGCGGCGGTGACCGTCGACTTGAATGTTCGTTTCCACCATCCGGTGACGGTGAGCCTTCCTGCCGTGGTACGGGCCTGGCTTAAAACGGAGGGCTCACCGGTTCACCGGCTGGCGGCCGAAGTCGTCCAGCAGGGGCGCGTGGCGGCCACGGCCGCGGCTCGGTTCGTCGACAAGCAAGCCATGTCCTGGTTCGGAGAAAACGTCTGATGACCGAGAAGGTGCGGATCACCGTCCTCGTGGAGAACACGGCCGAGAGCCCCGGGCTGCTGGCCGAGCACGGCCTGGCATTCTGGATCGAGGTTGGCTCGCAATGCGTTCTGTTCGATACCGGCCAAGGCAGCGCGCTGGCCCATAACGCCTACCGATTGCGAATTTCCGCAAATCGGGCCGACGCCCTTGTGCTCAGCCACGGCCATTACGACCACACGGGCGGGCTGGCCGATGTCCTCCGCGGCAACCATCCGGCGGCCATTTACGCCCATCCCGATGCATTCCAACCCAAGTTCGCGCAGAGCAAGGACGGCAGCTCCCGCGAGATCGGTATCCCCTATGCTTCGGCGCAGGCGATCCAGCGGCACCGCGACCGGTTGGTCCTCGCCGCGACGCCAACCCGCGTAGCCGACGGCCTGATCGCCACCGGCGCTGTGCCGCGGGTCACCGAATTCGAGGACACGGGCGGGCGATTTTTCCTCGACGCCCGGTGCCAGACTGCCGATCCGCTGAGCGACGACCAGGCGATCTTCTTCGAATCCACGCGGGGGCTCGTGGTCCTCTTGGGGTGCGCCCACGCGGGCGTCATCAACACCCTTCGCTACGTCCGCCAATTGACCGCCGGGCGGCCGATCCACGCCGTGCTCGGCGGCATGCACCTGCTCAACGCGCCGGCGGAACGCCTGGATCGGACGATCGGCGAGTTGCGCGAGATGAAAATCGACCGCTTGGGCCCCGCGCACTGCACGGGCCGCGCGGCGACCGCCGCTTTGTGGAACGCGCTGCCCGACCGATGCGTCCCCTGCCACGTGGGAACCCAATTCGAGTTTGACCTTTTTAGCCTTTCTGCAATCGGAGTCTCCTGATGATGCGAAAAAGCTTCGTTGTGCTCGGCCTGCTGGCAATCTTGTCGCTCTTCGGAAGCAATGCGGCGCAAGCCTGCGGCGGCTGGTGCGCTCCGGCCCCTTGCTACTATGTTGCCAGTCCTTGTTGCTGCTACGTGCCGGCCTGTTGTCAGGTCTACTGCTGTGGTCCCTGCTGCGATTGGCCGTGCTGCTGCTATAGCTGCACCGAATCCTGCTGCTACAGCGTTGTCCCTGGCCAAGCCGTTTCCGCTTGTTCTTCGTGCGCCCCTGCCACTGCTTCGCCAAGGGGCGGCAACCTGAAACCGATTCCCGACCACAACACCACGCTGCCGAACAAGTGAAAACCTTCTTGGACTGTATTCCCTGTCTAATTCGCCAGTCCCTCGCGGCGGTCCGCCTTGCGACACCCGACGAGCGGGTGCACGAACAGATCCTTCGCGAAGCGCTCCAAGCGGCCAGCCAGATGGACCTCAGTTGGCCGCCGCCCGCGATGGCGCAGATCGTTCACCGGCGGATTCAGCAGATCTGCCGCAACGGGGACCCCTACCGGGCAAGCAAGGACCACTTCAACCGGTTGGCCCTGGGCCTTCTGCCGGCGTTCCGCCGGCAGCTGCGGGAGGCGGCGGACCCCTGGAACGTGGCCGTCCGCCTGGCTGCCGCCGGGAACGTGATGGACCTGGGCGTCAAGAGCGGCCTCGACGAGGGCGAAATCCGCATCGCGCTGGAGCACTGCTTGACGGAACCTCTCGAGGGAGACTCCGCGGAATTTGCCGAGGCCGTCGCAGCGGCCGAACGCATTCTCTACTTGACCGACAACGCCGGCGAGATCGTCTTCGACCGGCTGCTGATCGAGCAAATGCCGCGCACAAAGGTCACCGTCGCCGTGCGGGGATCGCCAGTCATCAACGACGCGACCCGGCGCGACGCCGAGACGGCGGGACTCACGGAACTGGTCCCCGTGATCGACAACGGTTCGGACGCGCCGGGGACAATCCTGGCCGACTGTAGCGAGCCGTTCCAGCGGCATTTCGCCGCGGCCGATCTGGTTGTTGCCAAGGGGCAGGGCAATTACGAGACCTTGTGGGGAGTGTCCCAGCGGATCTACTTCCTGCTCCGCGTCAAATGCCCGGTCATCGCGCGGGACATCGGCTGCCCCGTCGGCCGGATGGTCCTGCGGCGGTCGGACAGCGGGCCGGCAGCCGACTTCGAGGGGATGGGCTGATGGCAGATGCTTCGTCATCGAATGCTCAGGGCAAGACAGACAACGCCCAACCGATGGACGGTGCCGCGCCGGCGGGCGGAGGCCGGAACGGCCCGGCCGCCCCCCCGCGCAGCGCCGGCGGCATCGTCGGGCTCGTCGCGGCGGAACTCAAGGCGCATGCCCCGTTTACGATGCTCGGCACCGCGACGGGCGTAGCCATCATGGCGGCGTTTGCCGTCATGGAGGTTCCGCGATCAATCTCCGCGGTCCTGTTCTGGAGCTTGCACCCCCTGCATGTGCTGCTCAGCGCCCTGGTGACGACCGCCATGTTCACGCTCCACAGCCGGCGGACCTTGCTGGGAACCGTCCTCGTCGGCGGTCTCGGTTCCCTGGGCATTGCCACGTTGAGCGACTGCCTGATTCCCTACGCGGGCGAGAGCCTGCTCGGTCTGCCCCATCGCGGACTCCATCTGGGCTTCATCGAGAAGTGGTACCTGGTCAATCCGCTGGCGGCCGCAGGAATTCTGCTTGGTTATCTGTGGCCCCGCACTCGGATGGCCCATGCGGGGCACGTCTTGTTGAGCACGTGGACCTCGCTGTTCCACATGACGATGGCGATGGGGGGCGAATTCAGCATTTTCGGCTACGCCGCCTCGGCCCTGTTCTTGTTCCTCGCCGTGTGGATTCCCTGCTGCACGAGCGATATCGTCTTCCCCTTGCTGTTTGTCAAGAAGTAGTCCGATGCCCAGCGCCGATTCCACCGAAGCCGCTCGGCCGCCCTCGCCCGCCGGTCCGCCCTCCGCGAGTCGCCACGGCAATTTGGTCTTGGCATCGGCGATTCTGGCAACGGTCGCTGCCTTAATTGCGGCGGCGTATGGCGTCGCTAAGGACATCTTCGTTCTGCGCGCTCTGGCATGGAATACTGTTTTGGCGGCCCAGGCCGCCTGGCTTTGCGTGAACGTGCATCGACTTCACGGAAGGGCCGCTGCGGCTGAGCAGAACCGCGAGATCGATCCGCCGGCCGATACGGTGAAGAGCCGATTCCTGCGTTGGGAGGGCGGGGGCGGCGAAGCCGCGGAGGCGGAGGTCGCGATTGGGTCGTGGGATCTCGAGCACGCGCAGAAGCTTCATTTCATGTTTCTGGCGGTGGTTCCGACCTCCGCGATCTTGCTTCTGGCAACTCGCGCGCTCTGGATTTCGCGGACACAAGCGGCGGTCGCCCTTCCCGCGGGGACGGCCACCGCCCTGGCGCTTGTCTGCCTGGCAGGATCGTGTCTGTGGTTGATTCTTACCCGGACTTACAACGGGATTTCCAAAGAAGAGCTGCCAGAGACCGGGCGCTTGGCCTTGGCTTTCCGCGAGCTGCAATGGGCAAGCATTCTCACCGTGGGCGGGCTTCTATCGAGTTGCTTCTGGCCAGCACTCATGATCTGGGCTGGGCGAGCCGTTTTGGGTTGGGTGCTGGTCGTCGCCAGCGAACAACTGATCCGGCTGCTCGCCGCTCGGCTGCGCAGTCCTTGCGAAGGGCTGGGGCCCGCACCGCCGCCGCGAATCTTCCTCCGCGAATCCGTCTTCCTTCACGGCAGTCCGATCCACAGCGTTTTTGAGACAATCGAGCTGACCCTGGGCGTGAGCTTCCGCGCCTCCTGGGCGATCCAATTCGTGCGCCGCTCCGTCGTGCCGGCGATCTTGCTGGTTACCCTGCTGCTCTGGGGGCTGAGCAGCCTTGCCGTGGTGCAAATCGACCAACTGGGCATTCGCGAGAGTTTTGGCCGCATCCAGAGCGCTCCCTTGCCACCCGGACTTCACTGGAAGCTTCCCTGGCCGTGCGGGCGCGTGCTGCACTATCCGGTCAAAAGGGTCGTCGTCAAGCCGATTGGATTCATCGCCAACCCCGGCCGCCAGCCGAGCTTCCTCTGGAGCAAGAAGCACGCCAATGAGGAGTTCGGCCTGGTGCTGGGGGACGGGGCGGAACTGGTTGCCTCCGATTGCGTCGTCTATTACAAGATTCATGAAGACCGGCAGCGATTCCTCGATTACGTCTATCAATCCCAGAACCCGGAGGACTTGTTGGAGGCCTATGCGTATCGGACCTTGATGGAGCATACCCGGTCGCTGACGTTGCGCGAGGTGCTCACGGGCAACCGGGCACGGTTTGCCGATCGGCTAGAGCAGACGCTGCGCGATTACGCTGAATCCAACCGCTTGGGAATCGAGGTCGTCGAGGTGGCCCTGATGGGACTGCACCCACCGGTCGAGGCCGCCGCCGACTATCTGGACGTGATCAGCGCCCGCATTGACGCGGAGCGCGTGCAGGTGGACGCCCTGGGGCAGAAATCCGTGCAGATCGCCAACGTTCGCCAGGAAAGCGCCAGCGCGATCGCGTCCGCCAAGGTGGAGGCTGCCCGGCGGACGGGGACGGCGCTGAGCGAATCCTCCGAGTTCCTTGCCATCGGCCAGGCCTACGCAGTGGCTCCGGAGGCGTTTCAGCTGAGACTGTGGTTCGAGGCATTGGAGGAGATTCTCAAGCAGAAACGGTTCGTTCTGGTCGACGAGTCGGTCAAAACCAGCCCTGGCGGGATCCTCCTGGACCATCGCGGCCAGGCGCGGCTTGGCAGTGATCCAGTACCGCTGCTCCGCGACGCTGGTTTCTCCAACTCCAGTTCCGTGCAATAGAAACGTGGTGCCAGATGACACGCCGTGATGATCCATCGACCGCCCGAACGCCGCCAGTCTTCGCGGTCTTGCTGCGGATCGGCCTGGCGGCGACCTTGGTCGGGCTGATCGTCGCTTACAGCATGTACTTTCACGTCTCTGAAGGCAACAAGGCCGTCGTCACGCGGTTTGGCGACCCGGTGCGAGCGATTCACCAGGCCGGCTTGGCCTGGAAATGGCCATGGCCCGTCGAACGAGTCCATCAGATCGACGTCCGCCGCCGGCTCTATAATTCCCCATACACGGCGACACTCACGCGCGACCAGAAGAACGTCATCTTGCTGAGCTACGCGGTTTGGCGGGTCGAAGATCCGTTGCTGTTTCTCCAATCGCTCGGCACTCCGGAAGCCGCTGAGCAGAAACTTGACGGCATGGTATCGGCCAGCAAGAACTTCCATCTCGGCCAATATGATCTCTCGGCACTCGTGTCCACGACTCCGGGGGCAATCCAGACCGAGCGGATCGAGGAGGCAATTCTTGAGGACGTGGCCCCCTCGGTGCTGGCGAAGTTCGGCATCGCCGTCGAACAGATCGGGATCAAGAGGATCGCTTATCCCGAGGAGAACATCACCACGGTCCTGGAGCAGATGCGCGCCGAGCGGCGCGCCGAAGCGGGCAAGCTCCGCGCCGAAGGGGAGATGGAAGCGCAACGAATCCGCGACGAGGTGATGGTCAAGAGCGAAGAGATCCGCCGCCAGGGGCGAGAAGAGTCGGGCAAGATCCGTGGACAGGCTGAAAAAGAGGCGGCTGAAATCTATGCCCGGGCCCACAGCCTCGACCCCGAATTCTATCGGTTCTGGCGGTCGCTCGAGGCGATCAAAAAGACGCTGGGCTCCAAGGCCACGGTGATTCTGCGGACGGACCAGGGATTCTTCGACGTATTGTCGACCCCGCCAAAACCTCCCGAGTCGCCTCGATCCGCGCCAGGCGCTTCGCAGGCGCCGCGGATCGTGCCATCTCGTCAACCCTCGCCGGAAAACTCGCCCCGATGAACCCGAGACAAAGAAGGCCGATCGTCTTTGAAGGGCTGCAAGCGGGCCTGCGCCTGTTTCGTTGGGTAATGCTTGTACTGTTTGTGTTCTTCTGGTTCTCGGGAATCCAGGAGGTCGCGCCGGACCAAATCGGGTTGCTGCTACGGTTCGGCAGACTGTACGGGAATACCCCCGCCACCCAGATTCACGAACCCGGACTGCTGCTGGCCCTCCCCTACCCGATCGACCGGGTGGTCCAGGTCCCCACCAAGCAGGAAGGCGAGGTTGTGATCAATGAAGTCTGGAAAGGGATCGAGGACACGGCGAGCTACGATCGCATCGACCCGCTTCTGGAAGGCTATTGCTTGACGGGCGACCAGAACATCGTTCAGGTCCAGGTCGTGGTCAAATACCGGATCAGCGATCCGGTAGCCTTCCGGTTGCGCACGCTCGATCCGCCCGCAATTCTGCACGATATCGTTTTGGCATCGCTGACGCAGGCAATCTCCAACTGGAAGGTCAACGACGTTCTCCGCTTCCAGCGCGAGACCTCCGCACAGGCAGGACAAACGGAAGGGCTCGCTGCAATTGTCCGCAGCCAAGCGCAACAGCGGCTCGATCGGCTGGAATGCGGAATGACCGTTTCCGCCCTGGAGTTTCAGCAACTGCACCCGCCGCGGCACGTGATTGCCGAATTCCGCGACGTACAGAGTGCCCAAATCGACGTAGAAACCAAGAAGCGTGAGGCCGAGGGGTTCGCCTCGCGCGAGATTCCCAAGGCGCAAGCCGAGAGCAACGGACTCATCCAAGCGGCGGCGGCGTATCAAAACACTCTTAAATCATGGGCAATCGAAGAATACTCCGTCTTTGCGCAGCTTTTCAGTGAATACCAGAAGAACCCCGATCTGGTCCGCAACCGGATCTATCTGGAGACCTTGGAACATGTCCTCACGACTGTCGGCAAGGTGGATCTGATCGCCCCTGAAGACCGCGTCATCTTGGACGAGTAGGAGCACTGCTGTGAGTCAATTCGCGAGTCCTGCTTCCGCCCATTTGCAGCGGTCCCTGGAAGTCCCCTTGACCACATGGGAACAAGGCAAGATCGCCGTGCAACTGGGCTCGGCCATGCTGGCGGGTGGTCTGTTGGCGGTGGGCATTGTCCAGCAACGCTTTGGACCGCCGGAGTTGAGCGAAGTCGCGGACCTGATTATCGCCTTGGCGGCCTGCGTCGTGGCTCTGCCGATTTTCGTCGCGGCAACGCGCGGTGTAGCCACGATGGACCCTAATTCGTTCGGCGATCAGTTGGTCGCCCTGGCTACGCTGGCGGCCATGGCTATGGGAGACTTTGTGACGGCGACCCTGATCCCCGTGATTATGAGCCTGGGCCATTTTTTTGAAGAACGAAGCGTTCTCGGCGCCCAGGCGGCGATCGAGGGCTTGAGAAAACTGCACGCCCGCAAAGCCACCCTGTTGACTTCCGCAGGGGAACGCCAGGTCGAGCCGCAGACGCTGCGCAACGGGGACATGCTCGTCGTGCGCCCGGGCGAATTGATTGCCGCCGACGGAGAGATCGTGGAAGGAGACTCCTCGGTGGATCAATCGTCCATCACCGGCGAATCCGTTCCCGTGGACCTCGGGCCAACCGCCACGGCCTACGCCGGCTCCGTAAACCTCTCCGGAGTTCTCAAGGTCCGAGTCACCCGCACCGGTTCCCAGACGACACTCGGCCGGGTCGTGGAGTTGCTCCGCGGCGCTGAGCAGTCAAAAACACCGGTTCTCAAGCTGATCGAACAGTACGCCGGCTACTACCTGCCGATCATTCTGACGATTTCCGGAGTGGTGCTGTTCATCACTCGGGATATGTCCCGGGCGGTCGCCGTGCTGGTGGTCGGTTGCCCGGGGGCGCTCGTGCTCTCGGGGCCGACGGCGATGGTCGCAGCCCTGGCAGCCGCCTCGCGACTCGGCATTCTCATCAAGAACACGCGATTTCTGGAATCGCTCTCCGACGCCGACACGGTTGTTCTGGACAAGACCGGCACAGTGACGCTGGGCCGATTGGAGGTCGTGGCGGTGGAGCCGCTTGCCGAACGGGGCGAGCAGGATGTGTTGCGCGCCGGATTGGTGTGTGCCCACGCCTCGCGCCATCCCGCGTCCCGCGCAATCGTCCAGGCAGCCGGGCGCGCGTCCCTCCAGTCCGGGGCGTATCCGCTCCGCGCGGAGGAGATTGGCGGGCAAGGAATTGTCGCGGTGGCCGATTCCTCGCGATGGCTCCTGGGGCGGCGAACCTGGCTGGTTGCCGAGGGAATTGCTGTCCCCGAGGGCCCGAAACACAATGGTCCCGTTGTCTGGCTGGGGCGAATCGATTGCAGCGGCCAAGGGCCCGGAGAGGCCCTGGGGTGCTTTCTCCTGGCCGACCGGGTACGGCCCGAGGCGAAGGATGCCATCGCGCAACTCCGCGCGCTGGGTCTGGCGCGAACCGTGCTGCTGACCGGTGACCGCAAGGACGTGGCTGAACAGATCGGCCGCGACCTGGCCGTGGATCAGATCGTCGCGGAAGTCCTGCCAGAGGAGAAATTGGAGCTCGTCCGCGCGGAACGAAACGCTGGCCACCTGGTGATGGTCGTCGGCGACGGCGTCAATGACGCCTTGGCGCTGGCGCGGAGCGACGTGGGCATCGCTCTGGGCGCGGCAGCATCCGACGTAGCTCTACGCAGTGCCGATGTGGCAATCATGGCAGACGACATGGGGCGGCTACCGATCGCCGTCCGCCTCGCACGGCGGACGCGCACCACGATTCACCAGAATGTGTCGCTTGGCGCAGGAACTTCCTTGCTGTTCATCTGGCTGGCGTCCGCCGGAATCGTAGCTCCGTTAACCGGGGCGCTCTTGCACAACATCGGAGCGGCCCTGGTGCTGCTGAACAGTGCGCGGTTGTTGGGGTTTGCCGCCGCGCCGAACAAGCCACGGGGAGCGGGGTAATGCAGCGTCCGCGGCGAGTTCTCCGCTGGCTTCTGTTGACGACCCTTGGCGGCCTGAGCGGGTGCGGAACGGTCGTCTTTGAAGGCCCTGGAGAGGATTCTCAGCTGAGCGGTTCGCAACAGGGCAGATCGTGGAAGGAACGGCGCCAGTTTGAGCAGGTCTACGGGGACTGGAGGTCGCTGGTCGGCGAGTTGGCTGCCCTGGACCTTCAGTACCAGATCGCTTCCGCTGATCGGTGCGATGATTTGAGACACCGATACGATCGGCTCGTCGCCGAAGGCATTGCCGGGCAACAGCAGGTTACCCAGGCGGCCATCGCAGCCTATGCCAAGGCCCCCGAGGAAAATGCGGATCTAGCGGCGTTCTTGACCGGGATCGTCTTCCTGCTCGTCGATCAAGAGGAGTATGAAGAAGGACTTCGGTTAGCTCAGATCCTCCTCGACCGCGGGGTCTCGCATGGCGAGCTTTATGTCCTTGCCGGGACGGCAGCCTTTGCCGTGGGAGAGTTTGGCCTGGCTGACAAGCACTTGCGCCGCGCGCAGCAGCAACAAGCAGCGCTCGGCGCCGCCGCGCAGTACCTCCAGGATCTCGGCTACTACAAGGCCGCTTGGGAAAGGGAAAACAAGCTCCGGTTCGCGGAGGCGTCAGCAAGCGACCTGCCGCGTGTTCTGCTGAATACAACGCAAGGCGACATCGAGCTGGAACTGTTCGAGAACGAGGCTCCAAACACCGTGGCGAATTTCATCTGGCTTGTCGAACAGGGCTTTTACAACGGTCTGACGTTCCACCGCGTCCTCCCGAGGTCCATGGCCCAGGCCGGCTGCCCCAATGGTGACGGCACCGGTGGGCCTGGCTACACGATTCCCTGCGAATGCCTTGGAGAGGAGCATCGCGTTCATTTCCGCGGGAGTCTGGCGATGGTCAACTCGGGGCGAAACACGGGCGGGTCTCAATTCTGCCTGATGTTCCTGCCAAATCAGCACCTGGACGGGAGCCAGACCGTGTTTGGCCGGATTGTCCGAGGAATCGACGTTCTGGCGAAAATTCAACGCCGCGATCCACCCGATCCCTTTTCCGTGCAGATCAATCCGCATCAAAACATCAACGTTCCTCCCGCTGACAAGATCATCGCGGCAAAAGTCCTGCGGAAACGTAGCCATCCTTATCGGCCAAAGGTACTCCGGCCAATCAGCCGGAATGGTGGCGGGCAACCGGACGAATCATGAAAACAGTCTATTGGCTCCCCTGCAATTGTGGGCAAAAGGTCCCCGTGACAGCGACCCTGGCCGGGGCGCTTGTGCGTTGCACGTGCGGCGCCGAACTGGCGGTGCCCGCGCTCCGCGAGATGTCCCGTTTGGAGGCAGCCGCCAACGGAGAAAGCGCGCTGAACCGCCTTGCGAAACCGGCTTGGGACAAGCGACGCGCAGGGATTCTCTTCGGCGCTGTCGTGGTTGCATTCTGCGGAGTGCTGCTGGTCTACCTCGAAATCGTCCAGCCCCGTCCGCCTCACGTGGAGTCCCTGGCGCCGATCCAGGTCTGGTACGTGTGGCAGAACCTGCGCCGTGGACCGGATCGGCACCTGGCTCCGGTGGAGAAGGAATTCCTCGACAACCTGCGCATGGTCCGGATGGCGAAAACGGGCGTGTTGGCCTGCGCCGCGATCGGACTTCTGATGATCGCCCTGTTCTACGCGCTCCCTCCCCCCAGAACATCGCGACGGACGGTTCGATCGCGAACCACTGCGTCAGTATTTTTGCACGAAAAAACCGCCGATGCCAGCCAATAATCGCCTCTGCAAGGGATGCGACAAGCGGCCCCAGCAAGGTCAGCGCCTTACGCCAAGCCCGATCCGCGATCATCTCCGCACAATGGCGCGGTCCGGCGGCTCGCCGCGCGCGACAATTGGCCGTGCTCGTGGCTTGATCCGTTGTCAACCCTCGGTCATGAACCTGGAATCGTTCAGCAAGGCGCCGCCCGCGTGCCCGTATTCAGTTGGACTGTAAAGGAGATCAGGATGCGATCGCTTGGATTGACTCGGTTTGGCGGACTCGCCATTCTGGCAATTGCCTGCTCGTGTTCGAGGACTCCGCCGCCGACCTCGGACCGGGCGCCGGCGATTCCGGAGTCGCCGCCGGCTGCCGAAGCAAACGCCGAGACGGAATCGACGTGGACGCCGCTGCGGTCCGCCGACTATCCAGCGCCGCCAACCGGCCTGCCGGCCGGCTTGCCTCCGACCAAGGCCGGAGACACGCACGTTGTGCTGGCGTGGAACGACTTGGGAATGCACTGCTATCAAGCGGATTTTTCGAGATTTCAGATTCTGCCTCCCTACAACGTTTTCTGGGCGCAAGTTGTCGCTCGGGGGGAGAAACCGGCGATTGTCACGGAAGGCATCCAAGTGGACTACGGGACGCTGAACGTCGCGCAACCGGAGCGGCACACGAATTTCTGGAAGTACGCGGCCGGCTATGGCTGGAAACTCCGCCCGGGCGTCGGCCTCAAGGGGCATCGGACGAGCGGGACGATGGAAGCCGCGGCGGATCACTTTGTCGCCGAAGGAGTGCCCGTGGTGGATTTTACTGACGCCGGCGGCTGGGACCCGTTCCCGATGTTCACTGTTTCGGTGAAAGACGGCCGGGGCCAGACTGTTGCCGAGACGCTGAATGTCGCCCCGGCCTCGACCGAGATGGCTTGCGACTTGTGCCATACCGCCGACACGATGCAGGGGACGATGGCGGCCATTCTGAAGGCTCACGACGCAAACGAAAAGACGGACCTGCTTTCCCAGGCGGAGTCCGGCAAGCCCGTGATGTGCAGCGTTTGCCATGCCGATCCAGCGATGGGTGCGACGGAGAACAAGGATTGCGAACGGACTCTTTCGGCCGCGATGCACGGCTTTCACGCCACGAAACTGGCCGCTGCGGAAGTCGAACTGCCGAAGAACCAGTGCCACGCCTGCCATCCCGGCCCCAAAACGAATTGCCTGCGAGACGTGATGTCCCAATCCGGCATCACCTGCACGAACTGCCACGGCGGAATGGAGGACCTCGGCGATCCGGCGCGGACTCCGTGGGTCACGATGCCGTCGTGCACGACCTGCCACGGCGAGGCCCTCGGGGAGCCGGCAATGGCCCGAATCAGGCAGCCCAACGAGCACCTGACGGCCGACGCAAGCGCCCTTTACCGAAACCGCAAGGCTCACGGCGGCGGGGGAATCTACTGCGCCGCCTGCCACGGCTCGCCCCATGCCGTCACACCGACGGCGACGGAGCGCGACAACGAGCAGGCCGTCCGGCTCCAGGGGCATGCAGGGCCGATCGATCAATGCACCGTTTGCCATCGCGAGAAGCCCGACGGCAAATTCTGGCACCACAAGCCGGCGGAATGAAGCTCCGCCTCAGAATCCCCGTACCCATCGGCCCCAGAATCTCCGGAGAACTGTTCCGTGCCAACCTACGAATACCTGTGCGATGCGTGTGGCGATCGATTTGAGGAATTTCAAAGCATTACCGCCGAGCCGCTCCAGCAGTGCCCGAAGTGTGGCGGCAAGGTGCGTCGGCTGATCGGCGCCGGCGCGGCGGTGATCTTCAAGGGCAGCGGATTCTACGCCACCGACTACCGGAGGTCCGAGACCCGCTGTAGCCGGACGAGTCCGTGCTGCGGGCGCGACGCGCCGTGTGACCGTCCCCCTTGCGATTCGTGATCAGGCCCGGCGGAGACACGGCGGGCCGTTTGCGCAACACGCCATGGAAGATTTCCTGGACAATACGGCATGATCGAGACGATGAGACTCGGAATCGTCATCTGCGACCGCTATCGCGCGTGCGCCGGCGGGAAGTGCTTCCGCGCCATGCGGCGCCGAGAGGGCGCATTCAGCATCTATCAGGGCAGAGCCATCGAACTGGTCGGCTACACCAGTTGCGGAGGATGCCCCGGCGGAAACATCGAATATGCACCCGCGGAGATGAAGAAAAACGGCGCCCAGGTCATCCACCTGGCGACCGGATTGATTGTCGGCTATCCGCCGTGCCCCCGTATCGCGTCGTTTTGCAGCTTCATTCGAACGAAGTATGAATTGGAGGTCGTCGTCGGCACCCACCCGATTCCAGAAAAATACTGGCGGACACACGGGCAACTGGGCACCTGGGATGGCCCCCGTTGGCAGGCTCTTCTTCAACCGACAGCCACCACCGCGGAGGTCCGCGCCTCCTACGACTGACGACAAGAGCCAAGGCGGCAGGTTTCTGCTGCAATCAGATGGGACACGACAACCGGGAGGATCGCTTCAATGAAGCCCTTGGACGAAGTTGAAATTTCCAAGACGATCGTCTGCACCTACCACGAAAGACTTCTCGACCGGATGGCGAGCGACGTGATCATCGTCGGGGCCGGCCCCTCCGGTCTGGTCGCTGGATACTGCCTGGCAAGGGCCGGCCTGAAGGTCACCGTGCTCGAAAAGCGGCTGGCTCCAGGGGGAGGAATCTGGGGTGGCGGGATGGCCATGAACGTTGCCGTGGTGCAGGACGACGCGATCTCCTTGCTCGACGAGCTGGGGATCCGCTGCCAGCCGAGACGCGGCAATCTTCATGCCGTCGATGCGATCGAACTGGCGGCCGGTCTGTGCTGGAACGCCCTCCAGGCCGGGGTGGCCCTGTTCAACCTGATGACCGCCGAGGACATCTGCCTGCACCAGGATCGCGTCCGCGGCGTCGTCGTCAACCGCACAACCGTCTGCGGCGCGCTGCCGGTGGACCCGATCGTGTGTTCAGCAAGAGCCGTCCTGGACGCGACGGGCCATGAAGCCGTTCTCGTCGATTGCCTCCGCAGGCGGCGGCTGTTGCCGACGGCCGCGGTGGAGACGGGGGAAGGCCCGATGAACGCCACCGCGGGCGAGCGTTTTGTGATCGATCACGCCGGCGAGATTCATCCCGGCCTGTGGCTCTCCGGGATGAGCGTCTCCGCCACCTTGGGCGGACCGCGGATGGGGCCGATCTTCGGCGGCATGCTGCTATCTGGGAAACGCGTGGCGGAGATGATCCGCGCCGCCCTGGCGAACGCTCCTCAGTCGGATGGAGCTGCCAGACTGTCGTAACGAACGTCGCCGGAAGATCAAGAGCCATTTTATTGGGATGGGCGACGCGAGTCCTTGACAACGGCGGGTTGCCTGCGATACTGACGATGTACCACTTTTCCATGACCTAAGACAAAGGGGCGATGTGATGAAGCGAAAGACTGTTTCTCTTGGAACCGCCAGAGCCGTTCTCGGCTTATTGGCGGCCGGGGCCATTCTCTGGCATCCGGCGACCCTGTCGGCCCAACAGCCGCCGACCAGCTATTCGCCGGTCGTCATGCAGGAGGACTTCGGCAAGACGGTGGCAAGGATGTCGGCGGCAAAGCCGCAGGTGATGCAGCGGCACATGAAACTCCTGGAGGAACGCTACGACTTGGGCAACCGGCCGGCTGAAGGCGTCAGCATGTCGCGCGGCAAGGCCGTTCAAGCGGGCGTCCGCGTGAAGCTGCCCCCCGGCGTGAAGTCTTGGCAAGCGTTGGCCGCCATGTCGCCCGAGGAAATCCGCGAAAAAGGGCTCTGGCCGAAAGGCTTCTTGCCGCTGCCGCACCCCAATCATCCGGAAGGGGGGATGGTCTTCCCAAACCACCAGATCGAGGAAATCCAGAAGCAGGAAGGCCGGGACCTGACCCGCTTCGATCTGGACTTCGACCTGCCGGAGCACCTGCTCCCCGAGTTCCCGCCCGCCATCTATCTGACGACCCGAACGGACCTGGGCGATGTCTCCCAGGGCCAGGTGGTGACGCTGCAAAACTACTTCGACCTGTTCAACGGGATTCTGAACCCCAAGCAGTTGGAGGGATTGCGGTTGCTGGTGACTCCCTTCCCCCAACAGCAGTTCAACGCCACGGATGATCGGCGGTCGTTGAAGCCGAGCATGGGAGTGACCTGTTTCGACTGCCACGTCAACGGCCACTCCAATGGGACGACGCACCTGGTCGGCGATATTCGCCCCCAGGCGTTTCGCCACCGCCTCGATACCCCCACGTTGCGAGGAGTCAATGTTCAGCGCTTGTTCGGCTCGCAGAGGGCCCTGAAGACCATCGAGGACTTCACCGAATTCGAGCAGCGGGCGGCGTATTTCGACGGCGACCCGGTGATCGCCGCGAAGAAGGGCGTGAATGTTCTGGAACGCGGCAGCCAGGTTCATTTCATGTCCGAGTTCATGTCGATTCTCGACTTCCCCCCGGCGCCGAAATTGAACGTACTGGGGATGCTCGATGCGAAGAAGGCGACTCCGTCGGAGTTGCGCGGCCAGAAAGTCTTCTTCGAGCGCGGCCGCTGTGCGGCGTGCCACAAGCCGCCATACTATACCGACACATTGATGCACAACCTGCACACGGAGCGGTTCTTCGAGCAGCATGAGTACCACGGTCGGATCGCGACCGGCGACGGCCCGATCAAGACCTTCCCGCTCCGCGGCATCAAGGATTCGCCCCCCTACCTCCACGATGGACGGCTTCTCACATTGGAAGACACGGTGGAGTTCCATGACGTTGTCCTGGAGACGGGGCTCACCGAGGAGGAAAAGCAGGACCTGGTGACGTTTTTGCGTTGCCTCTAAACACCTCCGTTGACCGGGTCGCGATGGCCCGCGGCGGATGTTCCGCGGAGGCATGCCCGCCGGCCGGGCATGCCTCCATCGGGCGATGCGCTCCGGGAGGAGTGCCTGCTGGAACGCTCGATCGCGCGACGCAAGTCGCCGCTAATTACCGTGTTCTAACCACATAAGGATTTCAAGACGTGAACAGTACCCAGGAAACATCGTCCGCGGCTTGCGAAACGCAAGGCGCCAGAATTCCCCTGATTGGCGAACAGGCTCCCGGTTTCGAGGCCGTGACGACGCAAGGCCCCATCCGGTTTCCCCAGGACTACAAGGGCAAATGGGTGGTCCTGTTCAGCCACCCCGCCGACTTCACGCCGGTCTGCACGACCGAGTTCATGACCTTCGCCACGCTGATGCCGCAGTTCGAGGCGATCAACTGCAAGCTGATCGGACTGTCGATCGACAGCAACTTCAGCCACATCGCCTGGTTGCGGACGATCAAGGAGAAGATCAAGTACAAGGGGATGGAAAACGTCGAAGTCACGTTTCCCGTAATCGCCGACCTGAAGATGGACGTGGCGGGCAAATATGGGATGGTCCAGCCGGCTGCCGATGATTCGCATGCCGTTCGCGCGGTGTTCATCATGGACCCCGAGGCGAAAGTCCGCGCGGTGCTGTATTATCCTTCCAGCATGGGGCGGAACTTTCAGGAGATCCTGCGCATGATCGTGGCCTTGCAGACGGCCGACAAGCATCAGGTCGCCACGCCCGCCGACTGGCAGCCGGGCGATGAGGTGATTGTCCCGCCGCCGGGCTCCTGCGGTGCCGCCCAAGAACGCGTCCAGGGCAAGGAAACCGCCAGGTGCCTCGACTGGTTCATGTGTTTGCGGGAGATTCCGAAATCGGACCTCGATCTGCCGCCGATGTGGAAGAAGTAATCGAGAACAGGCATCGTGAAGACGATTGGATTGATCGGCGGTATGAGCTGGGAGTCGTCCCTCGAATATTACCGGATCATTAACGAGTTGGTAAAGGAGAGGCTCGGCGGCCTGCATTCCGCCAGGTGCATCATGCACTCGGTGGATTTCGCCGACGTCGAGCCGCTCCAACAGGCAGGGTGTTGGGAAGAGGCCGGCCGGCAGATGGCGAACGCCGCCCGATCGGTGGAAGCCGCCGGGGCCGATTTCCTCGTGCTTTGCACGAACACGATGCACAAGACGGCGGACGATATCCAGCGGCATGTGCGGATTCCGCTGCTCCATATCGCCGACGCCACGGCCCAAAGGGTGATCGCTCGCGGCTTGCGGACGGTCGGCCTGCTGGGAACCCGCTTCACGATGGAAGATGACTTCTACAAGGTCCGCCTGACGGACCGGCACTCGCTGTCGGTGATCGTGCCCGGCGAGGCCGAACGATGTCGCGTGCACCGGGTGATCTATGAGGAACTATGTCTTGGCAAGGTCCAACCGGACTCCAGGGAGGACTTCGTCGGGATCATGGGGGACCTGGCAAGCCGCGGCGCCGAAGGGATGATTCTTGGGTGCACGGAGATCGGCCTGCTCGTCGGCGCTGGGGATTGCCAGGTCCCGATCTTCGACACGACCAGGCTGCACGCCGAGGCGGCCGTCGACCTGGCTCTGAGAGCTGATTGACCACGGCATCGATCAGAATTCACGAACGACAAACCGACCAAGCTTTCTTGGGAGCGCATCCATGCACGCAGCACGATGGACACCCGGTGGAGTTGCAGCGATTCTCGTCTTGACGCTTCTGGCCGCGCAGCTTCCGGCACAGGCTCCGGCGGCAGCGGCGAAGCAGCGGCGGCCGACGGCGGACGAGGTTTCTCGCCAATACCTGCCGCGACACCCGAAGCCTAGGGATGAGGCGGAGAAACGCATCGTTGCCGTGATGGACGAGATGCACGCCAACCAGTCCCGGGGGATGGGAAACGTCTCGCCCGAAGACGGCCGGGTGCTCCGACTCCTCGCCGAGACGCTTGGGGCCAAGCACGTGGTGGAAGTCGGCACGGCGAACGGCTACTCGGCGATGTGGTTCTGCCTGGCGCTGCGATCCACCGGCGGCAAGCTCACGACACACGAGATCGATCCGCGGAGAATCGCCCTGGCAACAGAGAACTTCAGGCAGGCCGGAGTCGGGCAACTCGTGACGCTCGTCGAAGGAGACGCCCATCAGACGATTCACAAGCTGACCGGACCGATCGACCTGGTGCTGCTCGACGCGGAAAAGGAAGGCTTCACGGATTATCTGGCGAAGCTGCTGCCGCTGGTGCGCGCTGGCGGCCTGATCGTTGCCCATGACTCATCCGGCCAGGCCCACATGATGGAGGATTACTTTCGCGCGATCGTCGCGGACCCGAATCTGGAGACCGTCTTCGTGGACGCATCGCGATGGGGAATCTGCATTACGCGAAAAATGCGCTGAAGAAATTCATCTGTCGAGTCCGCGGCGTTTTGCCCAGCGATTTCGAGGTTGGCGGCAGCCGTCCGGATGGCAGTGCATGTTCGCGCTGACTCGCCAGTCCGCCGGCGCCTCCGTCACGGGGCGTCTTCGACCGCAAGAATCTCGATCCCGCACAGGGTCGGCGCCGTGCCGGGCTTCAGGTCGGCCGACTTGGACACCAGTTCGACAGATAGCGCGCGAGTTGCCGCAATTTTGTCGAATTGCCTGACCACTGCGCGATTCGCGCCGTGGGCGGCGATGTCGAAGTCTTTCAGTACGACGTTGCCCTGCAACATCACGTCGAACACGCGCTCGCCCGGCTTCGCCCCGCCAATCTCGGCGAAATGAAGCCGGACCGAAAGCGTCTTGGGCCGGATCGATTCGCGGGGCACCGCGAGCAGCCGCTCGAATTGCTGTCCCAAAACGGGAGGTTTGCGGAGCGGCCCGCGGTCGCTCAAATTCACCATCACCTGGTCCTTGCGGAATCCTTCGGCCGCCAGCGTCGCCCATGGAATGGCGATCTCCGCGACGAAGCTTGTTTCGCCGGCCAGCACGCCGCTCGACCAGACGCCCGCATAGCTTGGGTCCTCACCCTGAGCGCCGAGAGGAGGCAGTGCCAGGGGGAATGGATGCGGGCTGACCGCCGTGTGGAGTCCGGATGTGTCCGGCTTCTCGCTCCTGGTGAATACGATTGGCGGGCTTGCCTGCTCGGCCAACTGAAAGGTCTGGTAGGCGAGCGCGTCCCGGCGGGGGTCTCCGGCCGGATGCCAAAGCGCGTGGAAGCGGTGCTTCTCTCCCCGCCCATCATCGTCATGGATGAAAAGTTGCAGGCCGAACGGCGTCCCCGCACGAGGGGCCATCTTCAGGTTCTTCCATGGCAGGCACGCCTCGACGATGTAGCCCTCCGGCACCTTTTTCACGGCAATTTCGGCCGTCAACGCTTCACCGGCGGCGGCCTTTCGGTAGTCGTCGAAGCGGCTTTGGGGCTTAACGCCGCCGGGGGCCGTTTCTGGGGCAATCAGGAGCCGATAGCT
>LSQX01232900.1_pt2 | contig 56668 bp, 54 predicted proteins | sample 654561 | NCBI WGS metagenome assembly LSQX01 (sample SAMN04489861, study PRJNA283612) | anaerobic digester metagenome | isolation source: 4 biogas reactors fed with cattle manure at either 37C or 55C with and... | place: Denmark: Kongens Lyngby | collected 2014 | reverse complement strand
GCGCGCCACGTTCGGGACGTGGAGGTCCGGGGTTCAAATCCCCGCACTCCGACCAAAGCTCCCCACCGTGTGGGGAGCTTTGCCATCTCGGCGCATTTTGCATGCACGGCCGCTTGCCGCTTCGCATAGGCTGAACCGCCAGTCTCATGCGAGGAGGCAGTCCGATGCACGACATGTTGGCCGAAAAACTCCTCATGCTCGAGAGGCTCCTGCTCAAACACGACTACCATGAGCTGCTCCTGCGTACCCGCTCACGGCATCTGCACGAGAAAGCGCTGCGCATGATACGCCTGAAAGAGGAGCTGATCCGCCTGCTCGACGATCTGTTGCGGGAGGATGCCCTCCCACACGCTTCATCCTACTTTTCCGGCGACACGACCCCGTGAACTAACCCACGCGTCCTTGCAGCCGCAGCTCGTCGGCCAACTTCGCGATCACCATAGAATTCGTGGGGAAGCGCCCTTTCCGCGAGTTCCCTCCGCTGAGCTTGTCCAGGAACGCCCGGTTGCCGCTCTCCCACGCGGCCAAAACGGCATTGCGTATCGCCGCCTCGACGCCGCCGGGCGTCGAACCGTATTTTTCCGCCAACTGAGGATACAGCTTTTTCGTCAGTGAGCCGCCGAGCATCTGCTCGTCGCGCAGCACGATCCGGACGGCATCACGCAGGTAGTTGTACCCCTTGAAATGTGCAGGAACGCCCATCTCCTGGAGCAGCCTCGTGATGCTCACCTCGTCGTCGATCACTTGCGGCCGGTACTTGCCCGTCGAAACGCTTGCGGACGCATTGCTCCCTTGGCTGTGGGCGAACTGGCGAATGCGCTCGGCCAGAAGGTTCAGGTCGAAGGGCTTCACCATGAAGTAGTCGGCGCCAAGATCGGTGAACCGCTGGATTAAATCGTCACGGCTCAAGGCAGTCAGAACGATCACCCGCGGCCGTTTCTTCAGCCCCAGACTCTCCATACGCTCCAGAACAGCCATTCCGTCGAGGCGCGGCATGGTGATGTCGAGGATGAGCACGTCGACCTCCAGACTGCCCAGAAGGTCCAAGGCCTCCTCTCCGTCGTAGGCAATACCGCAAACCTCTATGTCCTCCTCCGCTTCCAGAAACTCCTGCAAGGTCACACAAAGGTCCACATTATTGTCCGCGATCAGTACCCGAATCACGCCGTACCCTCCTCAGGTTGAAACAGGCTGTACATTCACACATTTTCTTCCGACAGAGGGTACGAAGTTCCTGCCTAAAAAAGTGAAACTTATCCCTACACGGCCTGCTTTACCGTCGGATAAGGCGAGCGATGAAAAAGCCGTCGGTTCCGTCCAGATGGGGCCACAGCTGCACATAGCCTGCGCGCACCGTCTCCATCCGTTCGGGCGTGAATGTGGCAAGCAGAGAGGCGGGCAGAACCGATTCCAACGAGTCAAGGCGAAAGTCAGGGCATTCCCGCAAGAACCACCGCACGTTGCCCAGATTTTCCTCCATGTCGACGGAACATGTACTGTACACCAGGACGCCCCCGGATTTCACCAGCGCGCTCGAGCCGAGGAGGATACTGCGCTGCAGTTGGATTAGTTCGTCGAAGTCGGACTCCCTCCGGTGCCACCGGAGATCCGGCCGGCGGCGCAGCACTCCCGTTCCCGAGCAAGGTGCGTCGACCAGCACTTTATCGGCAGAACCCGGCGGACCGACCGGCTCCCGCGCGTCGCCCTGAACGGTGCGGACCGAGCCCAGTCCGAGCCGTTTGCACCCCTCATCCACAAGGCGCAGCCGCTCCGCGTGAATATCGACCGCAACGATACGGCCTTCATCGCCCATAAGTTCCGCCATATGGGTCGTCTTCGTGCCGGGCGCGCTGCACATGTCCCATACCGTCTCTCCCGGCCGTGGATCGACGGCGTACGCCACGACCTGCGAACCCTCATCCTGCGCGGTGAACCACCCGTCACGGAAGGAAGCAATGCTCGCCAGGCCGGGCGCGCCCTCCAACCGCACGCTCCCTGGCAGCACAGGCGACGGCTGAGCCTGGACGCCTTCCCGGTCGAGACGCGCGAGCAAGGTCTCCACCGAGGCACGCAACGTGTTCACCCGCACGCTCAGAGGGGCCGGTTCGTTGTTCGCCAGCAGCAATGGGCGCACGACATCGGGTCCGTACTGTCCCAACCAGCGGCGCACCATCCACTCGGGGTGGGAAGTCTCCACGCTCAGCGCTGCGGCCTCATCGTCAGCAACGGACGGAGGCGCCAGGCCGATCCCCTCCCGCGCCACCTTGCGCAACACCGCGTTCACGAACGGTGCTGCGTGGCGCGCTGCCTTATGGCCTTTCGCCAGTCGAACCGATTCGTTTACGGCCGCGGCTGCCGGGACGTTTGGCAAGAAGAGCAGCTGGTATGCGCCGAGGCGCAGGATGTTGCGGACGTACGGGTGCTGGGATGCTAAGGAGCGGCGGACGAAATGCGACAGCACCCAATCGATCCGCCCGCGCCAGCGCAGCGTGCCGTAAGCCAGCTCGGTCGCAAAGGCCCGGTCACGAGCAGGAAGCTCCGCCTGATCCAGGAGTTCGCCGAGGACCAAATTGACGTAGGCACCCTCATGGTCCACACGATAAAGCGCCGTCAGAGCGACGGCGCGTGCAGACGTTAGTCTACCTTTTTCCCGCACCTTAATCCCTCTGGCTAAACATGCCACGCAGGACGAGCAACCGCAAGAGCTGCGCGACGGCCATGGCGGTGGCCGCTACGTAGGTGAGCGCCGCCGCCGTAAGGACGGCCTTCGTCTTCGGCGCTTCATCGGCCGCCAGATACCCGCCTGTGGTCAAAAGGCGCATCGCCCTGGCGCTGGCGTCAAACTCGACCGGCAAGGTGATGATTTGAAAGGCCAAGGCAGCGATAAAGAACCAGATGCCGATCGTCATCATCGAGTAGCCGAGGTCCCAAGAGCCCATACTGCCGAACAGCAATCCGATAAAAAACAGCGGGAACGCAGCGCTCGAGCCGAAGGCCGCGACGGGAAAAAGGCTGTTGCGGATGCTCAGCGGCACATAGGCCCGCGCGTGCTGCAAAGCGTGCCCGGTCTCGTGAGCCGCAACGCCCACCGACGCAACCGAGCGGCCGTTATATACCTCGGGAGACAAGCGCACAACACGTTGCCTCGGATCGTAGTGGTCGCCCAAGTGCCGATGGGTCATCTCGACGCGCACATCGTGCAGGTTCGCCCGATCCAGTATTTGCCGAGCCACCTGGGCGCCCGTGTATCCCGCGCGGGCGGGCACCCGCAAATACCTGGCAAAGGTCGACTGGACCTTGGCCTGAGCATACATCGCGAAGATCAAAGCTGGTAAGAGCAGGATCCACGTTGGGTCGAAAAACAGCGGAAACATCTCTAGCATTCCCCCCTATGAGCGCCTTCGGGCCATGGGTGACCTGGCTGTAGTGGTACCCAAATAAGTCCAACCGCTGGAGCCGGGGCACGCACTCAGGAACCTAATATGTCGCCCACGGCCACCCGATAGCCATTGACGAAGTCCGGCGCGGCAAGCCGCTTGCCGTTCTCAGGTTGCACTTCAAGTACCGCGAGCATTCCGTCTCCGGTCGCCACCTTGAACCCTTCGGCTTCGACGGCAACCACTTCTCCCGGCGCACCCGCGGCCGGTATTTCCGCAACGGGGCGCGTGTGCCACAGTTTCAGCCTGCGGCCTTGATAATAGGTGTACGCTCCCGGCCGGGGGCGCAATGCTCGAACTTGCGCATCGATGGCGGCGGCAGACCGCGTCCAATCGATTTTTTCGTCTTCGGGTCCGATTTTCGGTGCGAAGGTTACCTCGGACTCCTCTTGCGGGTGACGCGGCGCCGCGCCCTGAGCGATCAGGTCTACGGTTCGCACCAACAGCCGGGCGCCGATCTGCGCCAGCCGGTCGTGCAGCGTCCCGGCATCGTCGGAGGCGTTGATGGGCACACGCTCCTGCAAGATGACGTCACCCGCATCCATCTCCTCCGACATGTACATGGTGGAGACTCCCGTCTCCAATTCACCGTTCATGATGGCCCGCTGAATCGGAGCCGCGCCACGGTACTTCGGCAGCAAAGACGGATGGACATTGACGCAGCCGGCGGGCGGCTGCTCGAGCAGCCAACGAGGCAAGAAGGCCCCGTAGGCTACCACGCAGACGCAGTCCGGCGCGAGCGCCTCGACGAGGTCGCGGAAAGACGGCTCATTCAGCTTGTCGGGTTGATGGACCGCGAATCCCAACTCCTCCGCCGCCAGCTTGACCGGCGGGGCCTGGAGCCTGCGCCCCCTGCCGGCCGGCCGATTGGGCCGGGTTACCACACCTACGACGTCGTGACCGCTTTCGGCCAGAAGCTGCAAGTGGGGAACGGCAAACTCGGGCGTACCCATAAAGAGAATCCTCATGTCGAGTCCGCCCCGTCCTCTTGTTTCGTGATACCAGTCGCTTTGTCGATGAAGAGAATCCCGTCCAAGTGATCGATTTCGTGCTGCAAAGCCCGGGCCAACCAGTCTTCGGCCTCGACCCGGCGGGGCCTGCCCTTCATATCGAGGCCGTCTACGACGACCTTTTGGGCTCGCTCTACATATCCCACCACGCCGGGAATGCTTAGGCACCCTTCCACGTCGACGACCGATCCCTCGGCCGCAACCAGCACGGGGTTGACGAGGTGAATCGGCCCGTCACCCACGTCGACCACGATGAGCCGTTCGGAGACGCCCACTTGCGGTGCTGCCAAGCCCACACCGTCCGCTGCATACATGGTTTCTTCCATATCCTGTAACAACTTGACGATGCGTTTGGTCACCTTGGGCACCGGTTGGGCCTTTTGTCTGAGTACCGGGTCGCCCTCTTTACGGATCGGCAAAATCGCCAAAAAGAGATCCCTCCATGCGGAGGACCGTGCTATCGCACGTCCCCTACCTAAAATATACCACACAGGTCAACCTGCGTTTGTGAAGCATTTGTGAACCTGCGGTGTGCCGCGTCGAAAGTGCTGCCTCGTCCTGATTACAGCAAACTGAGCGGGTCGACGTCAACTGCCACGTTCACGGCAGCCGAGGCCTCGGGCACGCGGGCCACGATCTCGTGGGCGAGGGCGTGCACGCCGTTCTCGCCTTTGACGAGAACGTGCCAGCGCGTCTTGCCGTGCAAGCGGCTAAGCGGTGCAGGAGACGGTCCGATCACCTTTACGCCCGTCTGCGGCTTTACCTGCGCTGCTTCCATAGCCGTCTTGGCCACTTGCTGCTCGTCCTCTCCGGTGAACAAGATCCGGACCAGTCGCGCAAAGGGCGGGTAGCCCGTCCGCTTCCTGAACGTCAGCTCGTGGCGAACGAACTGGGCATAATCGTGACGGCTGGCCGTTTGAATCGCGTAATGGTCCGGGGAATAGGTTTGCAGGATAACCTCCCCTGCCTGTTCTCCCCGCCCCGCCCGTCCCGCGACCTGGGTGAGGAGCTGAAAAGTGCGTTCGGCCGCTCGAAAATCGGGAAAATGCAGGGCGGTGTCGGCACTGACCACACCGACCAGCGTGACACCGGGAAAGTCGAGGCCCTTCGCTACCATCTGGGTGCCGACCAAGACGTCAACCCGGCGCTCCTGAAAAGCCCGCAGTAGCTCTCTATGGGCGCCTTTGCGAGTCATTGTGTCCCGGTCCATGCGGGCAACGCGTGCAGCCGGAAAGAGCTCCCGCAGCGCCTGTTCCACACGTTGGGTACCGACCCCGAAGGGACGCAGGTACTTGCCGCTGCACTGCGGGCAAGCCCCCGGCACGCGGGCGGAGTATCCGCAATAATGGCAGCGCAGTCCCGGCGGCGCCTGATGGTAGGTCAGCGAAACTCCGCAAGCCTCACAGCGCGGCACGTGGCCGCATTCCCGGCAGAGCAAGAACGAGGCGAAACCACGCCGGTTGATCAGAATAATGGCCTGTTCCCTGCGGCTCAGCGTCTCAGCCAAAGAACCTTGAAGGGCTCTGCTGAACATCGAGGTATTGCCGATGAGCAGTTCTTCCCGCATGTCGACCACGTCAGCTGTGGGCAGAGGCCGGCCGTGCACCCTCTCCGGCAATGAAGCGTAGGCTACCTGGCGGTTGTATGTCCGGTAGAAGGTCTCGAGAGAAGGCGTCGCACTGCCCAGCACTACAAGGCCGCCCAGCTCCGTCATGCGAGCTTCCGCTACCTCGCGAGCGTGGTAGCGCGGCGTCTCGTCTTGCTTATAGGAGCCTTCATGCTCTTCGTCGATGATGATGACGCCGAGGCGGGGCACAGGCGCAAATACCGCCGAACGTGCGCCGACGACAATCGGCGCGTCGCCTCGCTTTATGCGGAGCCACTCGTCATAGCGCTCGCCGTCGCTCAAGCGGCTGTGCAGCACCGCCACCCGGTCGCCGAAACGGGCCTGGAACCGTCCTAAAGTTTGCGGTGTGAGCGAGATGTCGGGGACGAGGACGATAGCGCCTCGCCCTTGTTCAAGGCAAGCCGCGATGATGCGCAGGTACACCTCGGTCTTGCCGCTGCCCGTCACGCCGTGCAACAACAGGGTCTGCAAGCCGGCGGGTCCACCGGCCAGGATCTCCCGGGCCTGAGCGACCGCCCTTTCTTGATGTGGCGTGAGGGCAGGAACCGCGGCGCCGGCCTCCAAGCCGCCGGCCGGCGCCCTGCGCACCGCCACCTGACCCTCATGAACGACGCCGCGCCGCACAAGGGCCTGCAACGGTTCGTAGCTTCCTCCGTTCACCAGGTCCTTCGCCGGCACCGGCTTGGACGGAGCCGCGGCCAGGCGTTTGAGCACCTCGGCTTGGCGCGGCGCCCGGCCCGCTAACTCGTCCGCCAGGCGCAAGGCTTCAGGCACCGAAACGGCCAACCGGTAGGCCTTGACGGACCGCTCGCGTACGGGCCGGGCTCTGCGGGACGATGCGCCGGGCGGCAGGAAACATTGCAACGCCTGCACGAACAGGCACATGTAATGTTCACTCATCCACTTGGCAACGGCTAGGTCGGCGTGCGAGAATACAGGCTCATCGTCCAGGAGGCGTTGAATCGGACGCAAACCGGAAATAGGCGGTCGCTCGTCCGTCAGCCCGACTACGTACCCCACCACGCTGCGGCGGGAGCCGAAGGGCACCAGAACCCGGTGGCCCACCGCGATGCGTGAACGCAGCTGTTCGGGTACGGAGTAATCGAAGGCGCGATCTACCCGGCTGACCCGTACGTCGACGACGACGGACGCCCAAAGTTCTTTGGATTCAGCACACACCTGAAAGGATGAGCTCCTTCGACGATTTGTTCGGGAACGACAAAGAGGGCGGCTGCAAGGCCGCCCGCTCCCCCGATGCAGGGTCGGAAGTCGCTGGGTTACTTAATGCCGGAGCGGGTGCGTTCGTAGTGGATCTTTCCTTGCGCGAGCTCGTGCATAGCGACTGTGACGGGCTTGGCCGAGTCCACTTCGACCTGGGCCTTGGCCCCGTCGAGCAGCTGCCGGGCGCGCTTTGCGACGGCGACAACCAGCGTGTAGCGGCTGTCCACCTGTTCTCGCAACTCCTCCAGCGACGGTTGGTTCATCATGCTGCGAAACACCTCTTCTTTTAAAACAGATCGTACCCCACGGAGTCGGGATCGATGCGCGAGACACGACGCCGCTCGGCGCAGATAATGGCCGCCAGCTCGCTGGCAGCCGTCTCGAGCGAGTCGTTCAGGATCCAGTAGTCGTAATCGACGATGGCCCGCAGTTCGTGAGCCGCGGTCTCGAGGCGCTTCGCAATGGCTTCGCTGCCCTCCGTCCCCCGTTCCGTGAGACGACGCTGCAGTTCTTCCATCGACGGAGGCAACAAGAACACGAAGACGCCGTCCGGATACGTACGTCGGATCTGCCTTGCCCCTTGGATGTCCAGATCGGTGATGACGCTCTCGCCCCGTGCGAGGCACTCCTCGACGAAACGGCGCGGCGTGCCGTAGCGGTGACCACAAAACTCGGCCCACTCGAGGAGTTCGTTCTGCTCGATCATCCGGTCGAACGTCGCATCATCGACAAAAAAGTAGTCGACCCCCTCGGTTTCGCCCTTTCGTGGGGGACGCGTGGTGACCGAGACCGAGTAGCGAAGGTCGGGGATACGCGGTAAGACGGCGTTGAGCACCGTGTTCTTTCCAGCCCCGGACGGACCGCTCAGCACCACAAGGATCCCGCGGCTCTTCACGACACTCCTCCATTCACGATTGTAGACCAGCGCGCTCAATTGTTCAACTCCGTGGCAGTGCCGTCGCGATGCGCCAACCTGTGGATGACAGTCTCCGGTTGAACCGCAGAGAGGATGACGTGGTCGGAGTCGGCTATGATGACGGCCCGGGTTCGGCGTCCGTAAGTGGCATCGATAAGTCGACCCCGATCACGCGCCTCTTGAATGGTGCGCTTGACCGGCGCCGACTCTGGACTGACGATCGCAACGATCCGGTTGGCGGCGACCACGTTGCCAAACCCGATGTTGACAAAGCGTATTTCCATCGCGAACCGCAGGCTACCCCTTTCCGGGTCGCGGCTAACCCAGTCGCCTGAGCAGCTCTTCTATTTGGCGCTTGCCCAATCCTTGCACGCGCCGGTTTTGATGTATGCCGATCTCGTTCATGATGCGCTCGGACGTGACCTTTCCGACCTGCGGCAAAGACTGGAGCAGGTACGAGACACGCATTCTGGCGATCACTTCGTCCGACGAGTTCTCCAGTACCGCACGCAGGGTGAGCTCGCCCGACTTTAGCTTCTCCCGCAACTTCGCCCGCTGGCTCCTCATCTCCTGCGCCTTTGCCAATGCCTTTTTCTTCTCGTCTAAGGTCAACTTCGGCAACGCCATGAACAAACGCACCTCCTTAGAAAGTTCCCCATTCTCATTCGATGTTCTGCACTTGCTCGCGCATCTTTTCCAGTTCCGCTTTCGCGTCGACGACGCAGCCTGCGATCTCGCCGTCCGACGCCTTCGCTCCGATTGTATTGATTTCACGGTGCATCTCTTGCAGAAGAAAATCGAGTTTGCGGCCAACCGGACCGTCCGCCGCACAGGTTTTCTCGAACGCCGCTATGTGACTGCGAAGCCGAACGATCTCTTCGTCGATGTTGCTCTTTTCGGCCATGAGAGCGACCTCGGCGCAAAGTCGGCTCTCATCGACCGTCACGTCCCGATGCCATTCGGCCAGCCGTTGCACGAGGCGTTCTCTGTACTCTTCGACGACGGCCGGCGCCCGCTCCGCAATTTTCTCGACGCACCGCGCAAAAACCGACAGCCGCGCCAGGATGTCCTGCTGCAAGCGCGCACCTTCCGCCCGGCGCATTGCCACTACCGCAGTCAGTGCTTGTCCGAGTGCCTCATCTACCCACGGCCATACGCTCTCGGGATCGACGGGCGACTCGCGGACCTGAAACAGCTCGGGTACGGCGAGCAGCGCGGCAACCGTGAGTTCGCCCTCTACCGGGACGTGCTGTCGTGCTTCGTTCAATGCGGCATGGTACGAGCGCAGCAAGTGCGAATCTAGGGTGACCGTTCTCCCTCTTAGCGTGAAATCCTCTATTAGAACCGAAATTTCCACCCGTCCTCGTTGAATCTCTTTTGCCACTTGCGTGCGAACCTTGTCTTCCAGAACCACGTACCCTCTGGGCAGACGAATATACGGCTCGAAGTAGCGGTGATTTACGCTGCGCATTTCGACGACTACACTGATCTGCTCGGAGTGGACACGGCCCGCACCGAAGCCGGTCATGCTCACCAACATATCCGCGCAACCTCCCCGATTCGAAAAAAGAAGACACCGCAAAGACGTGCGGTGCCCCCCTGCCGCCGGACGAGGCCCGGACGGTCCATACCCAGTTTACACCTGTCGGCACTCCCTGTAAATCGCAGCTTCTCCGCCTTACGCCACGCGCACCCACGCCAATCTGCGCCACAACCTGGTGCGGACCGTGCGGGCAACCCATTCGACGGCATATCCCCAAACACAAGCGACGGCGACGAGAAGCCAGTCGGCTGCGTCGAGGGGAACGGTGCGAAAGACCGCGGCAAGGGGGCTCCAGTACACAACCGCGAGCTGCATGGCAAAGGATACGAGCACGGCACCGACGAGATAGCGGTTCGCCAAGGGGCCGGCTTCCCACACCGTACGCTCCTCCGAGCGGCAAACGAAGGCGTACAGGAGTTGGGAGACAACCAACGTAGTAAAGGCTAAAGTCCGCGCCCATTCCTCCATGCCGGGGCGGAGCCGCAATGCGAGGGCGAACACGAGCACCGTCGAACCGCCGATCACCGTGCCGCTCACCACGATCCGCTTCCACAAATTCCGGGCAAAGATCCCCTCTCCGACCGGCCGAGGCCCCCTTTGCATGATGTATTCGTCGCCCGGGTCCACGCCTAATGCAATAGCCGGCAACCCGTCGGTCACGAGGTTCATCCAAAGAATTTGCAGGGGAAGCAAGGGCAAGGGCAGACCGGCGAGGAGGGCAGCTAACATAGAGAGCACCTCTCCCGCGTTGCACCCGAGGAGATAGCGGATAAACTTGCGGATATTCTCGTAGATGCCACGTCCTTCCTCAACGGCAGCCACGATTGTCGCGTAGTTATCGTCGGCCAGCACCATGTCCGATGCTTCCTTGGTAACGTCAGCGCCGGTGCGCCCCATGCTGATACCGATGTCGGCTTCCTTCACCGCAGGCGCGTCGTTCACACCGTCGCCGGTCATCGCCACGAGCTCTCCGGCCTCTTTGAGGGTCCGTACTATGCGCAGTTTTTGCACGGGCGAGACCCGGGCAAAGCAGCTCACCCTGCCAAGCACCTCGCGCAAGGAAGAATCGTCCATCCCGTCGATCTCGGCTCCGGTGACCACGTCATCGCCGCCGCCGGCCAAACCGACGAGGCGACCGATGGCCCGGGCCGTCTCGGGATGGTCACCGGTCAACATGATGGTGCGAATCCCGGCCCGGCGAGCTTTGGCGATCGCGCGAGCCGCTTCCTCACGGGGCGGGTCGAACAGTCCGGTCAGTGCTACGAAGACGAGACGCTGCTCCCACGCTTCGCTATCGTTGCCGTCGGCCGGAAGGGGCCGGTAGGCCAACGCGATGACTCGGAGGGCACTTCGGGCGTATCCGCTGACTTGCTGCTCTATGCGGAGCCGGTGAGCTTGCGTCAGCGGCTCCGTCCGCCCGCCGATCCGAATGTGGGTGCAACGCTCTAGGATCGCAGCGGGTGCCCCCTTGACGTAGGAGTGGAGAACGCCGTTATTTTCCGCCACGACGCTCATCCGCCGGCGCATCGGATCGAAGGGACGCTCCGCTACGACGGCAAGGCGGCGACGCAGCTCCCGCGGGTCGATGCCGCCCTTGACGCCCAAAACGAGCAGCGAGCCGTCCGTCGGATCTCCCAGGACGGTCCATGCGGCCGAGCGGCTTCTACCCTTATCGCGCCGGCTTTCTTCCTTGAGCGTCGCGGCATTGCAGATCATCCCGATCTCGAGCGCCAGCTCCAGGTCCGGGTCACGCCTCGGATCGACGGACCGCCCTCGAGCGATAAACTGCCCCTCGGGAACGTAGCCTCTGCCCGTCACCTCCACCTCGCCCGTGAACGTCCAGAGCTTCGTGACGGTCATCTCGTTGCGTGTCAAAGTGCCGGTCTTATCGGTGCAGATGACGGTCACGCAGCCGAGGGTCTCGACGGCGGGCAGCCTGCGTACGATGGCTTGCCGGCGGATCATGCGCTGCACGCCGATGGCCAGTGCCGCGGTGACGACGGCAGGCAGTCCCTCGGGAATGGCGGCAACGGCCAGACTGACACCGGTGAGGAACATGCTGTACAGAGGCAGACCGCGCCAGATGCCGGCGATGCAAACCAGGGCGACCAAGAGAAAACACGCGGCCACAAGGCGCCGGCCGAGATGGGCCAGGCGCTTTTGCAAGGGGGACGTCGCGGCCTCGCCTTGCTGGATCAACTGGGCGATTTCACCCATTTGCGTTCGCTTGCCCGTGCTGGTCACAAGCAGGCGGCCTCGCCCCCGGGTGACCGCCGTACCCATGTATAGCATGTTTTTCCTGTCGCCGATCGGCTCGTCTTTGCGGCCAACGTAAAACGCGTCTTTTGTCACGGGTGCCGACTCGCCGGTCAGTATGCTCTCGTCCGCCTCGAGGGCCATGGACCAGACTAAACGCCCGTCGGCCGCGACGCGGTCGCCCTCGCGTACGAGGACCAAGTCGCCGGGGACGAGGTCGGCGGCGGGGATCTCGAGCATCTCGCCGTCACGCACGACCATCGCCGTGGGCGCGGTCAAACGGCTAAGCGCTTGCAGCGATTTTTCCGCCCTGTACTCCTGCACGAAGCCGAATACCGCGTTCAGGAGCAAGATGGCGAAGATCGCCAGGCTGTCCGCGGTTTCGCCGAGAAAGAACGAGACGACGCCTGCACCGAGCAGGACCAGGACCATGAAGTCGGAAAACTGGGCGAAGAAAAGGGAGAGCGGGTGCCTGCGCTCGCCTTCCGGAAGGCGGTTCGGACCGTAGCGCGCCAGGCGGCGCTCGGCCTCCTCCGACGGCAAGCCGCGCACCGCGTGCGCGCCGAGCTTGCGCAGGACGGCGTCCACGGTCTCCGCGTGCCACTGTGATGGCTGCATAGGCCGCGATCACCTCATGCCTGTAGGGAAGTCACTGCCCTATAGGTATGAAGGCGCGCGGCTGGACATACCGCCTAAGGCCGGGGCGTGCAGCCGAGGCGCTCGATAGCGGCCGTCACGTCGGCATCGTTGCTACCGAGGCGCAGCGCGGTCCTCAGTTCGGAACAAGCTTCGTCCCGCCGGTCCAAAGCCTCGTACACGAAGCCGAGCTGTCCGTGGTAGGCCGCTCCGGTGCGGCGTTCTTCGTCTACTTCCTCCAGGACCGCTAAAGCCGAGTCGGGGGCACCGTGCCGGAGGAAAAATGCCGCCAGTTCCAGATATGCGCCGGGCTCGGGTGCGGTGATGCGGATGATGCGGCGCAGGTACATCTCGCTGTCGGTCAAACGCCCCGTCCGCTCCGTAAGCCGAGCCAACCCCGAAAGGGCGAGGACGCTTTCCGGTTCCACCTCTAGGGCGCGCAAATAGGCCGCTTCAGCATCCTCGAGGTCTCCTGCGGCAAAATAGGCGTCGCCTATCATCGCGTCGACCGGAAAGCTGGGTGCAAGATCCCGTACGGTCTCATAATAGGCGATCGCTTCCTGGATCCTGCCGAGGGCCTGGAGCGACATGGCGGCCATGAGATGCGCCTCGGCGCTCGACGGGTCTCCGGCGGCGGCCCGTTCAAAGAGTTCAGCCGCTTCCGCTGTCCAACGGGCCTCGCCGCGAAACGCGCCGATAGCCAGATACGTGTAAGCCCGTTCCAACAGATCGTCCACGGGCAAGGCAGCGAAGTTGTTGCTGCCCCAGACGAGCAGCGCCGCCGCGACGAGAATCAAGAACATGCCAACGAATCCGGCCGTACGAAAGCGCATCGCGCCGCCTCCCGCGTTCTGCTTCCTGGCTTCCTTCGTCATAGGCCCGCCCTCTCCCTGCTCGACCGGGCTGCCATTGCCCGGCCCGTCTGATATACTAGCAAACGGTGATGCCCATGCCGCTCGACGGACTGAGCGTACACGCCCTAAAGAACGAACTCGCCGAGCGTTTGACCAACGCCCGTGTGGTCAAGATATTCCAGCCGTGGTCCGACACCATCATCCTGCACCTGCGGAGCGGAGATCGGAGCGAAAAGCTTCTCGTTTCGGCCTTCCCGGAGTTTCCTTCGGCCCATTTGACCCGGCTGCAGCCGGAAAATCCCCTGCAGGCGCCGATGTTCGCCATGGTGCTGCGCAAGCACCTGGAGCCGGCCCGGCTCCTGCGCGTCGACCAGGTGGGTCTAGACCGGATCTTGCACTTTGTCTTCGAGGCTTTCGACGAAGACGGACGGCGCACGGAACGCACGCTGGTGGCCGAGCTGACGGGACGGTCGGCCAATGTCGTTCTGGTCGATACGCCGAGGGCCCAGATTATCGACGCCCTGCGCCGCGGCGAGTCGGCGGGCCGTACAATGCTGCCAGGTGCGCCGTACGAACCGCCACCCGCCCCGGAAGAAGGTCGGCTTTCCTTTGATATCGACGCGCCCGTTCTGCTGCGCCATGTGCGGCTGGCCGCCTCACCCGAGCGCCTTGCCGGCATCTTGATGCAACGCTTGGAAGGTTTCAGCCCGTTCGCAGCCGAAGAATGCCTGCTCAGAGCGGGCTACTCACCGAAGACGGTACGCGGCGATCTCGACGTAGACGAGCTGCAGCCCGTCGTAGACGCGGCCCTCGATGTGGCGGCCCGTGTGCGCGACGGACGGATTGCGCCCACGTTGTTTCGTAAAGGCGGGCGCCTCGACTGTTGGATCCTTCCGCCGCACGCTGAGGGCGTGGAGGTCTTACGCCAAAGCCCGTCGATCAGCGAGGTCGCGGACGAGGCCTTCGCCGCACGGCACCTGGACGCGCGGCTCGGCCGCGAGCGCCGGCAACTGGCAAAACTATTGCGCCGCCATTTAAAGAGGGCGGAACGCAAACTCGACGAGCGGCTGCGGGAGCGCCGCGAGGCGGAAGAGGCCGAACGGTACCGCCATTGGGGCGATCTTCTGACCGCGAATTTATACCGCATTCCGTCCCGTGCCGAATCCGTCGACGTGCCCGATTACCTGCAGGACAATGCTCCCGTCCGCATTCCTCTCGATCCGCGTCTGTCAGCCGTGCAGAACGCGCAAGCCTACTACAAACGCTATCAGCGGGCAAGGCGCGCCGCGGCCGAACTCGAGCGGCTTGTGCGCGATGCCCGCATGGAAGCCGATTACTTGGCACAAGTTCTCGTGTCCGTTGAACTCGCGGAGAGCGAGGACGACCTCGCCGAGATCGTGCAGGAACTGCGGGATCAAGGCTTGTTGCCGCCCGGCGGCTCCGACCGCAAGCGCAAAAGCAAACGGCGAGAGGAACCGTCCCGCCCCTTGCGTTTTGTCAGTTCCGACGGCCATACGATTTGGGTCGGCCGCAACAACCGACAAAACGAACGACTGACCCTGCGGACGGCCAGGCCCCACGATCTGTGGTTCCACGCGAAGGACATTCCGGGTTCCCACGTTATCTTGCGGGCCGACGGGCCGGTATCCGACGAGGCGCTGCGGGAAGCCGCCGTCCTGGCCGCCTACTACTCCAAAGCCCGCAGTTCGGGGAACGTACCGGTCGACTTCGTCGAGCGGCGGCACGTGCGCAAGCCGGCCGGTGCGCCTTTAGGTTACGTGATCTACGACCATCACAGGACGATCTACGTCACGCCCACTGACGAGCTGGTCGCGAGGTTGCGCCCGTCCGACGAAGCCCTGGATTCCGGAGATACATAAAAGGCAAGAAACGGGCGAGTTCGCTTGCCAGCAAGCCATCTGCACCCGTCCCCTGCCCATGCGGCACGCCGCCCAACGTCGAAGATATCATTGCACCGTGCGTTAGGGCAGCGTGTTGGAACTTGTAATACGCCGTCCGCACGGTTTTTCCTGCTGGCGCAGCCGAAAAGTATCATCCCGAGCGCGCAAGGGCCCGGTGTGCGATGTCACGCCGGAACGTCATGCCTTCGAACCGGACGTGTTCCACGCCCCGGTACACGCGGGCAACGGCGTCCGCTATGTCCGTGCCGAGCCCAGCGAGCGTCAAGACGCGTCCTCCCGCCGTGACAAGACGCCCCGCCTCCTCACGGGTCCCGCCGTGAAATACAAGGCCGTCGAGTTCCTTTTCGGCGGCCGCGAGTCCCTCGATCGGATAGCCCGTCCGGAACGGGCCCGGATAGCCGGCCGAGGCCAGCACCACCGCCACGCACGGGCGCGGGTCCCACTCCAGCCGCACGTTCGACAGATCGCCCCGCGCCGTAGCGAGCAGGACGGGGACGATGTCGGTGCGAAGGCGCGGTATGAGCGCCTGGGTTTCCGGATCGCCGAAGCGGCAGTTGAACTCGATCACCTTGGGTCCTTCGGCGGTGATCATCAGCCCCGCGTACAGGATGCCGCGGTAGGGGCGCCCCTCCCGGGCCAGGGCCCGTACGACCGGAACCAAGATCTCGTCGTGGACACGCCGCATGACGGCCTCCGACACAACGGGAGCCGGTGAGTAAGCGCCCATTCCGCCTGTATTCGGACCGGTATCCCCGTCACCGATGCGCTTGTGATCTTGGCTGCTGGCCATGGGCAGCACCCGTTCTCCGTCGACGAAGGCAAGGACGGTAGCTTCTTCTCCCTCTAAAAACTCTTCAATCACGACGCGCCGGCCAGCCGCTCCGAAGCGGCCGTCCACCATGATTTGGCGGACAGCATTCCTCGCCTCGTCCGCCGAGGCGCACACAAGCACTCCTTTGCCCGCCGCCAAGCCGTCGGCTTTCACCACGAGCGGAGCTCCGACCTCGGCGATGCGCGCTTCGGCTTCCTCGGGCGAATCGCAGACGTGAAAGGCCGCGGTGGGGATTCCGTAGCGCGCCATCAGCGTCTTGGCAAACACCTTGCTGCTCTCGATCTCCGCGGCTGCTTGCGTCGGTCCGGCGATGAGCAGTCCCTTCTCCGCAAAGCGGTCGACGATTCCCGCGGCCAAGGGGGCCTCGGGTCCCACTACGGTGAGGTCGATGCGTTCATCCGCCGCCCAAGCCGCGAGTTTTTCTACTTCCAACGGACCGATGGGAACGGGACGCGCGATGCGCTCGATTCCGGGGTTGCCCGCCGTGGCGTAAAGCTCCTTCACCTCGGGGCTGCGCCTAATCGCCCAAGCGAGGGCGTGCTCCCGTCCTCCCGTTCCGACCACGAGTACCCGCATGCGATTTCCCCCTTTGCCCTCAGTGCTTGAAGTGGCGTACGCCGGTAAAGACCATCGCGATGCCCGCGGCGTTCGCCGCGTCGATCGACTCCTGATCCCGCTTCGAGCCGCCCGGCTGGACGATGGCGGTAATTCCGGCCTCGGCCGCCGCCTGCACCACGTCGGGAAAGGGGAAGAAAGCGTCGGATGCCAAACACGCGCCCTTCGCCTTGTCACCGGCCTGTGCGATGCTCATGCGAGTCGGTAAGATCCGGTTCATCTGCCCAGCGCCGATGCCGACGGTCTGCCCGTCGCGCACGAGCACAATAGCGTTCGACTTTACGTGTTTGACGACACGCCAGCCGAACCATAGGGCTTCGAGTTCCTCATCCGTCGGCCCACGCTCCGTAACGACCCGCCAGCTGCGCGGATCTTCCTTTAAGACGTCGGCCTCTTGTACCAGAAGACCGCCCCGCACGCGCTTGAGGTCCAGGTGGCCATCGTGCCGGTCCGCTTGACCTGTGCGCAAGAGGCGCAGCGACGGCTTCTGCGTCAGGACGGCCAAGGCCCCCTCGGTGAAGCCGGGTGCGATGATGACCTCGAGAAAGATCTTGGCCAGCTCCCGGGCAACGGCCTCGTCCACCGTCCGGTTGAACGCAACGATGCCACCGAAGATCGACGTGGGATCCGAATCATGCGCTCGCCGGTACGCCTCCATGATGTCCGCTCCGATGCCTACACCGCACGGATTCGTGTGCTTTACCGCGACCGCCGCCGGCTCTGTAAACTCGCACACGATATCAAAGGCTGCAGCTGCATCGTTCACGTTGTTGAACGACAAGGGCTTGCCGTGCAATAGCTCCGCCCCGACGACGCTCGGCCCTGCGGCGAACACGTCTTTGTACAAGGCCGCGGACTGATGCGGATTTTCCCCGTAGCGCAAGTCCATTACCTTCTTGAACGGAAGGGTCAGCTCCTCGGGGTAAGCCCCCTGCTTTCCCGCGCGCTCCCGCAAGAAGGCTGCGATCGCGGCATCGTAAGCTGCAGTATGGGCGAAGGCCTCCCAAGCGAGCTCGCGACGGTAATCCGGAGAAATGCCCTCGCCGGCCCGCAGCTTTTCCAGTACCTCGCCGTAGCGGTCCGGACGGACAACAACGAGGACGTCCCGGTGGTTCTTGGCGGCGGCGCGCACCAAGGTGGGGCCGCCGATGTCGATCTGTTCTACGGCCTCCTCCAGGGTAACGCCGGGCCGGATCGCCGTCTCACGAAAAGGATACAAATTGACCACCACCATATCGATGGGGTCGATCCCGAGGCGCGCGATGCTTTCCATGTCTTGTGCCACGTCCCGGCGAGCTAAGATGCCTCCATGGATGGTCGGGTGCAAAGTCTTCACCCGGCCCGCCAGTATTTCGGGAAAGCCCGTGACGTCCGACACCTGCAGGACCGGAATGCCGGCTTCCTTCAGGTGTTCATAAGTCCCCCCGGTCGAAAGCAGTGTCACTCCCATGTCGGCCAAAGCCCTGGCGAACTCACGCACACCCGCCTTGTCCGACACGCTGATCAAGGCTCGCCTGACTTGCATCGACTGTCACCTTCTTTTTGCTCGTCCTGTTCGTGATCCCCTGCCGCCCCGGGCGCAAAGATCCGCACCCGCCGGCCTTCAACCCGGACCCTGCCGTCCAACACCGCCGCGATTGCACGGGGGTAAAGCTCGTGCTCCCGGCGTAGAATGCGCTCGGCGAGGCTCTTTTCCGTATCGTCCTCCAGCACCGGAACGGCTGCCTGCATGATGATGGGACCCGTGTCCATGCCTTCATCGACAAAGTGGACCGTGCAGCCCGACACTTTCACGCCGTAATCGAGGGCCTGCCGGTGCGGATTGAGGCCTGGAAACGCGGGCAAAAGGGACGGATGGATGTTCACGATGCGCTGCGGGAATCTGGCCACGATCCGACCGGGAAGAAGTCGCATATAACCGGCCAACACGATGAGGTCGGGCGCGATGCGGACCAAGTGTTCCAAAAGGGCCTCGTGGTACGCGTCGCGGTCCGGGAAAGCCCGGTAGTCGAGAGCCAAGGCTTCGATTTGCCGCCTCGCCGCCCTTTCGAGTGCCTGCGCATCCGGGCGATCGGATATCACGGCCACTACCCTCGCCCGCAGCTCACCCCGGTCGATCGCGTCGAGTATCGCCTCCAGGTTCGATCCCCGGCCCGAAGCCATTACGACGAGGCGCGGCAGCTCCCTTATCCGGGTCATGCGATCGTGACTCCCTTTTCGCCTGCTTCGATCCGTCCGATCACGTGGGCCTGTTCGCCGTGTTTGCGCAAGACGGCCAGCGCCTCGTCGACGTCGCCGGGTGCCACGATCACGGCCATGGCGACGCCCATGTTGAAGGTGTTCCACATCACGTCATCGTCTAGGTCGCCTAGCTCCTGAAGCCAGGGAAATACGGCGGGCACGGGCCAGCTGTCCCGTTCGATCACCGCGTGGGTCCCGGCCGCCATGGCGCGGGGCAGGTTCTCCGGCAGGCCGCCGCCCGAGATGTTCGCTATGCCCCGTGCGAGCTCCCGTTCGGCCAGCTCGCAAATGGGCCGGGCGTAGATACCGGTCGGGCGCAGTAGCTCTTCACCGACCGTGCAGCCGAGCGCCTCGACGTACGTATCCGGTCTCAGCCCGGCCCGTTCGAAGACGACCTTGCGGACGAGGGAAAAGCCGCTGGATTGCAAGCCAGTCGACACAATGCCCAAAATGACGTCGCCGGGCCGCACTTTTTCGCCCGTGATCATCCGTGCACGGCTCACGACGCCGACGGCGAACCCGGCGATGTCGTACTCCCCCTCCGCATAAAACCCGGGCATCTCGGCCGTCTCGCCTCCGATGAGCGCGCAGCCGGCCTGCCGACATCCTTCCGCGACGCCTGCTACGATGGCTTCCGCCTGGGCCGTTTCGAGCTTGCCGACGGCCAGGTAGTCGAGGAAGAACAGAGGCTCCGCTCCGTGGCAGATGATGTCGTTGACGCAGTACGCCACCGCGTCGATGCCGATCGTGTCGTGCTTGTTCATCATGAAGGCCACTTTCAACTTGGTCCCCACGCCGTCGGTACCCGCGACGAGGACGGGGTCAGGATGCCGCGCCAAGTCCAGGGCAAAAAGGCCGCCGAAAGAGCCGATCTCTTGCAACACTTCCTTGCGAAAGGTCGAGCGGGCGTGACCGCGCATGCGCCGCACCGCTTCGTACCCTGCCTCGATGTCCACTCCTGCCGCCTTGTACGTGAGCCGCTCATCCATGGCCGTACCTCCTCAATACCGAGCTTCAGACATCCTTCATCAGCTCGGGGATGGACCGCCGCCAAGCGTCCGCGAGCTCGCCGACGGCAAGCTCCACACGGCCGCTCGCGGGCGCTCCGGGTGTCCCCGTCACGTCGAGCACCAGGCGATCGCCTCCCGTGCGACCCAAAACCGCGACCGGCACACCTTCCGCCTGGGCAACAGCCATCGCTTTTTCTACGTCTTTTTCCGCCACCGAGACGACGATGCGCGATTGCGTCTCGCCGAACAGGAGGGCATCCGCCCGGAAGTCGGCCTGGAGCTTGAGGTCCGCCCCCCGTGCCCCGGCAATGCAGCATTCAGCCAAAGCGACCGCTAGGCCCCCTTCCGAGCAATCGTGGGCCGAGCGGGCGATGCCTTCGGTAATGAGCCGGCGGCACACCTTTTGCACGGCCAGCTCCCGCGAAAGGTCGAGGCTGGGCGGCTCGGGGCCAACGATTCCCTTGAGCGCCAAATACTCGCTGCCGCCGAGTTCGTTACGGTTTTCGCCCAAGAGCAGCACGACGTCGCCGTCCCCTTGCCAGCCGCTGCCGACGCAAAGGCTCACGTCGTCTACCCGCCCCACCATGCCGACCATGGGTGTCGGGTAGATGGCCTGTCCGCCGCTTTCGTTGTACAGGCTGACGTTGCCGCCGGTCACGGGAGTCCCGAAGGCAAGGCAAGCGTCCCGGATGCCGCGGACGGCCTGTTCGAGCTGCCAGAAAATCTCCGGGTTTTCGGGACTGCCGAAGTTCAGCCCGTCGGTGATCGCCAGAGGGGTGCCGCCGACGCAGCTGATGTTGCGGGCTGCTTCGGCCACCGCGATCTGCGCGCCGAGGCGAGGGTTCAAATAGACGTAGCGCGAGTTGCAGGCGACGGACAGCGCAATGCCCCGCGCACCGTCCCCTACCTGCACGACCGCCGCATCAGCCGCGCCGGGTCCGAAGACGGTCCTGCCACCGGCTTCACTGTCGAAACGGGAATACGCCCACTCCTTGCTTGCGACCGTGGGCGAGGCGAGAAGGCGCAAGAGCTCCGCTCCGAGATCCAGCGGCACGCCGGCCGGAACCTGCACCTTACGCACTGCCGCCAAGTACGCGGGCTCCCTGCTCTCGGGATGGTACAGGGGAGCCCCGTCGCTGGCCAAAGCGCGGGCCGGAACCTCTGCCGCGGTCCGTCCACCGTGCAGCACGCGCAACATGCCGTCGTCCGTCACGGAGCCCACGACCGCCGCCGGCACGTTCCACCTTTCGGCCACGGCCAAGACCTTGTCCTCCGCGCCATTCTCAACGACGAGCAGCATCCGCTCCTGGGACTCCGAAAGCATCATTTCAAAGGGCGTCAGGTCCTCGTCCCGCACGGGCACCTTGTCCAGATCGAGCTCGATTCCCGTGCCCGCCCGCGCCGCCATCTCGGCCGCCGAGCTCGTCAGACCGGCCGCACCCATGTCCTGCACGCCGACGACGAGGCCCGCGGCAATGAGTTCCAAAGTAGCCTCGATCAGCCGCCTGCCGGTCTCGGGATCGCCGATGGCGACGGCGCTTTCCGGCACCTGCGCTTCGTCGCCCAGCTCCGCCGAAGCAAAGCTCGCCCCGTGCACGCCATCCCGGCCCGTCTTGCCGCCGAGCACGATGACCGGATTGCCCACACCGTCGGCCCGGGCCCTTGCCACGCCACCGTGAGGCACGATGCCGACGGCCATGACGTTGACCAGCGGGTTACCCGAGTAGGACGGATCGAAGTAGATCTCTCCGCCCACGGTCGGTACCCCCACCGCGGCTCCGTAATCCGCAATGCCCTGCACGACGCCGGAAAAAATCTCCCGCACCCGGGATTCCGTCAGTGGACCGAAGCGCAGGGAGTTCAATACAGCCACGGGGCGCGCGCCCATAGCGAAGACGTCCCGCAGACACCCGCCTACCCCCGTGGCCGACGCTTCTACGGGCGCCACGGCGGACGGGTGGTTGTGGGACTCGATCTTGAAGACTACGGCTAGGCCGCCTCCGATGTCGACGACTCCCGCGTTCTCGCCTGGACCTTCCAAGATCTGCGGGCCGGAAGTCGGAAAAAGGTGAAACAGGCTCCGGCTGTGTTTGTATGAGCAATGCTCCGACCACAGGCCGCTGAACATGCCGAGTTCGGTCCAGTTCGGAGCCCGCCCGAGCCGCTCTTTGATCAGCTCATACTCATAGTCGGTAAGGCCCAGCTCCCTCCAGGCCTTACGCTCTTCAATCTGCTTTACGGTCGGTTCCATCAGACAGCACCTCCGCCGTAGTCTGAACCGGTTCGGAAACGTCCTAATCCGGCGCGCCCCACATTACCCGACCTGACCGCCCCGCAGCGCCTGCAGCCGGGCCTCCCACGCGTCGCACACGGCGCGGGCCTTGCGCGCCGCGATGCCCACGTACTTCTCGGGCCGGTACAACACCTCAACCTGCTGAGGACTCAGCCGCTCGAGCCACGGTGCAAGCTCGCCGTGGGTTCGAAGGGTCTCGGTGAGCGGTGTGCCTTGCTTTTCCGCCTCCAACGTGAGGCGCCGCACCGCTTCGTGGGCGTCGGGGTGTCCCGCGGCGGCGAGCAGGATGTACAACGGTTCGGCCACCACCATGTCCTTAGTGCGGTTGAAGTTCTCCTCCATGCGCGCCCGGTCGACGACGAGCTTGCGGCAAACCCGGCTCAGGCGGTCGGAGGCAAGAGCGGTGCCGTAGATCAGCTCGCCCAAGAAACGCCCCGACGCGGAATTGGTCAGGTCGCGCTGATGCTCGGATATCTGGTCCATGTAGACGGTCAACATCCGGGGAGTAAACACTTTCCACAGGCTCTTCACGTGTTCGAAGTTCCAAGGATTGCGCTTGTGGGGCATGGTCGATGAGCCCACCTGTTCCGCGGCGAAAGCCTCTCCTACCTCGCCGATCTCACTGCGCTGCAGGTGCCGAATGTCGTCGCTGAAGTTGCCCAGGACGCCTAGGGTGCTGATCAGCGCGTGGGCAAAATCGGCCATATATTCGGGCTCGACGATTTGGGTGGAAACGGAACCGGGACGCAGTCCCAAGATGGCGAGCACCTCGCGCTCGAACTCCTCCGGGTCGTCAAAGAATAGGCTTGCCGCATTGTAGGCGCCCACGGCCCCGGCCATCTTCCCCCGCAGCTCCTCGGCGGCATGGGCGACGGCTTCGATGCGACCGCCGAGCCGGGCTACGTATTCGGCCACGGCGAAGCCGAACGTGATGGGCACCGCGTGCTGGCCGTGGGTCCTGCCCATCTGCACCGTGTCCGCTTCCCGCCGTGCAATGGCCGCCCACAAGTCCCATAGCTCCAGCAGCTGCGGCAAGAGCAGGTGCCGTACGGCATCGCGAAACTGCAGGGCTCTCGCGGTATCCGTGATATCGACGGATGTTGCCGTAAGGTGTACGAAGGGCCGGGAGGCAGGGCTCACTTTGGACTGTATGACGTTGACGAGGGCGCGGACGTTGTGGCGGGTCCTGCGCTCCTCCTCCTGTACTTCGGCAGGCGTCACTGCGGCCGCGGCCCGCTCGATCTCCTCGGCCTGCTCGGGCGTGCAAATGCCGCGGTTTGCCAAGGCACGGGCCAACGCAGCCTCTACCTTCGCTTGGTAACGGACGGCCGCCTCCTCGGAAAGATAAGCAGCGTAGGCGGCAAACATCTCCGGATTGGACGCACGGTAGCGGCTGTCCAGGGGACTGATCGTGAAAAAGTCAATCTCTGGCACAAAACGGGCTCCTCTCGCAATGTTCGCCTTTACACCGGATTGACACCCTCATGCTAGCAAAGACAAGGGGCCGAGTCAACGAAAAGGCGAACGTTTTGGTTGTGAATCACAAAATGTTCGTCTTTGCAGGTTTCCCGAACACCCCTGTTGAAACCGCAACGACGACACCGGCTGCCGCCAGCGCAAGGCACGGGCGCCGGCACCGGTTCACACGTTCGCACGGAAAGGTGATGCAGCGGTGGAAACCTCTCGCCCGCTAGTGGGTGTGATCATGGGCAGCGTGTCGGACTGGGAGACCATGTCCCACACCTGTGCTATTTTGGACGAGCTCGCAATCCCGTACGAAAAACGTGTCGTGTCGGCGCACCGCACGCCGGACGAGATGTTCCGCTACGCGGAAACGGCCGCGCAGCGTGGGCTTGAGGTCATCGTGGCCGGCGCCGGCGGTGCGGCCCACTTGCCGGGCATGGTCGCCTCGAAGACCTTGCTCCCGGTGATCGGGGTGCCGGTGAAGTCATCAGTTCTCTCCGGCTGGGACTCGCTCCTTTCCATCGTGCAAATGCCGGGAGGCGTTCCCGTCGCGACAATGGCGATAGGACGCGCGGGTGCTGTCAACGCCGGTCTTTTCGCGGCCCGCATTTTGGGCACGAAGTACCCGGCCGTCGCGGAAAGGCTGGAGGCTTACCGCGCCGCCATGCACCGCCGGGTCGTCGAGGAGGCTGGGCTGCCGTGACCGTGCCTCTACCCCCCGGAGCGACCATCGGCATGCTCGGCAGCGGACAGCTCGGACGGATGTCGGGTCAGGCGGCACGACGGCTCGGTTACCGGCTCATCGTCCTTTCGCCCGACGAAGATGCGCCCGCTAGCCACGTCGCCGACCGCACGATCGTGTCGCCGTTGGACGATGCCGCCGGCTACCGCGCCATCGCGCCCTTATGCGACGTCCTCACGTACGAGTTCGAGAACGTCGTGGCAAAGCCTTTGCTAGACATCGCAGCCTACGTGCCCGTCTATCCGCGGCCCGCTATTTTGGACACGGTGCGGCACAGGCTGCGGGAGAAAGAGGCGGTGCGGGCCTTAGGCGTGCCGACCGCCGACTTCGTCCCGGTACGCTGCCCGGAGGATCTGAAGAAGGCCCTGGACCAGTTCGGAAAAGGCGTCCTCAAGCGCGCTCTCGGCGGCTACGACGGGAAAGGCCAGCGCGTCGTGTGGAAAGGTCAAGACGCCGAGGAGGTATACCGGGAACTCGCGCCTGACGGCGCGGAGCTCATTTTTGAGGAGTTCGTCCCCTTCGTGCGGGAGCTGTCGGTGATCGTGGCCCGCAGCGTGGACGGCCGGGTCGTGACGTATCCCTGCACGGAAAACATCCACCGCCGGGGCATCCTGCACCTTTCCATCGCGCCGGCCCGCACCGCCGCGGACCGTGCGGCGAAAGCGCGGCACATGGCGGCCCGCCTTGCGGAAGGACTCGATCTTGTAGGCGTCATGGGCGTGGAGCTTTTCGAAACCGACGAGGGACTGCTCGTAAACGAACTCGCGCCTCGCCCCCACAACTCGGGCCACTACACCCTCGATGCATGCTACACTTCCCAGTTCGAACAGCACATCCGGGCCGTGGCGGGGCTTCCCCTGGGCGATCCGTCCCTGCACACGCCTGCCGTCATGCTGAATCTGCTCGGACAGCACATGGAAAGTTTGGGCCGGCACCTCGCGACGATCCTGCGCGATCCCTTGCTCAAGCTGCACGTCTACGGTAAGCGGGAGGCACGGCCGGGACGCAAGATGGCCCATCTCACCGCCTTAGGAAGCAGTGTGGAAGAGGCGTGCGCGCGGCTCGAGAGGGTGTGGCCGTTGCTGCGCGCCGGCGACGAACCGCTCATTTGACGCCGGGATGCGCCGCCCTCGTCAGCCTGCCCGCGCGTGGATGGCTTTCAGCGCGGACGGCGACTGGACATGGTAGAAGGTGATGCCGGGCGCGAGGGGCTTGTGCAAGTACTCCTTATGTACGGGGTCGAGGCCGACGATGATCACGATAAGATAAAATCCTTGCCGGCGAAGGCGCAACAGCGTGTCGATCAGCCGCGGCGAGTCGACGGGCGTTATGAGGATGAGCGTCGCGCCCCAGCTAAGCCGCGGCGTCGTCTCGGAAAGGAGCTGCGGCAGTGTGATGCTGGGCACGCACTCGATCGTCGCGAGTACCTCAAGGATCTCGGTCAGCCCTCCGCTGCCTTTGCGCGACTGTACGAAGACCGTTTGGTCCTTCTGACCCGGTACCGCTCCGTTGGTCACAAGGCCCACGCTCTGGCGGTCGCGCACGAGGGCGTAACCGATGGACGCCGCCGCTTCGATTGCCAGTTCGGAGTAGTACTCGAGCAGATGCAGCTCGTACTCCGCTTCGTTGAGATTGAGGTAAATGAACGCGTCGACGGCGATAGTAGGCTGGTATTCGCGCACGTACAGCTCCCCCGCCCGTGCCGACACCTTCCAATGGATGCTCTTGTACGGGTCACCGGCTTGGTAGGGACGGGTCCCGATCGTGTGGGCGGGATCGTCGAAAAAGCGGGTCGGCGTTTGAACCTCGCCGAACGGCAGGGACGAGGGCAACCCGAGGTCTTCCAGGGCGTGGATACGAGGGTACACGATCAAACCGCTCTGCAGCGTCGACGTGCCGCGCAGGTGTGCGAGGCCGAAGGCGTCGCCGGCTTCCAGATGGAGCGGACCGAACTTGTGCAAGCCGCGCCGGCGCGCCACCACGCCGTACGTCCAGCCCTTTCTCTCACGAGGGCCCAAGGACAGCACGGCGCGGCGCGGCGACACCACGTTGACCAAATGCGTGACTTCATCGCTCACCAAAAGCCAGACGACCGGAAGGCGCGAAGGGTTCGTGACGGAGACGGTGACGTCGATGCGTTCGCCGACAAATGCCCGCTCCGCGCTCAGGTCCCGGGTAAACTGCAGCGCGGCGAAGCTGCGGTTGGCGATGTACCGGGAAAGGAAGTAGGTCGCCACCGAGGCATACAGCATCACGTAAAGCACCTTACCCCGGAGAAACAGGGCGGCGATGAGCAGGATCCAGATGCCGGCGCGCCACAGCGCCTCGATGCTGCGTCCCGTCGTTGCCCCGTCCCGCGCCTGCGCCATGCTGCACCCCTCCGAGAATCCGCCCGCTTTGGCCAAACCTTTCCTACTGGTTCGCCTCCGGCCGGGTAGGTTCCTGTCTCGCGGTTCGACGCGGGTGCGCTGCGCCGATCAGCTCCGCATAGCTTAAGCCCGTCTCTTCGACGTACCGCTCCAGGCCGGCGAGGACGTCGAGGGCAGCCGTGGGCCGGATGAAATTCGCCGTGCCCACCGCCACCGCGCGGGCACCCGCGAGGACGAACTCGGCCGCATCCGCCCCGTCCATGATGCCGCCCATACCAATGAGGGGCACCCGTACGGCTTCGTACACCTGCCACACCATGCGCACGGCTAGCGGCCGGATGGCGGGGCCCGACAGCCCTCCGAACACGTTTGCCAGAACGGGTTTGCGCCGGCGGATATCGATGGCCATGCCGAGAAACGTGTTGACCAAGGAAATCGCGTCGGCGCCGGCATCTTCTACGGCCCGGGCCATTTGGGCGATGTCGGTCACGTTGGGCGAAAGCTTCGGGATAACGGGCAGGTGCGTCGCCCTTTTGACTGCCTCCACCACTCGGGCCGCCGCCCGCGGGTCGCTGCCGAACTGGATGCCGCCTTCCTTGATGTTCGGGCAGGAGATATTGATTTCCAAGGCGTCGATCCCTCCGGCGGCGCTCAAACGGGCCGCGACGTCTGCGTACTCTTCCACCGACCGCCCGATGATGTTCACGATGATACGGGTGTCAAACCCGCGCAGCCACGGCAGATCGACCTCCAGGAAATAGTCGACCCCGGGATTTTGCAGGCCGATGGCGTTCAGCATCCCCGACGGCGTTTCGACGATGCGCGGCACGGGGTTTCCCGTCCACGGCTCGCTGGAGACCCCCTTGACCATGACCGCGCCGAGCCGGGACAAGTCGAAAAACTCGGCGTACTCCCTGCCGTAGCCGAAGGTGCCGGAGGCCACCATGACGGGATTTTTCAACTCCATGCCGGCGATATCGATGCTCAGATCAACCATGGCCGTACACCTCTTCCGCCCAAAAGACCGGCCCTTCCCTGCACACCCTCTGGTACTGCACGCCGCCTTCCGTGCGCACCGGCAGCACGCAGGACAAACACGCGCCGACGCCGCAGCCCATCGCTTCTTCGAAGGCGAGTTGACAAGGCACGCCGGCCCGGCAAGCGATGCGGGCGACGGCCTCGAGCATCGGCCGCGGGCCGCACGCGTAAAGGCCGTCCCACTCGTTTCTGTTCAGTTGGTTCTCCAAAAGATCGGTGACGAATCCGCGATGGCCCAAGCTGCCGTCGTCGGTCGCCACCTCCGCCTCGATGCCCAGCGCCGCAAACTCGGTCCAGCCGAAAGCGAGCCCGGCCTCGGCAAAGCCGAGGAGCGCCTTCATTTCTGCTTGACCTTGCCAAGTTTGGGCGAGAAAAAGCAGGGGCGGAACCCCGACGCCTCCCCCGACGAGGAGAAGCCGCCTTGCCTCCGGGACCTTCACGAAGCCCCTGCCTAAAGGTCCGAGGACGTCGATGTCGTCGCCCGGGCGAAGGCGTGCGAGCGCCTCCGTGCCGCGCCCGACGACACGGTACACGATGCTCCAATCGCCGTTCGCAAAGCGCCGGTACAGGCTGAAGGGCCGGCGCAGCAGAGGATCCCAGCTTCCCGGCCTCGCGACCCGCACGTTGATGAACTGTCCGGGCTGGACGGCGTCTAACGCGGGGTGGTGGGCCGCGATGAGCTCGTAGTGCCCAGCTGCCACCGGCCGCTGGGCGACGACTGCGGTCACGAACGTCTCAGCCACCGGCTTTCCCTCCCCACGCTGCGGGCAGCTTGCCGCCTTCGTCGAGCGCCCGGTTGATGGCAGCCCTAGCCTCTTGCGCTGCACGCGCCTGTGCCTCGTGGGGTCTTAGGTGGGGCGCCTTTTCGTATGCGTACATAATTGCACGGGATGAGTTGATGAGCGCGCCGTAGCCCTGCTCGTCGAAGGCAGGCACCACATCCCGAGCCGCGGCACCTTGGGCGCCGAAACCGGGGACGAGAAAAAGCGTGCTCGGCATCAACGAGCGGAGCCGGGCCAGCTCCTCCGGATACGTCGCGCCCACTACCGCGCCGACCGCCCCGAAGCCGCGATCGCCTTTTTCGTCGTTCAAGCTTTCCACCGCCAGGCCGACGTGCTCGAAAACGGGCCGGCCGGCCGCCACCAGGTCTTGAAACCGGCCCGAGGAAGGATTTGACGTTTTCACCAGGACGAAAATGCCCCTGCCCCTGTCGCGGCAGCGGGCGATGAACGGCTTGATCCCGTCCTCGCCTAAGTACGGATTGACGGTCAGGGCATCGGCGGCCAGGGGGCCGTCCTCCAAATATGCTGTTGCGTACGCCTCGGCCGTAGAACCGATATCGTTTCGCTTGCCGTCGGCGATGACGATCAGGTCTTTCGCCCGGGCGGCTGCGACGATCCGCTCTAAAGCCCGCAGTCCGTGCGACCCGTACCGTTCGAAGTAGGCCAGCTGGGGTTTCACCGCCACCGCGTAATCGGCTGTCGCTTCGATCAGCTCCAGGCCGAAGCAGGTAAGGGCGCGCTCTGCCACCTCGAGATAGGTGCCTCCGGCCGCTTCAGCCTGCTGCAAAATCTCCCGGGGCAATCGCTCGAGACTCGGGTCGATGCCCACCACGAGAACGCTCCGTTTCCGGTCGACAGCAGCCAACACACGATCCGCAAACATCATTTCGCCTACCTTCCCGCCTCGTACTGCACCCGGCCACCGATGACCGTGGCCCGCACCTTGCCCGTAAGCTCGACGCCGAGGAACGGATGGTTCGCGGCCCGGGACGCCTGTTCCTCCCGGGTCGGCGTCCATTGGCGGGCGGGATCGAAGACGACCAGGTCCGCAGGTGCCCCTTCCTGAACGCCGGCATACGCCAGGTTGAACGCCTTGGCGGGGCTGGAGGTCAGTCTCCGAAGGAGCGTGCCCTCCTCGATAAGGCCCGGCCGCACGAGCTCCGACCAAAGCGCGGCGAAGGCATGCTCCGCTCCGGCCGCGCCGAAGGGAGCAAAGTCGAACTCAACTACTTTTTCTTCACTTGTGTAAGGGGTGTGATCCGTGACGATGGCATCGATCACTCCGCTGCGCACCCCTTCGATGAGGGCCCGCCGGTCGTCATCGCTTCCCAAAGGTGGCCACACCTTGAGCGACGTGTCGTACGAGCCGAGGGATTCGTCGGTACGCACAAGGTGCAGCCAGCTCACTTCGGCCGTCACGTTCCATCCTTGCGCCTTCGCCTCGGCGATGCGGGCGACCGCCTTGGCCGTGGCGACCCGCTGTACGTGCAGCCGTCCTTCGGTTAGCCGGGCGAGCAAGAGATCGCGCAGGAGCATGGCTTCCTCCGCCTCGGCCGGCATCGCCCGCAGGCCGTAGACCGTCGGGTAATAGCCTTCCCACGCCGATGCGTTGCGGGAAAGGTACGGATCGACGGCGTCCGTCAAGAGGGGTACGCCCCACGGACGCAGGTAAAGTAGCGCCCGCCGCACAAGGCTCGTGTCGTGCACCGGCCGGCTGTCGCCGATGGCTACAGCGCCCGCTTCGGCTAGCTCTCCCCATTCCGTCGGTTCCTCCCCCTTGCGCGCCAACGTCAGGCACGCCGCGGGAAAAAGCCGAAGCGGCAGTGTCTCGCTGCGGGCGAGGAGCATGCGCACGTCGGCGGCATACTGCCTAGGCGGATCGGTATCGGGCATGACGATGGCCGTGCCGAATCCGCCGCGCACTAAGGCCCTCGCCAGACTATCCAGACTCTCACGGGGCTCGTGGCCGGGCTCGCCCGCATGGACGTGCAGATCGATCAGTGCCGGAAAAACGACACATCCCGACGCATCGACTACCTGCTCCGCCTCCGTTTCCAACTCCGGGGCGATTGCCGCGATCTTTCCGTCCCGGCACAAAACGTCCAACACGTCGTCGAAACCGTTTTCGGGGTCGAGCAAGCGTCCGCCCTTAATTAGCAAGCGCATTTCCGTGACCTCCCGACATAAGGTAGAGGAGCGCCATGCGCACCGCCACGCCGTTGGAGACTTGCTCCCGCACGGCGGAGCGGGGATCAGCCACTACGTCCGGCGTAATCTCCACTCCCAGGTTCGCAGGGCCCGGGTGCAAAATGAGCACGTCCCTTTTCGCCGCACGCTGCAGCCTTTCCCGAGTGATGCCATAGAGCCTGTGGTATTCCCGCAGCGAGGGGAAGAGCCCGGGCATCTGCCGCTCCCGCTGGATGCGCAAAACGTTTACCACGTCCGCACCGTCGAGGGCCGCAGCGAGATCCGTGTACACCTCGACGCCCATTTTCTCGATGCCGACCGGAATTAACGTAGGCGGGCCGACGACCCGCACCTTGGCCCCCATCGTCTTCAAGCCCCAGATGTTCGACCGGGCCACCCGGCTGTGCATGATGTCGCCAACGATCGTCACCGTAAGCCCTTCGATCCGTCCTTTCCGCTCGCGGATAGTAAAAAGATCCAATAGGGCCTGGGTCGGATGCTCGTGGATGCCGTCGCCTGCGTTGATGACCCGGGCTTTCGTGACTTTCGCGAGCAGATGAGGAGCGCCCGCTGACTGGTGCCGGATCACGATGATATCGGCTCCGAGAGCCTCGATCGTCTCCGCGGTGTCCGTAAAGCTTTCGCCCTTTTGCACGCTGCTCGTCGCAACCGTGATGTTCGTCACGTCAGCGCTCATCCACTTGGCGGCCATCTCGAAGCTCGTGCGGGTACGCGTCGACGGCTCGTAGAACAGCGTAACGACGACACGCCCCCGCAGCGTGGGGAGTTTCTTGACGTCCCGCTCGAAGATCTGCTTGCACGGCTCGGCCGTATCCAGGATGGTCGTGATCTCTTCCGCGCTCACGCCCCGCAAGCCGAGCAAGTCTTTTCTCGTGAATGCCACTTATCTCGCCCCCTTATCGGCCCGTCACGTGGCCCGCTCGACCAACACGACCCGGTCCTCGCCGTCGGTCTCCCTGAGCATGACCTGGACCTGCTCTGCTTTGGACGTCGGCACGTTCTTACCGACGAAGTCCGCGCGGATGGGCAGCTCCCTGTGGCCCCGGTCGATCATGACGGCCAGTTGAATGCGCGCGGGACGGCCGAGGTCGATGAGGGCGTCCAAGGCGGCCCGGACGGTGCGACCGGTGTAGAGGACGTCGTCGACGAGGACAATGATCTTGTCGTCGACGGCAAAGGGTATTTCCGTTTTTCTCACGATGGGTTGCTGGGCGATGGTGGTCAAATCGTCTCGGTAGAGGGTGATATCGAGGATGCCGGTGGGAACACGCTGCGATTCGATGTCCTCGATGATCTCTTGTAGCCGCTGCGCCATGGGGACGCCGCGAGTGCGGATCCCGACGAGGCAAACATTCTCGACGCCCTTGTTCGCCTCCACGATCTCGTGGGCGATGCGCACGAGGGCACGGCGCATCCCGGCCTCATCCAGTAGCTGGGCCTTCTCGACAAAAGCCAACGCCTTTCAACCTCCCTACGCGGGCGGCAAAAGGCGCGCAAAAAACCGAAGGACGGACTATCCTTTTTTGTGCGCCCCTTGCCAGCCTCACTGGACTGCCTTAAAGGAGCATGCTGTGTTCACATCGGCGCAGCACCGGCGAGCCACTCCCGAGCGTGCCGCGACGCGCTGCCCGAAGTTCGCATTCGGCTTATTTTAGCAGGAACTAGACATGACGGTCAAGGGCGCATTTCGGTGAGGACTGAGTCAAGCCAACCGGGTGAAAGTTTCCCAACGTCGAGCCGGCATGCCACTGTCGTTGCTGCTGGGCGGTGACCGGCAAAAACGTCACCCGAGCGTCTTTCGCAGCCGGCGCATATCCTCGGGCAAGTCCGCCTCGAACGACAGGAGCTCGCCTGTACGGGGGTGGACGAATTCAAGCCGGTAGGCATGGAGTGCGATCCCCTCGTCCGGCAAAGCCGGGTCCCGCGGGGCACCGTATCGCCTGTCGCCGACGAGAGGATGGCCGATGTGCGCCATGTGCACCCGGATTTGATGGGTGCGGCCCGTGACGAGCTCGGCCCGTACCGAAGAAAAGTCGCCGAACCGCTCAAGACATGTGAAATGGGTAACGGCGGGTTTGCCGTCCGGCAAGACCGCCATGCGCTGACGGTTCAACGGATCTCTGCCGATGGGCGCGTTGACCGTCCAGCGCTCGTCGGGCACCTTGCCGTGCACGAACGCGACGTAGCGGCGCACCACCGTGCGGGCCTGCAGCTGCCGCACCAAATCCATGTAGGCCATCGGTTCCTTCGCCACCACCATGAGTCCCGACGTGCCTTTGTCGAGCCGGTGCACTATGCCCGGCCGCTCCTTACTTCCGACTCCGCGCAACTCGCAGTGGGCGAGCAACGCATTCACGAGCGTGCCTTCGGTATTGCCCGGCGCCGGATGGACCACCATGCCCCGCGGCTTGTTCACCACGATCACGGAGCCATCTTCGTACACGATGTCGAGGGGGATCGCCTCCGGCTCCGGAACGGGTGACGGAGGCAGGGGCAGCACGACCTCGATCACGTCGCCTGCCGATAAGCGAAAGGACGGACGGTTCACGACGCTCCCGTTCACCCGCACGCGCCCGTCGGCGATGAGACTTTGCACGAAATTGCGGGAAACGAAAGGCTCGCCGTAAGCCGCGAGGTACTTGTCGATGCGCTCGCCGCCCTCCTGCGCAGCCACACGCACCGTGCGTTCATCCATCGGACGTGCGCTCCCCCTCGGCCCCCGCCGGCGCGCACTGCGCAGACGCGGGATCGGCAGTATCCTTCCCTGTTCCTTCCCCCGCCGGCTTGTAGAAAAACGAAGCCCACAAAAGAAGCGCCACACCGCAGACGATCGCCGTGTCCGCGACGTTGAACACGGGAATCAGAGGCACGTCGATGAAGTCGGTCACAAAGCCCGTGCGCAGCCGGTCGATCATATTGCCGACCGCGCCACCCAGGCCGAGCCCCAAAGCTGCCTGCACCAAAGGCGGTTCGGCAAAAATCCTCCTGCGGAAGACGACCGCGGCGACGACGAGTAACGCAGCGACCGCGATGAAAAGGGACCTCTGGAAAGGAAGGAGACCAAAGGCTGCCCCGGGATTGCGCACGTGGGTCCAAGCGAGAAGGCCGGGAATGATGGTGACCGATTCGTACTCCGGCAAGTAGCGGATCACGATGGCTTTTGTAACTTGGTCTACGATCGGGACGAGCACGGCCAGGAGTGCGAACACCTCGGGACCTCCTCCACGCTGCACATGACCCGGAAGGTGGGCCTTGCTCTCCCATCGTACCATAGGGCGGAAGGAACCGGAATGCCTGTCCTATCTGCCCCTTTCAGCCGTTTCCCTTGTCCGTCCCGTCGTCGTCAGCGTCGTACGCCTCCGGCGTATCTTGGGGCGTGTTCGCGGTCCCGTGCCGTGCCACGATCTCCCAGGCATCGTCGCGGTCGATGTCGTGCCTTCCGTAAGCCGCACGGCCGAAGGGAGGCCATAGCGCCGCTTCCTCGGCCGGTCGATAGTAGGACAAATCCTCATCGTCTTCGGCCTGGCACGTGACGCACTTCGCAGCGTAGGGAAGCGCCTCGAGCCGTTCTTTCGCAATCGGCCGGCCGCATCCTGCGCAAAGTCCGTACGTGCCCTCGTCGACGCGGCGAAGGGCGTCTTCAATCAGCCCGAATGTGCGCTTTGCCTCCATCAGAAGCCCAAGGTCCTTTTGGCGTTCCATCGTCTCGTTGCCCAAATCTGACGTATGGTTGTCGATGCTGGACAGCTCTCCTACGGACGCGGTCATCTCCACGTCGAATCCCGCGGCCAAGGAAGCGATGCGCTCTCTTTGCTCGGCCTGCAGCGCCCGGAGCTTGCGCCGCATCCTGTCGACAAAAACAGTGTCCATCCATCCCGCTCCTCTTCTAGGGCACGCTCATCTCGTATTGGACGATGCCGGCGATGGAGGCGATGAACTCACCGATGATGGGCAAGTTGAGCGCGGCCAAACGGACTATAATCGCGACAAAGAGCGCGCTGACGAGGCTCACGCCGATCGCGATGCCGAAGCCCCGCGCCATGCCGGAGATGAGATTGAGCCAGAGCATGCGCCAAGGATTGCGGTACAGCTCGACGAGCTCCGCAATGCCCGCCTTGTCGAACGCTTCCACGGCCCCTTCCACGCGCCGCAGCAGCGTCTCGCATATGCCGGCATTCACGTGGCGCGACGAGGACATCTCTCCACCTGCCTCACTCACTTGCGTCTATACTGTCTCCGTCGCCGGGGCCGGCTATGTATAAAGGGCGGGACGGCGTCCGAGCGTAGAGGCGGCAAGCAGGTCAAAGGGACGGCCGGGTCGAAGCTACGCAGTCGACACGATACAGGAGGCATGCGGATTCCATGAAACCGAACACCCAACGTTCCGAACAGCTCTTTCGTGAAGCGAAGCGGCACATTGCAGGGGGCGTGAACAGTCCGTCCCGCTCCTTTGACGCCGTAAACCGCCCCTACCCCATCGTCATGGCGCGGGGTCAAGGGGCGTATCTTTGGGACGTCGACGGCAACCACTACATCGACTATCTGTGCGCCTACGGTGCGCTTTTGCTCGGCCACGCCCATCCCCGCATCGTTCAGGCCGTGCAGGAGGCGATGGCTCGCGGCAGCGTCTACGGGTGCTTGACCGAGCTGGAGATCGAGCTGGCCCGCCGGCTGAAGGAGCACATCCCTTTCGTCGACATGTTTCGGTTCAACGTATCGGGAACCGAAGCGGTGATGACGGCCATCCGGGTCGCTCGGGGCTACACGGGACGCAACAAGATCGTCAAGTTCGCCGGCGCTTACCACGGCCACTCCGACCCGGTGCTCGTCGAGGCGGGCAGCGGCTCGTCGACGCTGGGCATCGACGACAGCCTCGGCATCCCGCCCGGGGTGAAGCAAGATCTGATCACGATTCCATTTAACAACTTCGAAACATTGGCGGAGGCGGCCGCAACGCACGGAGAGGAGATCGCCGCGTTCTTGGTCGAACCCGTCGTGGGGAACTTCGGAATCGTGCCGCCGAAACCGGGCTTTCTGGAGAAGATCTCCGAGCTGGCGGAAAAGGTCGGTGCCTTGGTCATATGGGACGAGGTGATCACTGCTTTTCGCTTCCGACGCGGATCGGTGGAGCCCTTCTTCGGTTGCACGCCCGACCTCGTCACGTTGGGCAAGCTCATCGGCGGCGGGCTGCCCATCGGCGCCTACGGCGGACGGGCCGAAGTGATGCAAGTTATCGCACCGTTGGGCGGCGTGTACCAGGACGGCACGTTGGCCGGCAACCCGCTCAGCATGACCGCGGGCCTTGCGTTCCTCGACAGCCTGGATGACGAGATTTACGAGCGGACGGCCCGTTTTGCCATGATTCTGGCCGACGGGATCGAGGAAGCGGGCCGGCGCCACGGGATTGCGGTGCGGGTCGGGCGGTACGGCGGCGCCCTCTCGCCCTACTTTACGGATCAAGAGGTCACCGACTTCGAAGGGTGCGAGGCGTCGAGCTCCGAGCAGTTCGCGCGCTTTTTCGGACACATGATCGACCAAGGCATTTGCCTTGCACCCTCTAAGTACGAGGCCTGGTTCGTCTCGGCAGCCCACACGGAAGACGACATCGCGTACACCTTGGAAGCGATCGACAAAGCCTTCGCTCGGATGGCCCGCGGCGAGTAGGCGTAGGCAGTCGACAGGGTAGGTCAGCGCGGCAAAGGGGGCACGTGGTGCCAAGCATACGTAGGCGGAATGTGCTCCCAAGCCGCGGGGCCGCCGTATTGCCGCGCACCTCCCTGGGCCGCCTGAATGCTGGGGAAAGCAAACTCCTTCACGCAAATCTTCGCCCCGCGGTCAATGAAGAACAAGTAATAGGTTTCACCCACTTGGTGAATGCGCACCGCGGGTTCAGCGGCGCTGCGCACGATCCGCAGTTCCCTTGCCAGTCTGTAACGGGACGTCGCGTCCACCGCAAAGTGAGGGCAGGTGGCCGAGCTCCCGTCGACGTCGATGGTGAACGGCTCGTGGGACGTGGGTGAAAGTCCCCTGCTCGCGAGCCATTCCTCGTACCAGCTTTGCCCCTCGGTGGTCGCGCGCACCACCGCACCGAGATCGTCCGGTCGCAATCCGATGCCCGGTCCCCGTACGAGTGCGACGCCGATGAGGACCGTGCCGACGAGAACGAGGCCGTATACGAGGACAGCCGGCACCTGCGCCTGACGGATCGGTTTGGACCGGTAGCCCGATGGCTTGAGCTCCTCCCGATAAGGACGCCAGTATGCTTCCTCGGACAGGGTCGTCTCGAGCCTTACCTGGAACGGAACCGGATACTGGGTGCGCAGCACATCCTCTACGCGCCCCGCGTCGACGGCGTCGAAAGGTCCCCTGACCGTCAGCCGCTCGCCTACGCACTGCACGTCCAGATCGAGCAGCCTGCGCACGCGGAACCGGCGAGCCAGAAGTATGTGCACGGTCGTGGCGATGACCGGATCTTCCGCCGAGAGATGGGCGTACACGGCAGCAGCAGCCGCCGACACGGCACGCCACCAAAGGATCGCGGCAACGGGGGACACATAGCGAACGAACGCCGGAAAGTCAAAGGTCCAAAGCCAGTTGGGCGGCACGTGACGCGCCCAAAGGTGCATCAAGAAAACGCCGGATAGTGCGGCAGAAAGATCAGCCGGCCATAGGGTGAGGCGGAGGCACTGCAGCTCGAAACGCCGGCGCAATGACCAGCGGTGCAGCCAGCTACCGGCAATCCCTATGGCTGCCGGCAGCAACAGAGCAAGGCCCCACTGCCACCACGCCAGGGACGGCACAGGCGAGCAGGCGACGACCGGCGCTTCGGGATTGAGAACGCGGTACGTGACATGGTCAGCGAAAACGCAGCGCCCGAAAAACCATAAAGGCAGAGCCAGCGGAAATGCGAGTATCCCGACGAAGGCTCCGATGCCGAGCGCTACGTGGATCGGGGCGAGAGCAATAATGCCGTCCCGCACGTGTCCCCACAGGCGCACGCCGCAGCAGCCTCCTCCCATTGTGGGATGCTTTCGAGTTGACCTCAACGGATGTACTGTCTAATTTCGTAAAAGGTTCAATTACGCCTTCGGACCACCGTTGACATCGCATTCCGCGTACCCTAGAATACGATCAAGCCGTAGCAGGGGGACTTCACTCGTGATGTGACGCTATTGACAAACCCTTAGATGGATGTTCCGACTGGCAAGGTCTCCGCCGCGGGAAGGTTTGCCCAGACGATCACTTCTTGAAAGGAGGCCTTGTCTCTATGGTCAAGCACGTCCAAATCGAAAAACTAACGGAGCGGCATATTCCCCAGGTTGCAGAACTTCTGCAGGACCATCTCCATTTATGGCGCTACCCTTGGCGAGCGTCCGACGAAGAACTCGCCGAGCGTATCCGTCGCTCCCTATCCGACTTGGGAGGCTTGTACACCGAAAGGCGGCGCTGGTCCCATTGGGTAGCCGTTGCGGCCGGCCGTGTGCTGGGTGCGGCCCTGACGTACGCGGATGCCCCGTCGCCCGAACCGGGAAACTCGGATCCGATCGGCGGACACATCGTGTGGCTGCTCTTTCGGCCGGATCTTTCCCAAGTGGGAGATCTACTGCTCGAACACGCGGCGTCCTGGCTAGGTTCCGCTTGGTCCAGCGCGTCGGCGTTTGAGCTCGCCAATCCTTTAGGCTGGTGCGCGGGCCTGCCGCCCACGTGGGTGCACGTGCGAGAAGCGTTGTTGCGCCACGGCTTTCGACCCGCATCGGGCCTGAACGTGATGTGGGGAGCCGTACACGTGCCCGAGGTGCCGCCGGCGACGCACTGCGCCCCTAAGCTGTGCATCACGTGCGAAGACCGTACGGACGGCTTCCAGCTTTCTGCACGGCTCGGAGCGCGGCGCATCGGCAACTTGGAGGCTGCCGCCCTCACCCCTACCGACCTGATTCTGCCTTGGGATGGGGCGTGGCTGATTGAACACGTCGAGGTAGATGAGCCGTACCGGCGCCGTGGCGTCGGAAAACGTCTGTTCCACGCGCTGGCGGAGGAGCTCAGCCGGCGCGGCGTCGCACGGCTTGTCGGGTATACCGAATCGCCGGCAGCGATCCGCTTGAACGAGTGGGTCGGGATGGGTGCAAGAATCGCCCAGCCGTACTTCCAAAGGCCGAACCTTGGTGAAGGGGCGCAAACCGCACCGCCCGTCACCTGACCGCGCAGAAGGGGCTGTCCCAAAAGATCATTCGGGACAGCCCCTTCCCCTGTTTTCTACGCTTTTGCCTCCTGCGTTTCCATGACCCCGGCGCACCGGTCGCAAAGGGCATCCTCGCCGCTTCCCTTCGGCTTCACGAACCGCCAGCACCGCGGGCACTTCTCGTCCTCAGTGCGGAGCACCACGACCTCGATGTCCTTGTCTGCGACGTGCACTCCATCCCTGGGAACATGGGCTTCCGTACCATGCAGACTCACCTTCGACACGATGAACAGCTCCGCCAGGTCGGGGGCGAAGGGCTGCAGCGCCTCATACAGCCCCGCATCCTTGACGAAAATGTGCACGTCGGCCTCCTGGGAACTGCCGAACATCTTGTCGTTTCGTGCCTGCTCGATGGCCCGGGCCGCGACACGCCGCACGGTGAGGAGCCGTTCCCACCGCTGTTCGAGCTCCTCGTCCCACGAAAGATCCCGCGGCCACGTCGTGAAATGCACGCTCGGCTCGGTACGGACGGCCTCGTGCAGGTGCTCCCAAATTTCGTCGGCCGTAAAGGGCAGGATCGGGGCGATGGCCTGCACCAGGAGGAGCAGGATCTCCTGGAGAACGGTCTGGGACGCGCGGCGCGCCTTGGAATCGGCGGCTTCGCAATAGAGGCGGTCCTTGAGTACGTCGAGATAAAAGCCGCTCATGTCAACCGCGCAGAAGTTGTGCACCGCGTGGTACACCGTGTGGAACTCGTAGTTGCGGTAGGCGTCGATCACCCTGCGCATCAGCCTCCGCGCGCGTCCGAGAGCCCAGCGGTCGAGTTCCGGCAGCTCCTCCTCCGGCACGCGATCGCGCGCCGGGTCAAAGTCGCTCAAATTGCCCAGGAGGAAGCGGGCCGTGTTGCGGATGCGCCTGTATGCGTCGGCGATTTGGCCCAAGATCTCGTCGGAAAGCCGCAGGTCGCCACGGTAATCCGCAGACGCCACCCACAGCCTCAAAATGTCGGCACCGTACGTCTTCATAACCTCTTGCGGTGCGATCACGTTCCCGAGCGACTTGGACATTTTGCGCCCTTCTGCGTCGACCGTAAAGCCGTGGGTCAAGACGGCTTTGTAGGGCGGCTTTCCGGTCGTGGCCACGGCGGTTAGAAGCGACGACTGGAACCAGCCCCGGTGCTGGTCGCTTCCTTCAAGGTACATGTCGGCCGGCCATCGCAGCATGTCGTGACGGCGCAACACGGCAGCGTGGCTCGAACCCGAGTCAAACCATACGTCCATGGTGTCCTTCTCTTTGTCGAACTCGCTGCCTCCACACGCGCAGCGGGTTCCCTCCGGCAAAATCTCCGCGGCTTCGTGCGTAAACCAGCCGTCCGAGCCCTCCTTCTCGAAAAGCCGTGCCACCGCCTCGATGCTCTCCTCGGTGATTAAAGGTTCCCCGCATTCCCGGCAGTAGAAGATCGGCAGCGGGACGCCCCACACCCGCTGGCGGGAAATGCACCAGTCGCCCCGGTCGCGGACCATGGCCGTGATGCGGTCTTCGCCCCAAGCAGGGATCCACTCCACATCCTTGATGGCTGACAACGCCTCGTCGCGAAAACGGTCGACCGACGCGAACCACTGTTCCGTCGCCCGGAAGATGATCGGATTGTGGCAGCGCCAGCAGTACGGATAGCTGTGGTCGACCGTCGCGTGGTCAAGCAGGGCGCCCGTTTCCTTCATGTCGGCGATGATGCGAGCGTTGGCTTCGAAAACCCTCAGACCCGCATACGGCCCGGCCTCCTCCGTAAACCTGCCGGTGCCGTCGACGGGAGCCAAGACTTCCAGGCCGTACTCAAGTCCTACCTGGTAGTCTTCCAAACCGTGGCCCGGTGCGATATGGACGAGGCCGCTGCCCTGTTCCAACGTCACGTACTCGGCCAACACAAGGGGCGATTCGCGGTCGATGAAGGGATGCCGGCACACGACGCCTTCAAGCTCGGCACCCTTCATGCGCCGTACCACCTCGTGGGATTGCCAGCCGAGGCGGGAAGCGATGGATGCGAGCAGGCCCTCTGCCACGACGTACCGTGCCGCGCTGGTTTCCACGAGCACATAATCGTAATGCGGATGGACGGCGATGGCCAGGTTGGCGGGTAAGGTCCAAGGCGTCGTCGTCCAGATGAGGGCGTAGGTGCGGCCGTCCGCGTTTACCACGCCGTTGCCGTCCACTACCTCGAAGCGGACGAAGATGGAGTCCGAGCGGTGATCGTCGTACTCGATCTCTGCCTCTGCCAGGGCCGTTTCGCAGTGGGGGCACCAGTAGACCGGCTTCAGTCCCCGATAGATGTGCCCGTTCGCAGCCATCTTGCCGAAGACACGCACTTGCTCCGCTTCGTACTTCGGCTCCAGGGTCAAGTACGGGTTATCCCAGTCGGCCCATACACCCAGGCGTTTGAATTCGTCGCGCTGGATATCCACATAGCGCAGCGCGAACTCCCGGCACTTTTGACGGAAGTCCACTACCGACATGGTCTGCCTGTTGACTCCCGTCTCCTTCAGCACTTGCTGTTCGATCGGCAAACCGTGGGTGTCCCAGCCGGGCACGTACGGCGTCAGATAGCCCGCCATGGCCCGCGAGCGGTTGACGAAGTCTTTAAGCACCTTGTTCACCGTGTGGCCCAGGTGGATGTGGCCGTTGGCGTAAGGCGGACCGTCGTGCAGGATGAAAAGCTCCCGCTGTTCCCGCTGCCCTTGTTCGATCAAGCGCTCGTAGGCCCGTTCCCGCTCCCAGGCTTTGAGACGGTCCGGCTCTCGCTGGGCCAGGTTGGCCCGCATAGGGAAGGACGTTTGCGGCAGATTGAGCGTTTGTCGATAGTCCATGGTGCGTGTAACCTCCAGTCCATAAAATACGTCGAGAAAGGTCGTCACGAATCAAACAAAAAAGCCTTCCGCCGCTTGAGGACGAAAGGCATTCTTCCGCGGTACCACCTCGCTTGGATGGCCAAAAAGCAGGACCATCCCGCTCGCACCGCTGTATCGGGCGGCAGCCGGCTCGGTCTACTGGCACGGACGTGCTTTCGGCGAGCTGCTCCGGGGCGATGGCTCACGAGCTGCAGGGCCGGGCTCGCACCTTTCCCCGGCTCTCTGAACCCGCAGTGGTCCCGTTCGCTTCCCCTTCATCGCGTTCGTCTGATTGATGCTTTATTATACCCAAGTCTTCCCGAAGCTGCAAGACGAAGGGAAAACGGCGGGAGCGCGCCGGTCAACGGATCGCCGGGTCAACCGGCATTGTCCGAGGAGTCGAGCTCGCGGTCAATGGCCCGGTGCACTTCTTCATACAGCGCGAGAAACCGCTCATCGGTGCGATCCATATCGAGCAGCTGAAAGAACTTCTCCGCCAAATCGTCTTTGGTGCGCTTTACCGCGTCGGTGACCAGAGTCATTGGAGGCCTCTCCTTTTCGGCGGAAACCGAGGGATTGCTACGCCGAGGCGCAGCTTTGTTTGATATTACGACACATGCTTAAAGATTCCTGCGAAAAGCGAGCGGTTCTTTTGCGGCCACGTACGATTTTAGCGTGTCGCCCCTCAGTCCCCGGCGGGTGGCTTCCAGGCTGATCACGTCGGGCGGTTGAACATTTCCTAGGTTTACCGACGGCCCGAAGCGCTGGAGCCACTCGTTTTGCTGGTGCGTGCGCGGGGCCTCCCACATCAGGCGATCCACATGGCCGACGCGTTCCATCAGCGCATCGACGACGTCCGCGCGGATGTGTCCGTGCTCATCGTATACCCCCACCCCCCGCCCCGAGTCGCGCCCTTCAACGATGACCCACGAGGCACCCGTGTCGAGATCGGCAAGGATGGCTTCTGCGGCGCGCACCACGTCGAAGACACGGCGCGTGTCCTTCTTTCCTACCTCGCTAAGCACCGCGAGACCACAGGATACCCCCTGCATGATCAGTCTCTTGCGCGTGGCCGTGTCGAGCTCGATCGTCCCTTCGGAAATCTCCACCGCGGTAAAGCCGAGCTCGGCCACGCGTTCGACGAAAGCCTCGCCTTTACCCTGGTAGACCGCCAGCTCGAGCAGCGTGCCGCCGGGATAGACCAGCACATTGTGACGCCTTGCACATTCGATCTTTGACCGCAGCCATTCAGGAGAGTATAATAGGGCAGTACCAAAGCCGAGTTTCAGAATATCGACGTACGGACCCGCGCACGTCAGAAAGTCCTCGGTTTCCGCCCTGCCCAGCCCCTTATCGATTACCATAGTAACTCCCGCCCGGCGCGGCTTGCCCGGTCTCGGCACGGGCGCAACCACGACGCCGCCGAAGTCAGAGCACTCCATACGCCTCCCGCTCCCCTTTCCTCGCCATGATGGAACCCTTCAGACTATGCAAGGGACGAAGGAACCGTTATGAGCGAGAGTACGGGAGTGTTGTCCCAAAGACGGGAAAGTGGTACAATCATGCCACGTATATCTACGGTGGGAGAGAGAATATGGCACGCAAGAAACTTTCGATCATCGGTGCTGGCAATGTCGGTGCGACCGCGGCGCACTGGGCTGCGTCGAAGGAACTTGCGGATATCGTGCTTTACGACATCGTCGAAGGCGTTCCTCAAGGCAAGGCACTCGACCTCTTACAAGCCGCCCCCCTCGAAGGCTTTGACTGCAACATAATCGGCACCAACGACTTTGACGATACGGCCGACTCCGACGTGGTCATCGTAACGGCGGGAGTGGCCCGCAAGCCGGGCATGACCCGAGACGACCTATTGAAGACGAACTATGGCATCGTCAGCTCCGTCGTGCGCGAAGCCGCGCAGCGCTCGCCCGGGGCTACTTTCATCATCGTCACGAATCCGGTCGATGTGATGACCTACGTCGCCTACCGGGTGAGCGGACTGCCGTCGCAGCGCGTGATCGGGCAGGCCGGAGTGCTGGATTCGACGCGTTTTCGCACGTTTATCGCCCAAGAACTCGGTGTTTCCGTGGAGGACGTCACCGCGCTCGTCATGGGCGTCCACGGCGACGACATGGTGCCCCTCGTCCGTTATTCGTACGTAGGGGGCATCCCCATTGAACATCTGATCCCCGAAGTACGCATCCGGGCCATCGTCGAGCGGACCCGCAGGGGCGGCGGAGAAATCGTCAACCTGTTGAAGACGGGCAGCGCCTACTACGCCCCGGGCCTTTCCGTCATCGAGATGGCCGAGGCGATTTTGAAGGACAAGCGGCGCGTCCTGCCCGCTATCGCGTACCTCAACGGCGAATACGGTCAGCGCGACGTCTACGCGGGCGTACCGGTCATATTGGGTGCCGGCGGCGTCGAGCGGGTCATCGAAATCGATCTGACCCCGGAGGAAAGGGAAGCCTTCGAACGCTCGATCGAAGCAGTCCGCGCTCCGTTGCGGCTGCTCGGACTGGCGTCCTGAAGGGGCCGCCCGAGCGGGTAAATCCGAGGCGAGGACAAAAAGAAGCGCCGTCCGGACTTAGCTCCGGGCGGCGCCTTTCTTGTCGCCGGCACCATGTACTCCCTGCGAACTCACATCAAGAAGAGGTAGCGGAGGACGAACAGCGCGGCGAGCACCCACATCACCCAATGCACTTCCTTCGCCTTACCCGCCAAGGCCTTAACGACGGCGTAGGCGATGAAGCCCAGGGAGATGCCCTCCGAGATGCTGTAGACGAGCGGCATGGCGACCATGGCAATGAAGGCCGGAATGCCGTCCGACGCATCGTCCCAGTTCACGTTAAGCACCGACCGCACCATCATCGAACCGACCAGGATGAGGGCCGGCGCCGTAATGCTGCCCACGGCGGCCAAAGCCGTAATGAGCGGCTTCAAGAAGAGCGCCAGCAAGAAGCCGACCGCTACTACGACGGCAGTCAGACCGGTCCTGCCACCTACCGCCACGCCGGCCGTAGACTCCACGTAAGTCGTCACCGTCGGCGTCCCAGAAATGGAGCCGAAAATCGTACCGATGGAGTCTGCCGTAAAGGCCCGCCCGGCCCGCGGTAGCCTGCCCCGTTCATCCAAAAAACCGGCCCGGGTGGAGACACCGATCAACGTGCCCGCCGTATCGAAGAAGTCGACGAACAGGAAAGCGAAGACGATCGTAAGCAACCCCGTGTTCAGCGCCCCCATGATGTCAAGCTTGCCGAATGTGGGCGCCCACTCGCTGAACCGGGGCAAAGCGAAAAATCCCTCCGAAAAATCCACGAGGCCCATAGGAATCCCGATCAAGGCGGAAATGACCATACCGATGAGAATGGCGCCCCGCACGTTTCTGGCCAAGAGCGCGCCCGTAACGACGAGGCCGATGAGCGTCAGGACCGCCTCGGGCTGGCGAATGTTCGCAATCGTGACCAACGTAGCCGGGCTATCGACGACCAAACCGCCGTTTTGCAGTCCGATAAAGGCGATGAAAAGGCCGATACCTGCGGCGATGGCCGACTTCAAGGACATCGGAACGGCATTGACGATATACTCTCTGACTTGGGTAACGCTGATGATGAGAAAGATGACACCCGAGATGAATACTGCACCGAGAGCCGTTTGCCAGCTTATGCCCATCCCGAGGACGACCGAGTACGCGAAGTAGGCGTTCAGACCCATACCGGGCGCGAGGGCGAACGGATAATTGGCCAGGAACGCCATGAGCAAGGTCGCCACGGCTGCCGACATGCACGTGGCAAAGACCGCCGCTTCAAACGGTACGCCGGCATCGCTCAAGATTTGGGGGTTGACGATGATGATGTAGGCCATCGTCATGAAGGTAGTCACGCCGGCCAGCACTTCGGTACGAACGTTCGTGTTGTTTTCCCTCAGCTTGAATACGCGTTCCATGAAACCGTCACTCTGCGCTGTCGCTTGAGCCATGCTGAGCTCCCTCCTGCCGTTGCTTTCCCCTAAACGTTCGCCCCTACAGCATTACGACACGCACATATTACCAGATGACCCCGTTCAAGTCAACGAAAAGGCGAACGTTTCTCCCGTATTCCCCGGAATGTTCGGGTTTTGCTTCCGGCCGGACGGGAAAAGAAGATCTTGACATCCCACGGGTTTCCATTATATTAGTCCTTGGTAGCACTCGCGACATGTGAGTGCTAACAAGCGTCAATTCATTCCGCTTTAGGGAGGGACTCCGCACATGAAGCTGAAGCCCTTGGGCGACAGAGTCGTGGTGAAACCGATTGAGCAAGAGGAGACGACCGCGGGAGGCATCGTGCTCCCCGACACCGCCAAGGAAAAGCCGCAGCAGGGTGAAGTCCTCGCCGTCGGCACGGGCAAACTTCTCGATAACGGCGAGCGCGTTCCCCTGGAAGTGAAGGTAGGCGACAAGGTGCTCTACGCCAAGTACGCGGGCACCGAGGTCAAGATCGAAGGCGAGACCTACTTGATTATGCGCGAGAGCGACATCTTGGCGATCTCCCAGTAACAGCGTTTTCCGGCTCACATTGCATATCTACGACTCTTAAGGAGGAGAAACGATGGCAGCGAAACAGCTCTTGTTCGATGCGGACGCCCGACGTGCGCTCGAGCGGGGTGTCAACACGGTAGCCAACGCCGTCAAAGTCACTCTTGGCCCTAAGGGACGCAGCGTCGTCCTGGAACGGAAGTACGGGTCGCCGGTAGTGACCAAAGACGGCGTGACGGTGGCAAAGGAAATCGAACTCTCTGAGCCGTACGAGAACATGGGCGCGCAGCTGTGCAAGGAAGTCGCCTCGAAGACCAACGACGTCGCCGGTGACGGGACGACAACGGCAACCGTGCTGGCCCAAGCCATCGTACTGGAAGGGCTCAAGAACGTGGCTGCCGGCGCCAACCCGGTAATCCTGCGCCGCGGCATCGAAAAGGCCGTCGAGGTGGCGGTTGAGGAAATCAAGAAGCTCGCCACCCCGGTCGAAAGAACCGAGGACATTCAGCAGGTAGCCTCCATCTCCGGCAACGACCCTGAAATCGGCAAGCTCATCGCCGAGGCCATGGACAAGGTAGGCAAAGACGGCGTCATCACCGTGGAAGAAGCGAAGGGCACCACGACCACGGTGGAAGTCGTCGAAGGGATGGAGTTCGACCGCGGATACATCTCGCACTACTTCGTCACAAACGCTGAGACGATGGAAGCCGTGCTGGAGGAACCGTACATCCTCATCTACGAGAAGAAGATCTCGAACGTGCACGATCTTCTGCCGCTCCTCGAGAAAATCGTGCAGGCCGGCAAGCCCCTCCTGATCATCGCCGAGGACGTGGAAGGCGAAGCCTTGGCTACGCTGGTCGTCAACCGGATCCGCGGCACGCTCAACGTATGCGCGGTGAAGGCGCCGGGATTCGGCGATCGCCGCAAGGCCATGCTGGAGGACATCGCGATCTTGACCGGCGGCACCTTCATCTCCGAGGATTTGGGCCACAAGCTGGAGAACGTGACCCTCGAGATGCTCGGTCGTGCCCGCCGTGTACAGGTGGACAAGGAAAGCACCACGATCATCGAGGGCTTCGGCGACAAGAAGGCGGTCACCGGACGTATCGAGCTGATCAAGCGTCAGATCGACGAGACCGACTCCGATTACGATCGCGAGAAGCTCCAGGAGCGCCTGGCGAAGCTGGCAGGCGGCGTGGCGGTAATCCATGTGGGAGCCGCTACCGAGACGGAGCTCAAGGAAAAGAAGCATCGCATCGAGGATGCCGTACACGCCACGCGTGCCGCGGTCGAAGAAGGCATCGTCGCGGGCGGTGGCACTACGCTGATCGACATCATGCCTGCCCTCGACAACCTGAAGCTTGAGGGCGACGAGGCAGTCGGTGCACGCATCGTGCAGCGCGCCCTTGCCGAGCCGTTGCGGCAGATCGCGCGCAACGCGGGACACGAGGGCTCGGTCATCGTCGAGCGGGTCAAGGCCGAAAAGCCCGGCATCGGTTGGGATGCGCTGACCGAGGAGTATGTCGATATGGTCAAGGCCGGCATCGTCGACCCTGCGAAGGTCACGCGCACGGCACTGCAGAACGCAGCGAGCATCGCGGCGATGATCCTCACCACCGAGGCAGTCATCTCGGAGATCCCGAAGAAGGAGCAGACGCCGATGCCGAGCGGCGGCGACATGGACTTCTAAAGCGCCGCAGTTTCGACGACAAGGACGGGGGATGGGCCCTCGGCGCCTCCCCCGTCTTTCCGCGCCGTCTGTAAGGCTTTGGGCCTTTACAGAATGTCCCAGCGTAGCTATAATGACGTTGGAAACCCGCTTCGTGTCGGTCGCGGGCCGGCACGTCCAGCCGTGAAAGGAGAGCGACTAATCGATGGCCTTTGTGATTACCGAACCGTGTATCGGTGTGAAAGATGCCGCGTGCGTCGAGGTATGCCCGGTCGACTGCATCCACGAAGGCGAGGATCAGTACTACATCGACCCCGATGAGTGTATCGACTGCGGCGCGTGCGAGCCGGAATGCCCGGTCGAAGCCATCTTCCCGGAGGACGAAGTTCCCGAGGAGTGGCAGCACTTCATCGAGAAGAACGCCAACTTCTTCAAGTAAGACCTCATTCGTACGCTTGCTCTCATTTCACCGTCGACCCTCGGCTCCAGGGCCGAGGGTTTGCTTTTGCCAGCACTTCGCCCTACATGGCTCGGTGTGCAAAAGCGAAAAGGACAAGCCGCACGGCCTGCCCTTTTCGTTTGGTGCGGGCGAAAGGACTTGAACCTTCACGACCTTGCGGTCACTAGCCCCTCAAGCTAGCGCGTCTGCCTATTCCGCCACGCCCGCATATACACTTGTGCTTGGCACAACGTTATTATACATGGCGTGCCTAACACTGTCAAGCTGCCCCTTTCATCTGTAGTAGTGCCGGCGCACGTCGTCCCCGATCAAAAGCCACGTGAGGGCCGCCACCACAAGATCGTCAAGCCAGCCGATCACGGGAATGAGCCCTCCGGGCAGAAAGTCCAAAGGCAGGAGGATGTATAAGGCGGCTAGGAGCAGGATCAATTTTGACCGCGTCGGCGTGTACGGATCGGATAAAAACCGCCTCAAGGCTGCCAGAATGCCTCTCCTCGGCTCGGGCTCGCCCCGCGCGCGCCCTTTAAACCGTCCCCGCACACGCTGACTGTCGTCTGTCCGCCGGTTGAGATCGCTGTGGCAGTACGGGCAGCGGCTTACCTCCCCCACCTCGGCCAAGCACTTTGGACACCGCATGCACTCGACTCCCTTTTCCCAGCCTGCGGCCTACTACCCCGTCTTTTCAATAACCTGCAGCGAATAGTCCGTCGCGCTCGTGAGGACGAACCGCACGCGGTACGCCCCGAAGTAATTGTACTCTATCCCCACGGGTTCGTCATCGGTGACGATCAGATTGCCGGACTTGAGCAGAGGCTCGCCCGGTTCCAGGCCTAAGCTGTGAGCCAGCGACTCGTCCGCCGGAACCACTTCGATGCTGCGTTCGACAAAGCGCGTCCTGCCGGGAATTTCGAGCCCGAGCGCCTGCCGCAGAGGCTTTTCGCTCTCCATAACCTCTGTATCGACGGTCAACACCTGATTGGTGACGATCTGGTTGACGAAGAACGGCTCGTTATCAACGAGACGCAGGCGGGTCAAGATGAGCAGGGGCGTATCGGGCGCGACACGCAACGCCTGCGCCAACTCGCTGTTTACCGCCCGGACGACGCCGAGCTGATTGACGCCGACGTGGCGTCCTGCGCTCGCCAGGGCCTGCGTCAGGCCGCGGCTCGAATCGGGGACGACCACGTCGACACCTAACCGCCGTTGCATGGTGCGAGCGTATTGCTTGCGCAGCTCCATCAGGGAGAGCTTGGCCTCGGACAAAATCGTCCGCACGTAACGAGCCGTGGTTCCGGCCTCCCTGGCGATCTCATCGATGGTTAGGAACGGATCTCGCCGGGCCAACGTCAAGATGAGATCCTTCTTTGTTTCCGGCTTCTCCACGCCGTAACTGTGCAGACTCGACTCGGATGCAGACATAGTGAGGCTAGCTCCCTACTTTCCATAGAAAATTGCCAGAACAGGGCGAGTTCAACCCGCCTCGCCCTATTCCTTGTATATTTCTCGCCCGAGACGAGTATTTCCTCTTATTGGAGTAGGCCCTGGTGCCCTTGATGGGAGCTGGAATACAGGCGCCGGTAGAGCCTGTAAGCTTGCACAACCCGCCGCACGTACTCCCGGGTCTCGCCGTACGGAATCGCCTCCACCTCGCGCAGGGCGCCGCTCCAGACGCCGGTTTCGAGCCACCCTTGCACCGTTCCGGGCCCTGCGTTGTAGGCTGCCAGGGAGACGGCAACCCTCCCGTGGAAGTGGTCGAGCAAGAAACGAAAATACCAGGCGGCTATGGTGACGTTCACGGTCGGATCGTCCAGCTCATCGAGGCCAAAGTCCGGTAGCGGGATGTTCTCAGCCGCCCATGTTGCCGTATCGGGCATGATCTGCATCAGCCCGCGCGCCCCCCGGGGCGAGACCGCTTCAGGGTTGTAGCGGCTTTCCGTACGCATGATCGCCGCCAGCAGCAGGGGATCCAACTCATACGCCGCGGCCGCGTTCTCGACGATCCCGGCGTAGGGAAAAGGATAAAAAAGGCGCAGAGCGGGGCGCCACGACGTGAGCGCGCACGCGACGAGCACAACGGCCCAAAAGACATGCCGCACGGCCTTACCCATCCGCTTCTCTCCTATCGATTTCTCCGCCCATTCCCTCCTATGCGAGAGGCGACGGAAAACTGAACCGCGGGCTGCTTTTTCAGGACCCTTTTTCCTCGGCCCGCAGCGTCAAAGCCTGTATCACGCACTCGGCCGAGGCTTCGTTCGTCGCTAGCGGCACGTTGTGCACGTCGCAGACGCGAAGCAAGGCCGTGATGTCCGGTTCGTGCGGCTGGGCCGTCAGCGGATCGCGGAAAAACAGCACCGCCTGCACTTCCCCGGAAGCCACCATAGCACCGATCTGCTGGTCGCCGCCGTAGGGTCCCGACAACATCCGCTCGACGGTCAAGCCCGTCGCCTCGTGGATACGCTGTCCGGTCGTGCCCGTAGCCACGAGCTCGCAGGTGCTGAGAAAGTCGACGTGTCTACGGCAAAACTTGACAATCTCGTCCTTCATCTTGTCATGGGCGATCAAGGCCAGTTTCATGCTCTGCACTCCATTTCTGCCATAGCCTTACGACTTGCCGGCGGGTTTCTTCGAGGCTGCCGGAGTTGTCGATGACGTGTTCCGCCCGGCGAGCCTTTTCCTCCAGTGGCAGCTGAGCGCGAATCCGTTGCCTCGCTTCCTCCTCCCGCAGGCCGTCGCGTGCCATCAAGCGTTCCAACTGCACTTCGGGACGTACATACACCACTACCGATTCGTCGATCGTGTCGAGGAAAAGGCCCGTCTCAAAAAGCAGCGGAATGTCCAGGATGATGACGGAGGCGCCGGCTTTGATTGCCCTGTCCAGCTCCTGAGCCATATGCCGGTAGATCAGCGGGTGCGTGATCGAGTCCAGACGCCGGCGCGCTTCGTGATCGCCGAATATGATGCGGCCGAGCAGTTTCCGGTTCAGTGTGCCGTCCGCAAGCAGCACGTCCTTGCCGAACTCCTCCACGATGCGAGCCAAGCCGTCGCTGCCGGGCGCAACGACGTGACGCGCGGCGACATCCGCGTCAATGATCACCGACCCAAGTTCTCCGAGCATCCGCGAAACGGTGGATTTCCCGGACGCGATGCCGCCTGTCAACCCGACGATGCGCTGCCTCACCTTACCACCTCTGACACCGGGGGCAATACGTCGTTCCCCGTCCCGCGACGCGCATGCGCTCGAGGACCGCACCGCACCGCACGCAAGGAGCGCCGTGCCGGCCGTATACCTGCAGGCGCTCACGGTACGTGCCCGGCGCGCCATCGCCTTGGACGTAATTCCGGATGGTCGTCCCCCCGAATCGGACTGCTTCGCTCAAGACGTCTTCGACGGCACGGTGCAAGCGCCCAACCTCTTCGTCCGTCAACGTACAGGCCGGGCGATCCGGTCGGATACCGGCGCGAAAAAGTGCCTCGTCGGCGTAAATGTTCCCGAGTCCCGCGACGCGCTTTTGGTCGAGCAAGGCACCTTTCACACTGCCCTGTCCCCGCAGCGCCCGGCGCAGCGCCCGTGGCGTGAAAGCGTCCGTGAGCGGCTCCGGCCCTAGCTGAAGGATCCCCTCCAGTTCGCCCCGGTCCTCGACCAGCCGTACGCGGCCGAACTTTCGTATATCGCTGAACCGCAGCTCGCGTCCGTCATCGAGAAAGAAACGGATACGGCAGTGAGGATCCGGAGGTTGTCCGCCGTCGAGCACCACTGCTCGCCCCGTCATGCGCAAATGCATCAGGAAAAAGCGACCGGAGGCGAGGCGAAAGACCAAGTACTTGCCATAGCGTTCCACCGCGGCAAATCGCTCGCCTACCAGGCTGCTGCGAAAACGGCCCGGTTCCAACCCTTCCACCGCGCCTGGGAACAGCACTTCGACGCCGGTAATCGTCCTACCTACCAGTTTCGGAGTAAGGCTGCGCCGGACAGTCTCCACCTCGGGCAGCTCGGGCATGCAACATTCGCTCCTTAAATGTAATCTTGCTCCGCCGGCCGTCCCGGCACTTCTTCGTGGCCGGAGCAGGTAACTCCTCGCAGCCAGACCTTCCTTTCCCCTTACCTGGCACGAGCCGCCTGCCCTGCCGAAAAGAACCGAAAGGATGTTCGCTTATGCTCCAGAATGAGTCACCGTAGAGACGGGACATTGCCTGATACGCTTACAGAAAGGAGCATCTTACGTGAGTGCCAAGAGACGGAGCGTGAAAATCGTGTTCGTTCTCCTTTGCGTCTTGCTTCTCGGCCCTGCCACACCGCCTCTGCGCGCCGCCTTGGGCGATGCGCGCGGACACTGGGCGAGCGCGGCTATCGAAGCCCTCGCAGCGCGGGGTCTGTTTGAGGGCAATCCGGAGAACCAATTCGATCCCGAAGGAACCATTACCCGCGGCGAGTTTGCCGAGATCCTCGCAGAGGTATTTGCCGCTGTACCGGAGGAGGCGGCCTTTGCGGAAGCGCCGGCCGACCAACCCGTGACACGAGCCGAGGCTGCGGTGATGGTGGCGCGCCTGCTCGGTGTCAGCGACTTGGCTTGGTTCTCCGCTGGGGCGCCGGCCTACTTCGACGACTTGAGTCCCGATCACTGGGCGTATCCTGCGGCACAGGCGCTGAAGGCCGTAGGCGTGCTGCCTCCTTTCGTCGGCTACCGCTTTGACCCGGCGGCCCAGCTGACACGGGCGGAGGCGGCTTGGCTTGCGTATCAAGGGGGGCGTCTCGCAAGAGAAAACGGCACGATCACTTTCGTTGACGTGCCGACCGGCCGGATCACTCTCGAAACGGAGCAAGGCCGCATTCGAGACGTGCGCGCCGAACCCGACACCGTGATCGTGCGGCACGACGCACTCGAATCCTTGGATGGACTGGGCGCAGGCGACCGCGTGTTCATTGTGTCGGACCGCTTCGGCACGCCGAAGCTTATCGTGGCGTCCGCGGAATCGGCGGCTGCACCGGAGGATTTGACCGAACGCTTGGCGACCCTCATCCTCGATGTCTTCACGGTCGAGGAATTACAACAAATGATCGCGGGCGACTGGAGCGTTGCTACCGACGGCTTGCAGCGCGAGGTGCGGGAACGGCTCGCCGCAGCCGGCATCACCGATGCGGAATCCGAAGCCCTGTTGAACGGCGACTGGCAGAGTCTGCAGCAGTCGGTCGTGGAGAGAGTGCAGACCGAGTTGACGGAACGGTTTAGTATCTCGGAGGAACTGGCGGACGCCTTGCTTCAGGGCGACTGGAACGCGGTACGGGAACGGGCACAGCTGGAAGTCGCGCAGCATGTCCTCAACCTGCTTCTGGCAAACACCGATAATCCGGCCCGGGCCTGACCCGGCTCGGTGGCTTCGGGTTCGGATCCCGCGTCGCCTGGCGGATCAAGAGCGGGTGCCCAACGTGACGACCATTCCTGTCGGATCCCAACTGATCGGCACGCCGAATAACGCGGCGAGCCGGTCATGGGGCAGGTACAGCGCCCCGTCGATTGTGCGGCCGCCGAAGACGGGGCGCCCTGCGACGTACACGACTTCTCGATCCGTGTCGATTTCGACGTCGAAACCGTATAGTTGGGCAAAATCGGCTACGGGAAGTAGAACCCAGGAGTGCTCCCGGTACGCCCGCCAAGGCAAAAACGTGTCGCCGTAGCGCACACGGGTAAACCGGAACCGGACGCCGGGCGTGCCGTCGGGTCCAACCGTCTGCTCCAGGGCCAAACCGAGGGCAGACGCCAACGTCTCGGGATCGAAGAAACGCTCTCCGTCCACTTCCGCCGCACGGCTTAAGTCGAGTTCTTCAGGCCACGTCGTCACGTCGGCGTCCCCGGTGCCGAGGACGCTCTGCAAGGCACGGAGCAAGCGATCGGCGGAGACGTACTCCCGCGCGCCGATGCGAAACCCCGCGCCGGCCAACGTTTGATCGCCGAGGACAACCGTCAGCTCGGTAGGCAAGAGGACGAGCTGTCCGCTCGCCTGTTGCAACAGCATTTTGATGCCGCTTGGCGAGACGCGGTCGGTATCGATATGCCGGGCGGCCAGTAACCCGACGACGTCGGAAGGCTCAAGGTCTCTGACGCGGTAGATGTCCCGGTGAACGCGGAGCATGATCCTGCCGGTGAGGGCATCCGTGTGGACTTCGACGGGTTCGTATACAAACGTCACGGGTGTCCCGATGCCGACGATCGAAGCCAGCTCTTCCACGTCTTCGTTGTACATCCGAATGCACCCGGCCGACGAGGCGGTGCCGATCGATTCCGGCCGGTTCGTTCCGTGTATCCCGTAACCCGGCCATCCCAATCCGAGCCAGCGGGTACCCACGGGGTTGTCCGGGCCGGGCGGAATCGGCTGCAGACCCCGCAGGTACCAGTCGGGCGGGTAGTACGTCGGGTGGGCGACGCTGTTGATGATCTCTGTCGTACCGAGCCGGGAAGGCGAGACCACGCTGCCCACGCCGATCGGATACGTCTTCACTTTTATCCCGTCACGGTAAAGGTGCAGCTCGCGAGCGGGGATATTGATGATGATCTCGTAGCCGTTCGCATCCGCGCGGACGTCCGCGACGGCGTGCGTAGGACCGGCTGCCAGTGCCACTAGGAAAGTCCCCAGCAAGGCAGCGAGAACGATGGGCGGACCAAAGGCGCGCCGCGTGAACCTTATCATACCGCCTCACCTGCCCTTTCATCTTGTCAATCTGCCCGGGCTGTGGTAAGATAATGTTTGTCAGCCGCAGCACACGCCGGAGTGGCGGAATCGGCAGACGCGACGGACTCAAAATCCGTTGAGGTTCACCCCTCGTGTGGGTTCAAGTCCCACCTCCGGCACCACCAGATGCAAGAGCCCGCCGTACGGCAGGCTCTTTTCCTTTTTCTTCGCTACTTCTTCCGGCAGTCCTCGCCTCGGCCCTTCTAGGCCAGCACCTGCTCCACGGTCCGGTACGGGAGGCTGTGGGCCTCCGCCACGGCCGGGTGGGTGACCTCTCCCAAACAGACGTTGACGCCCCGTGCCAAGGAAGGATTCTCCAGCGCAGCGCGCCGGTAGCCTTTATTCGCGAGTTCCAATATGTAAGGCAAGGTCACGTTCGTCAGGCCGAACGTGGACGTGCGCGGCACCGCCCCGGGGATGTTGGGGACGGCGTAGTGGATCACTCCGTGCTTGACGAACGTCGGTTCGGTATGGGTGGTCACCCGGTCAATCGTCTCGATGCAGCCGCCTTGGTCGACCGCCACGTCGATGATGACGGACCCCGCCTTCATCGTGGCCACCATGTCTTCAGTCACGAGCCTGGGCGTGCGCGCACCCGGGATCAACACGGCGCCCACCAGCAGGTCCGCGGTGCGTACGGCCCGGGCGATCTCGTAGCGGTTGGACATGCGCGTTTGAAAGCGACCTTGCAGGATATCCTCCAAGTAACGCAGGCGCTCCACGTTATTGTCGATGATCGTCACGTGTGCCCCCATGCCCAGAGCTACCTTCGCGGACTGGGTTCCTACGGTACCGCCACCGACGATGACAACCTGCGCCGGTTCGACGCCCGGAATACCTCCCAAGAGCACGCCGGCACCGCCTCGCACCCGTTCCAGGAAGGACGCGCCGATTTGAATGGCCATACGCCCGGCCACTTCGCTCATCGGCATCAGGAGCGGCAGCTGTCCTGTCGGAAGTTGCACCGTTTCGTAGGCGATGCCGACGACGCCTTTGTCGAGCAGCCCCTGGGTGAGCTCGCGGTCCGGAGCGAGGTGCAAGTACGCGAAGAGCACCTGGCCCTCACGCAACATCTCGATCTCGTGGGGCAACGGCTCCTTTACCTTCACCACGAGTTCCGCGCTCGCGTAAACATCCGCGGGCGATCCGACGATGCGCCCGCCCACGGCCGCGTACTCCTCGTCTGCAATTCCGCTTCCCAGGCCGGCGCCCGCCTCGAT
>LSQX01243700.1_pt1 | contig 56674 bp, 52 predicted proteins | sample 654561 | NCBI WGS metagenome assembly LSQX01 (sample SAMN04489861, study PRJNA283612) | anaerobic digester metagenome | isolation source: 4 biogas reactors fed with cattle manure at either 37C or 55C with and... | place: Denmark: Kongens Lyngby | collected 2014 | reverse complement strand
TTATCGCTTCTTTACCTGCCAGAGCCGCATTAAAATTAGGGAAGATGTTGAGCGAATCTATATATAATGCTTGCCCGGGTTTATTAATCTGATTAGCCAAATACTTATTAGTAAAATTGTCAAGCATAACAGAATCCCACTTTTCTGGGGAATAATCACCTGTATGATAGTTTACATACGAGCCCACGGTATAAAACTTTTGGCAAGAGGCAAAAGCGTTTTCATTAGAAGTCCAAATGGCGTCGGTGTGCGCGGGACACTTAACAGTATCATGTAAGCTTTCCATCCAATTCATAGGTGCGGGTTTGGGGATGGTAACCGTATATTTGCTATCATAATCACTCTTTTGCGCATTTAAGCCCACCATAATGTTAATGTTTCCATGCTGCAATAGCGGCGTGCTAACCGAAGATTCCCTCTTGTTCACCAAGGTAATTTCACAACGCCCATCAGCATCCCACTTCGGGCAAGTATTTTCGTGAACGGGTTTACCTAAAATTTTTGCGACAAAACTTCCAACTTCGTTTTTCCCATAAAACTTAGCGTGTAAATACGATGGATATTCAAACCCACCAACTTCATCGGGGAATAAAAAGGTGTTTTGGGGGCTTGGAAAGGCGTTAGCGCTAATAAATGGGAAATTGTGTACTTCAAAAGGAGTTAGCCTTCCATAATTTGTGTTGCTATTCCATTTAGCGCCGTCGTGAAACAGGTGGTTAAAAATCGGCTTAAAGTTATCATTAGTGTCTGCTAACGATTTTAGCGCCGATAAGTAGCTACTTGATTCTCCAAACATAGTCAAATTGGTTTGATCAAAACGAAGGGTGCGGTTCACTAGGTTATCATAGCCATAGCCGGCATTCCAATAATCATCAGGGATGGTGAGTTGAACCTTGAACCCTAAGCTTTGGTATCTTTTAGTATAACACGTGGGTACACCAGGTCGAACATATTTATAATTATAATAAAAATTTTCATGATCACTATACATACCTATTTTAAATAAATTTTGATTTGGATTATAGCCATCAGTTGTGTAAGTGCAAACATTTTTCAATGAATCACTGACCACGCAATTAACATCGCCAGGGCTTATATTGACTTTATTAGTAGTATGAACTTTAGGAATCTGGATGCCATCATTACCGTAGGGATCTCTTGCACTCCAAATCGCTTTTTTATCACTTAATTCTTTAAATGTTTCTCTTATATTATTACCCCAACCTGTGGGCATTTCTTTTCTAAAAGCCTCCCAATCTTTTCGCATTAATGCGATCATACGGATTTTAGCCGTGTCCATTGATGGAGCATAGAATCCCCTATTGTCTCCTGCTGGCAAATCAACAACTATTTCATGTACGCTATCACTGGCAGTAAAAAGCATTGATTCCGCTTGAATAAAAACTTCATCATAAGCTGGTTCTTGCTTGCAACCAGGATAAGTAGTTTTTTCTAATGTTCTATCTACCATATACACTATCACCAAATCCAGCCGGTCTCTTTGGCGTTTTACCGCCAAGGAAAAGCGTTGCGGAGGATAACCAATAGCATTTTGCGTGCCTGTTACACTATGTTCCAGACTTACTTTACGCAAGCTATCGGGTAAATACTTTCCTTGCAAATTAGCTTTAATTAAATAATCCGCCTGGGGAGCGTATAAATACGCACCGTCATAATCGGGATCTGCAACAGCCTCCGCCACCCTTAAACCCGACTTTGAACTAGCAGTGCTGCCATCATCCACCACTTCCACCACACTGGACGGTACCGTTAGTCTAAATGGCACCCGTAAAGTTGCCGGTTGGGAACCGCCCTCTTCTTGGGCGCTAATTACAAAAGTGTAAGTATCCGGCGTGGTTACTAAATGACCTTGTTCGTTAACGCCATCCCAAGCCACGGTATATGCTTGCTTGGATGAAGTTGCTTTTTGCGGTATGTTATCCAATAAATTGCGAATATTTTTGCCAAATCCGTCTTCTATCCAAGCACTCACCCGCGCATTGCGGCCATACACCCCATAACTCAGCTGTTTTTTGCCCACCACTGGGGATTTTGCCATTTCTTGCATATCTTGCAACACATAAAACTCACCTAAATCCTTAGTATCACTCACTAATTTCAAATTAGGCAAGCTCACCTTGATAGTAACCGAATCGCGAAACACTTTTCCATACATGGCATTTTCATAACTTTCGGCGTATATGGTTACCTCGCCACCCTGGGGAAAATGCCCTGTGGATGACATACCGTCCCAGTTGGTGCTCAAACCATACAATTGAGGATTTACCGAAATAAAGGGCATAGCAAAAGACACCCCACTCGCCACTGTGCTTGCTTCTGTGGCACCGCCTAGCCAATAAGGCAAAGCCATTGCCCCTGTACTATCCCATAAACTATTTAAATCAATGTAAAAAGCGGAGGAACTATTAAATGTGACATAACCAGCTGCACCATATAACACCATGGTCTTATTTAAATCTGCTGGTATTTGAAAATACTCACTCAAGTTTCCCTGAATGCTCGAATCCACCAAATTCCAATTAGTTGTTGAGCTAGAGGCTTGATTATCTTCCACTCGACAATTAGCCACTGGCGTTGCGGCGCCATCGTAACACAAACTTTCAATAGCCCCATCTTTAAAGTTGATTTTTAAAGTATCATCCGCAGCTAGGCCCTGCCATTGCAAATAGTATTTATCATCTTGACTCCAAAACCAGATTCCATCTTGACGGCCCGGATTCACGGGAGGGCCCACATAAGGCGAAGCTTTAATTTTCTCCGTAGATACCTCAAACATAGCGGTACCGGATTTATCTTGAGCATAAATGCGTCCACTAAAATCAGCTGTAGCACCCACCATGTTCATACTAATAGCAATTTCATGCCCCGCTTGCATAGAATCAACCACCGTCAGCACTAACTTTGACACCGTGTCAGGCGCAACATCAGTCAAAATAACTTTCATGGAATCTGTCACCCATGGGCAGGTATCGCAACTTTGGCTGGCCAATTCCAGCATATAATCCCCATAAGGCAAAGAACGCCGATCCCAAATACCTAAAACCCCCTCTGCGGGCTGGGCTTCATTGGAAAGCCAGGGAGTCTCTGCACTTTTTCTTTTACCCGCCCCCACATCTAACCCTTCCGTAGTCCAAGTGCTAGACACAAAGTTACGCCAACGCAAACGATAGCCACCGTTACCCTCTATCGCTTTGATGTTAGCATCTTGGGGAGGATGGGCTATACCCGTGATAACCACAAACTCATTTGCTAATTCCCCAGTTGAATCTGGAGAAATAATGGTGGGGTACAAGGCACCAAAATGGAACAAATCAGTGCTAAAGCCAAAGTTACCCACCGCATCTAAACAGCCCGCTTCTAAATACATTTTGCCCGTGGCATTTACGAGCATTGCCGGATCCACCACAAAGTCTATCTTGGATTTATAATTAGAGGTAGAACTTTGGGATTTAGTATCAGTTCCAGTCAAAACCCAATCGGAGTGAGCAACCCCGGCTCCCCGCACTCTATAATAGCACTGCAAATCTGAGCGATTGGAGTCTAAGTCTGCGGCTTGCGAAACCGAAAATGAAGCCTTAACCGTATCATAAGTATTCACATACACTAATTGGCTTGCTATTAGGTTTTCCACCTGCGGAGCAGTGCGATCTATACGCACTTTAAGGGCTGCAGCTGCTGAATTCACATTGCCAGCTGCGTCCCGTGCCAATAAGCGCAATTGATAATCACCTTCGGGAATAAGATTTTGCGCGGATTCTTCCCAAACGCCACTTACAGCATTATCGCTAGTTATAATTTGCTCCATGCCGGCTTGATGACTTTGGTTGCTATCGTTTAAACTAGTAAAACGCCACAACAACGATACCAGTGCTGTGTCGCGCTGTAGCATTGGCTCTTGCACCGCATAATCTGCAGCTAAGGTTTGATATTTGTTTAAGGTAACCCAGCCGCTACGCTTAGTTTCGCTTTGCGGATATCTACTATTAGAACTAGTATTTGCGGTTAAAGCATCCACGGAAACCGTTGGGGCGGTGCGATCTATGACAAAAGTAGCAGTGTCTGTGGTGCTGTTGAGGCCATCCCGCAAGATCCAAGGGGAGTCTGGCGATGCAATATTATACCAATCTCTTTTAAATTGATCTGAATCTATTGGCGAACTAGCCAGAGAAACCACATTATTTACCGCCTCGTGCAGACTACGATTAGGCGCAGCGTTGTCCAGCGCCAAAGCAATTAAACGATAAACCCCATCTGACAATGATTCCTTGTCTAAACCAGTCCAATCAATAGCAAACTCGTGGCTTAACACATTGGTAAACAAGGGTAAATCCCATGTTTTGCTAGGGGTATTATTTTGCAAACGCTCTAACTTCATGCGCACCAAGCGCAACGAAGGATCCACACTAATGTTATTGTAAAAACGCGCCATAAACGCGGTGGAATCGGGGTTTAAAACCGCAGCCTCTGCGTTGATAGTTATTTCTGGAGGTCTTTGATCTAATTTAAAAGGAATGATAAGTTCATCGTTACTATTCCCTGAAGAATTTTCGGTGTTTATCTGCAAACTCCACAGCATCGGACCGCTATATTCCACGCTGTCGGCTTTATTATTTGAAAATAAAAGTGCACCGCCATCTGCTCCATCTAAAGTCATATTTACATAAGATGATTCTACACAACTTGCGCTATCAAGGTGATCTATAAAAATGCAATCTTGGCCTGATTTAACCGCATAACCTTGATAATCTAGAGTAGAAGCATAGGTTACAAAACTGTCGATTTTGCTCACCGCCACCCCGGGCAAAGGCCAGCGAGGTTGAATGAAATTAGCAGTGGCTTTAAACAGATAATGAAAGCGCTGGGTGTTGGATAAACCAATTTTATTAACCGTGGAGATGGTAACGGTATTTTGATTGTCTTTTTGCACCCCCAAAAGGCTCTTGTAATAATCACCCATATTTAAATCAAAAGAGCCGTCTTTTTTAACCGGATGTGCCACTTTTTTATCTTTTTTAACCCAATCACTACCACCGCTGCGAGTATATACATCACAAGCATCTTGGGCATCTTCTGCTTTACTAATATCACATTCCCAAGCTAAGTCCTCTACAAAGTTAAAGTTTATGCGAATTTGGCGCAAACGGTGGGGCATCAGATCGTCCACAACAAAACTATAGCGATTAATGTTATCTTCAACCACTACATCTGGCATGGCATAACGATTTACATGGCGAATGGGAACTGTGCCATCTACCCCCGAAACCCGAGTCCAAGTATCGATTTTAACGCCCATTTTCTCCCAATCATAAGCGTTTTTAAAGGTCAAGGGATACTTTTTTGTGGTATCGGGAGCAATAACTGCCAAAGATTGACAGACATTACTATCGCAATTGTAATAAAGGCCCAAGCTATCTTGGTTGGTGCTATCGGGGACTTCTGTAAAATCATTGGCACTGCTAACTCGCAGGTTTACAAAAGGCTTTTCATAAAGAAAATCTTCCATAAGGTAGGGGGTGATGGTGGATTGCTTCCCTGTGAGTAAATTATATGTTGAAGGATTACCAAACCACTGCGCTTGATATTCAGAAAGCGATGGGGCTTTATGTGACATTTGTATATCTTCTACACCGATCATAGTAGCAGTCACTATGCCAGCAGATAAGAGTGTAGAACCTGCAATCGCTAGACCTACTTTTGCTCCAGTCGCAATTGGATAGTTCCAAGATAAAGCAACATCAAGAGCAATAATTGCAGCGCCCAAACCCGTTAACGAAGCTGCAAATGTTGCGTCCGCTGACTTGGCAAAAATATCACCATCATATTGCATTCTTTTCACATCTACTTTTTGGTTATTTAGCAAAGGCGTATTCTTTGCCAAACTACTCCATTCTGGAATCAATGCCGTACCGTGATCCTCTAAAGTGATACCGCCCAAAAGGCCAACAGTAAATCCTGTTAATGCATTAATAAAATTTGTCTTTTGGCTACTAGCTCCTGTTGATTGTGCCCACACATTTGCAAACGGTACCGTAATGGCTGCGGGTATAAAAACATTCGACGGCGTTCTCCAGCCAACATTGGGATCTGTAAAAACCATGCTATTTCTTCCGCCCAATAACCTAAACATCGGAAGGCTATCTGATATTCTTTCATTTATCAGGTTATCAATGCCACTACTATTATGCGCTATTGGATCAATATAATCAGCTAAAGCATCGTCTTTAGTGAAATCAAATCCTTTTGGCTTCAATGAATTCATTATCGCTAATCGCGTGCCATAATTCATACCGTTTAATGCAATTGATTCTGCAAGACCAAGAATAGCTGGAATAATTGTGCCTGGTTCTTTTCCAATTGAAGCCATAGTAATTGATGTAGCAATGGCCAACGGAATAGCATTTGTTCCAGTTTCTACAACAGCCCGAAGATCATCGTTAATGTCTAATAGTAAGTTTAAACTTCCGGTACCTTCATGAGGGGAATCAAGAGTTATGACTTTATCAACATCATTGTTATATGACTTTGATCGTATATATTCCCGTGATGTCACACCTCCCATACTATGGGCAATGATGATGTTTCTTGAAGGTATCAATCTATACGCCATAGAGCTACGTTTTGTTGCTAATTCTTTTTGATCATTAGCCCGAATTTCTTGAGCTTCTTCAAATAAAGACCTCCGCGCAGCGCACCCTCCTTTACCTTTCCACTTTCTATCTCCAATTTCACTAGCGTTTTGAAGAGGAGAACCAGCAGGTTGAGTTAATGGTCTCTGCAGATAAACGACATTTTTATCTTCCAAAATGGTATCTGAGAGCCATGGCACTAAAGCTCTTAGCATTTTGGCAGCTGAAGATTTCCAATCACCATTCTGAATTCCACCAACCATTTCGAAATAGCCTGTCACACTATCACGAGGGCTCCGGTATGCTTCAGGAAAATTCTCAGCATTACAGTCCATCCCACCCCATCTATCAGAAGCTCCGTGCACAAGAATTACATTGTATCGAGTGACGGACTCCATTGGCTTATTGCCAGCCCATAAGCATCCAAATATCACAACAATCATCGTTATAAAATACTTATTCATATTAATTCTCCAACAAATTATTGAATGGGAACGATGAGTATGGCATAAACGATCCGTCAAAGACAATACCAGTTACCGAAAGCCACATTTCCGGCATTTGTCTGTTAAAAGTTGACTCATTTGCATCAACACTCATCACAGTATCCCCTAAAAGTTTCTGCGATAAATAGTTAGAACTATTGCTTGATTTTGGTGTAACCAGATAATTCCCCAACCAATTGAGGTTGTATGTACGTCCAGAAGAGCCTATCAATTCACAGGATTTATCCCCAAGCAAAACAGAATCTTTAACAATTCCATCAATAAATAAAAAAATATTGCAACTTAGAGTATTCGAAAGCATTGCGCATACAGGTTTATCTATTTCAGAAGAAAAATAAAAATCATCACAATCAATCAACCACTTATAATCACCAGCTAACAGCACTGGTTGCATAGATTTTGAAATAATATCTACTTCAATAAAATCACATTGAGAATCCACAGAATTAGAACGATAGGAACTAAGAAGGATCGTTTCATTTCTCCATATTCTAGCCCGTAGATTTTTATTTATCACATTACAAGTTCCCCAATTGATCGCTACTTCATCAAATTGGTTTTTCGAGCTATTGTAATACCCCAAAACTCCATTTCCATTCAAGAATACAAAAGAAGAATCCGAAACTTGAGTCACTAGCGAGTATGATGTGTCAATTTCTAATGATTGTACTAACGACAAATGCGAACGAAGATCAAAAACGGCAACATACTGATTAACTGCATATTTTCCATAGCAACTATTACCCAGAAGTGTTTCTACGCATGTTTCTTGATTCTTTGTTACTTTCAAAACAACAGTTGAATCATTAAGAATTCCTAACATACTTACAGAGGGACTCGCAGGCCTAGTCTCTGAGCTGCCACAACCTAAAAACATTGCGTTCGCAACCATAACTGTTAACACAAATAAATATCTACAAAATATGTTGTTGGCGAGTTGTATTGATTTAAGCACAAAAATTCCCCCGCACATACTCACTGGATGCCACGCCGCCCATGCTGTAACCAATCAAAATGTTACGCGAGGGGATGTCGAAGTAATTTTTAGAAGTGCGCAATCTCTTCAAATTCCCACGACCGCCAGCCTTGACTTCTTGGGCCTCTTCGATTAAAGAACGGCGTTTAGAACACTTACCCAAACCATTCCAGGTAGGACCCCCCAATTCCCGTGCATTAGCTATGGGCGAATTGGCCGGGTTAACAAAAGAACGCTGAATGTAGATCGGAGAAGCGCCTTCGGGGTCGTCAGATTTAAAATGTCTATACTTTTCAAATACTTCAGTATCCAGCCAATGAGTTAGGGTGTCTTTACTATGATAGCCGCCCATCATATTCACAGCTGTGCCCAATCCCCAATTTTCTTCAAATTTATCATTCTCTTCTATTTTTTGCATATATGCTTTGTGAAAATCTGAGGCTTCCGGTAAGGTATCAGCACCATTACACAGTTCTTGTAATCCATTAGTAGAATTAGAGGCGCCATGCACCATGATTACATTGTATTTTTCAAGGGATTCCATGGGTTTAGCATTAGAGTAGGCCAACCCCAGCATCAATAATATCAACAGCAATAAATATCTCATTTTTTCTCCTAGTAAGTTTTTATTCATAGTAATCAACCACTCTACCATCTTGATGAATAAACCTTTTTCCTTTAAGAGTTACTTCTGAAAAAGTTGTATCAAAGGACATTTTATCAGCGTCTAGTTTATGCTGATTATATCCATAAGAACATTTCGTTTGAATAGAAACATACTCATTAAACAATTCCACCGACTCTTTACTCACCCTGCGTGGTTTTTCTTTAACAAACTCACAAGCTTCACTATGCAAAACATCCATTAACTCATTATCTACCAACAAATCTAAGGTTTGAGGTGAACTAACTCTAAGACAATAAATTTTACCATCTACATAGCTAAAATCGGTACATTCACTAAGCCAAGCGTTTTCCCCGCTAAATTCAAAAATGGAAACCTGCCCGGTTGTAGTGTCTAATAGCACATTCGGGCAAGAAGCTGTCCTCTCTCTAATTATAAATTGATTGTTTTTCCAAGGCCTGATCAAGTCTTCTACAGAAATATGACGAGCGCATGAGCTGGGCCAGTACCAGTCTTTCCATGGACTTGGTTTTTGTCCCACTTTCCAAAAAGCAAATTTACTAGTATTTTCATGCACAACAAATGCAACGGAATCTCGTACATACCCTCTCATTACATTTAAATAGTAACTTAAAGTATCGCTCAGTAATACGGGTTGCTGCTGTTGATAATTAACCAAATGTAAGCCGGCATTATGCGAACTATGTACACAGCTAACATTAGTTACCATGCCTTTGCAAACACTTTTAGGCCGCCAATCTTGAATCAATGCTAAAGAATCATTAAGAATCGAAACCATCCTTCCAGTGCGCTCACCCCACTCTGCTCTAGTGCCATCACACCCCCACAGCGCCACCAATAGCAAGGCTAACACTGCTTTCGAACCTAAGTTACGGTTTACTTTTGAGATTTTAGCTGATTTCTTCATGTTTAGTGCCCCCATGGAGTCCTTTTTCTTGCAATATAACAAAGTGAGGCAGGAAATCATAGGGTGAATCTCCCCGCCTGGATGAATGCCACCTCGATATTTTTCGCCCACGCTCCCCGAGTGTTTTCAGATATTAGAACTTCCAGCAATCAGCCAACCAGCCGATGCAGGTTGGCAAAAGCGTCTCGAAGCAGGCTGGAGATGTATCGAAGTGCCCCTCGGTACTTTTTGGCTTACGCCAGACCGTATGTGGGAAATCACTCGGGGTACGTGGTTAAAGTAGTGTGCCTGCGCAGCCAGAAGCTCTTTGGAATTAGCAGGATGCAATACGAGGCGCACACCACAGAGGCATGGATGCCGGAGAGGGACTCACGCAGTGAGCCCAACGGGCACTGAATATGGATGTTCAGTGTCAACAAAATAACATGAGGAATACACATAGTATTTCGAATGTTATTTTATCGCAGTGCAACGAAATAGTGCGCCTGCTAATTTCAAAGAAAATTGGAGGCTCCATGCACCAGAACGACATTGTACTTTTCAAGGGACTCCATGGGTTTTGAGTTAGCGAAACTCAATACATTAAGCAAACCCAATACTAAAAACAAAACCACTCTCACTATTCACCTCCTGTTACTATTAAGTCTTCTGGTTCAAATATAGTATAATTACCTTGATCAAATGCAAAACCTCTTTCAGTGCTAAACCATAAACCACTAAAAGTAGTATCAAACCTTCGATTTGTGTAATCTACCTTTCTCACATCATACAAGCCGTACCACCAATCTACTTCTTTAACATGAGGTGAATAAAAATGTGAGCAGTATAAGTCCAATACTACATAAGGGCCATACCAGCCATAAGTTTCCATGAGTTTACAACCGTTTAGGTATAGAGAATCGGTAACGGTGCCATCTACCCATAAATTTAAGTTACCTGAACCCGAGCTATCCATTTTCACGCAAAAAACCTCTCCCTCATGATATTTAAAGTCTATACAACTCTCCAACCAAGCATCTTCCCCTGTGTATTCAAATTCACGAAACTCTCTGGCGGCACTATCTATCATCCAGTGATGTCGTAAATTGTTAGAATAATTGTAAAACAAAATATCTCCCTTTTTCCAAGGCCTAGCTTCTACGCTCCAATCAACACCTATCATAGGAATGTCTAACTTATTCTCCAATTTAGGCTTTTCACCAATTTTCCAATAGCCATATTCAGTAAATGATTCATTTGCAACGAATACTGTGGAATCATCCAGATGCCCTAGCAACACCACCATATTATAATCAAGTGTATCTCCCCAATAGACTTGTTTATTGCGGTAGTTCACCAAATATAATCCTGGATTATAGTCATAGTACTCACAATCATTAATCCCTTGTATATTAAATTTTGGTTGCGTGCAAATTATTTTAATAGAATTATTTGTATATATGGCTAAGCTATCATCTATTATACTTGTCAAAACAGCACCACGCTCCAACCAACTAACAGATGTATTTCTGCTATCACACCCCCACAGCGTCACCAATAGCAAAGTCAGTACCGCTTTTGCGCCTAAACTGCGGTTAAATTGCGAATTTTCACCTATTTTTTTCATATTGAAGCTCCCATGGAGTCCTTTTTTGATAAAGTAATAAAGTGCTGTGGTGTTGTCATCTATATTTTCGGGGGGGGGGGTGATAGGGGAAAGTATCAAGCTTGGCGGGGAGTTGTAAGTTGTAAGTTGCAGCTAGCGCCGTGTAAATTTTAGGTTTTAGTGGCTAGGTGGTAGCTTTCGGAAAGCTATGCTTGGATGATTTTAATCAGCCCGCTAATGCTGGCTGATAGAAAGTCCGGAAGTCCGCCATACACAAGGTTATTCTCCTCCATGACCGTGGAGAGCATCGCAGATAGCTACCCGCCTGTTTTTAGCGCTTCTTTGATTTGGAAGCTTAAAATCCCATGAGCCACGGCTACATTAAGGGATTCCAAGTTTTGTTCCATGGGGATTTTAATGATTTCATCGGCGTGTTGTATATGGGCAATATCTGCACCGGATCCTTCATTGCCAATCAACAAAGCCACTTTGCGCAATTTATAGGGAGCAATGTCTGCTAAATCTTGCTTAGCGTGCAAATCAGTAGCAATCACGGTAAAGCCTTTTTGGCGCAAAAACATGATGCGTTCCTGCATATCTACCCCTTGCTCAAAGGGTACGCGCAAAAAAGTCCCCGAAGACCCGCGCACCACTTTAGGGTTAAACGCACTTACAGTGCCTTTTCCTAAGAGTAATCCATCGGAGGCAAATCCCAAACTGGTTCTATACACTGAACCCAAATTGCCAGGATCTTGAATGCCATCTACTAAGGTTAAAAAGCGAGCCATGTCGTAATCGGGTTTCACCGAAGCACTGCGACAAATAGCTATGATTCCTTGGTTTGTCACCATGGTGGAAATCAGCTCCATTTCGGCGGTGCTTATGGTTTGAATTTGGATTTGCCTATCTGTGATAGCTTGCAGTAATTCAGTTCCGGCAAAGGAATCCACCACGAAAATCTCGCGCACGATTTCTGCATGATGTTGCACAATTTCTTGCACACAACGCACGCCCTCGGCGAGGAAGTTTTCGGTTTTTTCCCTGCCTTTTTCCGTGGTCAAGCGCAAAACCCGTCTTAACCATGGCGGATTCGGAGTATCGCTTTTTTGACGATTATCTGGTCTGCTACGCATCCAAGGTCTTTCTTCTCGGCGCGGAGCCCCTTTATCGCCACCAAAACGAGGTTTGCCCTCATTGCGAAAACGACCTCTATCATCCCTATCACCGCCAAAACGAGGCTTACCCTCATTGCGAAAACGACCTCTGTCTTCCCTATCGCCGCCAAAGCGAGGCTTGCCCTCGTTGCGGAAACGACCTCTATCTTCCCTATCGCCGCCAAAGCGAGGTTTGCCCTCGTTACGGAAACGGCCTCGGTCTGCGCCAGCTTCTCTTTCTGCGGCAGGCTCCGTCGAAACTTCGCTACCATCGCCAGCTTGGGAAGCTTCTAATTCCTCTTGTTTTTTGGCACGCAATTCTCTTTCAAGCTGGCCGCGCTTACTGCCGTAAGTCTTTTCGGGAACTTCGGCGGGAATATCGCTGTTACCAGCTGGGGAAAATCTTGGTTTATGGGACTTTCTATCTTCTCGGCTATGCCCAAACTTCTTGTTTAAGGTGGCCTTGATTTTTTTGGGGGAATTTTCTTTAGAACTCATGATTAATTTCTTCCTAAACGATTTAACATGGTGCGGGCCACAGATTCCCCATCAATGCCTAATTCTGCGTATAATTCATCTAATTCCCCTTGCTCCACAAACTCATCGGGCAAGGCAAAGCGGTGAATTTTGGTGTTTAAATCTCTATCGCCGCTCAATTCCATTAGCGTTGCGCCAAATCCACCAATTTTGGCATTGTCTTCTAAGACCACCAAATGCTGGTGCTTTTGTATAAGCTCGGCCCAGGAATCTTCGTCTATGGGTTTCACAAAACGAGCATCTACCAAAGTGGGATTGATGCCATTTTCTTTTAATATTTGGGCGGTCTTTTTGAACTGCTGGAGCATAAAGCCCACTCCTACCAACAGCACTTCGCTACCTTCTTCAATGATAGCGTATTTTCCCACTTCTACTTCTTCAAAGTCGGGACATTCTTTCAAATCAGTAAGGGCTGAACCTCGGGGAAAGCGTATGGAAACAGGGCCATTACAATGATTAACTGCGGTGTAAAGCATATTTCGCAACAAAACTTCGTCCGAAGGAGCCATAATTACCATATTGGGAACCATACGCATATAGCTTAGGTCAAAAACCCCGTGATGAGTGGGACCATCGGCCCCCACCAGCCCCGCTCTATCCATGGCAAAAATCACATGGAGTTCCTGCAAAGCCACATCGTGAATCACCTGGTCAAAAGCTCGCTGCATAAAAGATGAATATATAGCCACCACCGGTACTATGCCTTCGCAAGCTAAACCCGCCGCAAATGTTACCGCATGGGCTTCGGCTATTCCCACATCAAAAACCTGATTAGGTAACTCCGCTTCCATGATATTTAAGCCACAACCGCTGGGCATGGCTCCAGTTATCCCCACCAATTTGGGGTTATTGCGGGCCATTTCTAGCATAGCATCGCCAAAAATCGTAGTCAGTGCCGGTTGGGTTTTGGGCTTGCTAAGGGGACTACCCGAATCGGGATCAAAAGGCACTGTTCCATGCCAGTGATAAGGATCTTCTTCAGAGAAGCTCAACCCTCGGCCTTTTTCGGTGATTACATGAATCAAATTTACGCCGCCCACGGTTTTAACGCGATTAAATATCTCCATCAAATCGGGAATGCTATGCCCGTCAATGGGTCCAAAATAACGCGCTCCTAAATCTTCAAATAAACGACCGGGCTTAAACACCGCCTTAGCGATGGTTTCGGCGCGACCCATGATATCTTCAACTCTACGGCCGATGCCCCCAGGCAATTTTTGCAACAAATTGTGCCAATCATCGCGCAAGCGATTGTATGTAGGATCCGATATTACTCTATTTAAATATCGAGAAAAAGTCCCCACATTGGGAGCGATGGACATTTTATTGTCATTTAATATGATGGTTATATTTTTGGTACTGCCCAAATTATTAAGGGCTTCGAAAACCATTCCACCAGTCATGGAACCGTCACCAATAATAGCCACCACTGAATTATCATCTTCATTGAGATCGCGTCCCACGGCAAAGCCTAAAGCAGCGGAAATAGAAGTTGAAGCGTGTCCCACACCAAAAGCATCGTGTTCACTTTCACTGCGCTTGGGAAACCCACTCATACCTTTGTAAAGCCTTAAACTTTCAAATTCTTTTTGCCGGCCGGTAAGCAATTTGTGGGCATAAGCTTGATGTCCCACATCCCAAATAAACTTGTCATGGGGGGTGTCAAAAACTTTGTGCAATGCCAAGGTCAACTCAATTACACCTAAATTGGGTGCTAAATGCCCCCCGTTTTTGCCCACTTGTTCAATGATTTTTTGACGCAATTCCAAAGCCAATTGATCCAATTGCGCATAGGACATTTTTTTTAAATCGCCAGGGTGCTTAATATCTTCTAATAACATCTAATTTACTCTAGTTATAATATATGCGGCAATGGATTTTAATACATCTGTCTGAGCCGAGCTTGTTTCTAACGCAACAAGGGATTCATTGTAAAGTTCTAAAACCTTTTGTTTAGATGTTTCTACACCTAGAACTGCGGGATAAGTAGCTTTTCCTTTTTCCACATCGGAGCCAGCATCTTTTCCTAATTGCTCTGTGGTTTGCTCTATATCTAAAATATCATCCACCACCTGAAAAGCCAGCCCAATGGCATTGCCATAGTCGTGAATGGGTTTGATTTGCTCTGCGGTTGCGCCAGCCAAAAGCGCTCCCGCCACTAAGGAAGCTTCTATGAGAGCTGCGGTTTTGTGATAGTGTATATAATCCACCGTTTCTAACTCAACTTGCTGACCTTCGGACTCGATATCTACAATCTGTCCCCCTATCATACCCGAAGTTCCCAGGGATTTGGCCACCATACGGACAATTTCAGCGTTGCCCGTGCGCGCCAAGAGTTCAAAAGCCAAAATACACAAGGCATCGCCGCCTAAAATTGCAGTGGCTTCTCCATATTTTTTGTGGGCAGTGGGAATTCCTCTGCGAAAATCATCATCATCCATACAGGGAAGATCATCGTGAATCAAAGAAAATGTATGCAACATTTCTAAAGCGCTAGTTAACAACCAAATATCTTCGCCTTGGCCGCCAAAAGCCTCCCAAGCGGTATAAGCCAATACGGGGCGCAAGCGTTTACCACCTGCAAACATGGAGTAGCGCATGGCTTCATGCAACCTTTGGGGCCTAATGGAATCTTTAGGAAGATGTAATTCTAAATTCTTTTCTATATCTCCCACCACATCGTTGAGATATTTTTGGGCGGTGGCAGCTTCAGCAGTTAAATTTTTCATGCTTTAAATTTAGAAAAATTCTACTTGAATATAGGCTAAAACAAAAAAAGACTCCCGCCGGTGCAAATGCTCGAAACTTCCTGTAAAAAGTTTGCGTTGTTCCTTGAGTTGGTTTTTTCCGCAAAGCGGCTGTAAACTCGCTCAAGAGAAACCACACGCGCTGAACATCGCTATTAAGATCGAGCATTTTTTTTGGCGGGAGCCATAATTTTAATATACAATTTTTATTTTTTAAGGCTCTAAAAAAGGTGGAGTTTCTTCAGAAATTTTAATATCACTTGGAATATTCCCAGAATCACCTAAATCTTCGAGTATTTCTAAGAGGTGAGATATTGTAGTTTGAGTCTTTTCATCCTTCGCTAAACTTTTTTTCAAACGAGCTTTAGTGTTAAACAATTCTGCTGTGATGTCCATGGCTAGCAAAATAAATTGCTTGCGCGGATCCACTCGCAATGCTGGATTGATATGCACTTCCATTTTGTTTTCCACATAAGCACTTAGCTTATTGAGTTCCTCTTCGGTCAAATCCGTTTGAATCTGTAAGCGTTCATTGCCTACATTTATTCTTATGGGTTTGAGTTTAGATTCAGACACAATATACCTTTTATGCGACTATTTTAACTTTCTTGAAAAAAATCTTGGGAAGCTTGAAAATCATCGCCCTCAGAATCATCTTCGGGAGGAAAGTCAGCGTTATACTCTTCTGACTCAAATGGAGAATCCTGCACATCATTAGAATATTCTTCGTTTTCAGAGTCAAGAACTTCATTCTCGCCTACAACTTCTTCATCCACTTCACCCTGGCGCAAATCTAATTCGTATTCTAAAGACTGCATTACCTGTTCTACTCTTTCAGTAACGGCTTGGATTTTTTCGTCTTTTTCTACTAAAGCCTCTTTCATTAGGCTCAATTCCATGGTTTTTTCCCCTGATTCTAAGCGCAAATTTTCTAATTCTGCATCTTTTTCTTGGGAAGCAGCCAAAGCTTGGGAAAGTTCTTCTTCTTTGGCGGCAAGCTGAGAGTTTAATTCTTCTATTTGTGAACCACTGCCTTCGGAGTTTTCCATTAGCTCTATGTTAAGCTTTTCAAGTTCTTCGACACTGTTTTCTAAAGTGCCTACTTTTTCTGTCAAAGCTTCGTTATCTACCCGCAAACGGCGTATGGTGAGTAAAGCTTGTTCAACTTTGCCAGTGAGTAAGTCTAATTTTTCCATAATTTTCCTTTACAACCTTGTTATATCAAAGATAATCTATCGCAAAACAATAGAGTCGCTTTTTGCTAAAAAATTTCGCAAACGAGTATGAGCTTTATTAACTTCGTCATCGGTAAGAGTGCGATCAGGGGATTGATACACAAATTGATAAACTAAGTTCTTTTTACCTTCTTCAAGTTTTTCACCCATATAAGTGCTTTTGAGCTGAATTTCCACTAAATTTCTGATTTTTATGCTCTGCATTATTTCTAGAACTTGTTCGTGGGTGAACTTTTCATCAACTTCCACCGAAACATCGCGAGTTACGGTAACTTGCCTGCTAAAAGGAGTGTAAACTGGCGTGGTTTCGGCATCGGCCAACTTTTGCAAATCCAATTCGAAAACATAAGTGTCTAAGCGCAAATCGAAGCTTTCAGCTACGGTAGGATGAACTTCGCCGCAACTGCCGAGATGCACTTCGCCTGCGTAAACTGCTGCTTGGCGATGCGGATGCAAAAAGCTTTCGGGATTAGCGGGGAGGGCAAAGCGCAAAGGCGTGCGCAAACGGCGACTCAAACTTTGGAGCACGCCTTTGAGGGCGGCAAAGTCAGCGGTGGCGGGTTTGGCGCTCACAGCATCGTTTTCCCACACGCCGGAAATCAGAGCCGCCACTAAGGGGATTTCTTGGAAACCGCTGTCTTTGGCGCTGGCTTTTTCCGTGGGAAAAATCCCTTTGCCCACTTCGAATAAACGCACGCTGGGGGTGCGCGACTTTTCGTTTTCTCCGGCGCTGCGCAACAATGTGGGCAAAAGCGAAACGGGTAGCACGCCTAAATCTTCGGAAAGCGGGTTTAATAATGGCACGGGATTAGTGCGCAAATCATCATCTTGGGCGGGGCCAAAAACTTGCTCCACCGCCGTACGCGAACTAAAACGCAGGGATAAACACNNAACACTCGTGCAAACCCATGGCGGACAAAGCGTAGCGAATTTTGCGACCAATTTGCTCTAATTGGGGCAACTGGTTTATTTCTGCCACAAAACTGGGCATGGCATAGGGGATTTCTTCGTAACCCACCAAGCGTGCCACTTCTTCGATCAAGTCGATTTCTCTCTCTAAATCTGGGCGGAAGCCAGGGATGGAAAAGACTAGTTCTGGGGCATTGGCTGCAGGTGCGCCTCCACAACAGGATTCCTCTACTAAACCTATACCGCTGAGCAACTTGCGCACCTGATTGGCGCTAACTTGGATTCCCACCACTTTTTCTATACGCGCCAAACGCACAGATACGCGACGCGGCACTGATTGATGTTCGGGGGCGGTATATTCCACCGTACCCACCCGAATTTCTCCACCCGCTATTTCCTGTATTAATTGACAAGCATAGCGACTGGCAAAATCCTGCATAAAGGGATCTATATGACGCTCAAAACGATAGCTAGAATCCGTGGAAAGACCTATTCTCTTACTCTGTTTACGCACTGTAGTAGGGTCAAACCACGCAGACTCCAAAAATACTCTAGTGGTAGTTTCAGAAATCTCAGATTCCACCCCTCCCATGACACCAGCCACGCAAGCAGGGGCATCGCCATCGCAAATCAACAAATCACTTTCTTGGAGTTTGTGTTCCTGATGGTCAATGGTGGTTAAAACTTCACCTTTTTTAGCATTGCGCACGGTGATAACACCATTTTTAAGGCGATCTAAGTCAAAACTGTGCAATGGTTGTCCTAATTCCATCAAAACAAAGTTGGTAATATCCACCACATTGCTAATGGGAGTTATGCCCACGGCGCGCAATAAACTTTGCAACCAAGCTGGGCTAGGAGCGATCTTAACATTTTCTATAACTCTGCCCACATAACGAGTGCAACCGCTACCGGCTTCTACTTTTAATTTGATAATATCTTCTGCTTTGGCACCACTTTCACTAAAACTGGGGCTGGGCAATTGTAATTTCAAATCGTAGGCTGCTGCTAATTCCCGGGCTATGCCTATATGAGACAAAGCATCGGGGCGGTTGGGCGTAACATTAACTTCTAAACTCACATCATAAAAACCCAGATCCACCAAAGGCGTACCGGCTTCTAAATCATCGTCTAAAACCATAATGCCTTCGTGGGCATCGCCCAAGCCAATTTCATCTTCGGCGCAGATCATACCATGACTTTCTTGTCCCCGAATTTTGGCTTTTTTGAGCTTTAACACTCCCCCATCGGGCAAAGGCAATTCTGTGCCAATGGGTGCAAAAGCTACGGTCTGCCCGGCAGCCACATTGGGCGCACCACACACCACTTGCAGTTCTTGCTTACCATCAAACACCTTGGTAAGAGATAAGTGATCTGAGTCGGGATGAGCACCACATTCCAACACTTTTGCCACCATAACTTTGGCGTAAATTTTCCCAGGTTCTTCACGACCTTCCACTTCTAAACCCAAAGCAGTGAGCTTTTCTTCAATTTCTTCGACGCTGGCTTCAATATTTACCAAGCGTTTTAACCAATTTATACTTACTATCATCTTTATACCTTAAAATTGCCTGAGAAAGCGTTGATCGTTAGAAGTTAAAAGTCCTATTTCGGGAATAGCGTAGCGCAGCATAGCAATGCGATCCAAGCCAAAGCCAAAGGCAAAACCTGTGTAAACTTCGGGGTCTATATTCACATTTTTTAACACTATGGGGTCCACCGAACCGCAGCCTCCAATTTCCATCCAACCGGTGTTTTTACAGCGGCGACAACCTTTTCCTTGGCAAAATACGCAAGAAATGTCCATTTCGGCACTGGGTTCAGTAAAAGGGAAAAAACTTGGTCTAAAACGAGTTTTTACCTTGTCGCCAAACAAATGCTGGGCCCAAAGGAATAATAAACCTTTTAAATGAGCAAAAGAAATGTCTTTATCCACCACCAAACCTTCTACTTGCTGAAACATAGGAGCATGGGTGGCATCAGAATCCACACGATAAACATGACCGGGAGCAATCATGCGCAATGGCGGTTTATTGTCTTCCATATAATGGATTTGCGTCCCCGAAGTATGGGTGCGCAGCATTACCTTGTCGGCCACATAAAAAGTGTCTTGCATATCCCGTGAAGGGTGATCGGGAGGGGTGTTCAGGGCTTCAAAATTGTACCAATCTGTTTCGATATCACGCCCGGTTTCCACATGAAAACCCATATTCATAAAAAAGTCAATGATTTCTTCGCGAATTTCGTAAAGGGGATGTAAACTTCCCGAACCTAAACCGTTTCCAGGCAGACTAATATCAGTCCAACCGCTATTTAATTTACGCTCTAATTCGGCTAATCGCGCTTGTTCTATGGCAGCTTCTAAAGAAGCTTCTACTTCTTGTTTTAGTTCGTTGACGCGCTTGCCATAAGCAGGTCTTTCTTCGGCACTCAAAGCGCCCATATTTCGCATTAAGCCCGTAACTAGGCCTTTTCTTCCTAAAAATTTTACCCGCAGGGCATCTACCGCCACGGTTGAAGACACATCTGTGTCAGATAATTCAGTGTTAAACTGGCTTAGTAGCTCAGTGAAGTTTTGTTCATTCATAGTGCAATTTTAGCAATTTTTTTAACACCACTTCAAAATTTATGATAAAGATGAATATTTAATCAAAAATACGCTTAGTTTGGCGAGAGTTTACTTGATAGACTTTATCTTCTTCTACACTCCAAGCACTTAATTTTCGTCCATAAACACAACCCGTGTCCAAACCCCGCAATTTCGGGGTTAAATACAAACCCTGTACCGCCCAATGCCCAAAAACCACTATTCCCGACCACTGAGCGCACTGATGCCATGGAGGATTTTTCGGATTTTTTAAATTTGTTCCTATGCCGTCCCAGGTGCGAATGGAAACTAAGCAATGGGGATTCATATCGGCAATATTAACTTTACCCGGTTCCAAACCTGCATGTACTACGGTAATATCTGTTAAACCTTGGGGCAAAGGCATTTGCGGTAGCTCTATCCATAAAGGCCAATCTTTAATATAATCTGCAATTTCTCCCAAATTCCTATATGCCGCTAGGCGCTCATTATCTTTGGGACGGCGTTGCCAAGGTGGAAGTTGCCAAATTTTTAAAAAGCCAGCTTCGTGGTTTCCCAAAACCACTTGGGCATCCAAATCTTTGAGTATGCGCAAAGCCCCCAAAACATCGGGACCTTTATTTATCACATCGCCCACACTAATAAGCTTATCTTTACCAGGCACAAAAGCAAATTTCTCGAGTAAATCTTGCAGTTCAGCGGAACATCCGTGCACATCACCCACAATTAAAGTTCTCATGGCGAAAATTTAGTAAGTTCGGCAAATAAATTTGCTATTTTAATAAAATGCCACCTACAAAAAGACCTGATAGAGATTTATTATTTGACCGTGATGTCTGCATAACATGCGCAGGCTGTGTGGGTATTTGCCCCGAAGAAGCCTTGGATTTTTACGGTTTGGAATGGACATTATATTCTGACAAATGTACTGCCTGTGCTTTGTGTGTACGCATTTGCCCAGTAGGAGCTTTGAAAATTGAAAAACGATAAATACGATGTGCTAGTGATTGGAGCAGGGCCTTCGGGTTCCGTGGCTGCTCGTCATGTAGCTTTGCGCGGTTATTCTGTTTTATTAATAGAAAAAAGACCTATTATAGGATCCCCCGTACGCTGTGGAGAAGCCACTGGCGAAAGAGAAAAGCTAGCCACTTACGCTGCTGTGAATGAAGATTATATAGAAACAGATATTACTGAGGCAATTTTGCACGCCACGGGGGGCATCAAAATCCGAGCTAATTTGCCCACCACCACTTTAATGTTGGACCGCTTAAAATTTGACCCTTGGCTGGCCCAACAGGCCGCTGAAGCTGGGGCAGAAGTTGTAACATCCGCCCGCGCTAAAGATGTACGCCCGGTGGAAAATGGTTATCGCACAGTGCCCATCGAATACGAAGGCAACGAGCATTTAATCAAAGCGCGCATGGTAATTGGCGCCGACGGTGTGGAATCCTTGGTGGGACGCTGGACTGGACTGAGAAACCACCACCTTCCCCATCATGTTTGCAGCGGAATCGAAATTCGCCTAGATATGCTGGACGAAAACCCCAATGCTTTGACTTTTTGGCAGGGACATGATGCTATAAATGACGGCTATATTTGGAGTTTCCCCAAAGCTAAAAGCGGTGTAACTAATTTTGGAGCGGGCTTTTTAACCCCTAAAATCAATACCCCAAACATCTACGATGTGGCCATGGAATGGAAAGAAAAGATTTACCCCGATGCCAATGTGATCGATATGGTGGGTGGCGCTATTCCTGTGAGCGGTGTACTTGAAGAAACTGTTAGCGATAACTTTTTGCTAGTGGGCGATGCGGCTCACCAAACGGATCCCCTAACTGGGGGAGGAATCTCTGCGGGAATGCGGGGTGGCTGGTTAGCTGCCCAGGCCATTGACGAGGCTTTTAAAGCTGGAGATTTATCCAAAAGCTTTTTGAGTCGCTACGACAAAGCTGTGTGGGAACGCATTGGCAAAGGTCATGCCTTTCAAATGCGCTTACGCCAGTGGATTTTGGCCATGGACAGAGAAAAGCAAATAGAGTTTTATACTCTCTTTAAAGTTTGGGCCCAAAAAGGTCAATCCATACCCCGCGCTATTTTAAGCCATCCCTTAATAGCCGCTAAGTATGCTTGGGAATTTTATAAACTGCATTAAAAACTCCCCAAAACCCGCACTTCAATTGTGGAAATATTGCCTTCTTTAATGCTCCAAGAGCCACTAAAATATCCCCAGGGTAGTTTTTGCTTAAAACTGCTGCGCCAATGCAGACGGCGCAATCCTGTTTTAGTGGTGGGAGCAAACATGGTCCAAGTCAATTCGCTAAATTTAAAACGCCATTTTATGCCGCTTTCTAGGCCTATATTGCGCCAATTTTCGCCCATGCGCCATTGAAAAGCGCCTAAAAACACAGCTTCCCAGGAACTGGGCATTTCTGCCTTGATATTCCATACTATCCCTTGATAATTCACCGAAGGCCATAACCCCCGCAATTCCCAACGAGATTTATAGTCGCCTTTAGTCCTTTGAGAGTAAAAACGGTATCTAAATTCATCTTGCCAAGCGTCATTCTTTAGTAAACGCGCCCAACGCCACTCCCCCTGATACTGCCATTTGTTTTTAACACAATTGGCTGTTTTAGTGCTACTATTTGTTTTAGTCCAACTAGTTGTTTTGGTGAAATTTAGTGTGCTTTTATATTCCAATTTTTTATCACTAAGCCACTTTAAATCCGTTTTTTGCAACAATTTTCCCTGCCACAGGCTAATTTGCTCTTGACTTTTAAGCCATAAATCCCAGTTTTCCCCTTGAAACCATAAGCGCAGCAAGTTTTTGTTATAAGCGTAACCCGCCCCCACTCCCCAATGCCCAGCGCTGTATGGTTCAGCCATTTCTGCTCGATTAGCGATTTCTGCATGACCAGAAACTTCTGTGTATCCTGCGTTTTCTGTTTGCGTAGTGATTTCTGTATATCCTGCGATTTCTGCGCCGCGCCAATGCCACCAACTATGCAGTTGCAAATTGTAATTACTATCTAAAACTCCGGCGAAATTACCTTGCCCATGGCGGTTTTGCAATTTGAACGCCCCGCCCCAACCAGGAAACCAAGGCCACTTCATTTTTAAGGCTCTCCACTTCCAATATCCGCCCAAAATTTCTGCGCTAAAATGCGGTTTTTTATAAATGATTTTCCCATAGTATTCCTGGGGCAAAGTGTCGCCTTCTAAGCTAAATTCTAACCAAGAAAGCGGGTAAATCATTGCCTGCCACTGTTTGGAATGCAAAGCTGCTCCGCTATCTATGACCCACACGCTACGCAGCTGGCCATACTTCTTTTGCCGAGAAGATCTTAATTCTTTCATTTCGGCCTCCCAAGCTTCTTTTTCTTCTTCCAATAAGTCCGCTAATTCCGAAGCGTGAATTCTGCCGTCCTCCACCTCCCACTCCCATGGTACTTCGGTCCATCCTAAGCCATTAATAAAGATTAATATCATGGTCATTCGTCGTAAAAGTTTCATTTTAAAGCTGCCTTTTACTACTATTGACGAATTATGAGCGAACTTCGGCGTAAAATTCTTTTGGAAAGTAAAAAAATAGTCATCAAAATTGGCTCTAATATTTTGGTTGACTCCACCCAAGGTGGCGTAAACACTGGTTGGATTGAAAATTTCACCAAGTCTGTGGCCCAGTTAAAAAAAGCGGGCAAAGAAGTGGTAATTGTCAGTTCGGGAGCGGTGGGCACGGGAATGGCGGTGTTGGGATACGACACCAAACCCGAAGCCATGGAAGTGAAACAAGCCTGCGCGGCAGTGGGGCAAATCGACTTGATGTACGCTTATCGCCAAAGTTTTGCCCAATTAGGCATTGCCAGCGCCCAGATTTTGCTTAGCGCTGACGATTTTCGCGATCGCCAACGCTACAAAAATTTACAAAGCACTCTTAAAGCGCTTTTAGCCCACCAGGTGGTTCCGGTAATCAACGAAAACGACTCCGTGGTGGTCAATGAAATCAAAGTGGGCGACAACGACAAACTCAGCTCCGATGTGGCGCTTTTTTGGGATGCTGATCTGCTCTTGATTTTCACCGACGAAGATGGTTTGTACGAAGAAAACCCCAAGACCAACCCCCAGGCGCGTTTGTTGCAATATGTGCCCGAAATCGATGCAAAAATCATGGATATGGCGGGAAAACCTGGACAGACTGGATCAGCGGTGAGCACCGGAGGCATGCACTCCAAATTGGTAGCCATCAAAGCGGCCACCCAAGGCGGTTGCAATGCTTTTTTGGCCAATGGAGCTAAAATATCACCTCACCAAGTGGTGCTAGAAGGTGGACGCGGCACATTTTTCGCCGGCGCAGCCAATCCCCTAAACCATCGCAAACGCTGGCTTTCGTTGGTGAGCACTCCCAAAGGCAAAGTCGTCATAGACCCTGGAGCGGTAAAAGCCCTGCGCAAAAAGCATTCTTCACTATTGCCCGTGGGCGTGGTGCAAGTCAAAGGCAATTTTGATGCCAAAGAGCTTATAGAAGTAACGGATACATCGGGTAATTCAGTGGCCCGAGGATTAAGTTCTTTGGGGAGCGAAAAGCTCAAACTAGTCATGGGGCAAAATACCCGAGATATAGGTTGCCGATTTGGGGATGACATTCCCACAGAATTGATACATAAAAACGATTTGATGTTGCTTTAACAAAAGTTCGCTCACTTTTTTGGCTTTAGATAGATTTTAAAAAGGAATTCCACTTTATGCGGGCCCGCGCGTGGGACTTAATTGGTAAATTTTTGGACGAGTTAGTGGTTAGCCCACGGTCCCCGAGTGTTTTTTGCTTTTAAAAAAAATGTATCGAGGGGCGGTAACTTACTTCATTTCCAAAAAAAAACGGATAAAGCTTTGCCGACCGCCTTATACAGGTCGGCTAAAAGCATCCACGCACAGCCCAGATATGCACCAAAACACCGAAAAAAGGGCTATATATTGTGTAATATGGGACATAAAGCACCGCATCAACAACTAGCTAAACTTCCTCCTTTGCGAGAATTAGTGGAAACTATTGAAATACTTAGGCAGACCAATAAAGCCACTGCCGCCTTGGCTGAATTAAAAGGCATTGCTAAAACTATTCCTAACCAGGCCATGTTAATCAATGCTGTTGTTTTACAAGAATCCTGTAGCAACTTACAACTTATTACTTACTACTCCCCCCCCCCGTGACGCTGGTCGTAATAAATTGCTATTTTAACATTATGAACAACGAAATTTATGTAGAAGAAATCACCGCCCAATCAGCTAGTGCTGCGCGGAATTTGCGCACCGTTAACGCCGAACTGCGCAATCAAGTATTGCTCACCGCCGCCCAAGATTTGGTGGTTCGCACCGACGAAATTATCGCTGCCAATGCCAAAGATTTAGCTTTAGCCCCGGAATATGGATTAAACGATGCCATGATTGATCGCTTAACCCTCAACCCCGAACGCATCGCCGCCATGGCTCAAAGTTGCAGAGAAATCGCCGCTTTTGCCGATCCTTTGGGTAAAGAACTCGAAACCCGCACCTTGCCCAATGGCATTGAACTTAGCCGAACTACTGTTCCCATTGGCTCCATCTTTTTCATTTATGAATCTCGCCCCAATGTAACCATTGATGGCGCTGCTTTGTGCTTTAAAGCAGGAAACGCAGTGATTTTACGCGGAGGCAGGGAAAGCCTACATTCCTCCACTTTATTGGCAGAAATTTTCCAAAATGCCATTAAAAGTCATGATTTAGACCCTTTTGCGGTGCAATTAGTCACTCGCACCGACCGAGAAGTGGTAAATTTATTGTTGCAACGGGATGATCGTCTCGATTTAGTGATTCCCCGCGGTGGCGAAGGCTTGATTCGCGCAGTGGTGGAACAAAGTCGCGTCCCGGTGATTAAGCATTTTAAAGGCGTATGCCACATTTATGTAGATGCCAGCGCCGATGTGGATATAACAGCGCCAATTTTGCGCAATGCCAAAATCCAACGCCCCGGTGTTTGCAATGCCATGGAAACGCTTTTGTTGGACTCGCAATTAAGCCCAGAAACACAAAAAGATTTATTAAAAAATTTGCACAGCGAAGGGGTAGAAATATATGGCTGCGAAGCCACGCGCAAAATCTTCCCCGATGCTTTGCCCATTGCTGAGAATAATTTTTATCATACTGAACATTTAGACCTAAAACTTTCGGTAAAAATTGTAAATGGCATTGAACAAGCCACGGAACATATAGAAAACTACGGTTCTGGGCATACCGAGGCACTAATAGCCCAAAACGAAGCGGTACAAAACTCTTTTGTAAGCCAAGTGGATGCTTCTTCGGTGATGGTTAATGCCAGCACTCGCTTTGCCGATGGTGGCGAATATGGTTTAGGTGCCGAAGTGGGAATTAGTACAGACAAGCTTCACGCTCGAGGGCCCATGGGAGTGGATAGTTTGACCACCTATAAATGGATTCTCCGCGGTTCGGGGCAAATCAGGAGCTAAAATGAGCTTAAAAGAGTTCCCCGAACTAAAGGATTTTGATCCCCAAGAGCATACTTGGCTCCAAGATGTGCGTTGGGACGAAAAAAACTTGGTGCAAGCTATTGTACAAGATGCCGAAAAGCACGATGTTTTGATGACTGCTTTTATGAATCCTGCGGCGCTGTTTTTAACGGTGCAACGGGGGGAAATGGTGTTTTGGTCCCGCTCCCGCCAAGAATATTGGCACAAAGGCGCAACTTCGGGCAACACCATGCGTGTGGAGAGTTTCGCTTTGGATTGCGATGGCGATGCCCTGCTTTTCCAAGTGCGCATGCAAGGCCCCCAAGCCGCTTGCCACACCGGGCGACGCTCTTGTTTTCACCGCATTTTAGCCCCCGGTCCCGTCTGGCAAGCTGAGGGCGAACTGCTTTTTGACCCGGCGCAGGTGTATAAATCGTGAACATAGATTTTGCGCCGCCCGAAATGGCTCAGGGCAAGGCGCTTTTATTAGCCATTTCTGGGGGCCTAGACTCCATGGTTATGCTTCATTGGCTAAATTCATGGCACAAAAGCTATCCGGAATATTTCCCAAAAATCGAAGTGGCCCATATTCACCACGGATTGCGCCAAGCCGCAGATATCGAAGCCCAGTTGGTGGAAGATTTTTGCCATTCCCAACAGCTTCCCTTTCATATTCACCATTTGGCGGGCTTGGGATTAGATGGATTTCCCCTACAAAGTTCCGGGGGTATGGAAGCCCGCGCCCGCCAGGCTCGCTATCATTTTTTAAACGCCATTCGCCAAAAGCGTGGTTTAGATTGGATTTGCACCGCTCACCACGCGGACGATCAAGTAGAAACCTTATTGCTACGCATAATGCGGGGTACTGGTGTCAAAGGCTTAGCCGGTGTGCATCCCCTGCGCAACGATGGGATTTGGCGGCCTTTGCTCGCATATCCTTTGGAGCAATTGCAGCAATATGCGCAAAAGCACGGCGTTCCCTGGCGCGAAGATCAAAGCAATCAAAGTTCGCAGTATATGCGCAACCGCCTGCGCCATGGTTTGATTCCCCACCTTAACCAACATTTTCCGCAGGTTGCCCCACAGCTTTTGGCGGTGGCTCAGCGAGCACAAAGCATTAGGCAAAAACTGCATGTAGATATGCATGATTGGCGAATTTCCGCGCAAATATTGACCAATCCTAGCCCCCATCCCCCATTGCGCAATCAAGTGCATTTAGATCTATTAAGCGTGTTTCCCTCAGGGGAAATTGACCTAGAACAGTTGCAAATTCGTTCGCGGCAAGCTGGGGATTTGTTTGCCCCACTCCACTTGCGCACTCACCGTCGCAAACTCAAGCAATTTTGGCAAGAAAACGGTTATCCCTCGTTTGAAAGGGACTTTTTGCCCTTATTGGCTCAAGGCTCCACTATTTTGTGGATTGCCAACCGGGTCGTTTCTGGCTTGCACAAAGTAACCCCTCAAACTCAGCAAATTTTAGCTATCTCCGTGGAAGTTGCTACAAAAAATTAATAGTAACAGTAACTATCTTAATTGGCACTAATAATTAAAAACCATTTGCATCAAGAATGATAAATGTAGTGATTAAAGTTACTGCAATTGATCCCATTGCAATTAAAATTTATTTTAGAGGAAGCCAAGACTTTTTGGTTTCAGTGGTTTCTCCAAAATTATTAATTTCATTGAAAGCCCTATTGCGCTCTACCCCTACCAAATACCCACTTATTATCTTAAGAGCCACCATTTCCGTGCGATCTGCCCACTCGTTGGTGCGGTGTTCCTCTTTGGGTTGAAATTGCATATCATTTTCTTTTGTTTTATAAAGTTGTGTCTTGTAATGATAATAGTAAAGAACTGTATCGCCTTTTAGCTCTATAAACACTGGCCTACCTGTATATTCCACCCATTTTTTTTCCTGCTTTACAGCCACAGCATAAGCCAAAGTTCTTTCATCTATCCAATTTTCAGTTAATTCATAATTTGAAGTTTGAATACCTGCACATGAAAAAAGCAAAAATGCCAACAAAAGTCCTATTAAATATCTCATTAAATTTCCTTTTATTATGTCAATAATCAACATATATTTTATATTGTTCAATTCAAAAATAATAGTTTATACGAATTATGCGGTGTTTTATGGCAAAATATGTTTTTTTCTTCCTCTTTATGATTGTGAACACTCACGCTAATCTTATTAACATAGCTGTCAATAGCTTGCAACCTCAAAATATAAAATCTGAGGAAGCAGAAGTAGTCACTGATCGCTTAGCTCACGAATTAATCAGGACCAAAACTTTTCGAATTATTGAACGAAACAAATTAGAATTAGCCATGCAAGAACACACCATACAAAGCTCGGGTTTGTGTGGTGAAGACTGTCAGCTAGAATTAGGAAAAGTAATGGGGGTACAATACTTTGTGCTAGGTTCAGTGGGAAAAATAGGCATTTTTAACACAATTAATATCAGAATTATGGAAGTTCAATCCGGTGAAATAATCCACACCGTTAATGTTGAACATCATGGCCCCATTGGTGAGTTATTGTTTAAAACCCAAGAAGTCGCCAGTGATATTAATAATTTCATTCAAGAAAAACACAATCTCAACATAAAAGAGCCTGAATTAGTCAGCAATACTAAAGAAACCCCAGATACAGACCCAAAGCCTGAAACTGATATTGATTTAAAGAAAATAGCCATAATTGGCCTTTCTGTGGTTTTAGGGATATTCACTTTATTGTTAATAGCTAGCTAAACAGCACTTTTCGCTATATATATCAAAAAAAACGACAAGAGTTGCATTAGGTTGGCAAATTTACTTTAGCTTTTAGCACATATTAAGTATCTTTAGCACATGTCTCAAGATAAGCAATTTAAAGATGGCCTACCCAAGGTGAAATCAGGGGGCTGGAAAAGCAATAAAAACTTCTTCTTGATACTCATGTTTATCATGATTGGAATGTTATTGTTAAAAATATATTCCGAAGGAGTTAATCAAAAAATTTCCCGTACAGTCTTTTTAGAATGGATGGAAAACCCTGAAATCTCCTTGGTTAATTTAGAACTACAAAAGACCCCCGATGGCATAGCCATTGAGGGAGAACGACTTTTATCGGAAGCTGAACAAGCAGAACAAAGCACCAAAGGTTTATTTGGAATAAATAAAAATGCTGGCACCGAAGAACAGCAAACTATGCGTTTTCAAAGCCACATGCTCGAAATTCCCAACGAAATGATAGCCAAATGGGAAGCCGATAAAAAAGTAGAAATCGAAGTTCGCCACGAAGACACTTCATGGTTAGAGCATATACTAGCCTTTTTACCCATTATATTAATCATCGTATTTTTCTGGCTTATTATGGCTAGGCAAAATATGGGTGGTGGAGGTAGCCGTGGACTATTTGCCTTTGGCAAAAGCAAAGCTCGCATGAGTGACAAGGGCAAGCCCAGCACCACCTTTAAAGATGTAGCTGGCGCAGAAGAAGCTAAGCAAGATTTAGAAGAAATTGTACACTTTTTAAAAGACCCCAAAAAGTTTGATCAGCTGGGTGGACGCATTCCCAAAGGGGCGCTTTTGGTGGGGCCCCCTGGCACTGGAAAAACTTTACTAGCACGCGCAGTAGCTGGAGAAGCTGGGGTAAGCTTTTTTAGTATGTCTGGCTCTGATTTTGTGGAGATGTTTGTAGGAGTGGGTGCTTCCAGGGTAAGAGATTTATTTGAAACTGGTAAACGCCATGCCCCTTGCATAATTTTCATAGACGAAATTGATGCGGTGGGTCGCCAACGCGGCGCAGGTTTAGGTGGTGGACACGACGAAAGAGAACAAACTTTAAACCAACTTTTGGTGGAAATGGATGGTTTTGCCCCCAACGAAGGCGTGATATTGCTGGCAGCCACCAACCGCCCCGATGTTTTGGACAAAGCCTTGCTACGCCCAGGTCGTTTTGACCGCCAAATCGTAGTAAACTTGCCTGATTTAAAAGGCAGAGAAGAAATTTTATGGGTGCATTTGAAAAAACGCAAAGTTCCCTTGGCTTCCGATGTAGATGTGGAAACCATTGCCCGGGGAACCCCAGGTTTAGCCGGGGCAGATTTAGAAAACTTGGTTAATGAAGCCGCTCTGATGGCCGCCCGTTTTGGTGGCGATCAAGTTACTCATATTGACTTTGAAGAAGCTCGAGATAAGTTGTGGATGGGTGCCGAAAGGCGTTCATTGATTATGACCGAAGAGGAACGCCGTCACACCGCATATCACGAAGCAGGCCACGCTCTAATCAACCTTTTATGCGAACATAGCGATCCTTTACACAAAGTTACCATTATCCCACGAGGTAGAGCTTTAGGTATTACTATGTCTTTGCCTGAAAGAGATAAAGTTTCCATAAGCAAAGAAGCTGCCGAAGATAATATAGCGCTACTTATGGCTGGTCGCATGGCTGAAATTCTCATATTTAACCATCAATCCACTGGTGCTTCTAATGATATAGAAAGAGCCACGAAAATGGCTAGGAAAATGGTAACAGAATGGGGTTTCACCGAAGATCTTGGTCCTATTTCCTATAGTCGTGCCAACGATGAAATATTCTTGGGCCGCGAAATTAGTCGTCCCAAAGAAATGTCTGAAGCCACAGCGGTACGCATTGACGAAGCCATACATAAAATCATCACAGAACAAACTGAAAGAGTACGTGACTTGCTCACCACCAACAAAGAAAAGCTTATCGCCTTAGCTGAAGCTCTTTTTGAACATGAGATTTTGGATCGTTCTGAAATTGATCGCGTATTGGCAGGAGAAACCCTAGAAAGCACTAAGAAAAGCCGTCAGTACATAAATAGACTCAAACAAGAAGAAGAGGCTAAAAAAGAAGAAACTGCTCCTCCCCCACCTCCGGAAATTCCTCCCATAGCCCCTGCACCAACTTGATGGAAAAGCTAATTCAACAAACAATGCCCATTATAATGGGCATTGTGAACTGTACCCCAGATTCTTTTTTTGATGGCGGCAAAAACTTCGCTTTTGAGCAAGCGTGGAAGCATAGTTTAGACTTGCTTTCCCAAGGAGCGCAAATCCTTGATATTGGCGGAGAATCCACCCGTCCAGGGGCAGAAAAAGTCAGTGCTGAACAGGAAACTTCCAGGGTTTTACCCTTAGTAAAAGCTTTGCACAAACATCGCCAAACCCATGATTTGAGCTTTCTTATTTCCGTAGATACCACAAAATCCATGGTGGCGGAACAAGCGTTGCAAAATGGTGCGGATATTATCAATGATATATCCATGTTAAAGTTTGATGATAAACTCCCGGATGTTTTGTTAAAACACCAGCCTTATATAGTGCTAAATCATATACGCGGAACCCCTGCTACCATGCAGAAATCCCCTTATTACAAGGATGTCATTGCCGAAGTTGCAGAAGAGCTGGTGCAAGCTGCCCAGAAGTTAAACTCCCAAGGATTTCCTTTAGCAAAAATCATTTTAGACCCTGGCATAGGTTTTAGCAAAAAACTAGAACACAATTTAAAACTAATTGCCCAAGCAAAAAAACTGCGCAAAACCGCTAAAAAACTGTCTAATCACGACTTTATTTGGCTTTATGGCATGTCTCGCAAGTCTTATATTGGGAATATCCCAGGCTTAGAAAGCAGCGATCGACTTATCCCCTCCATAGTTTCTGCTTTAGCAGTGGCAAAAAGTTCTGTGGAAATTGTTCGCGTCCACGATGTCAAACTCACTTTTGAAGCATTTAAAACCCAAAGAATCTTGTCAGATTTCTTATATTAAACATAGTGCTAGAATCATTTAAACTTTTTGGCGTTATAGATATACGCTTTGCTGATATTTTAGATTTGTTCTTTGTATCGGTGTTTTTCTATTATACTTTTTTACTTTTCCGCGGCACTCGCGCTGTGCAAATGTTTTTTGGTTTTGCCATTTTAATATTAGGTTGGTTTGTAGCGAGATGGTGGGGTTTGCATGGGGTAACTTGGTTGTTTGCCAAACTTTCCACCGTGGGCGTAGTGGTAATTGTGATTCTATTTCAACCAGAAATCCGCGGTGCTTTGGCTCGCATTGGGCAAACAGCTAGTCAGTTTAACCTCAAACGCATTTTTTTCCATGAAGATCGTGTGGAAATTCTTATTAATGAAATTGTAGATGCGGTGCAAGAGTTATCGCGCAATAATTATGGCGCACTAATTGTCCTAGAAAAGTTTGTGGGCTTGCGCAACTTCGAAGATACCGGACAACCCATAGATGCCCAAGTAAGTTCTAGGCTTTTGCGCAGCATATTTTTCCCCAATAATCCCTTACATGACGGAGCTGTTATCATTTCGCAAAATCGCATCAAAGCTGCGGGGTGCATTTTACCCATGTCTGCTTTGAGCACAGAAATTGATAGCTCTTTGGGTATGCGCCATCGAGCCGCCCGAGCCCTCACCGCCGAAAGCGATGCTGTGGTCATTGTAGTTTCCGAAGAAACAGCTATTATTTCCATAGCATATCGCAATACTTTGCGCCGGCGTTTAAGTTTAAAGGAATTAGAAGAAGAATTAAAAAGGCATTTCCATGAAAAACATGAAAAATAATACTGAAGAAAGCGATAAAGAAAATTACAAGAAAAATAGGAGAACCACCCTAGCATTAATGGCTTTTGCCTTATTCGTGGCGCTTTTGCTGCAGCTATGCTCCAAACACTACGAAAAAGAAGCCATTAGATTTAAATATGCCGAAGAAAAACAACGCCTAGATTCCATACAACGAGCAGATTCACTCCAAAGAATTGCAGATTCTCTCAAAATCTTAGACTCTTTGCAACAAAGGGTTCACTTAGCGGATAGCTTAAAATTAGATAGCTTACTCCGCGATAGTTTATACAATGACTCACTGCAAAAAGCGCAAAAACGCTCCCAAGAAGATAGCGCTGCGGCTTTGGCGCGAAAATTGAGGCAAGATTCCTTGCGGCATGCAGATTCTCTGCAAAAAATAGAGGATTCACTGCAAAGTATTGCGGATTCCCTCGAAGCTTTGCGCGCCAGCGATACTATTCCTCCCACTGGCCAGCTTTTGCCCCCTCAAGGAAGGTATTATGAAGATATTTCATTGCGCATCCAATGCGATGAACCCAAGTGCAAAAAACATATTGCCATAGAAGATACTCTTAAACCTCAGCTTTGGACTTCTCCTATTTCCCACAATAAAACAGGATTGGTATGGTGGCAATTAGAAGATTCTGTGGGAAATAAAAGCTCTTGGCAAAGCGTAGCCTACGATATGGCCGCCGATAATCGTTGTTCAAAAAACTCTTTTCCCGTTCCTGTGTCAGGTGGTGAAATTTGCGTAGATGCCTACGAATACCCCAACGAAGCAGGAGCTATTCCCCGAGATATGGTTAGCCAATCAGAAGCGGTGAAATTATGTGAAGAACAAGGAAAATATTTGTGCAGCATCGAAGAATGGCAAGCGGCTTGCAAAGGCAAAGACAATTTGCGCTACCCTTACGGCAATCGCTACGATCAGACACGCTGTGCCACAGCTCAAAAAGAAGCGGAACGCTCAGGGCGTAAAGAATCCTGTAGAAGCTGGTGGGGCATGAGCGATATGTCTGGAAATTTATGGGAATGGACTTCTAGCCCCTATACCCAACGGGCCGGTTTCTTTTTAGTGACTGGAGGTGCATGGAATACCGCCGACGGCAGTTCTTGCTCTGAAGTGAAATACAGTTTTTACCCCCAAAATCAATATCCTTTTGTAGGTTTTCGTTGTTGCAGCAAAATAAAATAAAATAAATACTAAAGTTAAAGCTTTTTCTGCCGATATATATAATACGGATTATTGTCAAAGGAATATAACATGCGTATTCAAGCTGCCATAAGTGCTTATGCGCCCGATGCCAACAGGTCATCGGCTTCTTTGCGTAATTCTAAAAAAGACGATGCTGTTTCTGTCCACAAAAAAGATCGAGTGGAAATATCCACAGAAGCTCAGCGTCGCTTAGCCATGGTTAAGCAACGCATTGAACGAGGATATTACGAAAAAGAAGCGGTAATTGACGACATTAGCGACAAGCTTAGTGGCGTTTTAGAAAGCTTAGAAAGCTAAACTCCTAGCTCCAAATTATCTATTAAACGAGTTTCTCCATAAAAAGCCGCCACCAAAATTACGGCAGGCTTTTCAACTTTATTCTTTAAAGGCAATAAAGTTTGCGCATCAACTAAATGTAAATATTGTAGCTTTCCCGATGACTTTTTTATGCTTTTTTGCACCAATTCCAAAAGCGTTGACACCTCTCTCTCTCCGTTTTCATACTGCTTTTGCGCAGCCTCTAAGCCGCGATATATAGCCGCAGCATCATTTCGCTGCTCAGCACTCATATACTCGTTTCTGCTACTGCGAGCCAAACCAGAATCCTCCCGGGAAGTTTCCAATAGCTCTATAACGATATTCCAATTTAAATCGCGCACCATGTTTTTAATTAATGCAGCTTGCTGGTAATCTTTTTTGCCAAAAAAAGCTTTACTTGGCTCCACGGCTAAAAACAACTTTGCCACCACTGTTAGCACTCCCCTAAAATGCCCAGGACGATACTTTCCACAATACTTTTCTTCTAATTCAGAATTATGCACAAAAGTAGCGTGTTCCGGATGATACATGGTACTGGCTTCAGGGGCAAAAATCAGTTGCGCACCATGCTGGGCGCAAAGTTCAGCATCAGTCTCTAAACGGCGGGGATATGTGTCTAAATCTTCGTTTTCACCAAACTGCAAAGGGTTTAAAAAAATCGAAACCACCGTGTAATCGCTTTGGGCAGCACTGGCGGCAACCAAACTTAAATGCCCTTCGTGCAAAGCGCCCATGGTGGGAACCAAACCCACAGTTAAGCCTTTATTTTTAACTAATGCCAATTCATGGCGCAATTCTTCAATATTTTTAACGATTTTCATTTTATCTATTACTGCTCTGGGGTGCATAAAAACTTAACCCCAAAGGACATTTACATATTTCTTTGATTAAGTTTTCCAAATCCATTTCATTATTCACAAAATCAATGTTGTCCGTGTTTACTATCATCACCGGTGCATCTTGGTAGTGCAAAAAATGTCTATTATACTGCTCACTTAAAGCCAATAAATAGCTAGGCTCAATTTTGCGTTCCATTTCGCGATCGCGCTGTTTAATCCGCTCTATTAATGTAGGCACACTGGCTTGCAAATATACTACAAAGTCAGGTTTGACAACCTCTTGTTGCAATGCGGCTGCCACTTTATCGTACATGGCTAATTCGTGTTCAGACAAATTTTGCACAGCAAAAATGCGATCTTTTTCAATGGTGTAGTCTGAAACGACCAAAGGACGAAAAATATCTTCTTGACTAAAAGTGTCTTGTAGTTTCTGAAAGCGAGAAAGTAAAAAGAACAACTGCGTTTGGAAAGCCCATGCTTCGGGATTTTCATAAAAACTCTTCAAAAAAGGATTTTGTCCAAAATCTTCCATTAACAAGGTAGCATCTAAGCGTTGCCCTAATAACTCCGCCAAAGAAGACTTACCCACGCCTATAACGCCTTCAATGGCTAAATAACGAATATTCGAAGGTGTTTTCATAAATTTGGACTCCATAACTCCGCTGAAGTGTAGTTATCACTTTTCTGCAAATTTAGTAACATCGTAGCAATTGTTTCTTTAGTGCGCACATCATAAAATTCAGGGGCTAAATCGTACATGGGTTTCAATACAAAACTCCTTTGAGCTATGCTTAAATGCGGTACAGATAATTGCTCAGTATCAATCAGCTCTCGACCCAAATAAAGTAAGTCTATATCTATTTCTCGAGCCCCCCAACGTTCTCTTTTTTGTCTCCCCATCAGCATTTCAATTCTTTTAAACTCACGCAATACATCCATAGCCCCCCAATCAGAATTAAAACTCACCACCTGGTTTAAATAATCATCTTGGCCTTCGGGACCTACTGGAGCTGTGACATATAAAGGGCTTTCCTGCCAAAAACCTGGGAAAATTTCACGCAAAAAAACACGCGCTCGCCTAAGATATTTTTCTCTAAAGCCTATGTTTGAACCTAAAGCCACAAAAACCTGTTTTTTTTCGCGCATTTGATAAATATTACAATCTTTTTCTGACAAAAAACCCTTCTTTTTATAGATTTTTAACTTAGCTTATATAAATAACGAGCTAAAAAAATCTAATAAAATTTTCAATTTATAAATACTACATGAAGTCCACTGACATTCATTATTTTAACAAAAAGACTACGCAAGGAGCCTCTTTTGTCCAATCAAGAAATAGAGCAAACTACTGATGAAAAATCAGTTGATAATACTACTGGCGAAACTCCAGCACCTAAAAAACGCGGGCGGCCACCAAAAAAGAAAGTTGAAGAAAACACAGCCACAGAAGAAAAGCCTGAAACTACTGAGGAAAAACCTGAGACTACTGAGGAAAAACCTAAAGCCGCAGTCAAGAAAAAAGCAGCTGTCAAAAAGAAAGCAAGCGTTGGAACTAAAAGCTCTTTGAAAAGAGCACAAAAAGTTGCCAAAGAACCAGCTAGCTCTACTGTTCCTGACGACATTCCCAATAAAGAAGAACTAGGCGCCCTCGCAGCAGAAATCAAATTTCCTGAATCCCGCAACCAAAGGCGCAATAACCGCAAAGATTATAGAGGGCGTAAAAAGGGTAGGCATAGACATTACGAACAAGTTGTGGAAGAACCCACAGGCCCTCCTCCTACACCTGAAGAAATAGCTGAAGCTAAAGAAAGATTTAGTGAATTACGCCGCAAACAAATGTTCGAATTACAAGAAATTGCTATCGAACTAAATATCCCCGATATTAAAAGAATGCGCAAACAAGCTCTGATGTATAAAATACTCGAAGCTACTTCCACAGAAAATGAAAGTAATTTAATCTACACCGAGGGTGTGCTAGATATTGTTAATGATGGCTACGGATTCTTGCGTTCACCGGATCACAACTATTTGGCTGGACCTGACGATATTTACATCAGCCATCATCAAATTAGGCGTTTTGAACTAAAAAGCGGAGATACCATAGAAGGGCAAGTACGCGCGCCTTCCAGTGGAGAAAAATACTTTGCTATCACTCGTATTGCTAAAATAAACTTTAAAGAGCCTGAAGAAGCTCGCAAGAGAGTAGGTTTTGAGCATTTGACCCCCTTACATCCCTTTGAACGCTTAAATTTAGAGCATAAAACCGATGAATATTCCACGCGTATTATGAACCTTTTTACCCCTATTGGTAAAGGGCAAAGAGGGATTATCCTCGCACCTCCCCGCACGGGAAAAACGGTTTTGTTACAAAACATTGCCAATGCTATCACTCAAAATCACCCTGAAGTTTATTTGATGGTGCTTTTAGTGGATGAACGCCCCGAAGAAGTTACGGATATGCGCCGCAATGTTAAAGGTGAAGTGATTAGTTCAACTTTTGATGAACCCCCGGAACGCCATGTACAGGTAGCTGATATGGTGCTAAAAAAAGCCAAGCGCTTAGTGGAATACGGCAACGATGTGGTTATTTTATTAGACTCCATTACTCGTTTAGCTCGCGCTAATAATGTGGTTATTCCCCACTCCGGAAAGATTCTTTCTGGTGGTGTAGATGCCATGGCCATGCAGCGTCCCAAACGCTTTTTTGGCGCCGCTCGCAAAATCGAATTTGGAGGTTCTCTAACCATTTTAGGCACAGCGCTTATAGAAACTGGCAGCCGTATGGACGAAGTTATTTTTGAAGAATTTAAAGGTACTGGTAATAACGAATTAGTGCTCGATCGTCGCATTGCTGAAAAGCGTATATGGCCAGCCATTGACATCTTTAAATCTGGCACGCGCAAAGAAGAATTGCTCATGAAAGAAGATGAATCCAATAGAGTTATGATTTTGCGTCGCTATTTGCAAGACATGACATCCACAGAAATCATGGAATTTATGCTCGACAAACTCAAGCACAGTAAAACTAACGATGATTTCTTAGGTAATATGAGTAGATAAGCAGGTAAAATATGGCCAAAATCTTGTTTTTAGGCACAGGAAATATGGGGGGGGCAATACTGCAGGGTTTGTTGCGCCAAGACACATTAAAAGTAGCTGAAATTGGTGTATTTGACCCCAATTCTTTGGCTGCAGCTAAATTTAAAGATAAAAACTGTAAGATTTTTGCAGAAATTGAAGAGGCTTTAACTTGGGCTAATACTTTAATTATTTGTGTAAAACCGCAAATTTTTAATGAAATTAGTGATAAATGGAATAAAATTCTTTTAAAGAGCAGCAATAATCGCACTATTATCTCTATAATGGCGGGAATTTCCATACAAAACCTTAAAAAATCATTCCCCAAAGCAAAAGTGGTGGTTCGCACCATGCCCAATTTGCCCATGACCATAGGCAAAGGCGTGGTTAGCATTGCTCAAGATGAGCTAGACGAAGAAGTGTTAAAAGATGTGCAAAACATATTCGCTCCCGTGGCCAAAACTGTTTTAATGCCAGAAAATATGATGGATGCGGCCACGGCGCTTTCCGGCAGTGGACCAGCCTTTGTTTTTCAATTTATTGATGCTATGATCCAAGGGGGAATCAAAGAAGGTCTATCCAAAGAAATAGCTGAAGAATTATGTTTAGCTACCATAGCTGGTTCCACCGCTTTAGTGGTACAAAGCGATGCTTCTCCCGCGGATCTCAGCACGGCGGTGAGTTCCCCTGGGGGAACCACAATTTATGGCTTACACGCCCTAGAAAGCGGTGCTTTTAAAGCGACCATTAGCAAAGCAATTTCTGCGGCGGCGGAACGCTCCCGTTTTTTAAATAAATGATGATTTATGTTTTTAGATGAAACCAAAATTCAAATAACATCTGGTAAAGGTGGAGATGGTATCTCCAGTTTCAGACGCGAAGCCATGGTACCCAAAGGTGGCCCCGATGGTGGAGATGGCGGACATGGCGGCTCAGTATATTTGCGTGTCAATGAACAATACACTACCCTTTTAGATATGGGTAATATTCGCATGTTTAAAGCCAAGAATGGACAAAGTGGTGGCGCGCAAAAATGCACGGGCAAAAGTGGCGAAGATTTATACATAGATGTCCCCAGAGGCACACTGATAAAAGACGAACAAGGAATGCAACTGGCGGATCTCACTGAAATTGGTGAAACTTGGTTAGCCGCTCCTGGCGGAAAAGGCGGTCTGGGTAATCAGCATTTTGCCACACCCACCAATCGCGCCCCACGAAAGTTTACTGTGGGTAAACCCGCTGTAGAACGCATTTTGCATTTGGAACTCAAACTTATGGCCGATGTGGGGCTGGTGGGCTTTCCCAATGCAGGCAAATCTTCATTAGTAAACAAGATTTCTGGAGCTAAGCCCAAAGTCGCCGACTATCCTTTTACCACCCTCAACCCTATTTTGGGCATTGTGCAAAGCTCCCCTATTCATAGCTTTGTCATAGCTGATATCCCTGGTATCATCGAAGGTGCTGCTAAGGGAAAAGGCTTAGGACATACTTTTCTCAAACATATAGAGCGCAACCATACACTACTATATGTTATAGATGGTTTTAGCGACAATCCTTGGGAACAATTTGAAATATTGCAAAAAGAGCTAAAGAATTTTCATCCACAACTGGCTAAAAAACCCTTTATTGTAGCTTTAAATAAAGCTGATTTAGGTATAGAAAATGCTGAAAAAACCTTTAAACAGCATAAACAAGACTTTGTAAGTATATCTGCAGCTACAGGTAAAGGTTGCCCAGAATTAGTGCAACGCATTGCCAAACAACTACCTAAATTAGAGCAAAAAGGTTGGTAACTAGTTAGGTCTGTCCACTATGGATAAATTAATTTCGTTTAGCAATTCACGAGCGCGACTAGAAGGGAGAGAATGAATAATTTCTTTGGTGCGTTCAACTCTAGCCAAAGCTAAATCCGTTGCTCGGCTAAAAGCCCCTGAATCATTTAAGGCATCGCTGACTAAGTGTATAGCTTCTTCTTCACCTGTACTAGCTTTTTGAAGTTTTTTACGCATCCAGTCTTTTTCTGAAGTATTGGCGTGGCTGAAATACTCTATAATGGGTAAAGTTGTTAATCCATTAGCCAAATCAGCAAATTTCGCCTTACCTAAATCGTCTGCCCCTACTCCGTAATCTAGCAAATCATCTACAATTTGGAAAGTTACCCCAAAATGACGGCCTAATTCTTCACATAGTTTTATGGTTTCTGCATCATAGCCTGCAATTATAGCCCCAGAAGAAGCACAAGCTTCAAAAAGTGAAGAAGTTTTGCCTTCTATTAAAATGAAATACTCTTCATGGCTTAACTCTAATTTACCCGCTAAATCTATTTCCATCACTTCGCCCGCGACTAGGCTGGCAGAGGCTTTGGAAAGGATGTGAGTAATTTGCGATATGCCACTATCAAAACTCAATTCCATAGACTTTGCTAAAAGATAATCTCCAAGCAAAACAGCAATTTTATTTCCCCATCTTTGGTTTGGAGTTTTTCCACCGCGTCGCATGGAACTCTTATCTATGACATCGTCATGCACAAGGCTTGCCAAATGTAATAGCTCAATACCTGCAGCCATGCTAGCTTGCTTGTACAAGTTATCCTTAGCAACTTCATCTTTAGAATTGGCAATCAACAGCAACAGTATTGCTCTAATGCGTTTACCTTTGCGAGATAAAATTTGTTCTAGCCGAGACCGTAAAATCTCAGGGGCGCTAGTTGCCACATCTGACATTAACTGTTCGGTTAAAGCTAAAGGCTGAGCCACAAATTCTCGGCTCTTCTCTAAAACATATTGAAATTCAGTTTGTTCAGAAATCAAGTGTTCCTCACATAATTGGATAACAAAGATAACATAAACTCTCCAATTATGAATGATGCACCCGACAAGATTCGAACTTGTGACCTTCGGCTTCGGAGACCAACGCTCTAATCCACTGAGCTACGGGTGCTAATGCTATATTAGTTACCGCGTTTTTTGGCTCTTTCTCGGCGACGAACTTCAGTGTCATCTGGGAATAACTCTGGCAATGCAAAACCTATGCCTAGACCAAACACTAAGCCACTGGAAGGAATACCCTCTACACCAGCATCGTTGGTGACAATACTTACCTCAACACCACGGTTATTAAATTCCATTCCCGGATTAGAGTCTTTTCCTATATAATATATTCCAGCAATAAAATTCAGAAAATACCACTCATTAGTCAAATATGAAATGCTTAAATCAAACTCCCAACCTTTACATTGGATTAACTCTCTAACATCGGGAGCCAAATCCATATTGTTTCCATGGGGACCAGGTTTGGCACGATGATCGTAATAAACATCACCATAAGAGGCCATGATTCCTATGTGCATAGGGCTTTTGGGGTTTAGATAGTATGTCATACCCACCCTGTATCCAGTACCACCTTGGGACTTAAATGCTTCAAAAGAAGGATCTGTGCTTTCGGGGATTAGACCATAAGTTACAAAGGGAGCAAAATGCCAGCGAGTAATATACTCAACACCTAGCCCAAAAGAAAAACCCGATTTTCCCATTACAGGATATTTAGAACCTAGGCCTAACTCAAAAATAAGACGGTCTTTAAGCCAGTCGCGGCGGCGCATGGAGTTTGCATATTCGTCTAAGCGTTGCTCCTCTTCAAACTGCCGTTGTTGCATACGCTCTTCAGCCGTCATCTCTACTTCAGGATACATATCTTCCGCAGACGAGGGTTCATCAGCCATATCATCAGCCTGAGCATAAGCCATTAAAAACGATAATAGTATAAGAACGATATATTTTTTTTTCATAAACTGACCAAAATTTTTAATTTACGATTAATATACATTTATTTGCTTTAAAGATATAATTATCCTAGAGCTTACGCTAGTTTTTCCGAAAATTTTACGAAAACTTTTATTTACTAATGGATTTTTGCTGCCAAGCCTTCATTTCAGCGCGAATAGAACCTAGGGCAATCTTAGACTTCATCAATACTGGCAAACGCAAATCATCGTCAGTAAACCAAATCACTAATTTACCCTTAGCTTGAAATAAACCATCTTCATCTAAAATAGGTTCAACCACTATACAATCAAATTTTCCCGCCAAAACCTCTATTTTTTCTTTGCGTAAACAATGAATTCGCATTTTATACTTCTTTTTGCCGCTAATGGCTTCTAAAAACGACACCTTACCCACTTCTAAGGGCAGTGAGCGCACTTTATAAAAGGCCGAGATAATATCATAGTATGCTCCGTCTAAGACCACCGTGGTGTCTGTGTGACGTTTAATAGGTCCGTTTAAGGAGTTAAATACCGTGTCTCCCAGTACAGCTAGCTGATTTTCCCAATCAAAATGCACTTGAGATCTATTGTGCCACCCTCCTTCGTGGTTTATTTTTCGAAAATATTCTGGAACAAGATCCCCAGGGCGCACCACCGAAATTATAGTGTCACGCACAGGATAAATAGCTTCAAAAAAGCCATTATTATGCGCTAAAACCTTAAATTCAATTTTTTGCGTAACTGGTTTAGCAATGGTATGCAAAGAAGCTTCGCCAGCGGTAATAAATCCCCAGCGAATATCGTAATTCAAGCGCTCACCACTCAGCCAACTGGGCTGTGCTTCACCCGCATAAGCTCCTAGCGCAAAAATAAGGACTAGGAAAAACACCATAAGCTTAGATATCTCCTAAACTTTGGCGATAGGACTTTAACTGACTTTTTAACTCAGCATCTTGCAAAGACAAAATCGAAATAGCCAAATATGCCGCATTTTGCCCATTGCCTATACCCACCGTTGCCACAGGAATACCTGGGGGCATTTGCACTATGGAATGCAGTGCATCAGCGCCTTGTAGAGGTCCACCATCGCCAGGAACGCCAATTACAGGCAATGTGGTATAAGCGGCTAAAACCCCTGGCAAAGCTGCTGCTAAGCCTGCAATACCCACTATAACATGAAGACCACGCTCTTCCGCATCTTTAGCATAACGAGCCACTTTATTTGGTGTGCGATGGGCACTGAGCACATTCCATTCCCAGACAATGCCAAATTCATCTAAAACACTAGTTACTTTATCTACAATGGCTTTATCAGAAGTGCTGCCAGTAACAATCCCCACTCGGGAATCTTTTTTAATTTCAAACATTTTTTAATCCTTTTTGGCCAATATCTTGGCGATAAAAACAACCTTGAAAGTGAATTTCTTTTAAAGCTGCATAAGCTTTTTCTAAAGTCAGTTTTAAGTTTTCGTCTTGAGCAACTACTCCTAAGACCCTACCCCCAGCACTAAGCAATTTTCCATCGGCTCCTAAAGTTGTACCAGCATGCAACACCTGCGCACCACTAGCTTCGGCGCGATCTATGCCACTGATTTCTTTATGCGCTTCGTAATCCCCAGGATAACCATCACTAGCTAGAACAACTATAGCCGCACTACCCTCCACAGGAGGATTCTTCGGGTGCTTTTGCAAATTATCGTTAGAAGCATCTAGCAATAACTGCACTATATCGCCTTTATAAAGAGGCAAAATGACCTGGGCTTCGGGATCTCCAAAACGGCAATTGTATTCCACCACTTTAGGTCCTTCTTTAGTTAGCATAATGCCAACATACAAAACTCCCACATAAGGGATTCCTTCTTTTTGCATCCCTATTAAAGTTGGTTCAATTATTTCTTCACAAACTTGATTTAAAAGAGCATCATCTACTAAAGGAGCAGGCGCATAAGCCCCCATTCCGCCAGTATTAGGGCCTTCATCGCCATCAAAGGCGCGTTTATGATCTTGGGCTGAGGCTAATAGCACATAATTTTGTCCATCGCTCACAGCAAATATAGAAGCTTCTTCCCCTTCCATATATTCTTCGATTACCACGGTTTTCCCCGCTTCGCCAAATTGTGCATCTGCGCCTAGCATAGATTCCACAGCTGCTACAGCCTCGTCATCAGTCATGCATACCAAAGCGCCTTTACCCGCCGCCAAACCCGATGCTTTTACCACCACCGGAGCAGGATTAGCCTTCAAATGAGCCAAAGCCGAATCGAGATCGGTAAAAGTCTGATGTAGCGCGGTGGGAACTTGGTACTTTTCCATCATGGCTTTGGAAAAAGCTTTGCTGCCTTCTAAAGCTGCAGCTGCAGCCGTAGGACCAAAGATTGTAAGGCCATTGTCATTAAATAAATCCACCACCCCTGCCACCAAAGGGATTTCAGGCCCTACAATAGTAAAATCAACTTTTTCCGCTAATGCCACAGCTAAAATTGATTGAGGATCTGACATATCTGCTGGGAAATTTTTCCCTAAAAGCGCTGTACCTGGGTTTCCTGGAGCACAAATAAGTTCTTTACATAATGGAGATTTTTTTACCGTCAAAGCAAGAGCATGCTCTCTACCACCGCCACCGACAATCAAAATTTTCATAATAGCCTCGTTTTCAAACATTAACATAGGCAAATCTAGTATTTAGGACTATCTTTTTGTTATGAAATGGAAAATTCGTATTACAGGAATAGCTCCGGCTAGTCGCATAAAAATTCCCCAGATTGTACAAGTTCTTGAAAAACTACCTGGGGTGGAAAGCGAAAATCTTGCCCATAAGTTAGGGCATCCCCCCTTTGATTTCTTAACTATTTCCACCGAAAAAGATGCCCAAAAAATCACCTCTGCCCTTAGTCGTATGGGATTAAGCAACCAAATTATCCCAATCCCTCCCCCAGAAGCTTTGAAAGCAACAAAAGATGATAAAGCACCAAAGCAAGCACCACCTTCGAAGGAAGAAAAACTAGAATCCAAATCTACAGAAGACCGCTCCCATGGTACTCAAACTCCTAGTTCTAAAATAGAATTACGAGAAAATAAAAAGCCTGCAACTGGTTCCAAGATTGAATTACGAGAAAATGAAAGCTCTACATCTAGCTCTAAGATAGAGCTGCGCTCAGATGCTCCTTCCCAACCTATAGAATTGCGAAATTGGGATGCCAAATCCACGGTAAAAAAAGATAACTCCTCTGTTTTAAAGCAAATTTTACTTGTAGTAAGCGTATTAATGATAGGGGTTGGAGTGTGGTTTTTGCAATATAATTTTGAAAACACTAAAGCTTCCGAAGAAAAAACTTCTAGCCCCAAGCAAGAAGTCCAAGAATCACCCTCTGCTAAAGCAAGCTCCAAACAAAAATATCCGCGAGTAATCGAGCGTAATGCCAAACAAAAGCAACAAATTAAACAACAGCATCAATTAGCCCAACAGCAACAGCAATACTCCGAAAAAATGTTAGACTTAGCGCTAAAATCCCAAGATACTGAAACATCGACCAAGCTTTTAGAAAGTTCTTTAACTTACAATCCCTACAACAGCAAAGCGTGGCAAATACTCATCGAAAACTACCAAAAAGCAGGTAGAGCAGCTGATGCAGAAAAAGCGCAAAAGAAATTGGAGCATAGCGAAAGAGTCAAAGCTGTTTTAGCTAGTTTAGCTGAGCAATTTGGCACAGAAGCTCAAGTAGAACTAAAAACCGATGCGGTTAAATTTAAGACCAAAAGCAAATTTTCCCAAGAAAAAGACTTTTACGATTACGGTGGGAAAATTTATGATACCATCGTTCAAGAACACCCAGAAAAATCATTTGAGGTGGACGGCACCAACGCAAATGATGCCACCATGCAAGTAAAGGTTAATAGCGGGGATGAATACCCCAGCTACGATGAATGGCTTAGCGCAGAAAAAGCGAAAAGCGAGAAAGATCTTGAAAAGTCAAGTAAATAAACAAGAAGATAAATAGCGATGCGGCAACTTGTTGAATGAGAGTTTGAGTTTTTATAGATAAAGGTTTACCTCTTACCCATTCCAAAGCTAAAAACATTAAGATTCCGCCATCGGTGATAGCTAAAGGCAATAAATTCATAACACCTAAGTTTACTGATATCAAAGCCAACATCATCATCAAACTTTGAAAGCTTTCTAACCAAGAAAGCCCAATAATTGCCACTATTCCCGGAGGTCCAGAAAGCGCCTTGGCCTTGACTTGTCCTTTAGCCATGCGTCCCAAATAGCGGAAAATACTGGTAGCTAAATTATAGGAAGTACTCACAGATTTTACCGCAGCATCTAAGGGACCGCGCCGCACAAATTGCGCTTCGCGCATGGCTACTAAGCCCATTTGTATTCCCACCAAATAGCGTTCTTCTTCTTTATTGAATTTTGCCGCTACGGTTTTGGTGAGAGTATCGCCCCCGCGTAAAACCTGAAATGTCATGGGGTTACCTTCAGAAGCATTTACCGGAGTAAGCACATCTATATGGGAAGTTACTAAGATTCCTTGTACAGACATTATGGTGTCACCTTTTTGGAACCCCGCTTGAGCCGCTGGACTTTCTGCCGCTGGCTCGGTAGCCACAATTACCCTCTGTAAGGGATGCAGTCCCACCCAACCTATACCTAAATCTTTGAGTTCTTTGGGCACCATTTGCACTTCGCGTTCTTCGCCATGTTGGTTTTTTACCTGCATTTTTACAGATGCGCCTAAACTAATACCAACTTCTTCACGAAATTTATCCCAACCTTGGGCACTTTTACCTGCAACACTTATGATAGTATCTCCAGGGTTTATCCCTGCCACAGCCGCAGGAGATTCCTTTTCCACTAATCCCACCACTAGTTTATCGCGCAAAGGCTCGTTTACTCCCACCATATACAAGACGAACAAGGTGAGGAAAGCAAAAATGATATTAATAGCTGGCCCGCCAAAGGCTATCATGGCACGAGCGCGAATAGGTTGGCGCACAAAGCTTCCGGGGTCGTCAGTGCCTTGATCATCGGGGCTTTCCCCCGCCATGGCTACATAACCGCCAAAAGGAATTAAAGATAGGCAATATTCGGTATCACCTTTGCGAAAACTAATAAGCTTTTTACCAAAACCTATGGAAAAAACTTTGACTTTTACCCCATATTTCTTAGCCATTAAAAAATGACCTAATTCGTGGATAAAAACTAAAAAGCTCAAGCCTAAAAGGCCTAAAATAATCTGAATTATTGGACTTAAAAATCCCATACTATCAGTTCCTTATGCGCTGGACAAACTCAGAAGCCCAATTACGACTAGACTTATCGGCTTCTAAAGCAACTTCTAAGCTTAATTGCTCCACAGAATCGTCTAATTTATCCAAACAGTACTCAATTCCCTGAGGAATATGATTAAAAGCTATCTCTTCATTTAAAAAAGCGGCTACCAAAACTTCGTTGGCTGCATTTAAAATAGCTGGGGCCGTTCCACCTTTTTTACCCGCTTCGTAAGCGAGCCTCAAACAGGGAAATCTCTCAAAATCTGGGGCAAAAAGCTCTAAATTTGCCACTTCCGCTAAATTCACTCTCCCCGTCTCCAAAGGCAAGCGATCTGGCCAAGTCAATGCGGTTTGAATAGGGATTTTCATATCGGGAACGCCCATTTGTGCCATCAAACTACCATCGCGAAACTGCACCAAGGAATGAATTATAGATTGGGGATGAACCACCACCGCAATTTGCTCGTAATCTACGCCAAATAAAAAATGCGCCTCTATAACTTCCAAGCCCTTGTTCATCATAGAAGCGGAATCTATGGTGATTTTTTGGCCCATGGTCCAAGTGGGATGCTTTAATGCCTGAGCTACACTAATATTGGCAAATTCTTCTAGGGGCAAAGTGCGAAAAGGACCTCCAGAAGCGGTTAAAATCATTTGCTCCACTTCGCTGATGGGGCGATCTGCCAAGCATTGATAAATAGCATTGTGCTCGGAATCCACAGGGACAATTTTGGCCTGGGGATATTTTTGCAAAGCTTGGCGTATTACAGGACCCGCCATAACCATGGTTTCTTTGTTTGCCAAAGCGATGATTTTACTATGGCGCACGGCTTCTAATGTGGGTAAGCAACCCACTGCCCCCACCAAGCCATTTACCACCACCGAAACTTCTGAATCACCACACAATTCTACTAAGCCATCCATGCCATGGCTAACCGTTAAATGAGAGGCTGCTTGGTGGAGTTTATCCGCCGCTTGTTCATTGAACATACAAACTTTTTGCACTTGGTATTTTTCAGCAATTTTTAAAGCTTTTTCCCAATTTTTATGAGCAGCTATGGAATGTAATTCAAATAAATCGCCGTGTTGGTCTATTACACCTAATGTGGAGTCACCTATGGAACCTGTGGCGCCTAACAGGCAAATCTTTTTGCGCAATTTAGCCCCCTAAAACCATCATAATGGTAGCAGCCAAGGGCGCTGATAGCAAAAGACTATCCATGCGGTCTAAAACACCACCATGACCGGGAAAAATTCGAGAAGAATCTTTAAAACCAGACCACCTTTTTAAAGCTGACATTAAAAGATCGCCAGCTTGACCGGCAAAAGACAACAAAAATCCTAAAACAAGATTGGTAAGCAGAGCTGTTTTAAAAGCCCAGGGACCAATTACTGCTATAAAACTCATGGTAAAAAGAGTGCCTCCCGCTGCGCCTTCCCAAGTTTTTTTGGGACTAATTTGCGGGGCCATTTTTCGTGACCCAAAAAGTCTGCCGGTAAAATACGCAAAAGTATCACAGACCCACATGGCGAGCATTACGGTAATAAAAGCAGCCGAACTGTGAAACCCTCGCCCAGTACCCAAAAAAGTCAAACTTAAACCGCCCCAAAGCCCCATGTATAGTGGAGCAGAAATATGCAGACTTAGCCAACGATATATATTTTCTACATCTACTTTAATAAAAGCTATAACGATATAACTCAGTAAAAGCATAGCGGCTAAAAAAGCTAAGATATAAGGATGTTTTCCATGCACTGCCCAACCCATTGCCAATATAAAGGTGAAAAAAGGAGTGGTAAAACGCATTTTAGGACCGTTGACTTGGGAAGCCACCATGCGCGACCATTCCCAAGCACCAATGGTAAGCAGGCTAATTACAAGCCCTAAACGAGTGTATTGATGCCAATAGAGTAAAAATAAAGTAATAGGTGCTGCTATAACCGCAAAAAGAATGCGTATCGTCATATTATTCATCGATTACTCCACCAAAACGCCTTTGACGAGTGTGATAAAAATCTATGGCTTCCTGGAAATCCTCTTTTCTAAAATCAGGCCATAAAGTATCGGTGATATATAATTCACTGTACGCAGCTTGCCAAAGCAAGTAGTTTGACAAGCGATGTTCTCCCCCAGTGCGAATCACCAAATCAGGATCAGGGGCAGAGCCCAAATAAAGATGTTTAGCAAAAAATTCACCATTAATTCTATCAGGTTCTATTATACCATCTTTCGCTTTTTGGGCAATTTTTTGACAAGCAGAAATAATTTCTTGGCGGCCGCCATAAGAAATGGCCAAATTTAGCTGCATTCCCGAATTATTCTTAGTTTTTTCCACTGCATTGGCCAACTTTTTTTGAGCTTTGTTTGGTACTTTGCTGAGATCACCTATGATTTTTAACAAAACATCTTTTTCCATTAGATTTGGGAGTTCTTGATCTACCATTTCTACTAAAAGATTCATCAAATAATTGATTTCGCGCTCAGGTCTGTTCCAATTTTCAGAAGAAAACACATAAAGTGTCAAGTGTTCTAAATTTAAATCAACACCTTTTTCCACAGCTGAAATTGTAGATTCAGTACCTTTGCGATGTCCTAAAAATCGCTCTAACCCTTTGGATTTAGCCCATCTCCCATTACCATCCATTATGATGGCTATGTGCCTTAGGGAAAGCATTATTGCGCCTCATTAGACCTGAAGTAGGTCTTGTTCTTTTTCCTGAGTAGCTTTATCAATTAACTCAATGTGTGTATCGGTAATTTTTTGAATGTATTCTTGAGCTTTTTTAATCTCATCTTCAGACATTTCTTTGTCTTTTCTGACACTATCATTAGCTTCACGACGAATATTGCGGATGGCAATTTTACCTTCCTCTGCATGTTTGCGCACAACTCTAGTAAGCTCTAAACGCCTTTCTTCGGTTAGAATTGGCAAGGGACAACGAACTAAATCGCCATCTCTTAGCGGACTAATACCGATATTTGCAGCCAAAATTGCTTTTTCAATTTCTTCTAGCATGGTTTTTTCCCAAGGCGAAACTAAAAGCACCCTAGGTTCAGGAGCGGTAATATTTGCAACTTGAGAGATAGGCGTCGAAACACCATAGTAATCCACCATAATGTCACTTAAAATAGCTGGTGTAGCTTGACCTGCACGAATTTTGGCAAATTCTCTTTCTGTAGATTCTACAGTTTTTTTCATTCTATCTTTGATATCGCTAAACATATACACCTCATTTAAGGACTAACAAAAGTCCCTATTTTATTGTTATAAACAGCAGTTTGCAAATTTCCAGCTTCCATCTTAAAAACTAATATAGGCATTTGATGGTCTTGACACAATGTTATAGCCGTTAAATCCATTACACCCAACTTTTTCTGCAAAACCTCATCACAAGATATATAATCAAATTTTACAGCTGTAGGATCTTTTTTTGGATCAGCACTATAAACTCCATCTACTTTTGTGGCCTTAATTATCACATCGCATTCAGTTTCAATAGCTCTAAGTGCTGCAGCAGTATCAGTAGTAAAAAAGGGATTACCAGTTCCAGCACCAAAAAGCACCACTTGAGAATCATTTAAAAGCTTTAAAGCTTTTCGTCTATCAAAATATTCGCAAACTGGTTCCATTTTCACAGCAGACATGACTGTAGATGGACAACCAACCTTATCTAGAGCGTCTTGCATGGCCAAACAGTTCATTACTGTGCCAAGCATTCCCATTGCATCTCCCGCAGCGCGGTTCATTCCTCCCGAGGAGCTTATTTGTACACCTCGAACAAAATTACCCCCGCCAATAACGAGGGCAACTTGTACTCCAGACTTTATAATTTCGGAAATATCGCTGGCCATGGCATTTAGAATATTACCATCAATACCACTACCAGCTTCACCTGCTAAAGCTTCGCCGCTCAATTTTAACATGATTCTTTTAAAACGAGGACTTGCCTTAGTCATATTATTTACCTAATTCAAAGCGAATGAACTCAGTCACATTAAGGGAAGATAAGCCTAATCTTTGGGCCTCAGCTTTTAAATGGGCCTTTACCTTAACGCTAGTATCTCTGATGAAATCTTGTTCGAGCAGACAAATTCCGCTTAAGAATTTCCTTACGCGACCATCAATTTGACGATCGATAAATTCTGGTTTTGTTCTGCCTTCTAATTCTATTTGCTCGCGATAAATGGCTCTTTCTTTTTCTACAATTTCTGCAGGCACGCCACTTTCGTCAATAGAAACAGCATCAAAAGCCACCAGTTGCATGGCTATATCTTTGGCTAAACTTTCTAATTCCGCAGTATCGGCATCGCCCTCGTAGGAAAGCTTTACCAAGCAACCCGCACGGCCTCCGAGGTGACTGTAAGGATAAACGATTTCACCCTCTCCAACTTGCATGGAACCCACGCGTTTGAAAGACATTTTTTCGCCAATTTTAGACATGGCCTCATCGATGCGTCCAGCAATATCTAAATCACCAACTTTGGCAGTTAGTAATTGCTCTACAGAATCGATATCATTATTGAGAAGAGCGTTTACAGCATCTTGTTGCAATGCTTTAAAATCATCTGAGCTAGCCACAAAGTCAGTTTCGCAGTTTAGTTCTACGATTACAGCTTTATTATTTTCAATAGCTAAGGCCACAGCACCTTCGTTAGCTGCTTTATCAGCCCTTTTACTTGCAACATCAGCACCTTGTTTACGCAACAAATCTACAGCTTTGTCCACATCACCGTTAGTTTCGGTTAAAGCTTTCTTACACTGCATCATACCTACGCCTGTTTTTTTGCGTAGATCATTTACCATGGAAGCGGTTATTTTCATTTAACATTCTCCTGATTATCAAATTTTCCCGCAGCTTGCTCCACATTCGTTCTGCCACCTTCCAAAGTGCGTGGTACAACTTGTTCTGCAAGATAGTTTAAGATTAATTGAACTGATTTCACAGCATCATCATTTGCTGGAATTGGATATTCGCACAGTTCTGGGTTTACATTGGTATCACAAATCCCAATAATGGGAATACGCAAGCGACGAGCTTCAGCTACTGCAATATGTTCGTGGGACATATCAGTTATAACTATAGCACCAGGCAAACGATGCATTTCGCGGATACCACCGAAAACTGTAAGTAATTTTTCTTTTTTTCTAGTTAAATCTAAGGCTTCTTTTTTTGAAATAGAATCAAAAACACCTTCTTTTTCCATGCCTTCAATACGATCGATTTGTCTTAAGCTCTTACGCACAGTTTGAAAGTTAGTGAGCATGCCACCCAACCAGCGGTTAGTAACATAAAAATGGTTAGTTTTTTGCGCAACTTCTTCAACACTTTTCTTAGAGCTGGTTTTAGTTCCGACAAAAAGAACAGTGCGACCTTGGCCACTTATTCTTTTTAAGACCTCACCTGCGACTTTTAAGCGCTCGATAGTCCTTTCAAGATTTATAACATAAATTCCATTCTTCTCTGTGAGAATATATGGTTTCATTTTGGGGTTCCATCTTTGGGTTTGATGCCCAAAATGTGAACCTGCTTCTAGTAGTTCTTCTAGTTTTGGCAATGCCATTGTTTATCTCCTACGGTTAAACTACCCGCTGCACAATAGGCCGTCGAAACCATTAGGCCACCGAGACGCCCTGTGCAACGGTGATTGATTGAAAAAATTAGCGTTTTGAGAATTGGAAGCGTTTACGGGCTTTAGCACGTCCGTATTTTTTGCGTTCCACCACTCGTGCGTCACGGGTTAACAAACCCTCTCTGCGCAATTCACTTTTTATAGTATCATCATTTTCTACTAAGGCCCTGGCAATACCTAAACGTACAGCGCCCATTTGACCAGCGATTCCGCCGCCTTTGGCATTGACAACCACATCCCAATCATCGCCATTTTCTAAAACAGCAAAAGGTAAGTTGGCTATCATGTTTTGAGTTTCAGAGTGGAAATACTCTTCGAAACTACAACCATTGATAGTGCGTTTTCCGGTTCCACGCTTGATGATAACATTTGCTACAGCATCTTTGCGACGACCAGTTCCACGATAGGTTTCTTGATTTTTAGCGGTAGTGATAGATTTATCCTCCGATTAAATTTTTAGAGTTATCAACTCAGGATTTTGAGCTGAATGAGGGTGTTCATTGCCAGCATATATTTTAAGCTTTTTAAAGATCTTATTACCTAGCGTTGTATGAGGGATCATACCTCTAATAGCAGTTTTTAGGGGATAGGCAGGATCTTTTTCTTGCCAATGAGCATAACTTATCCAACGCTCGCCACCAATATGGCGGGTATGGTGGAAATATTTTTTTTGTTGGGCTTTATTGCCAGTTAAAATTGCTTTATCAGCATTAATAACCACAACAAAATCACCTGTATCAACATTGGGTGAATAAATAGCTTTGTGTTTGCCCATTAATAGGCGTGCCACTTCGCTAGCTACGCGACCAATAGGCAAAGCTTCAGCGTCAACTAGCTTCCAGCTTCTTTTAACTTCATTTGGGTTTACCATTACGGTTTTCATAGATTCCTCAATTTTATGTAGTGGCTCAGGGAATCGGGAACCCTGAACTTTGACAAAGTGCGTCAATAATAGAAATACCACAGCATTTTGCAAGTGGAAACACAAAAAAAAGACCTTTTGAAAGGTCTTTTAAAATTATCTTTTTATCCATTGTCGATTAATGTCTGGAATATCGTCTAAAAGTTGAACAGTATGGGGTGATTGAGGATCTTGGATAATCTGATCCGGTTCCCCCATCTCTACCATTTTACCTTCGTGCATTATGAAGATACGGTTACTTACATAATAAGCCAAACCAATATCATGGGTTATAAACACAATGGTCATTTTTAGTTCTTCTTTCAGTTTCATCAAATAGTCCAAAATATTTGCCCTAACACAGGCATCTACCATGGATGTGGGTTCATCTGCTATTAAAACTCTTGGTTTCAATGCAAAAATACGAGCTAAAAGCATCCGTTGCATTTGTCCACCCGAAAGTTCAAAAGGATACTTACCTTCTATATCTTTGGGGGTAACATTCACAGCTAAGAGAGCTTCATCCACGCGATCTTCAACTTCTCCACGAGATAAACGCTCTGGCAAAATGCCAAATGCATCTTTCAGTTGCGATCTTATGGTGAAAAACTGATTAAAACAGCTAAATGGATCCTGAAATACAGATTGTACTTCTGACCAATGCTTTCTTTGATCTGTTATAGGTGCGCCTCTATACAAAAACTCACCTGAAGTTTGGGGATATAAACCCAACATCATTTTTGCAAGTACGCTTTTTCCACAACCAGAGCCACCTACAATGGAAATTATTTCTTCATCAGCTACATAAAGGGTAACATCATCCACAGCTACCGTCTGATTTTTACCTTGGCCAAAAATTTTGCTTACATTACTAACATCAAAAGTATGCACTGATTTATTCGGCATAATCACACCTCACTTGTCTATCGCCAACCATTCTCATTGATTGAATATTTACTTTACATTCAGGTCGAACTTTGGGGCAGCGCTCAGCAAAACGGCACCCTGGAATAGCTTGGGTTAATGAGGGTGGTGCACCTTCAATGGTAAAGGGTTTTTTATTTTTCTGCTCAGGATTAGTACTTAGTACAGAGCCCATTAGAGCTTGAGTGTAAGGATGACGAGGATCGAACACTATTTGATCGGTGGTTCCCACCTCAACAAACTCTCCAGCATACATTATAGCAATACGGTCTGCTACATGGCGCAATAGAGGTAATTCGTGAGTGATAAAAATCATGGTGTTAAAAATGCCTTTTTCAAGCAAATCAAAAATCATTCTTATCACTATTTTTTGTGTGGTAACATCTAATGCTGATGTTGGTTCGTCTGCTATTACCATTTGTGGGTTGAGCAGTGTGGAAATACCTATCACAGATCTTTGCCTTTCTCCAGCAGTTAGTTCTATGGGATATGAGTTTAGAACTCTTTGAGTATCCATACCGAACAAATCAAAACGATCTTCTAAGCGTTCATATATTTCTTTTTTAGTATGTTCACCATGATCGTGAGCATGTATTACATCAAAAGCAATATCTTTAACTTTACGAGTGGGATTAAGAGCATTAAAAGCACCCTGGGGAATCATAGAAACCTTTTGAGACAACACATTTTCGCGTATGTCTTTGGGGTCGCGATTCATCAAACTTTCTCCAGCCACCCGCACATCGCCAGATGTGAGATGCAAGGGAGGGATAAATAAGCCCATAAGGCCATTTACCAAAGTAGATTTACCGCATCCTGATTCACCAGCTATGCCTAAAATTTCGCCTTTTTCCATGGTAAAAGATACATCAGTTACAGCATGGATTTTTTGTCCAAAACGAGTCAGATAGTGCAAACTTAAATTTTCAACTTCAAAAGTAGCCATTAGAACTCCTATTTACGCAAACGGGGATTAAATACCCCTTCCATGGATGTATTTATCAAATAAAGGGCAAAAACAACAACTGTAATCAGTACCGTAGCAGGAATAAACGCCCACCATATACCATCGCCTAAAGCGCCAGTGTTTTTAGCCTGATTGAGAATAATTCCAAGGGATACTGTATCTAAGGGACCTAGACCAATCATTGAAATAGACGCTTCTGATAAAATACCTGAAGCTATTTGTAGGATAAACACCATAAAT